>ENA-OYYC01000930-OYYC01000930.1-human-gut-metagenome-genome-assembly--contig:-NODE-930-length-11519-cov-6.861828_pt1 | contig 11519 bp, 5 predicted proteins | sample MGYA00243242_ERZ653433 | MGnify/ENA primary metagenome ERZ653433 (study PRJEB26926, sample SAMN06165127) | human gut metagenome | biome: ENVO:00009003; feature: ENVO:2100002; material: ENVO:00002003... | reverse complement strand
GAGATTAGCTGCAGTCTCGTGGGCTCGGAGATGTGTATAAGAGACAGGTAATATTGGACTCTTTCGAAGAAAATAGTATTAACTTTGCTCCACTTAAATAAAAAGGCTGGAAAAGTACTTATGTATAAGTTTATACGTTGTTTTTTGTTATTCTTGTTATGGATTCCATTTAGCGGTTCGTCGCAAGTTGCTGCATTGAAGACGAACGTGTTAGGATGGGCTACTTCCACTTTGACTTTGGGAACGGAAGTAGGCTTAGCTCCGCGATGGAGCTTGAATGCCCATGTCTATTATAATCCATTCGATAAGCCTTTCGGAATAGATAACGGGATGAAATGGAAACATGTGCGTGTACAACCGGAAGTCCGCTATTGGCTTTGCGAACGTTTCTACGGTCATTTTTTCGGATTGCATTTATTATATAGTCATTTCAATGCCAATCGTATCCGGTTGCCTTTCGGCATTTTTCCGGCTACGCGCGACCATCGTTTCCAAGGGAACCAGTATGGTGCGGGCATATCGTATGGCTATCAATGGATATTGAGCTCGCGATGGAGCATCGAGGCTACTTTGGGAGTCGGTTATAAATATACGACTTACGATAAGTATGAATGCCGGGAATGCGGCACGAAAGTGGGTTCGGGCAACAAGGGCTATTTCGGTCCTACCGAAGCGGCGATAAGTTTTATATATATGTTACGGTAGCGGTATGAAGAAGCAGATACGATATATAATGATTGCCGGCATGTTGTTTGCCGGGGTTGTTGCCGGAATGGCGGAGGGACGTTCTGTCCGCCAGACGGTGATCGCCGACTCTACGGAGTTTGTCGTAGAGGATGCTTTATTATGTCGCAAAGACAGCGCGGTCGAGGTGGCGTTTCAATTGAATATGGCACCGAAGGCGGTGCGTCCGAAATATTTGCAACGTATCATACCGGCATTGGTGGTCGGCAATGATTCGGTAGTGTTGGATAGCATGGAGGTGATCGGTAAGCGTAAGGCGCAATTGTTGAAGCGCGAATTAGTGTTAGCCGGATTCCGCGACAGCACGGTGTGGACGGAAAATCGTTTGCACAACGGCGATACGATTGTTTATTGGACCGTGTTGCCGTACGAGGAGTGGATGGGGCAAGGTGTCGCTTTGCTTTCGGTCAATTGCGAACGGGAGGGTTGTTGCCATACGGAACATATTCATACCCATACGTTGCTCGATAGTGTGATGCTCGATGCTCCGGTGTTGCCCGATACGTTCCCTGTCGGATATGCGTCGCAGTTGGCTACGCTTTATCCGTTCTTGAAACCGATCGAGGAGTTTACTCCCTATAATCCGTCGATGCTGGTACACCGAGATCCCTATATGCGCATTTATTTCGATTTAGACCGGTATGAAATTCGTCCCGAGTTGCGGAACAATGCGGAGATGCTAGATCGCATGATCGATGTCGTTACGCGCATTTATCGGCATAATCCGGCGGAGATTGCCCGTATCGAGATTATCGGTTTCGCTTCGCACGAAGGTCGGTTGCAGCATAATATCCGTTTGTCGGGAAATCGGGCGAAGTCGTTGAAAAAATATTTGCAACAGAAAACCGAAGTGCCCGATTCGATATTTTTAGTTTCGGCAGGCGGAGAGGCTTGGGGTGCTTTGCGCGACAATGTGGCGCAGCTCGATTTCCCCGATCGGGATTCGGTATTGAAAATCATTGACAGCGACCGGGATTTAGACCGTCGTGAACGACGGATCCGCCAGATGCGCGGAGGTAAGGTTTATCGGGAACAGATCCGTCCCCACTTGCCGGAACTCCGTAGCGCCGGAAATATCCGGGTATATTATCGCACACTTACAGATAGTGTGGCTATGGCGATCAACCGGTCGATACATCTGATCGACTGCGATTCTGTTGCCGATGCGCTTGTGCTGTTGAACCGTTTGCCCGACGATCCGCGCAAGTACAATACGTTGGGCGTAGCTTACCAACGAACGGGCAATTGGGCACTTGCCCGCGATTATTTCCGAAAAGCTTGCGACGAGGGCGATGACGAGGCGGCAGAGAATCTGCGACGGATGAATGCGGTCCTGTCTTCCGATCCGCAAGACAATCCTGATAAAGAAGATAACATAGTAGAATAACTTCCGGCATTGTCGGTTTGAGACAGACCGGGGCGTACTATTCTTTATAAGGTTATACGTGTAAAACAAGTAATTATATATAGGTAACATTTTATCAACATTAAAAACAAAAAAAGAATGAAAAAAGGTTTATTATGGAGCGGTTCGCTTTTGATGACCGCGGTAATGTTCTCTGCTTGCTCGAACGAGGATAAAGAGCCGGCTCAGATTTCGGGCGAAGGCGATGCCGTGAAGACATCGTTTACATTCTCTGTGCCTCGTGCTTCCGTGAAACGTTCTACTTCGGCGGATGCTCAGGCTGACGGATCGTTCAAGGGACTGACGATTTTGGGTCTGTATCCGTTCACTCACCTGACGGACGATTATGTAGCGGAAAGTTCGACGGCTACCGGTGCTGTTCAATTGATCGGACAGAATTTGGGTACGACCGAAGGCAATGCCACTAAAACATTTACGGATGTAGCTCTGCCGACCGGCGATATCGCTTTCTTGTTCTACGGGCAGGAAGATGTGGCTGCTGGCAAAGTGGCTCTGTCGCAAAGTGCAGGAGCCGTCTATACGCCTGCCGATATTACGTTCTCGTTGAACAATATCTTGGCGGATGCTACGAACGATGTCGCGTTCAAGACTTTGTTCGAGGCAATCGAAGGTCTGAATACCGTATTGGATGCACAGATCGGAGCGGCTGCCGACCCGTTGAAAGTTGAATTGACGGCATTGAAAACCGATTGGCATAAATTTACTTCGGCTTCGAATGCCAACTTGGGTCTGGCTTTCACATTCTTGACGGATGCCGTTGCTGCATTGGAAGAGGGTGCAGCCAAGACTGCGCTTAGCGAACAGGTAACCCAAATGACAAGCGCTTTGGAGGCAGGTTATCCGTACGGTTTGCCGGAAGGTACGTTTGTTTTGAAAGAGGGAGAAGTACGGTTGAGCGGCGACGAAGTTACCGGTCTGGACAATATCATTGCCGCAGCCAAAGCCCGTTATATGAAACCTGCCGCATTGACCTATTATGCCAATGCCTATCCGGTAGATTATTCGAATACGAATGCCGCCAGCTTGCAATGGGATAAGACTGCCGGAACCATCAACGCAGCCGGCTCGGGTATCAATGCTGCCCGTACGCAGATTTCTCCTGCTACGACGAAGATTGCGTTGAACAAAACGATCAACTATGGTGTAGGTCGTCTCGACGTAGCTCCCGTGTTTATTGCAGCCGGAGGTGTGATGGAGACAGCCAACGACCCCGACGGCAATATGACTCCGGTAAGCGTGAACAACAATTCGTTCGAACTGACCGGTGTATTGGTAGGTAACCTGCCGACTAAACTCGACTGGGAATTGAATCCTTCCGGAGAGTTCGGTGCAACGGTATTCGATACAGAGGTAGAAAAATCGGCGGTATCGGTATTTGCCAATGCTGCGTCTGCTACTTACGACAAATGTTCGTATATCATTTTGCCGGCGACAACCGGTTTGAAAGCGTTGGGCAAGAATGCGACGATTGCGTTGCAGTTCAAGAACAAAGGAGCTCAGTTCTACGGAAAAGACGGTATCGTTCCTGCCGGAGGTACGTTCTATATTGCCGGACAGTTGAGTCAGAACGGAACGTCTGACGTGATGGAAGATGCGATTAAAAAAGACTTCTATACGACTGCCAAACTGAGAATCGTCACTTTGAAGAATGCGACCAATACGGTGCCCGATATCGTGAACCCGACTTTGGAACTTTCGATGTATGTCGATCTCGAATGGCAAGAGGGTGTTATTTTCGATCAGGAATTGGGTAACTAATCTGTTGTTCGGAAAATAGTTTTTCGAAAACCGGGGTGCGGGGTTCGGCACAGGATCCTGCCGGGTTTATGCACGGAGTGCCGCACCCCGGTTTTCTTATCCCGATCGTTTTATATCCGGAGAAGACGATATTCCGGTCTTTCTCCCGATTTCAATATCTTATTTTTTAGAAAGCGGTGATAGCCGGATACCGGATGTACCGCAGAAAAAGCAAAAGAGAAATAAAGCGAAATGATTTGGCGCAAAATATATATCGGATTAGCGGGATGTTTGCCGTTGCTGCTTTTCAGCAGTTGCATCGACGATCATTTTACCGATTGTGCCCGATTGTCGATTCTGTACTATATGCAACAGAGCGACGGAGACGGTGCATTTTCGGATACGATGTCCGAGCTGGACATGTCGTTTTATTATGCCGGCAACAGCCGGTTGGCATATCGCCGGTTTGTACCGGAAGAAGAGATGCCTGCCGATCATATATATCGTCCGGTACTGCCGACAGAGCGTTTCGACCATTTGGCAATAGCGAATTTCACGCCATCGTCGTTGGCAGCCCGCGGAAAAGACCACCGCGATTATCGGATTTTTCATCCGGAGGGTGCGGATACGATCGATGTGATCGAAACGGATGTATATGTGGCACGCAAGCAGTTGAGCGTGACACACAAAGAGGAACTGATAAAGGTCTGCCTCGCTCCGTGTGTGGGCAAGGTGAGACTACATCTCAATTACGATAATGCCCCCGAGGTATTGTCTACCGAATGTTTTGTCGGTGGAATCGGTTCGGGCTTTATCTGTTATGACAGCCTGTTCGTACACGACCGCAAATTGACTATGCGGATGAGGGATGTCGGAACAGACGGGCATAATCTGGTCATGTACGAGAGTACATCTTTCCCTTCGCGCGACCGCGTGGTAGCGGCTTCACGCAATGGGGTACGGTCGGAAGACCTTTGGCAACTCGATGCCATTACAAAATTAGAAGACAAGTGGATCCGCACTACGGTGAAATTCCAATCGCCGCTCCGGGCGGGAGAATGCCTCGATATTTACGGGGTTGTGAATCCCGGAGGGGATATTACGATCGATGCCTTGTCGCTCGATGTGTCTATCAGCGTGTCGCTCGAATGGAAAAAGGGCGACGATATCGAGATCGAGATTTAGTGCGGTTTTTATATAAGAGATTTTAAGGTATGTTGAACCGGAATATGAAGAATAGGAATGTGTGTGTGCGGCGCGTGTTGTGCCGGCTGCTCGGGATATTGTTTCTCCTGACTGCCGCATCGTGCGACGAGAACACCGGATATTCCGACGAGGAATCGGCGGAGTTGAGTCTTCATATTTATACGAACAATACGGTGCGGGCGACATCGTTGCCCGGAGACCCCGGCACCGGTACGGATCGTGCGCAGATACGCAATGTGCATCTGTTTGCATTCCTTTCGCCGCTGAGCGGGACGGAAACGGAAGTGCGTCATATCTATCTGACGATTCCCGATACGGTATTCTATGTGTTTGCCCGGATGTCGATACCCCGTTGCACGGCGAATCTGTACGCTGTTGTCAATGCCGGAGAGAAGCCGGAATGGGACGGGCTGACGAAGGAAGAAGAGGTAAAAGGGCTTGTATTTACCGGTACGCCTACCGACACCATTTTTGCCGGGACGCTGTTGAACCAGCGTTTTGCGGAGTTGTTGTGCCACGGTACGATTTATGCTTCCCCGATCTGTTCTAAAATAGACCTGTTGTATAATCTGGGCGAGGCGATCACGAATTACAACAACAACCATGTGGGTGCGGCGCAATGCACCGGCGTACGGATGGTTTCAGCCAAGATGCTCGCCTTGCCTTCGGAGGGATATTATTTCGATGTGAATAATAATAACCGCACAGTCGGAAACGACCGGGTATTAGTAGAAAATCCGATCCGTTCGCAATGGGTGAACGGGCGTTTCGATTGTCTGGCATTCGATGCCGCTCCCGACGGACAGCAGGTGAAGATGGAGATGGAGATTGTGGTGGAGAGCGATTATTCCGACGGGCGAACGGAGACGACCGTGTACAAGCCTAAGCTGGCAGTGGAGGGCGAGTTGAGCCATGCGCCATACTATTTGCTGCGGTTCAATATCGTCGGGTTTCGTGAGGATGACAGCATTTTAAGAGTTTCAGTGGAGTAAAGAAGTAAAAATGATGAAAATAGGGTTTGGTAAGAATACAATCGTTTTCGGTAGATTCCGGTCGGCTTTATCCCGTCATTCGGATTCTTTCTGCCGGTATATCGTTTGGCTGCTGATCGGGGTCGGCGGGTTTATTTCTGCCCATGCGCAATATTCACCGGAGCATCCGGCTTATAATGTGAGCCGGTTGTATGTGTCGCCCGAGGGTAACGGCCGCCGGAACGGAAGTTCGTGGGCGAATGCCGCCGACGGACGCCGGTTGCAAGGTGTATTGGATTATGCCGCCAGTTTAGCGGGATTCAACAACTCTTTCGAGATTTGGATTGCCGGAGGTACATACGTTCCGGCTACGCCTCGTGTGGCTGCGGATCCGGCAACGGCTTCGTTCGTGCTTAACGGTGTGCAGATCTCCATGTACGGCGGATTCCGCGGATTCGATGCGGAATCCGGATATCGGGGAGAGGCATCGCTCGACGAGCGAGAGCTCGAATCGACGATTTACGGTTTCACGACCTATAAATATAAGACGAAGTTTTCGGGCGACGTGTTGGGAAATGACGACTTGGGCGAGGATGTGACCAATTCGTCCATGCTGCCTACCATCAATGCAAGCCGTGCCGACAATGTCTACAATGTATTGGTATTCAGTCCTGCCTGCCAGTATGTAACGGTGCAGGGAATAGAGATTATGAATGGTTCGGCGACCGGTACGGGTTCTTATTCGCAGGGCGGCGGAGTGACGATCGACGGTGTGCGTTCGGGTATCCGCGATTGTATTCTGTACGAAAATTTTGCCATGGGCGAGGGCGGTGGTGCATATCTGAAATCCGCCACGTCGTTTATCGGATCTTCGTTAGTTGTCAATAATGCCGTCCCGATAAGTCTTACGGAATCGTCGGGCGGCGGGGTCTACATGTCGTCGGGTATCGTCTATAATTCGTTGGTGGTGAACAACGACCGGGGAATCCGGGTGTCTGCCGGATCGATGATTGTCAATAGCACGATAGCCAATAACCTCGACCATAATCTGATGCACGACAATACGGCTCGTAACATCTATTTGTATAACAGCGTTTTGTGGAGCGACAAAACGGTACGCTCCATTCCGATTGTCGGGTATGAGTCGTTCCGGAGCAATATACGTTCGTGTGCGATCGCCGAGTGGACGGAAGGCGGGTCTCAAAATATTTCCCTTTCGACGGTGAACGACGGTCTGGAAAATTCTCCGTCGTTCCAGCGTCCTACGCTCTATATAGGTACCCGGTTTGTTGCGGGAAATCCGATACCTTCGTTTTCATTCGACCTCAATCGCGTTTCGCCGATGATCGATGCCGGGGATGCGCAGTATCTGCTTTCCTTGACGACATCGTACGGCTATGACACCTCGTACGATGTGATTCGGGATCCCCGTATCAACGGAACGTTGGATATCGGTGCATACGAATATGCTTTGGTCGCTTCCAACCGGATCCTGTATGTCAAGAACTTGTCGGACGACGAACTGGCTCAGATCGGCGAAAATGAAGTGCGCGACGGCAGTTCGTGGCGTCTGGCGGTATCGGATGTGCAATGGGCTATCGACCAGCTCTATACTAATTACGGATCGGGCGAGGTATGGGTCGCCGGCGGCACGTATTATCCCTCGTCGGTGATTACCGACGAGAGCGGGGCGGCAGGTCTGACCGACCGGCACCGGTCGTTTATCATGCGTTCGGGAGTGGATGTGTACGGCGGATTCCGCGGCGATCCGGGCGATGAGGGGATAGAGGACGATACTACCCGTCCGCGGGATGCCCGTTATCCGGAGAATTACTGGGCATTCGAGCATGTGACTATATTCAGCGGCGATATGGACAAGAATGATGCTGCCAAACGTGCCTTTGCATGGAATGCTGCAAAAAACGGTTGGGAGCAGAATTACGGAAATAACTCGTACCACGTCGTGTGGTTCGGTGAAAATGGATTTTACCCTCATACCAATACGGCTGAACCGTCGGTATTGCGCCCCTTGAACGTGCATACGGTGCTCGACGGTGTGACCATCATGGGAGGTTGTGCCGATGCCGGTGAGCGTGGCGCTTCGTCGCGGGCGGGTGGTGGCGTTTATCTGGCGGGCAATGGCGAGATACGTAACTGTATCGTTACGGAGAATTTTGCGCAGACGTATGGCGGCGGTGTTTTCCTTAACAATGGCGGTACGGTGTCGCAATGTCTGATTGTCCGGAATGCTTCGCCGGGTATACAGGTGCTGAACGGTAAAGGCGGCGGTGTTTATGTTTATGGTCAAGGTACTGTTACTAAATCACAGATGATCAACAATTCTGCCCGTTTGGGCGGTGGCGTGGCATGCGGCGCGATAACGGTGAATGCTCCCGACCTGACCGACCGGGCTTCCGGATATTACGGAATGATAGCCGATTGTGTCGTTTCCAACAACACGGCGGTATCCGATGCCGGAGGGGTTCATTTCTCGAATTTAGGAGCGATGTCCAATACGACGGTGGTGAAGAATTACTGCGTTTCGCGCTCGTCGAACGATGCCGGCAATAGCGGCGGCATGGTGGTAGACGGTTACGGTATCGTTTTCAATACGGCTTTCTGGGGGAATGCTACGGCAGACCATGTGCATCAGTTTTTTGCCCGGAATGCCCGGGAGGCTACTTCGGAATATCCTGCAACGGTGCAGGTGTCGCATTCGGCATTGCAGGATCTTTCCAATACGGTCTGGGGGGTGAATACCTCTACGGCATCGCTTTATCCGTTGAACGAGAACAACGGTAGCCCTACCGGCGAGACCGGAACGGACTATCCTTATTTCGAACTGATCGGAAATGCCACGTTCGATCCCATATCTTCGCCTGCCGGTGTCTATGTCACCGAATCGGACCGGACGGGAACAACGACATTGGAGGAGGTTGTTGCTTTTGCCGATAATTTCCGCTCGTGGAAACCGGGTATCCGCTCTACGTTTCGGGCGAAAGGCGGTTCGTCGGCGAATGCACCGTATGTCTGTCTGGACCCGTCGGAGGCTATTTATGTATATCCTACCGGTTTGCAGGGTCGAACCAAACGCACTCCTTATACGATCGGAGCGTATTATGTCGATCCTAACCCGCTGCAATATGCTTTGAAAGATAATAAGTTGGTGATGTTTATCGATTACGGTTCGGGTAGCTTCTCGAACGACGGTTCGTCGTGGGACAACGCCATACGTTCGGTAAACCGGGCGCTGGATTATTTGGCTTCGGTGACCGACTATCCCGGTTATCCGCGGGAAATCTGGATCAAATCGGGATCTTCGACGGTATTGGAGCTCAACAACCATGCCGATGCCACTACGGCAACGGTATTGATGCGGGCGGGAATCGGCATTTACGGCGGTTTTCATCCCGACCTTACCGGCACCGACGGTGCAACCGACCGGTACGAAACGTTCGTTCCAGCCGGTTCGACGACAGAAGTATCCAAACGTGACCCGGTGAATTACCGTACCGTATGGGATGGCAGATTGGACGGAACGTCCGACGGCCGCCGAACCAAGCATTTGGTTACTTTCCGCGAGGAGGGTACCGCCATATTGGACGGTTTGCATATCGTGAATGCCGATTGTTCGACGGGTAGCAGTTTTGTGCCTTACGGGGCTGCGATATTGATACGTTCCGGCGAAATGATTGTCCGAAACTGTATGATTGAAAACAATACGGCTCTTGCTGCACCGGCTATCGCCATGCTGAACGAAGCTAAACGTTTGGTGATGGTCAATACGGTGGTGAACAACAATACCAGTATGGCATCGTCCGACAATGAGTTTTCGTCGGCGGTTCTCACGCAAGGGACGTTTGAAGCGAATTATTGCGATTTTATCCATAATAAAGGTGTCGGGGTATATGTTTCGTCGGGGTCGGCGGATATTTTCAATTCGGTATTCTGGGGCAATACAGTTACACCCGAAGCCCCCCAGTCGTCCGACCTGCAATTGAACGGCAGCGGGGATGCCATGCTCAGGGTGGAAGCGTCGGGGATACAGAATGCTCCGGAGGCATGGAATTTGTTTGCTCCCGGTACGAACAATGTCCGGTTAGGTCTGACCGAAACGGATGGATTCCCGGTTCCGACGTTTGTCAATGCGTCGTCGGCCATCGGTACGGTGCTGTTCGGATACGATACGCCGGGCGGCGGTCCGGCGGTGTTCGAGCCTTCGTGCCTCTCTCCGTTGATCGGTATGGCGAAATCGGTTCCGGATGAATATCCCGACCTGATGACCGATGCCGATATATACGGTGTCGAACGCGGATCGGGCGGTTTGCCGGATATCGGTGCATACGAGGCTACTTGTCTGAACCCGAACGGAACGGTGATCTATGTGAAATATGCTCCGGGGAATACGTCGCGGACGGCATTCGGCACGGGCGACGGCTCGTCGTGGCGGAATGCGATAAACGGTAACGCCGATTATGGAACCGACGACGGGTTGCCTTACGATGAGATAGAATATACGACAGCATCCGATGGACGTATCACGGGGCTGCAATATGCCGTGAATCAGGCGTATATCGCTTCGCTTCGGAAAAATGGAACCGGTGGTATCGCCTATACGACCGTAGGCGGAACCAGCGAATGGAGCAATGGCAGCGGTAGCTTTACCCGTCAGATACCGACGGTCGATACGACCCGATGTGTCGAAGTGTGGGTGGCGGAAGGCGAATATACCAATAGCCGTGGATTCTTCATGCGCGATGCCGTGAATGTATTGGGCGGATTCCCTTCTACCGGTACTCCCGATAAGACGATGCGCAATCCCCGTGAATACATTACGGTGATCCAGTCCATGACAACTGCCGAAGCGGATGAACTGGGCAAGGACTATACCAAATTTGCCGATCCCTGCGGATTCGGGAATGACAATCCGTATGAACTGAATGTGAATTATGCGAATGCCAACCGTACGCACCGGGTATTGACACAGCCTTTTCCGTATTATGCGTGGAGTTCCAATCTGGAAACAACCGAGAAGAACAATGTCCCGCTGAATCCGTTTGTCCGTGAAACCGTGTGGGACGGATTTGTCATCCAGAACGGTCGTACCCGCATATATCATGGCAAGGACGGCGGCGCAGGTGTGGCTTTGCGTAAGAACGGGCGTATCGAAAACTGCATTATCCGCAACAATATCAATTTTTCGCCGAGCAGCGGCAGCAATAATACGCACCAGTCGCGCGGGGCGGGGATGTTCCTCAACGACGGTGTGGTATCGAACTGTTCGTTCTTCAACAACCGTTTTCTCGATACGGGCGGCGAGCAGTACGGCGGGGCGGTATATCTCCGTTACGGCACGGTGTATAACTGCGTGTTTGCCGGAAACTATCTGTCTCTTATACACATCTCCGAGCCCACGAGACTGCAGCTAATCTCGT
>ENA-OYYC01000929-OYYC01000929.1-human-gut-metagenome-genome-assembly--contig:-NODE-929-length-11532-cov-6.127908_pt1 | contig 11532 bp, 9 predicted proteins | sample MGYA00243242_ERZ653433 | MGnify/ENA primary metagenome ERZ653433 (study PRJEB26926, sample SAMN06165127) | human gut metagenome | biome: ENVO:00009003; feature: ENVO:2100002; material: ENVO:00002003... | reverse complement strand
AGGATGCGGCTCGGCATAATCAATTCGTGAAACTTTGTTTCCCGCTTGTTTCTGCGCTCGCCTTTCACTATATTTGCATACTTACACCTTAATGTGATACGTTATGGAATTAAAAAATATTGTTACAAAGATAGCCGTTTTTGAATACGAAGAGTTGAGCGACATCGAAAAAAATCTGATCGATAAGGCAAAAGAGGCGACAGAAACTTCTTATTCTCCTTATTCGAAATTTAAAGTCGGAGCGGCGGCTCTTTTGGACAATAACGAAATTATCTGCGGAAGCAATCAGGAAAATGCCGCATATCCATCGGGAACATGTGCCGAGCGTACGACACTTTTTTATGCGAATGCCCGCTATCCGAAATCGGCTGTGCTTATGCTGGCAATCGCCGCACAGTCGGGCGACGGATTTACCGAAATTCCGGCAGCGCCGTGCGGTGCGTGCCGTCAGGTGATTCTGGAAACGGAAACCCGTTTCGATACTCCGATGCGGATTCTGCTTTATGGCAGGAAGTGTGTGTATGCGGTGGATTCGATCAAAGATTTGCTCCCGTTGTATTTCGGTAAAAGCGATTTGGAAAAATAAGAAAATCCGATGCTTGCGAGACCGGTCGGCGAGACTGTTTCCGACGAGCGAGGAAAAAAGAAAACAACCCATACGGAATGGATAATTATATTGTTTCCGCCCGGAAATATCGTCCTTCGACCTTTCAGTCGGTCGTAGGGCAGAAGGCGCTGACACAGACTTTGAAGAATGCGATCGATTCTAAAAAGTTGGCGCACGCATATCTTTTTTGCGGTCCGCGCGGAGTGGGGAAAACGTCATGTGCCCGTATATTCGCCAAAACTATCAACTGCGCTCATCCGACCGCTACGGGCGAGGCTTGCAACGAATGCGAGTCGTGCCGGGCGTTTAACGAACAACGTTCCTACAATATTTCGGAACTGGATGCCGCTTCCAACAACTCGGTCGAGGATATCCGCAATCTGACCGATCAGGTACGTATCCCGCCTCAGATCGGAGAGTATAAGGTGTTCATCATCGACGAGGTACACATGCTCTCGATGGCGGCATTCAACGCTTTTTTGAAGACGTTGGAGGAACCGCCTCACCATGCGATATTCATTTTGGCGACAACCGAGAAACACAAGATTCTGCCTACTATTCTGTCGCGTTGTCAGATTTATGATTTCCAGCGGATCACGACCAACGATATTGCCGAACATCTGCAATATGTGGCTTCGAAAGAAGGCGTACATGTCGAGCCGGAGGCATTGAATGTCATTGCACAAAAGGCGGACGGCGGTATGCGCGATGCTCTTTCCATATTCGATCAGATTGTCAGTTTCACGGCGGGTAATGTTACTTACCAGTCGGTGATCGAGAATCTCAATGTGCTGGATTACGAATACTATTTCCGTCTGGTCGATGCGTTTTTGGCAGGGAATGTGTCGCAGGCATTGCTGTTGTTTAAGGAGGTGCGCGATCATGGTTTCGAGGCGCAGCATTTTGTCGGCGGTTTAGGCAGGCATTTGCGCGATCTGCTTGTCAGCAAAGATCCGGTCACGCTTCCGCTGTTGGAGGTGAGCGACAGTGTTTCTTCTCGTTACGGCGAGCAGGCTGCCCGCTGTACATTGCCTTTCTTGTATAAAGCGTTGGAATTGAGCAATCGTTGCGACTTGGATTATCGGATCAGCAACAACAAGCAATTGTTGGTGGAACTGCTGTTGATTCAGATTTGTCAGCTGCTCAATCCGGTTGCCCCGGCTTCGGGCACATCCGGCGACACCCCGTTGAAGCCGATTTCGGCATCGCCTGCACCGGCATCTCCCGCACCGCAGCGTCCGGTTTCCACACCGCAGAATACGGTAGTAGCTCCGCCTCCGGCACGTCCGGCTGCTGCTCCTGCGGTACAACCAGCTCCGCAAAACATACCGCCGGCATCGGCTGCTGTTCCGCCTCCCGCATATACTGTCGCGAAAGAACCGGAAGCTCCCTATCGCCGTTCCGTATCGCCGACACCGGCTTCTTCGGTTTCGGCACATGCCCCGTCGCCTCGCATATCGATACGCAATGCTGTGAAAACCGCACCCCAAGAAACGGTGAAACGGACTGTCGAGGTGTGGAATACCCCGTTCGACGAAACCAAACTGCGTGAAGCATGGGTGCGTTATACCGATACGATCCCGACGGAGGTGGCTTTGGTCAATACGATGCGGAGCTGTCTGCCTGTATTGGGAGCGAACTATCAGTTCGAAATCGTGGTCGATAACCAGATGCAGATAGATATGTTGCGCGAACACGGCGTTTCGCTCAATCAGTTTTTACAACGGGAGTTGCACAATACACAGTTTACCATGAAACTGCGGGAAAGCGAACAGACCGAGTCGCAAAAAATATTCGGACCGAAAGAGACCGTTGTACGTATGACGGAAAAAAATCCCGATATGACCGATTTCCTTTCCACTTTCGATTTGGAACTGGCATAATTCTTACCGCACTGCCGGTATTTTCGGGGATTCCTATTTTCGGTTGCTGTAAAAAGGAAAGAACGATAAAACGGTCATGCTGTTTCCAAGATGGTTGGAACGGCATGACCGTTTTGTAATGTGTCGAATAAGTTTCATTCTGCTATTCTGTATAGATATGCACTACTGTGTATAGAAAAAATATTTGTCAAAATGATTTTTATTTGTTCCTTTTTTCTATTTTTGTAGAAAATAGGATGCGGTTCGGCATAATTAAATTGCGAAACTTCGTTTCTCATTTGCTACTGCTCTCACCTTTCACTATTTTTGTCACAAATTTAGATTCTTGATGTATGTCCGATAATTTAACTTCCGTGCTGATTATTTACACGGGCGGAACGATCGGTATGGTGGAGAATAACAAGACCGGGGCATTGGAACCGTTCAATTTCCATCATCTGTTGGATAACGTCCCGGAGTTGCGGCGATTGGGCTTGTCGATTTCGACCGTACAGTTCGAACCTCCTATCGACTCGTCGGAGATAGAACCCGATTCGTGGTGTAAGTTGGTGCGCATCATTTCCGACAACTATGATTTGTTCGATGGCTTTGTAGTGCTTCACGGTACGGATACGATGTCGTACACCGCTTCTGCGCTCAGTTTTATGTTGGAGAACCTGTCGAAGCCGGTGGTGCTTACCGGTTCGCAATTGCCGATCGGCAAGGTGCGTACCGACGGTAAGGAAAATCTGATTACGGCTATCGAGATTGCCGCTGCCAAGAATGCCAACAACCAGCCGTTTGTGCCGGAGGTCTGCATTTTGTTTGAAAACGATCTGATGCGGGGCAATCGTACGACAAAGATGAGTGCGGAGAGTTTTCATGCATTCCGGTCGAACAACTATCCGTCGCTTGCCGATGTCGGCGTACATATCCGTTACAACGAGAAGGTGATCTATTATCCGATCTCCCGGAAACCGTTACGTCCTCACTATCTGATGGACAACCATATTGTCGTGCTGAAACTTTATCCCGGCATTTCGGAGGAGACGGTACGTGCGATTCTGAATATACCCGGTTTGAAAGGGGTCGTATTGGAAACATTCGGTTCGGGCAATGCTCCTACGAAATCATGGTTCTTGGATCTGCTGAGCGATGCGGTGAAACGCGGTATCGTGATTGTCAATGTGACGCAATGTATGAGCGGTAGCGTGCAGATGAGTCTGTATGGCACCGGTTGCACGTTGGAGGAGGCAGGTGTGGTGAGCGGCTACGACAGTACTACCGAGTCGGCGATTACCAAACTGATGTTCCTGTTCGGGCATAATATGTCGGCGGCGCAGGTAAAAGAGAATATGCGCTGTTCGCTGATCGGGGAGATCACTATTCCGGAGCATGTCCATTGATCGCCGGCATGTCGGCAACGACGCACCGGACGGAAATATTGGCTCGTTCTGAAAAACTTAATGACGGTGTGCCGCCAAGTCCGACCTGCCTGCGTTGCCATCGGCATTCGGGATGAGTCGTTTACGCCAGTAAACTCCTGTCGTGCTCATCCTTTGCGCCTTGCATTTTAAATTTTAGTTTTCAGTAAATGCTTCGGCATAATCGGTTCAAGTCTTCTCTTGACCGTTTCTGCTCTCGGCTTGCAGTTTATTTTAAACTTTTGGTTTTCAATAAACGCTTCGCCTCGGCATAATCGGTTCAAGTTTTCACTTAACCGTTTCTGCTCTCGGCTTGCAGTTTATTTTATACATTCTAACGCACAGAAACGGGGTTGCATCGAAACTTACAATTCGGTGCAACCCCGTTGATTTGTTATTGTGCGGTTACGGCTTATTTGCAGCTACCTAAACAGAGCGGTTTGATCTGTTTGAAGAAGTCGTTGCCTTTGTCGTCTACCAGAATGAATGCGGGGAAATCTTTCACTTCGATTTTCCAGATCGCTTCCATTCCCAGTTCGGGATATTCGAGGCATTCTACTTTCTTGATGCTGTTCTGTGCAAGGATAGCGGCGGGACCGCCGATGCTTCCCAGATAGAATCCGCCGTGCTTTTCGCAAGCATCGGTCACTTGTTGGCTGCGGTTGCCTTTGGCGATCATGATCATGGATCCGCCGTTCTCTTGGAAGAGGTCTACATACGAGTCCATACGTCCGGCAGTGGTCGGACCGAAAGATCCGGACGGCATGCCTTCGGGTGTTTTGGCAGGTCCGGCATAGTAGATCGGGTGATCTTTCAAGTATTGGGGCATACCTTCACCGGCTTCGAGGCGTTCTTTGATTTTGGCATGGGCGATGTCACGACCTACGATGATAGTTCCGTTCAACGACAGACGGGTAGCTACCGGATACTTGGTAAGTTCTGCCAGAATTTCGTTCATCGGGCGGTTGAGGTCGATGCGGACTACATTGCCTTCGCCGGCATTCCGCAGTTCTTCGGGAATCAGTTCTCCGGGATTATCGTCCAACTTCTCGATCCAAAGTCCGTCTTTATTGATCTTCGCTTTGATGTTGCGGTCGGCGGAACAAGACACGCCTAAGCCGACAGGACAGGATGCACCGTGGCGGGGCAGACGGATAATGCGGATGTCATGAGCGAAATATTTACCGCCGAACTGTGCGCCGATGCCCGATTCCTGAGCCGCTTTCAGTACCTCTTTTTCCAATTCGATATCGCGGAAAGCCTGACCCCATTCGTTTCCTTCGGTGGGCAATTGATCGTAATATTTAGCCGACGCGAGTTTTACGGTTTTCAGGTTCATTTCGGCAGATGTGCCACCGATAACGAATGCCACATGGTAGGGAGGACAAGCCGCCGTACCCAATGTTTTCATTTTTTCCACAAGGAATTTTACCAACGAACCCGGATTGATGAGGGCTTTGGTTTCTTGGTAAAGGTATGTTTTATTTGCCGAACCGCCGCCTTTTGCCATGAACAGGAATTTGTATTCCATACCGTCTACGGCATAGAGGTCGATCTGAGCCGGCAGGTTGCATCCGGTGTTTACTTCGCGATACATATCGAGCGGTGCATTCTGCGAATAGCGCAGGTTTTCTTCGGTATAAGTCTTGTACACACCCAACGAGAGAGCCTCTTCGTCTCCTCCTCCGGTCCATACTTGTTGTCCTTTCTTACCCATGACGATAGCCGTACCGGTATCTTGGCAGAAGGGCAATTGACCTTTGCAGGCAACTTCGGCATTGCGAAGCATGGTGAGCGCAACATATTTGTCGTTTTCGCTGGCTTCCGGATCGTGCAGGATTTTTGCTACCATTTCGTTGTGTTCGCGGCGGAGCAGGAATGCAACATCGCGGGTGGCGGCATTAGCCAGTCGGGTAAGTGCTTCGGGTTCTACTACCAGCATCTCTTTACCGTTGCATTGAGTTACCGAAACATGATCTTTCGTCAGCAGATAATACTCTGTCGTCTCTTTTCCCAAAGGGAAAAGAGGTTGATACTTAAATGGTTTCACGTTTTTCGTAGCCATATAATGATTATTTTGAGGTAATAAGTTTTAGTTCCTGTCGTAAGTGGCAGGCATGCGATGCGTTTCGTGTGCCTGCCGCATACAAAGGTATTCTTTTTTTTCGAGCAAACCGCTTTTTCGGCGGTGAAAAATAGTATATGCCGTTGCGCTGTGCGGCGCGTGTTTTCCCGACGTTCGGGGCTTTCTTTTATTATCGCACGAATCGGGCGGTTTCTCGCTTTTTCTTTGTATCCGAAATGGTAACGGATTGTTGCCGGATTTAAAAAACAGTTTTTTATGAAGAAACAAACAGAAGAAAAAAGTGTTCCGCGCCGTAAGTCGCGCGAAGTGCTTATTGAACGGGTGATGCAGAAATTCCCCGATCGTTTGTTGGAAACGGACGACGATTTTTTCGACGCGCTGGAAGAGTACGATTCTTATTTCCAGAAGCGGTATGAAAAGTTGGCGGACGACCAAAACAAACTATGCGACTTGTTCATCTCCAATCCGAAGATGGGAGCTTTCATTGCCGACGTGGTAGGTGGCGAGGATGCGCTGGTGGCGTGTGTGAAGTATTTCGGCAAAGACCTGCTGGAATGTGCCGGAGACGACCGGCGGATGTATGAACTGCGTCGGGCGAACGATGAGTATATGTCGCGCATATCGCACTACCGGAAACTGGATGCCGAGATGCGGGAAAACCTGAAAAACAGTTCGCGCCATATCGAACGGTTCAAGGCATCGAAAGGCATGAGCGACGAAGAGTTCGAAGCCTTTGTCGATCGGGTATATCACTTGTGCAACCATGTATTTGTCGGTGACCTGAATACCGAAGTGCTGGAACTGCTTTACAAAGGGGTCAATTACGATTCCGATCTCTCTTGTGCCGAAAAAGCCGCCGAGATAAAAGGTCGTAACGAACGTATCGTATTGGAGAAGAAACAGAACCGGGGCGATTCCTTATCCGGGCTGCGAAGCGTAGGCAGTGTCGTCGCCGAAGAGGATGAGGATACTTCGCCGATTTTGGGACGCCGTCGTCGCAAAAGCGTCTGGGATCTGTAATCCGTTTAGAATGAGTTAAATTATTTTTTATAGCATCGACAACTGTATAGTATAAATTATTTAAATCATTGTGTTATGAAATTTATCTTGAAACAAACTGTATCTATTGAATGGGCGATTTTTGCCTTGGCGATTTTGTGCGCCGCATTCGGCTTGGCTGGGACTGAGGTGCTTGCCGCCGCTACGATTCCCGGACTTTCGGGCGGAAAATTAGTTACGGGCGAACCGCTTACTACGGATATTACCCGCCGCGAATCGCCCGAACTGTTGCGCAGCGAGGTCGATAAACGTATTGTCAAAATTCGTCCGATGGCGACTCCGGTCGATCAATTGTCGCGTTGGAGCGGTGCTCGCAAAGCCGGTTCTATGATTGTGGATTATTATTCGGTGGATGTGAAGCCGACGAAAACGACCCTGCTTACGGCTTATACCGAACCGGCTGCCGGCAGTGTATCGGCAACCCATCAGCGGGCGAAACTCAATACTGCCAATAACGATATTTTCGAGGTGTCCGAAACGATACTGGTGCAAGGCGTGAAAGGTTATGATGCCGATAACAAGCCTTCGGCAGCCGATCTGGTATTGTATATCAGCAGCAAGGAAGAGGACGGGCAATTGAATGTCTATGCCATCAACGGTAAGAAAATCGGAACGGTGGAAAATTGTGTGCCTACGATCAAGGCGGGCGTGACGTTGATCCGGATGGGTCGGGCTGCGACCGAGCTGGATGTGCAGACTGCCCAGTTCGAATCGCTCCCGATCAAAGCGCAGAACTATTGCCAGATTTTCAAAATGCAGATCGAACAGTCTACATTCCAGAAGATTGCGAACAAAGAGGTGGAATGGGATTTCTCCGACGAGGAAGAATCTGCGATTTACGATATGCGTCTGGGTATGGAAAAAACATTCATGTTCGGCGTGAAACGTTCGATCTACGATGCCCGGAAGAAAGAGAATGTGATGCTCACCGGCGGTATCTGGTGGCAGGCGGGCAAGCAGTACGATTTCGATCCGACGAAAGACCTGACGCAAAACGATATGATCGACATCATGCAGCAGGCATTTACCGGCAATGGCGGTAACAAGCGGAAAGTGCTGATCGGCGGTTCGAAGTTTATCGGTCGTATCAACAAACTGGAAGTGACCAAGATGGTGATGGCGAAAGACGATACGGTGAAATGGGGTATCGACTTCTCCGAAATCAAATCGAAATTCGGTAAGTTGTATGTGCTTTATTCCGAAGTGTTCGATGATTGCGGCATGGAAGATTACGGTTTCATTTTCGATCCGGAATTCATCCAGAAGTGGTCGCATGTGCCTTTTGCCGCTCAGTCGCTCGATCTGAAAAAGGCGGGTATCCGAAATACCGATGCTTTGGTATTGACCGAAGCCAGTTGCTTGACCTTGCGTTATCCGGCTGCGCACATGCGCATTGTCCCGACGGCGTAGCGTATTGATTTGAACCGGAGAGGAGGGCGGTCGGGAATGGGCTTCGCCCTCCTCTTTATTAAGACAGTTGATTATGAGAATTTATCAAACGGGATTAGGAAATTTGAGTACGGTAGTTTCGGTCGATGGCGTTCCGGTGCGGATTCACTTCGTGTCGTCCGACGGGCGTACCGGTTATTTCTCGACCGACGACCGGCGGGTACAGCAGGCTTTGGAGCAGAGCCGCGGATATGGCAAACGTTTCGGATTCTTTCGTGATGCTCCTGAGGTGGAGCTGTCGGAACCGGAACGGAAAAAATTGATGCCGATCCGTAAGATCACGGGCTGGCAGCAGGCGCGTGAATTTTTGCACCAGCCGCCTTATTCCATCGGTTACGACCGGCTGGATACGCCGTATGCCATAGAGCGTGAGGCGGAAATGCAGGGAATCTATTTCCCGAAACTGAAAAAATGAAACGAGTATGGAACATAAACATGAAAATAACCGCGCGGGCTATTTAGGATTTTTCGATTCGGTAGCGGCAGTAGAGAAAATCTATCCGGACGGCGGACAGCCCGGCGATTTCTTTACCAACGGCGAAACGGCGTCGATGTGGATGTGGAATCCCAAGACATTGGGTTGGACCAATATGCAGGGCGAGAGCAAATCTGTGTTGCAGGGAGTGATAACCGATCCCGAAACGTTCGTGCCGAATGTCAAGGAGGATGAGCCGGCATATTATCTGTATGTGGCACCGGGCGACGGAGAGTACAGTTTCCCGCAACTGAAAGATATATTCGGCGAGGTTGTGACTGTCTCGACCGATTGCCATGCGTTGGTTTCGCTTTTCTGGACCGGACGTTATTGGGAAGCGTCGGTGACATCGTTGAACCTGAACCCGCTTTCGCAAGCGACTTATACATCGGTGAAATATTGTATCACGGATACCGATCAGGAAATACCGAAAATGCACTCCATGTTTGAGCCGGGGCCCCAGTGGCTGCCTCATATACTGACCGTTCCGAAAAACAGATTCCTGTGGATGACTACCGCCCGGTTCAATATGCGGGGCGAGCTGGTCGGCAGTTGGAGCCGTCCGGTTTTGCTGACCGGACGCAAAGGCGATGCGGGGGCGGTTCTGCGCAATCGTGGAAACTGGAACGAGGAAGAGGTTTATGAGTGCAATGAGAAGTGGATAGATGTGGTGCGTTATGAACAGCATTGTTATAAAGTCAAGGAGAATGGTGTTACGGCAATTGCCCCGCCGGATGCCACGTGCTGGGAACTGGCGGACGAATGTCTGTTTATAGCCGACATCCTCGACTTGCGTCCGGGGCAATCGATCACGATCAGCGACCGGGGGCGTATTATGGTCGGAGGCACTCAGAAATGCTGGTTGTTGATGAGCGGTAAGATCATGCATATACCGTCGGGGATAGAGATGGACGACCGGGGGAATATCAAGATTCCGGATTCACGGGGTAACGGTACGTTCGAACTTTCGACGAACCATTATCCTTTCCGTTGGGTGACTTCGCAGAATGAGGAACTGGTGAAATTGGAGATGACCGATTCGGGTCCTTGTTTCTCGATCAATACGTATTATTCGGGATCGATCGAACATGTGATGCTGAACCGTCAGGGATTGGTCATGCAATCGATATCCACAGACACCGGAGAGGTCACGGAGAATTTCTATTTCGGCAAGAACGGAATGCGGCTCTCCTTGAAAGATGCTCCCGACGAGGAGTACGACATTTATGTCGATGAGAATAATTTCGTACGCTATTCACCTCAAAAACTCGATAACTGATGATTTATTCCGTGTCACAATTGGTCGAGCGCGTAAAACTCGATATGGAAGAGCTTACCCCCGAATGGGACTTTGATTACGATCGGAAGAATGGGGTGGAAATATCCCGTTACATACGTCCGAAACTGGTCGATGCCTTGCGCCGGATATGGCTTTCGGCTCCGGCGGCGTGGCTTCCTGTAAAAGAGATTGCTGCATCTCCTGTTTATATGAAAGGAAATGATACAGAATTCACTAAAAAATTTACTCCCAACACTAAAGGATATACAATTGAATTCAGAATAAAAACAGATGATTCGGAGAAAAGTTTTTATCCTTATTTCGTAAATGAAAAAGGTTATGGATTCAAAGCATATATCACCTCTAATGAAATCGGATTGTTTAATGCATATAAAAAAGAGATCAACAATCCGGCTACAAATGGGAAAACAGGAGGAAAAGGTAAGTTCTATAATAATGATGGCCAAGCACACACTTATCGCTTTGCCATAACGCCAGACAATCGCGCCTTTATCTATAGAGATGGAATTCCTGTGGATTCTGTTCGCATTATGGACTATGCTCCACAACCCTATTTTGCAGGAGAAGTTGGCGAAGCTGTAGAGAATCTATTAAAGAATCCGAACTTTGAAGGAGAATTTGACATTAATCCAGAAACGAAATTAGCTACTAGAATTGAAGGATGGGATATCGTTATTGGTGACCGTTGGAATTCAGAACAACAGATTCTTCCAGAAGAAATAGATAACAATCAGGATTTGGATAACCACATTTTTGAGATCAGACCTTACAAATGGGCAACAGGTTGGAGTGATGGTATTTTAATGCAAGTGGTAGATGTTGCACCTAACGAAACTTACACATTATCTGCCTTATTAAAGGGAGGAATAGCCAAGAAAGAAGGAAAACTCACAGGTAAAATGATTATAGAAGAAGTCGAAGATCCAGAGAAAAAAGTTATCACTGAAATAGCTAGTGACAATTGGGAAACTTATTCAATGGACTATACAACTTCTGCCACATGCAAACAGATACGTGTATCTTTCACAGTAGGACGTGGAGGCTGGGGAAATGATATCAGCGCTGTTTGTGTGGACAATGCCAAACTTACTGGAGTATCACGCACTTATTCACCTAAATTTGGTTTCGTGGATAACACTGCAGATATAGAATACTTCACTATTGATGAATCCGGTGCCTATGCCCCCATGCAACCTACTATAACAATTAATCTTCCATCTAAATAACATCTGTCTCTTATACACATCTGACGCTGCCGACGATAAGGCTC
>ENA-OYYC01000923-OYYC01000923.1-human-gut-metagenome-genome-assembly--contig:-NODE-923-length-11644-cov-5.870912_pt1 | contig 11644 bp, 7 predicted proteins | sample MGYA00243242_ERZ653433 | MGnify/ENA primary metagenome ERZ653433 (study PRJEB26926, sample SAMN06165127) | human gut metagenome | biome: ENVO:00009003; feature: ENVO:2100002; material: ENVO:00002003... | reverse complement strand
CAGCGTCAGATGTGTATAAGAGACAGCTATTAAATAAGCTACATTTCCATGTGTTTTAAACGGCTCGATTACAAATCAAATTATTTACATTGGCATATTACAAATCACGATTGCAGATTCTAAATGTTTGCATTTGCGATTTTGTTTTGTAAAATCATTTGATTACATTTGCACTATGATTAAATTCGATTGCAAATTATTTTAACAACTTATCGAACGATGATTTTCAGACTTAAACAATTCATGGAATACAAACATCTAACTGTAACACAGTTTGCGGATCTATCTCGGATCAATCGATCGAGTATGTCACAAATATTATCGGGTAGAAATAAAAAAATAAGCGATGAAATCATCAAAGCACTGCACACCGCTTGGCCTGAATTAAATATTTCTTGGCTGTTATTCAACGAAGGCTCGATGACTATCGACAGCAACGATGACGCAAAAGTTCGTCCGATGCCGGTTCTTCCCGGAATAGACGAAGAGAATCTCGTAAATGAGTACACTCCCTCGGATTCGTCAAAATATGCCACGCATTTTGCGTCAAATCAGGGGGAAAATACAACTGCCGTATATCCACAGGCTCAAAAAACGCCTATACATCAAGATATTACAGACATATCGGTACGAAAAGAAACTACTCAGAGGAAAGTTGTTAAAATCATGATCCTTTATTCCGATAACACATTCGAATGGTTTTCTCCCGATCAAAGCAAGTAGGTTGCCAAGAAATTATTACCTTTGTTCCTGAGCAAACTGTTTTTTATGAAAAAATATATTTCAGACTTTCGGGTCGAAGCGAATGAAGCCCTTCACTCCAATTATTTTTTATTGAAGTTGGGTCCGATCTCCGGAGAACTTCCGCCGATGCTTCCGGGACAATTTGTAGAAGTACGCATCGACAATTCTCCCTCGACGTTCCTTCGTCGCCCTATTTCCATTAATAATGTAGACTATCAAAAACAACAGTTATGGCTGTTGGTACGCAAAGCCGGAAACGGAACACGGAAATTAGCGGAACTTCGTATCGGAGATCTCTTGAATCTGGTATTACCGTTAGGAAACAGCTTTACATTACCCGAATCGAAACAAAGCCGGGTATTGCTAATCGGCGGTGGTGTCGGAGTAGCCCCGATGTTGTATTGGGGACGTTACTTGAAAGAACAAGGCTATAATCCGATATTCCTATTGGGAGCACGTTCCGATAAAGACCTTCTGCAATACGATCTGTTTCAAGAAATCGGCACGGTACATGTTTCGACAGAAGATGGATCATTAGGCGAAAAAGGCTTTGTAACCCAGCATTCAGCTTTATTGTCGAAAGATTTCGACATGATCTATACCTGCGGACCTAAACCGATGATGATGGCTGTCGCCCGTTATGCGCGGCAAGCAGAAATCGAATGCGAAGTATCGTTGGAAAACACGATGGCTTGCGGTGTCGGAGCCTGCCTGTGCTGTGTCGAAAACACCGTATCGGGGCATGTCTGCGTATGTAAAGAAGGTCCTATTTTTAACATCAAACAACTCACATGGCAACTTTAAATGTACATATCGGCGGGTTAGAACTGAAAAATCCGGTTATGACCGCCTCCGGTACTTTCGGATACGGCACTGAATTTTCCGATTTCATCGATTTGTCCCGTTTGGGCGGTATTCTGGTAAAAGGCACAACCTTGCATCCGCGTGAAGGGAATCCCTATCCGCGTATGGCAGAAACACCTTCCGGGATGTTGAATGCCGTCGGCTTGCAAAACAAAGGAGTAGACTATTTCATATCTCATATCTATCCGGAAATACAAGATATCGATACCAATATATTGGTCAATGTATCGGGCTCTACGATCGAAGATTATGTAGCCACAGCCGAAAAAATAGCGGAATTAGATAAGATCCCGGGGATCGAATTAAACATATCGTGCCCGAATGTAAAAGAAGGCGGTATGGCATTCGGTACATCTTGTATGAGTGCGGCATCGGTAGTAAAAGCCGTCCGCAAAGCCTATCCGAAAACACTGATTGTAAAACTGTCGCCGAATGTTACCAATATATCGGAAATCGCCTGTGCCGTTGAAGCAGAAGGTGCCGATTCGGTTTCGCTGATAAATACCTTGATGGGCATGGCGATCGACGCAGAAAAACGCCGTCCTGTATTATCGACTGTCACCGGCGGATTGTCAGGAGCATGTGTAAAACCGATCGCACTCCGTATGGTCTGGCAAGTTGCCAAAGCGGTAAAAATTCCTGTGGTCGGACTGGGCGGTATCATGAATGCCACCGATGCTATCGAGTTTTTATTGGCAGGAGCCACTGCCGTAGAAATAGGTACAGCAAATTTCATCGATCCTCAAATCACGGTCAAGGTAGTAGAAGGTATCGAAGCCTATCTCGACCGGCATGGATGTAAATCCGTTCAGGAAATTATCGGAGGATTGGAAATATAAAAAATCGGACAAACCTATATTAGAAAAGGGAAGCTGTCTCTCGGATAACTTCCCTTTATTTTATTACGAAAAGAGCCGTGTGACACACGGCTCTTTCATTTATCTCGGCAACCGGATTATAACATCTCTACCGAACGTTTGATAAACCGGCTCAAAGCCTCTCCCTTCAACATGTTATTCGAGAGCAATGCCAAATCTACCAACTGGCGAATAACCGGCGTTTGTGCAGCATATTGGGTCAAAACGGCAGATTCCTCTTTACGCAGCCCCTCAGCCTTTTCTTCGGCAGCCTTCAAGGCTTCTTTATCTGCTACCGGAATCTCTTCATCTTTCTTATCTTTCTGCTGTTCTTTCAAACGGCTGATTTCTCCATTTACCTCGTTCAATTGTTCGGTTATCGGTGTCAAAGCTGCCTTATTAGCATCTTCCGCATCCGAGATGATTTTCTTCACAAGTTCATGGTCGGTATTGACAATCAGGTTGTAATTGTCGGGGAACTCACCATAGAAATTCATACCGGGTTGCATAGCCGACATATCTTTCATACGACGCATAAATTCGTTTTGAGTAATCATCACCGGCTGAGCATTTGCGCCGACCGACTCGAACATCACCAGAAACTCACATTTCTCCAATGCCGGAATCTGCGATTTAAAGACCGTAGTCATGGCATCCCGTTGTTCGTTCGACAACGAAGTTTGCGGTTTTTCTTCTTTCTTCACCAGATTCTCCACGACATCGCTGTCTACACGGACAAAACGGCTTTTCTCCAACTTCTGCTCCAACATCGAAATGAAGTGCGTATCCAACTGGCCGTCCATGAGTAAAACATCGTAGCCTTTCGCCTGCGCCATATCTATATAATTGTACTGCGCCACGCGGTCGGTAGAATAGATATATACCACATTTCCGTCTTTATCGGTCTGGTTCGATTCAATCAGTTTCTTATATTCATCCAGTGTATAATATTTGTTATCGTTGTCTTTCAACAAAACAAAATCTTTCGCCCGATCATAGAACTTATCGTCCGACAACATGCCGTATTCGATGAATATCTTGATGTCGTCCCATTTCTCTTCGAACTGCTTCCGATCGTTGGTAAAAATATCCTGCAAGCGGTCTGCCACCTTTTTGGTAATGTGCGAAGATATTTTCTTTACATTCTGGTCGCTCTGCAAATAGGAACGCGATACGTTCAACGGAATATCCGGAGAATCGAGCACACCACGCAACAGCATCAAGAAATCGGGCACGATGCCTTCGACCGAATCGGTGACGAACACCTGATTGCTGTACAACTGAATCTTATAACGGTTCAGATCGAAATTGTTCTTGATTTTCGGGAAATAGAGAATACCGGTCAATTTGAACGGATAGTCTACATTCAAATGGATCCAGAACAGAGGCTCATCTGCATCGGGATACAAATCGGCATAAAACTTCTTATAGTCTTCTTCCGTCAGTTCCGAAGGTTTCCGCGTCCACGCCGGAGCCGTATCGTTGATAATACGGTCGGTGTCCGTATCGACATATTTTCCGTCTTTCCATTCCTGTTCCTTTCCGAATACAACGGGAACCGGCAAGAAGCGGCAATATTTTTTCAGCAATGTTTCGATGCGCTGTTCTTCCAGAAAGTCTTTATTTTCATCGTCGATATACAACACGATATCGGTACCCCGGTCGGCTTTTTCGATTTCGGTCATTTCATAAGCAGGAGAACCGTCGCAACTCCACATGACAGCCGTCGCACCTTCCTTATACGAAAGGGTACGAATCTCCACTTTCTTAGAAACCATGAACGACGAATAAAATCCCAGACCGAAATGTCCGATGATAGCATTGGCATCGTTTTTATATTTTTCAAGAAATTCTTCCGCCCCCGAGAAAGCGATCTGATTGATATATTTGTCAATCTCTTCGGCAGTCATACCGATACCACGGTCCGAAATAGTAAGCGTACCGTTCTCCTTGTCGATTTTCACCTGAACATTCATCGTTCCCAGTTCGCCTTTGTATTCACCGAACGACGACAAGGTCTTCAATTTTTGAGTGGCATCTACCGCATTCGAAACCAATTCGCGTAAAAAGATCTCATGATCACTGTACAAAAACTTCTTAATCACGGGGAAGATGTTGTCGGTCGTTACCCCAATTGTTCCTGTTTGCATAGTCAGCTATATTTTAATTGTTTTTATTTTTTTTCTGTCAATTAAAAATACAAAGAAAATGCCAGACCCGAAGGTCTGACATTTTGACGTATCCGGGAGAAAGATTTGTCACCTTATTCTTTCTCCGAACTTTTGATCGAAGTCACAATCTTGTGCTGTTCCTTGTCGAAATCTACTACGATCGTATCACCGTCCTGCACAGCAGCCCGAATGATCATTTCTGCCATTTCGTCTTCCAGATATTTCTGGATAGCCCGTTTCAGCGGACGGGCACCGAACTGGATATCATATCCCTTTTCGGCAATAAACGATTTGGCATCGTCCGTAATCACCAATTTATAGCCAAGCGTTTCGACCCGTTTATAGAATCCGCTCAACTCCAAATCTATGATCTTGAATATCGCCTCGCGGTCCAGTTGATCGAACATAATGATGTCGTCGATACGATTCAGAAATTCCGGAGAAAAAGCCCGGTTCAACGCTTTCTGAATAACCCCGCGCGAAAAATCTTTTTCCGAGACAGTATTGGTAGAGAACCCGACACCTTGCCCGAAATCTTTCAACTGACGAGTTCCGATATTCGATGTCATTATCAATATCGTATTCTTAAAATCGACACGACGTCCCAGGCTATCGGTCAAACGACCTTCGTCCATGACCTGCAATAACAAATTGAACACATCGGGATGCGCTTTCTCTATCTCATCGAGCAGTACTACCGAATAGGGTTTACGACGTACCTTTTCGGTCAATTGTCCGCCTTCCTCATAACCTACATATCCCGGAGGGGCTCCGACTAATCGCGATACGGTGAACTTCTCCATAAACTCACTCATGTCCACTCGTATAAGTGCATCTTTCGAATCGAATAAATACTCCGCCAATTTTTTTGCCAGATGGGTTTTCCCGACTCCCGTAGGTCCCAGGAACATAAATGTCCCGATCGGTTTGTTCGGATCTTTCAACCCGACACGATTGCGCTGAATAGCCTTAACGATTTTTTCTACCGCTTCATCCTGTCCGATCACAGCTTGCTTCAACTCTTCGCCCATCATCAGCAATCGCTTGCCTTCGGCTTGTGCAATACGCTGCACCGGCACACCGGTCATCATGGCAACGACCTCTGCCACCTTCTCTTCATCGACAGTTTCCCGATGTTGTTGCAGTTGTTCTTCCCATTTTGCTTTTGCCACCTCCAACTGGGCTTGATATTCTTTTTCCCGGTCGCGATAGCTTGCCGCCAGCTCGTAGTTCTGCGATTTTACTGCCTGAATCTTGTCCTCCCGGCTTGTCTCGATCTTTGCCTCCAACTCTTCGATCTCTTTCGGAACCGTGATATTGGAAACATGTACGCGCGAACCTGCTTCGTCCAATGCGTCGATAGCCTTATCCGGGAAATTCCGGTCGCTCACATAACGTTCGGTCAATTTCACGCAAGCCTCCAATGCCTCGGGCGTATAAATCACATTGTGGTGGTCTTCGTACCGACCTTTTATATTGTTCAATATCTGCAATGTTTCTTCGGGCGTAGTAGGCTCTACCATGATCTTTTGGAAGCGCCGTTCCAAAGCACCGTCTTTCTCGATATTTTTGCGATACTCGTCCAATGTCGTTGCACCGATACACTGTATCTCTCCACGAGAAAGGGCAGGTTTCAGCATATTGGCAGCGTCCAATGTGCCGGTAGCGCCACCCGCACCGACAATCGTATGAATCTCGTCGATAAATAAAATAATGTTAGGACTTTTCGACAGTTCGTTCAGTATAGCTTTGATACGTTCTTCGAATTGTCCGCGATATTTTGTTCCGGCTACAATCGAAGCCATATCCAACGAAACTACCCGCTTGTCGAACAATACCCGCGACACTTTACGCTGTATGATACGGAGTGCGAGTCCTTCGACGATAGCCGATTTTCCGACACCCGGTTCTCCGATCAGTACCGGATTATTTTTCTTCCGACGGCTCAGTACCTGTGCCAGACGTTCAATTTCCGTCTCTCTACCTACCACGGGATCCAACCGTCCTTCTTCTGCCGCTTTCGTCATATCCGTACCGAAATTATCCAGTACGGGCGTTTCCGATGCAGTTTTCGAATTTCCCGAAGTCGCAGACTTTTGCTGTTTGTAACTTTTTTCATCTTCCAGCTCTTCCTCCTCGTTGCCATCGGTAAAGCCCGCGCCCATAGAGGGCAGGGAATCATTCTCCGCGATGCGTTCTCCACGAAGGAAAGCATTTACCTTGTCGTATGTTATATCACTCATATTTAAAGTCTTTGCAGCGTTAGTTGTCGTATTTTTCAGAATTGCCAATAATAAATGTTCCGTATCGGTCTCGTCGCTTTTCATCAACCGGGCTTCCAGCATGCTCATCTTTAAAACCTTATCGGTGCTCTTGCTGATAATCAATTCTACACCGTCCTCATGAATATCGTTCGATAAACGTATCTGTGACTCCAAATTGAATTTCAAGACGCTCAGTTGAACTCCCAAACCCACCAACGCATCGATGGCACGGCCCGACCCGTCGCGAAGAATCCCTAACAGGATATGTTCCGGAACGATATGCGAACACTGCAACCGCTCCGCTTCTTCCCGGCTATAACCGAGTACATTTTTTACACGTTGTGAAAAATTTCTCTCCATAAATTCATTTCATTGTCCACCACATTACTTACAAAGTAAATAAAAACTTGTATAAATAATGATAGGTTGTCCATATTATTTATAACAAAAACTATGCCGTGTTTTCCCGAAATACAACATTCTTTTTCTCGAAAGATGATTTTATTGTTGAATATTTTTTGTTATCTTTGTACGCCGTTTGGGCTTATCGGAAGCCCGATCAGGCACTGTCCGTTCGGACAGAACAAAAAAAATAGCGACAATAATTTTAATGTATAACCATTCTTTTGATTAAATGTTAGATCAAGACAGAATTATTAAGATAAATATCGAGAACGAGATGAAATCGGCGTACATCGATTATTCGATGTCCGTGATCGTTGCTCGTGCGTTGCCCGATGTCAGAGACGGGTTCAAGCCGGTACATCGTCGGGTACTGTTTGGTATGGACAAGTTGGGAAATACTTCGGACAAGCCGTATAAGAAGTGTGCGAGAATCGTCGGAGAGGTATTAGGTAAATATCACCCGCACGGCGACTCCTCTGTCTATTTCGCATTGGTACGTATGGCACAAGAATGGTCTTTACGCTATACGCTGGTCGATGGACAAGGGAACTTCGGTTCGGTAGACGGCGACAGCCCTGCCGCCATGCGTTATACGGAAGCCCGTTTATCGAAAATCGCGGAAGAGATGTTACGCGACATCGATAAAGACACCGTAGATTTCGATCCGAACTTCGACAATACCCAGAAAGAACCGCAAGTTCTTCCTACTCGTATCCCGAACCTGTTGGTAAACGGAGCTGCCGGTATTGCGGTAGGTATGGCAACCAATATGCCCCCTCACAACTTGTCGGAAGTAATCGAAGCCACCGTTGCGTTGATCGACAACCGTGAATTGGAAATCAGCGACCTGATGCACTATGTAAAAGCACCCGATTTCCCCACAGGTGGTACTATTTACGGATATAACGGTGTACGTGAAGCGTTTGAAACCGGACGCGGACGTATCGTAATTCGTGCCAAAGCCGAAATTGAAAGTGAAAAGGATCGCGACTCGATCGTTATCACAGAAATTCCTTATGGAGTGAACAAAGCCGAGTTGATCAAGAAAATCGCCGACCTCGTCGAAGAAAAACGATTGGACGGCATCTCGAACATCAACGACGAATCGGACCGCTCGGGTATGCGAATCGTTATCGACGTAAAACGGGATGCAAATGCCAGCGTAGTCCTGAACAAGCTGTACAAGATGACAGAACTGCAATCGGCATTCAGCGTGAACAACATCGCATTGGTGAACGGTCGTCCCAAAACGCTGAATCTCAAACAGCTTTTGGAAGCGTTCATCGAGCATCGCCACGAAGTCGTTTTGCGTCGTACACGTTTCGATCTGAACAAAGCGGAAGAACGGGCACACATTCTGGAAGGTCTGATCATCGCATCGGACAACATCGACGAAGTAATCCGGATTATCCGTGCATCCGAAAACGGAGAAGAAGCCCGTATCCGTTTGATGGAACGTTTCTCACTGACCGAAAAACAAGCCGTTGCCATCGTCGAAATGCGTCTGCGCCAACTTACCAATATGGACCAGAACAAGTTGCATGACGAATACAACGAAGTGATGGAATTGATCAAACGCTACAAGGAAATACTTTCGGACGAAGTCGTATGTATGCAAGTCGTAAAAGACGAGTTGATCGAAATCAAAGAAAAATACGGTGACGAACGTAAGACAGATATCGTTTATGCATCGGAAGAATTCAATGCCGAAGACTTCTATGCCGACGACGAAATGATTATTACGATCTCTCATTTAGGCTATATCAAACGCACTCCTTTGACCGAATTCCGGGCACAGAACCGCGGAGGAGTAGGAGCGAAGGGTAGCGACACGCGCGAAGAAGATTTCATCGAGTATATCTATCCGGCATCCATGCACAACTATATGCTCTTCTTTACCCAGAAGGGTAAATGCTATTGGCTAAAAGTATATGAAATTCCGGAAGGATCGAAAAACTCCAAAGGCCGTGCTATTCAAAATATGCTGAATATCGATGCCGACGATAAGGTGAATGCATTCATCCGTGTAAAACAACTGCAAGATCCGGAATACAATACGACGCATAACCTCGTATTCTGTACTCGTCAAGGCGTGATCAAGAAAACAAAATTGGAAGCTTATTCACGTCCCCGCCAAAACGGTGTAAACGCAATCACGATTCGGGAAGACGACCAGGTAATCCAAGTGCGTCTGACTACTGGCGACAGCGAAATCATTATGGCGAACAAATCGGGACGCGCAATCCGTTTCCATGAAAGTACAGTCCGTGAAATGGGACGTAATGCAACCGGTGTACGCGGTATGACTCTCGACGGAGAAAACGACATGGTAGTCGGCATGATCTGTTTGAACGATAAAGAGAAAGAAACTGTTATGGTCGTATCGGAACAAGGCTACGGCAAACGTTCGGACATCGAAGATTACCGTATCACCAACCGTGGCGGAAAAGGTGTAAAAACTATGAACATCACGGAAAAGACCGGAAACCTTGTCGCAATCAAGAGCGTAACCGACGAAAACGATTTGGTTATCATCAACAAATCGGGTATCACGTTGCGCATGAAAGTAGCCGACGTTCGTGTCATGGGACGCGCAACGCAAGGTGTCCGACTGATCAACCTTGAAAAACGTAACGACGAAATCGCATCGGTTTGCAAAGTTCTTTCCGAGTCCATCGACGAAGAGATGCAAAACGACGATATGACGGAGGTTGTAGCAGAATAATATTAATTTTAAATCAATAAACCCCAAAGACAATGAAAAAGATTGCATTAACTTTCGCACTTCTTATATGCGTAACAAGTGCGTTTGGGCAACGTAAAGCTGTCAATCAGGCAAGCCGAGATGTTTTGGTTGAAAAACCCGACTTCAAAGCCTTGCGGAATACGATGAAAGAAGCACTCGTACATGAAGAATCCATGAACGACGCCAAAACCTGGTATGTTGCCGGAGAAATAGAACGTACCTATTTCGAACAGCAAAACATGCTGAAACAAATCGGCAAAGAAGCAAAAGACAAAGACATGTACAATGCCTTGATAAAAAGCTACGAATATTACAATCGGGCTTTGGCATTAGATACATTGCCCAATGAAAAAGGCAAAGTAAAACCCAAATACACCAAAAAGATCGTAGCTGCCGTTAAAAAGAATATCGACGGATTCAGCAATGGCGGTCTGTATTTCTACAACAATCAGGAATACAAGAAAGCATATAAAATCTGGAAGATCTTCTGCGAAATACCCAGCGTTCCCGTGTTCACGGAAAAAGGTAGAGAGGGACTTCCTGCCGACTCCGTTGTAGAGCAGGTTGAATTCTACGGAGCATTGGCAGCATTGCAAACCGGCGACCACAAGCTGGCAATCAAAGCATTGAAAGCTGCTCGTAAAAACACGTATGAGAAGAACAATATCTATAAGTATTTGGTAAATGAATACGAAATACTGCAAGATACGGCTCAAATCATTAAGACTTTGAACGAAGCGGAAAAAGAATGCCAAGACATTCTGGTAGAAGAAAAGCAAGCCGACGGTTCTGTGATCATGAAAAAAGAGAATATCTATACTCTGAAACTGATCAACATCTTCATCAACCGCGGGGAATATGACAAAGCCATCGCCAAATTGGACGAAGTATTGGCTTCCGATCCCGAAAACATCGATTACTTGAATGTAAAGGGCGGTCTGTACGAAAACCAGAAAAACGACGATCTGGCTATCGAATGTTATCAGAAAGCTGTCGATCTCAATCCTGAAAATCCCTCTTCTTTGAGCAACTTGGGAAGAATGTATTTCAACCAAGCCATTGAAAAGAACGAAGAAATCAGTTCGGAAAAGAGCAACAGCGTATATGAAAAAAGAAGAGCCGAAGAAGTTTTGCCCTTGTTCAAAAAGGCGTTGCCTTACTACGAAAAGGCTCATAAAATAAGCCCGGACGAACGCGAATATATGATTGCTTTGCGTGGTATATATTACAATTTGAATATGCCCAAAGAACAGAAAGCGATTGAAACAGAAATGGGTTACTAATTCCTATAAATAAGAAAACCTAAAAAGGAGAGAAGTTTTTCTCTCCTTTTTTTATGCCTCTATATAGGTAGCTATTAATCGAACCAAGTATCTTTTTACCGACTATTTTTCCCAACAACCAGATAAAGTAAAAATAATATTCTCTCATACTAATATCTTCCGATTCTTTTATATCATCGTCGGTTGGCAAATTTATTTAATCGTGATAGTCAAATACCCGATGCGCTATGCATTTGGAATCGGGGTACCGAATTATCTACAAACTGTCTCTTATACACATCTCCGAGCCCACGAGACTGCAGCTAATCTC
>ENA-OYYC01000914-OYYC01000914.1-human-gut-metagenome-genome-assembly--contig:-NODE-914-length-11737-cov-4.420818_pt1 | contig 11737 bp, 10 predicted proteins | sample MGYA00243242_ERZ653433 | MGnify/ENA primary metagenome ERZ653433 (study PRJEB26926, sample SAMN06165127) | human gut metagenome | biome: ENVO:00009003; feature: ENVO:2100002; material: ENVO:00002003... | reverse complement strand
GAGATTAGCTGCAGTCTCGTGGGCTCGGAGATGTGTATAAGAGACAGGTAATAATTTCCATAAACCTCGGCATATTCCAGCAGTTCTCCCTCTGCGATCATCTGCTTTACTTCTTCCACAGATTTAAAAAAGTAATTCACGCCGTCAACTTCGCCGTTACGCGCCTGTCTGGTAGTAACTGAAACGGAATAAGCCAAGTCGGGAAGCTTTTCCCTAAGCATCTGACAAATCGTTCCCTTGCCGGCTCCTGAAGGCCCGGACAAAACTAATAATAACCCCTGCGGCTTCACGATTAGCCCACCTTCCGTTTTATTTATTCTTCGTCTTCGTCGTCAGTCTGCACTAAACGGTTGGCGACTGTTTCCGGCTGCACAGCCGATAAAATAATATGACCGCTGTCAGTCACGATAACCGCTCTGGTTCTGCGGCCATAAGTGGCATCAATCAGCATACCTCTGTCGCGCGCTTCCTGAATAATCCTTTTGATAGGAGCAGATTCAGGACTGATGATAGAAATGATCCTGTTGGCAGCTACAATATTGCCAAAGCCAATATTGATCAATTTGATATCCATACTTTCACCCTTTCCCCATTACTCGATATTCTGGATCTGTTCCCTGATTTTTTCTATCTCAGCTTTGATCTCCACAACAACTTGCGCCAAAGTATAATCGTTGGCTTTGGAAGCAATGGTATTTGCCTCGCGGTTGAATTCCTGGATAAGAAAATCGAGCTTGCGACCGACAGGCTGATCTGCATCAATGATCAGCTTGAATTGTTTAATATGGCTTTTCAGTCTGACGATCTCCTCAGTAATACTGGTACGGTCAGCAAAAATAGCGACTTCCTGCAGCAATCGTTCCGGTTCAATGACCTGGTTATGTTTCGCAAGCAGTTCGTTGATCCTGTCGCTCAGGCGAATCTGGTATTCTTCAACTACCTGCGGCGAACGTTCTTCGATTACTGCCAGTTTTTCGGCAATCAGATCGGCACGTTTAATGAAATCACCATAGATATTACTGCCCTCGGTCTCACGCATAGCGACAAGATTACTGATAGCCTGACGCAAAGCCTGTTCCAGCTTCGGCCAAACACTCTCAACGTCAAAAAAACCTTCTTGTGCATTGATCACATCCGGGCAGCGTGACAAATATAAAATTTCCGACTGCTCGTTAAGCTTATAGTCTTCACAGCCGATAGCGGAACCAACATCACGCAAAGCGTTATGATACGCCAGTACCAAAGCTTTATCTACTTTAATCGAAACGTTTTCTGTATTGGTATAAGAAGCATTGATAAAAACATCGATGCGTCCACGATTAACAGATTTTAAAATAGTCTTACGGATTCTGTCTTCTACCGGATTCAAAAAACGCGGTAAGCGAATAGCTACCTCGTTATAACGGTGATTGACCGTTTTCATTTCAATCGTTACTGAAAACTGCTCGTCTTCATATTCACCCCGGCCGAAGCCAGTCATACTTTTCAGCAAGCTAAAACCTCCTAAATTTTATGATGATTCATTTTATTTTAATAACGCAGGATCCACGGCAAATTCTCGTCCGCCGCAATAAGCGTCCTTAATGACCAGTAAATAAGGTTTGTCAACATTGAATTCTGCCTGATCAAAATAAAAATTATACTGCAGCTGGCAGATCTTCTGCTTTACTTCCACAGACTCAGATTTGACATCCGATTTCGTTTTCTGCTCCAAATCGATGTCTGCAGGCTTGATTTTATTTTCCTTCAAGGCATCCAGCTGTTTTTGCAGTGCTGCCGCTTTTTCCTGGATCGTTTCCATCCGATCCAGCTTTTTCTGTACCTCCACATCAACGATAGGCTTATTGACCGCCTTGTCAAGATATCTGCCGTCTAAATAGTCGCTGTGGTATGGTGTGACAAAATTCCCATTTTGCACAAGCTGCACTTCCAAATCTTTTTCATTCAGAATTATCGGTGCGTTGATCACCGCACGTATAACTAGCACGCCATCGTAACGCGCTACCAGTTCTTTAGCATTCTCCACACTGATACCGGCAGCCTCCTGCGTTTTTCCTGCGGTATCCAGAGCCGTCAGCAGATAAGGAGTATAAACTATGATCCTTTCCTCATCACGATAAGGATTGGTTTCAAAACTTTCAGCAATTACCCACGGCTGCAGCATAACTGCGTCATTTTTTTCACCCTGATAGCTTTTACCATAGGCAATAGCCGCTTCTAAATTCTGATCAGTAGCTGGAAGCGCCGCTTCTGCCTGCAGGCAAAAGACAACCAGGCACAGCACCAAAAGCAGATTTTTCATAATCGTATCCCCTTCCGATTATTTGCTAATCGCGAAATCTGTTGTATACTTATTCTTGAACTATTATTATATCTTATTCTGCTTTCACGTGCAAATCAAAATCACTAAAAAACGAAGTAAAAAGGAGCAAATCAATGAATTTAGAAGGTTTGACCTTGCATATTTTAACAAATAAACTAAAAGAAGAGCTTTTAGGCGGCAAGATCTACAAGGTTTTTATGCCCTCATACGAGTCGCTGCTGCTGCTTGTAAAACGCGAACGCGATACTGCGGCATTGCTTGCTGATTTCAGCTGCGGTTCACCGATGCTGTACCTGCCGAATAATTTACCCGAACGTCCCGAAAGTCCTCCGGCTTTTTGTATGCTGCTGCGCAAGCATCTGGAAGAAGGCCGTATAACCAGAATCGAGCAAAGCGGTCTGGATCGTATCATTACCATAGATATTGATACAATCGGTACCGCTAGACAAATAGTTACTAAACAACTGATTTTTGAACTGACCGGCAAAAACAGCAATATCATTTTTGCCGAAAACGGTCTGATTTTCGACAGCTTGAAGCATGTTAATAAAGCAATGAGTTCTTTCCGGCAGATCATGCCTAATCTGCCTTATCTTGCGCCGCCTCAGCAGACCGGCCTTTCTATTTTAACAGCTCCAGCTAATGCAATCATTGAGGCAATGCACGAATTTAAAACTAAAAACAGCTTAGCTGCTTTGATCGCTGCCACTACAGGCATTGGCAAAATAACTGCATCCGAGCTTTTAGCTGCGGCTGGTATAGATAGCAACACAACTGCTTTGACTGCAGAGGAAGAACAACGTCTCGCCAATGCAATCTATTCATTACAGCAATCAGCTAATCAGCAAACATCAGCGCCGGTATATGCTGTCATCAGCCGCACTAATCAGGTCAAGACTATTCTGCCTTTTGCGCCCACGATTTTGGAACCAGGCTGTAATACTAAACAACTGCCAGATATCAACAGCGCACTTAATTATGCAGTCACCCTGACGCCAATTCAATTACCTGAACAGGAAACACTGCAAAAATTAGTCATCGGCGAAAGCCAGCGTCTGGAAAAGAAGCTGCCGGTTTTGGAAAAAGATCTGCTTACCGCTGATAAAGCTGAAGCACAGCGGATGATCGCCGATACCATCATAGCTAATATTTATCAGATCAGCAAGGGACAAAGTTCCTGCCAACTGCTTAATATTTATGACAACGAGCCACTTGAAATCCAATTATCCCCCTTACTTTCACCTACTGAAAACGCACAGGCTTATTATAAACGGTACAATAAATATAAACGTGCACAAAGCGAAGTCCAAAACCAAATTGAAACGACCAGGGAGATGCTCAATTACCTGGCTTCCATTGACGCTTCACTGACTACGGCAACAACCAAGAACGAAATTGCTGAAATAAAACAGGAACTTATCACCGCAGGACTGCTGCAGAATCAGGGCAAAAAACATAAAGGTCAGGAGCCAAAATCGGAGCCGCTGCTCATAAAGCTTTCCAAAGAAACGACCTTATATATCGGTAAAAATAATAAACAAAACGACTACGTGACTTTTACATTAGCACGCGGTAAGGATCTGTGGTTCCATACTAAAAACATTCCCGGATCACATGTCATATTAAAAACAACGCTGCCCCAGGCAACGGCAAGTGATATTGCAGCAGCAGTTCTACTGGCCGCTTATTTCAGCAAAAGCCGCAGTGGCAGCAAAGTACCTGTAGACTGTACCGAGCGGCGTTTTGTCAAGAAACCCAATGGCGCTAAACCTGGGTTTGTGATCTATACCGATCAAACAACCTACTATGCTACGCCTGATGAAGCAGCGGCTCAAAAACTTTTAAGCAAATAATAAAAACACCTGGTTTACCGACCAGGTGTTTTTATTTTACCATGATTATTTTTACAATATCTTTAAAGCCAGCAGCCCTAAATATTCCTTTAACGCCATTGCAGAAAGCTCCAGCGCAAACCCCTGCGGCATAAAGCTAAAAATACTTAGCTGCATTTTTCCGCTCAGCTGATAATCACAGGGAAAAGGCACTATGTCCAAACCTTTATCCGCAAAATTCAGTACACTGCGCGGCATATGAAAAGCAGAGGTCACCAATACGATTTTCTGCCACTGCTGTTCACGGCACAACGCAGCAACATTAACAGCATTTTCAGTTGTATTTCTTGCTTCGGTATCAGTAAAAATCTGTTGTGGCGGTACACTCAGCTCTAGCAGCACTTTTTCTGCCACTGTAGCTTCTGTACCACTGTCGGCAAAAACCTGCCCACCGCTGATAATGATCGGGATATCTAATCGTTTCTGCAAACGCACCCCGGTGATCAGTCTATTCATAGAGACCGCCGACAAGGCCTCTCTACCACTGATATCAGGCACATCCCTGACAGCTCCGCCGCCAAGAACAACTACAACATCAGTTTTACCGATTATTTTTTCCAACGCCGGAGGAACATACTGCTTTTCCAGTCCCTGCATCAGCATTCCGGCAACAGGAAGAATCGAAAACAGATATAAAGTGACCGTTACTGCTGTTAAAGGATAACGAAGTCTGCTGCGTTTCTTAAAACAATAACCGCACAGTAAAAACAGCATTACAATAATACCGCCGGGCGGCAGCAGCCAGCCCGCAATAAACTTATGTACATACAGCATATTACTTACATTCCTTCACCAGCATCTCATACATCTGTCTGAAAATCTCCGGCTGTAAATTGATCTTATTTAAAATCGTATAACGCTTACGGACTTCTTTGGCAAACATCCAGGCTTTGATAAATTCTTCTTCAGTAATATTCAAAGTTTTTGGGCTAACGGAAATATCGTAAGCTTCCAGAAAATCCAGCAGAATATGATGGTCACGTCCCTGAAGACGGCAGGCTACGACACTGCCAAGAGCTACCAAAATACCATGTGGGATATTATGCTCAAACAGCTCATCCATAGCGTGACAGAATAAATGTTCCGACCCGCTGCAAGGACGTGAATTACCAGCTATCTGCATCGCCAGCCCGCTCAAGACCAGTGACTGGGCCAGCATTTGAATCCCGGGAACTGTCGTCAGTGATTTAGCTTCAGAATATAAAAGCGAAGTAAACGCCGTTTCAGAAAGCATATAGGCAAAATCGTTAGGACGATCGCTGTTTTCTTCACAACCCAGCTTCCAATCATACAGTGCCGTATAATTACTGATCGTATCACCGACACCGGCTTTCATCAAAAGCCTCGGCGCGTCAAAAACAATATCAGTATCGATCAATAATCCGTCAGGAATTTTAGAAGTAAAAGAATGTTTGCGGCCGTTTTCTGCAAACAATACGGAAACAGGAGAAGCAACGCCGTCATTGCTAAGTGTAGTCGGTATCGCTATGTAAGCTACGTTGGCGACAAAAGCAGCATACTTGGCCGTATCCAGTGCTGTACCACCGCCCAAACCAATGATCAGGCTGATATTGTTCATTGCTACCTTTTTAGCAACATCAACAGCAAAATCAAAGGAACTCTCCTGAACGGTAATGATTTCAAAATCCAGTAACTGTTTCAATAGAACAACGACTTTTTTCTCTAAAGTCTGTAAAAGTCCGTCTGTCGTTAAAATCAAAGTTTTGGTATGAATAAGTTTAGGCATATATAAACTTAAATTTTTATTGAGGTCCTGAACTGCGTTTTCTTTGACCTGCATAAACAACGGCAAGGAATAATTACTCATCATTTAACCTCCCGGCGTAGTTTTATTAGCATATTATCTATTCCCTATTATATAGCAAAATCATTGTTACTAACAGCATTATTACTAAAACAAAACAATATTTTACAAAACTCTGTCACCTTAACAGGAAAATAAAAAAGCCTGCCGAAAAGGCAGGCTCTGATACTCAAAATTATTTACGGATACCAAGTTTAGCAATGATAGCGCGATAACGTTCGATATCTTTAGCCATCAGATAGTTCAGCAGACCACGACGTTGACCAACCATTTTCAGCAGGCCGCGACGGGAATGATGATCTTTCTTGTGTTCTTTCAGATGCTCGGTCAAATATTTGATGCGTTCGCTCAAAACAGCGATTTGTACTTCCGGAGATCCGGTGTCGCCTTCATGACGTGCATTTTCAAGAATGAGTTGTTGTTTTCTTTCAGCTGTTAACATTGTAATTCCTCCATTTTTTTATAATCCCCAAAGCATAGAGGTCGTTGGAGAAGCGAGCATCCAAGCCTTGGTTAAAGTACTTATGTAGTATACCACACTTGACTTTTAAAGACAACTATTTTTTGTAATATTGGAAATAGTTTTTAATATTTTCGCGGTCTTCAGTAATACGTGCTTTCAGCTCATCGATACTGGCAAACTTTTCTTCACCACGTATATATTTATAAAAGTAAACAGTGATATCCCTGCCATACAGGTCGCCTTTAAAATCAAACAGATTTACCTCCAGACGTGCATGCTCCACATCGCCAAAAGTAGGGTTATTGCCGATATTGGCCATACCGAAATACAGCTTATCGCCTACCTTGACCTTGACCGCATAACCACCAGTTGCCGGCACAGCAGTTTCACTGCGCTGCAGTTCGATATTCGCAGTTGGAAAACCAATTGTCCTGCCGCGCTGCGCCCCATGCGTAACTATACCGGTGAGCGCATAAGCACGCCCCAGCATCTGATTAGCATGCTCCACATGCCCTGCCTGAATCAGACTTCTGATGCCAGTACTGCTGATAACGTTTTTACCGCATTTGACCAGTTGCCTGATAATCACGGTAAAGTGATCGTGCAATCCGGTACGCTGCAAAGTATCTGTTTTACCGCTGCCTAAAAAACCATAGCTGAAATTTTCACCTACTACTAAGCATCGATAATTAAATACAGCCAGTTTTTTCAAAAACTCATCCGGCGATAATCCGGCTAAATCATGATCAAAAGGTACGTTCACCAAAATATCAACGCCTAATTTTTCCAGGTATTTTATTTTTTGCTGCTGCGTAATAATTCGCACTGGCACTAAATCAGGCTTGATCAGGGATAAGGGATGATTGCTGAATGTAAAAACAATCAGCTTCAAACCATGCTTTTGGGCATAATCACGTGCTGTTTTTATAATATCCTGATGACCTAAATGCAGCCCATCAAAAGTTCCCAAAGCAATAACACTGGGACTATATTCAGTTTTCACAGCTTCTAATGAAGTAATGATTTCCATATCTGCCTCAATCTAAATCATTTCCGCATCTGCTTGAAATTGTTTCAATATTTTTTCAGCTTTAACGAGCTCGGACTCTGCACTGCCAATGCCAAGAAAATCACCTGTAATCGTTTTCAAGCGGTATGTACCGTTTGAAATACCTCGCACAGTGGTCTTTACCCCCTGAGTAATCCGCAGCGCCTGCTTATCTGTCAAAACCAATTCCTGTAAATCCTGCACTACTGCTTCGGCAGGAAGCAGATAAGCATACGGTGCAGCGGCAATTTCTTCCAGAGTTTTGGCCTCTGACAGGTAAAAATCTCCTACCTGTTTGCGTAATAAAAAGCTCATTGTGCCGCACATACCAAGTTCTGCCGCAATATCTTCCAGCAAAGTCCTTACATAAGTTCCTTTTGAACATACAATATCAAGTGTTAAAGAAGTACCAGTTTTATGAAGCATCTCTAAAGCATCAATAGTAATGCTCCGTGCTTCCCGTTCAACTTCAATCCCCTGCCGTGCCAGCTGATAAAGCTTCTGACCATCTTTTTTTATAGCAGAGTACATGGGCGGAATCTGTTTTTGTTCACCGATAAATTTTTGCAGAGTTTCTTGAATTTCGGCTTCAGTAACAACACGAACCTCTGAACTGGCAATGATCGTACCACTGTCGTCTCCTGTGTCTGTCTTGATACCGAATTTCAGTTCAGCCCGGTAATTTTTACGGCCTTCGACTGCATATTCCAACAGCCTTGTTGCCGTACCGATAAAAACAGGCAGTACTCCCGCGGCATCAGGATCAAGTGTGCCGCCGTGTCCGATTTTCTTAGTTTGCAAAGTCCTGCGCAGAAAGCCGACCACATCGTGAGACGTCATTCCACAGGGCTTGAGTACATTCAAAATGCCTGATGTCATACTAATTTTTCCTTTAAAGCTTTCAAAAGCTGCTGCTGCGCTTCAGGTAAAGAGGCTTCGATAGTACAGCCTGCCGCGCGCAGATGACCGCCGCCGCCGAAGGTAATAGCGATTTCAGAAACATCAAGGTTACGAGACCGCATACTGACACGGGTAACAGCTTTTTCCACAGCTTTAAACATAATAGCAACTTCGACGCCTTCAATATACCTTGGATAAGAAATGAAGGTATCTGTATCAACATCTTTGTCATACATTTCGTTATTAATAGAAATATATGCAATTTTACCATCAGCATCAAAGGTCAATGTTTCCAGAACCTTTGTCAGCATCTCGATATTAGAGCGCTGCTTAATCTCCATACTGTCAGAAATTTCATTGGGTTTTACCCCTATTTCCAATAAAGCTGCAGCTATCCGCATCGTTTTCGGCATCGTATTAGAATATTTGAAAGAACCGCAGTCCGTATACAGCGCCGTATAGATACACGTTGCCATCTCCAGATCCACTTCAACTCCTAATGTATCAATCAACTCATACATAATTTCACCAGTAGCAGCCGCAGCTGTATCAAGATACAAATAATCGGCATATTCGGTATTAGAAATATGATGGTCAATATTGAGTGTTTTAGGAGCACTGACACACTGTGACACGTTACCGGCTCTATCTAAAGAACTGGCGTCGATCACGACTAACAGATCCGCAGCTATCCGCTCATCATTTTGAAAACGGACAAAGCTTTCGATACCGGGTAAAAATTTATAGACCTTTGAGATTTCATCATCAACAGTTACAATGACATCTTTCCCAAGCTTCTGCAAAGCTTTCATCAAACTCAAAGCAGAGCCCAGCGTATCACCGTCTGGGCTCACATGAGAACATAATACTATTTTATTGGCAGCCTGCAGTAAAGCGGCTGTTTCCTGCAGGGAACAATGCTTACTCATGCGAGGGACCTTCCTCTTCTTTGATTTTCTTCAGCAATCCCTCGATATGTGCACTATACTCCATCGAAGTATCTTTTACTAAAATCAAATTAGGAGCAAAGCGGAGGCGAATCCGCTTTGCTATTTCCGTACGCATAAAGCCAAGTGCTTTATTCAATCCCTGCCAGGCGGCTTCATGATCCTTTTCCGGACCATAAAGACTGACATATACTTTAGCAATGCTCATATCGTCAGTAAGCTCAACACCGGTAATGGTAACAAACTGGATCCGTGGATCTTTGATATCCATCAGCAGCATTTTACTAAGCTCCTGTTTGATTGCTTCCTGTACTTTTTCTACTCTTAATCTAGCCATAGTTCACCTATTCGACGGCGACTTCTTCCATAGTGAAGACTTCGAACACGTCGCCTTCTTTCAAATCGCGGAATTTTTCCAAAGTAACACCGCATTCATAGCCTGCAGCGACTTCCTTCACATCGTCTTTGAAACGTCGTAAAGTGTCGATTTCGTCTTCGTTGATGACGATACCGTCTCTAACTACGCGCACTTTAGAAGTATTGGTGATCTTACCTTCCAGCACATAGCAGCCAGCAATCAGCATTTTCGAAATAGTGATCATCTGACGAACCTCTACACGGCCCTGGATAGTCTCCTGGAATTTCGGTGCCAGCATACCTTTAATAGCAGCTTCAACGTCATTCAAAGCGTCATAAATAACGCGGTAAGTACGAACATCTACCTTCTCTGCTTCCGCTGCTTTACGGGCGTTAGCATCAGGACGAACATTAAAGCCGATAATGAGGGCATTGGCGGCCGAGGCCAGCATAACATCGGACTCGGTAATAGCACCTACACCAGCATGTACAACAACGACTTTAACTTCGTCATTTTTTATATTCTGCAAAGAAGAACGCAAAGCTTCGATAGTACCTTGAACATCGGCTTTAACGACGATATTCAGGTCTTTAATCTCGCCCTCTTGAATACGTTGGAACAAATCATCCAGCGAAACTTTGGAATTCTGCTGAATTTCTTCAATACGTTTTTTCGCAACACGCTTTTCAGCAACACTGCGGGCAATCTTTTCATCAGTAGAATCAAGAATATCACCGGCCAGCGGCACATCGTTCAAGCCTAAAACCTCTACAGGCGTAGAAGGCAGTGCTTTTTTGACTTTTTCACCACGGTCATTGACCATTGCACGCACCTTGCCATAAGCAGTACCGGCAATAATAGTATCACCGATCTGCAAAGTGCCGCGCTGAACTAAAACAGTAGCGACAGGGCCGCGGCCTTTATCAAGCTGCGCTTCAATAATCGTACCATGAGCAGGCAGACTTGGATTAGCTTTCAGATCCTGCATTTCTGCAACCAGCAGAATCATTTCCAACAGTTCGGAAATACCTGTTTTCTGATGTGCGGAAACCGGAACCATGATAGTATCGCCGCCCCAGTCTTCCGGGATCAGCTCATGCTCAGCAAGCTGCTGTTTTACATGATCCGGATTAGCTCCGGGACGATCCATTTTATTAATGGCAACGATAATAGGTACCTTTGCTGCTTTTGCATGGTTAATAGCTTCGAGCGTCTGCGGCATAACACCGTCATCTGCAGCAACTACCAAAATAGCAACATCTGTTACCTGTGCTCCACGCGCACGCATAGCTGTAAAAGCTTCGTGACCGGGAGTATCAAGGAAAACAATCTTTTTGCCCTGATAATTAACCTGATAAGCACCGATATGCTGCGTAATACCGCCAGCTTCTCTTGCTGTAACATTAGCCTTGCGAATAGCGTCAAGCAGAGAAGTTTTACCATGGTCAACGTGACCCATAACAGTGATTACCGGCGGCCTCGGCAAACGTTTAGCCGGATCATCTTCCACTTCCGGAATTTCAGTCGGATCCTCTTCAGGCGGTAACGCGGCAACTTCGACATCAAATTCACTGCCGACCAACAATGCCGTATCAAAGTCGATATCCTGATTGATAGTAACGATCACGCCCAACATGAACAAAGATTTGATAACTTCGCTGACTTCACGTTTCAGCAGGTTGGCAAAATCTTTGACATTGATAGTTTCGCCGATCTCTACATAAGTAGGTTTCTGAACCTCTACTACAGGCTGCTGCACGCGCGGAACATTATTATTGCCGCCCTGGCGTTTATTACTGCGTCCCATATGATTATTACTGCGGTTAGGACGGCTGTCTTTAGTTGCATAAGAACCTTTGATCTGCGGTTTATCTTTACGGGCATTTTTATTAAAAGGTTTATTATTGGCACCAGCAGGACGAGCAGTATTGGCTGTCTCTTATACACATCTCCGAGCCCACGAGACTGCAGCTAATCTCGT
>ENA-OYYC01000913-OYYC01000913.1-human-gut-metagenome-genome-assembly--contig:-NODE-913-length-11756-cov-6.172208_pt1 | contig 11756 bp, 9 predicted proteins | sample MGYA00243242_ERZ653433 | MGnify/ENA primary metagenome ERZ653433 (study PRJEB26926, sample SAMN06165127) | human gut metagenome | biome: ENVO:00009003; feature: ENVO:2100002; material: ENVO:00002003... | reverse complement strand
CCTTCTTTAGAATTGATGGTGAATTTGTCCATCTCTCCTTCCCAGGGAAGTTCGGAGATAACTGTATCCTCTCCCTCTGAATCTCCTTTTTCTTCGTCATCAGTAGGGAGCGAACAATTATAGAACAATATGATGAAGATACTTAGGAAAGTAAATGCTTTGTAAACTTTCATACGGTTTTTAATTTGAGTTTTTTCGTTTTACCGTATTTGTTTGTGTATAATGCAGAAGCAATTGCGGTCTGAATATTTGAATGAGTCGGCAAAGATAAACTTTCTTGCCGGAAAAAGCCCATACTTACAGAAGAAAAGATTGTAATTCTTTTTGTTTCCTATACACGCATGGGAAGAAAACAGTAAGGGACTACCCTAAGTCATATTTAATAGATTGACTTTTGATAGTCCCTTACAACTGTTACATTCAATATGGGAATACTATTCGAAACGTGGCATTACATATTTATCAGTATAAGATGTGAAAGTAATACCGGGCATGGAATGAGTAGACGATGCGTTCTCTAATTTTTTAATCAATGAATAATCGTCGGCATTCAATGCGTAATAATTATCAGAGGTCGGAGTAGTCACACGTACCGTCCAATCGAACATATTACCGATAATGGTTAGTGCATCCGTTTCGGGATTGAATACCGGGATTCCTGTTTTTACGATTTCATACGTCCGATTCTGCAACACATAGAAGGCGTTGTTGACATCGGTCATAAAAGCAAGCGTCTTTTTGTTTCTGAACTCGGTCAGATACAGATGCTTTAACGTCAGTCCTTCAGGCAAGGTGATGGCACGGACATACGGACGCCCTTTCACCTGTTTCAGATGAAACAGACGACGGTCGGCATCCAACAGAAGATAACCTTCGTCATACTCCTTTTTCACCGTCGGATTTCCTACGATTTCCGTTGCCGGAAAACGAAAATCCTTCTTAGTCATAGCTTCGGTAAACTGAAGACTCTTGTCTTCCTTTACGCTGTTGGAGGCCATGTCGATGAATTCGATCCCTTTGGAGGTGATACGAAATACGTCATCCGGCATTTTTAAGTCCACACGTCCTGACATGGATTCCATCAGAGGATGAAGTCCGATGGAAGGCGCATTGATATCCGAAGGTACACTGCGGAAGTTGAAATTCTCCGTCTGTACCATTTTAGGAGTTACTGCTATCCCTTTAATGGTATCCGGAAAACGCTCATCGGACATCAACTGACGAAAATAAAACATAGGCAGGATACTGTCGAAAGCTGCTTCCGAATAAATATTACCTGCCAAGTCGCGACGCACGCTTCCCTTTCCCTCTTCCTGTCCCATCTGTGCGAAATCGCCAATGACGAAACTATATAGGGTAAAGGGAGTCTTCTCCGGCTTTACGACAAAGAAATTGTAACACCAAGGCAACTGCCAAAGAAGCAGGAAAGCGATGGTTACATATAATAGTATGGTACTGAAACGTCTCATTTCTCAATCTTTTAATTTTTAATCTTTAATTTTTAATTGTTTAGTCCTGCTTTCCGGCCTTAAATCGTACGATAGAAAGCCACGAGAAAGAAGCTGTCAACAAAGTATAAACCACTAAATAAGGGAGGAACTTGTTATATGCTTCCGGTGTGGGCGACAGAAAGAAGATTCGGAGTAATAATACTGCGATAATGAGATTCAGAATACGACGTTTCCATGCCGGTTCAAGGCAGATCCAGGCCACAAGCAGATAGCCGGAAATCCCGGCAAGATACCACGTTAAAGCGGTGAGCAATATGTGGTTCTTCAGTTCATGGGCAAGTATTCCGTTCAGGTATACTTCCATCAACAGGAAATTGGAAGCGAAGCAGACAAGTAGCAACACTAATCCCGAAAGTAGCATATTACCTGTCATCTTCAACTCCGGATAAGGCAGATGGAGAGTCAGTTTCAAACATTTGCGTTGCATCTCGGGGACAAACTGCACGATTGCCATCAGGATTCCGGCAATCAGGGGGATATATTGCAACATATCAATGAAGATAACATCGCGTTGCAGCATGACTTCCCATACATGAGCAGCCCCTTTCATTTCTACCACCCGGTTGATGCGAAGCATACAATAGCCTGTAAAACCGAGTGTGGCAAGCACGGCAAGCAGAAAATACCACCGTGTCTTTATCCATTCTTTATAAAATATAGCGTACATTTTTGAGGATTTATGATTTATGAATTATGATTTGTGGGTTACGAGTAGCCAATTTTTATTCTTAATTTAATCAGTATTTGCCTGTCAGGCCGATAAATGCATCCTCCAAATTTACCTGTTCACTATGAAAATTAGTGTAAGGCACTGACATTGATTTCAGTTTTGCTTCTGTCTCTGTCGGTTGCAGGAAGGAGAAGGTCTCCAACTGGTTTCGCATGACAGAAGGATGATAGAAATCATCAGACGCAGGAAGTTCATAACCTTCGGGAATGGTGAAAGTGTAGCGACGTCCTTTTTCCAGTAATTCGGCGATTGGTTTCTGAATCAGTATCTTTCCGTAGTCCATGATAATACAGTCATCAACGAGTCGTTCCATATCCTGAATGATATGTGAGGTCAGGAAGACGGTTTTCCCTTCCGAGCGGGCATAGTCACGGAGATAGTCGACAAACAAGCGGCGATAACCGGGATCGAGTCCGAGTGAGAAGTCGTCCAATACTAGAAGTTCCGGGTTTTGTGCAAGGATAAGTCCGAGGGCAACTTGTGAGCGCTGTCCGCATGACATACGTGAGATACGTTGTCCGGGAGCGACTTTCAACTTATTCATCAGTTCATAGTACGCTTCCTTTTTCCATTGACCGGGGTAGAAAGCTGCGTAGAATTTCTCTATCTCGGTGATGGTCATGAATTGATATTGCACATGACCTTCGATGAGCAGTCCGATATTGCGGCGCAGAGCCGGTGCCATTGTTTGTATCTCCTGTCCGAAGATGCGACATTCCCCTGAACGGGGTTTCAGATAACCGCTCAAGATATTGATAGTGGTGGTCTTGCCTGTACCGTTCTTTCCCAACAGTCCCAGGATGCGTCCTTTGGGTACTGTGAAACTAAGATTTTCGTAAATCAACCGTTTGCCGTAATAGTGCGTCAGATTGTTACATTCGATAATATGTTCCATTTGATTTTATCTGTTATTCTATTCAAAAGAAGAAAAGGAAAAGAATGGGAATCAAGATTCCGACAATGACTTCAATTCCTCCTCTGCCGATAATACCCTTATTTCCTTTCAGCATGATGATGCCGGAGAGAGTAATGATAATAAGAGCGATGGCGAAAATATCCGCGAAGTAAGTCCACCATTGTCCCGGGTTGTAATGTAAACGGGACATTGCTCCGATAAGCGGGCGGCGGGTGACGGATTCATATACCGCTTCTCCTGTCTTCACGTTTACCAGAAGGCTGGAACCGCCTTTCAGGAAGACTTTCATTACGTCCGTTTTCGGGAAGTAGTATTTGGTATAGTTGCCGGTTTCTCCCAAAGGTTCCAGTAGAGTAAGTACTTTCTCTTTACTCATTCCTGCTTTGTCCGGTAGCTTTTCCGCTATTTTATATTCTTTCCGTGTGATGGAGAAGTTCGGATTAATCGTGTCACGGTGATTCATTACAATTCCGGAGATGGCATATATCAATACCATTCCGGAAAAGAAAAATGACAGGTCACGGTGTATGAGCCGGCTCCATTTACGAACAGTACTACTCCACTCCATACGAGTTGGCTTCCATAAAATAGAAAGATAAATACTCTTTTCCTGTTTCTGCTTTGCGGTCGGCTATTTTTGCGCGGAAGTCTGCGATGCGGGCTTCGGGACTGTTGGCTGTTTCGCCGCGTGCTTTCTTTTCAGAATCGCATCCGGCTTCACCGGTTCCGTGTTTTTCGGCAGCTTGTGCTTTGAGTTGTGCTTCCCAGTTCTGGAGGTAGGCTTCGTCAATGCGTTGTTCTTTCAGTGTTCCGGTAACACGAACGATGGAGTTCACGCATTTAGGATCGAATGCTCCCAAAGTGCCCGCTTCTACACGGATCACTTGGGTATCGTCGCTACCCATCAGGAAGATTTTCTTTGCGCCATGTTTGCAGGTATGTGTGCAGACGCCTTCAATGGTCACTTCTTGTCCTGCAAGGCTTTCGGCATTGGCAAGAAGAGAATCAATTTCCAAGGCGGAAGATGCAGACTGTTCTGTAGTTGCTTCTGATGCGCTTTTCTGTTGTTTGTTACCACATGAAGTTCCGATAAAAGTCATTGCCATAAGGGCAATTGCGATTGTTAGCTTTTTTGTTTTCATTGTTATTGCTTCGTTTTTATATAGTTTGTAATCTGTTTTTCGTTTGTTTATAGCTTTTAATAGTTCGCCTTACGGGCGGGGAGTTTCAACCATGCTTGAAACAAATACTACTCCTTTAGTTGGCAGCTTGATCCCTTACGCAACGGAGTTGCATACCGGCTTTAATGCTGACATAAGATAATGATAATCTGCCTTCCGAATACTTTGCATTGATTGTACTCATTAATCCAAAGAACTGTATATTGGTTAGTAGGCCGCTGGTACTATTGTATATGGGCTTGTAGGCGGTCGAAGTCATGAGATAATTCATTGCCGGTTTTCCATGCCACGCAGCTTGAATCTTGGCGTCATCTGCTATTGCAGTTTTTTGGTAGCTGCCGGCGCCTGTAAGACTTGTTGCCATACGAACACCGGAGAATTGGTAATTGAATCCTGCATCCATCAGTGATGATATTTTGGCTCCATCATAAGCTGTATCATAAAAAAGAGCTTTATCACCATCAGCCGGTACCTTGCCGTCGGCATCATTCGTTGTTTTTCCTACCAGATTAAAGTACTCCAGACGTGTCGGTATGTGCCATCCTTTCGGGCAGATTCCTTGTGCTCCTTCAAAGGAGGTCAGATTACTATCAGTAATTTCTTTACCACCCAGTGCAGCCTGGAAATCATATAGATAACCTAATTCTTTTATGGCACTTTCTTTTGTTGTAGCTACGGTTGCACCGTCGGCTGTGATTTCATACGGATACCAAACATGGCTATCAGCAGTTGGATCACTTGAAGGAGTATACCCTTTCGGTAAATAAATAAGCGGTTCAGCCATCCATGTCGTACCGTTTGAGAGAGTTACAGTCTTATATTTTACATTATCATACAGGAAATAGTTCTGATCGAGATGTTCCTCGAAAGGAATCTCATTATCAGCTCCAATTTCACCCTCATCTGTCCAGTTTTCAATGTCACCACTAAGTTTGACTTCTATATCGTCAGGTAACACGCGAATGTTCACACTGTATTGTCCTCCTTGTGCCAAAGTGGTAGATGTGAGCTTCTGTGACAAGGTCTTGCCGTCAGATGTTGCTACTTCAAGCGTCAAGGCTACTGTTTGGGGAACGATAATGGCGCGGTATGTCTCATTCGCTTTAACGGCTTGTGCAACAATGCTTGTTGCGGAGGCGTTTGCATCAGCAGTCACTGTGAGAGCACTCAAATCAAGAGTTGCAGTCGGGATAGAACCTTTCAATGTGATGGACGAGATGTTAGCTTCTATTTCCTTTGTTACATTAATCACTAATTTAGTAAACATGTGTTTGAAGTTCATGCTTATAACGTTGGTAGTCGGAAGTACATCCGATTTCTTTGCTGCCATAAAATCTGACGCTCCATATCCACTAGTCTGATCGGTTTCAACAGTAAATGAAGCCGGAGTATTACCCTCCTTATAGGGATAATAGGCTACTATTTGCGATTTGTCATTTCCTTCCGGGTACCAGAGTAAATCGCCTGCAAATACTCCGTCATTGTATGTCATCTGTTTATTCTCTGCATATACGAAGTCACCGTTTTGGGTGATTGTAACACCGATTTTATCTCCGGTCTCAAAGTTAACTTCCGTAGCACGTGTAATAATGGGAGAGATAGTAATGCGACTGTTTGCAGGAGTCGTAGCTTCGTTCTCTTCCTGCTGACAAGAGACCAAAAGCGCTGCTGCGAAGATAAATGTCAAACTCTTTTTCATTGCTTAATAATTTAGTTTATTTATATTCATTGTTCTCAAAAAGTATATCCTAATTTGATAGTCTCGTTCCAACGGTTCGAACCATCTATATATTGCAGGTTGAAACCGTGCGTATAACTACCCTGTACTTCCGCATAAATTCCATAGTTGAAATGATAGCGCAATCCGAGATGAAATGTCGCTTGTGGGGCGGTTGCATATTCATTTTTCAGATTGTAATAATCAGTCAGCCGATAAGGCGGATCACCCGGTTCCGTATCTGTTGCCGTAGTCCTGTTTTTCTCGGTAAAGTTTCCTATGGCAAAGGATGCAGCCGCTTTCAGGTCGAGTTTCCCCAGATGAAATACGCTGGAGATATAAGTCTGGCTACAAATCATCTTTTCCGAAACCACATAAGGATACATCTGTGTGGTCAGTCGTCTGAATGTTGATATATTCGTTCCCAGGCGAAGTTCCGTGCGGGGACTAATCAATTCATATTCGGGATTAGCAGAGAAAACATCCTGCTCAAAAATACGATTGGAACCGTGTACGTGAGTGGTCGTTATCCCGTTCACAGTTTCTTTGGTTATCACATTTTCGTTGTTGACCAGATGTGACCATTGCAAGTTCAGTCGCAGAAAATGCTCTTTCTTTTCCTGTTTGAAATGATAACTCAAATGGGAGGTAATTCGGTGGGTTGGAAATTTAAACCAGATAGCATCTCTTTCACCGGCAGAACCTGAAGAATACGTGTATTCAGCATCTCCGTAAAATCCTTTCCATTGAAGTTGCAAGGCTCCCCCGTTCGACAATTCTTTGATGGGGAAACCGTTGACACCCGATTCACTAAGATGGATTCCACTCCCGTCCCATGCCTCGTAAGCTCCATACATAAGTCCTTTATCCAGAAAAGCATTGTAAGAGTTTTCGGCTGTACCGATGACTTCTGCTTTCACTGATTCACTGTTTTTACCGAGAATATAGGAAAAGCCGATCGCCATATCTCCCGAATGATACATGACGCTGGGGGCTATTTTCAAATCCAGTCGGTAATTGGTATGCCGCAAGTCCTTTCGTTTGGAATAGTTGGAAGCGGCAAAGTCTATCTTTCCTCCTAATCGCCAGTTGGGTGAAATATCAGTTGCAATACCACCCATGAAAGTGTAAGTTTGCAAGTCTTTACGTCCGGGTGTGAACTCCAGGAGGTCTACGGGATAAAATCCTGGGTGGATAAACATCGAACCGCTCATATCCTTGCCTGAAGTATGATCGAATGAGAATGAACCCGTCAGTGAATAGCCTTTCAGATGAGTGATGGACTTTGCTACCGCTCCGGCACTCCATGCTTCTTTTGCTTCGTAATAGTTGTGGAAATCACCGTGGTTATTCTTTCCGTACAGTTCGGCATAGGAAGCAGAAATACTGTCCATCATGATACCTGTGACATTTGTCCCGGCATTCCAGGAGTTACGCCGTTCGATGATGTCATAAGTCTGCGCCGAAACTCCGGATGTCAGACATAGGATCCAAAGGCCTGTTATATATATTTTCTTCATCTCACTCATGCAAAGATTGTTTTTCCCGTTCATAAAAATCGGTAGAAGAGTTGTTTGTATCTACCAGTACTTCGTAACCCACTTCCTGTGTCGCTTCTTCATCCACATGACGGTATAAACTGCGTCCGTTGTATGTGGCACTTTGAGTGACATATCCCGCATCGATGGATGGAGAAATACGCTTTTTATTGTTGGAAGAACCGCCATAATATACTTCCGTGCCATCAATCACCCAGTCAAGTGGTATCGCTATCACCTGATCCGTAGTGCTTCCCGGTTTTTGTATGACGCTTCCCTCTTTTAGAACGAAGTCCTGTATCGTGGTATCCTTGGCTTTAAAAATAACCGCGGCAGGAGAAAATATCGAGAATGAATAGGCGTTCGCCTGACCAGTCTTCAACACTACGTTCAGGTAATGATCCGGTGTGATCTGGTCGCCCGGAGCCGGATGATACTGTGTGTTCGGAAAATAAACATTATTATAGCATACAAAATATCCGGGTTTGTTCAGGTTGACAGATTGCGGATATTGTGCCGCATGGTCAACCGCTCCGTTGATGGCAATCACTGCATCTTCTCCCGGCTGAAGCGGGAACGTTTTACCGGTACCGCCAAATTGCCAGATACACTGAACGATGGGAGCAAAGTCCTTGAAGATAGTTGCTCCGGTTGCTTCATCCTGTGTCACCCATACATTAGTGGCTTGTGAATTGTAAGGGTCGAGTGCTCCGAAGCATAAACTATCCAGATATTGCACTTCCGAGTCGTTATTATGCAGGATAATGTACTTGTCGGATTGATAATTTCCTTCCAGCGGTAACTTTGTGCATCCTCCGCAGTAAATCTCTTTAATAATGATCGTCCCGGCCTTGGAATGAATGAGTGGGAGATTAAGAGATATGTCTCCGCTGGTTAGTTTGACATTATCAGCTAATCCGTTGAAAATATCCTTTCCGCCTTTGTCGCTGACTTGTACGCGGTATATACCTTTGGTCAAAGAGAATTGCGCCACTCCATTCTTGTCGGTTTTAGCCTTGTAAGAATTTCCACGGTCGACATCTTCAATCTTTACGGTCACTCCTTCCCGGAGATGATCCGTGTATCCGTCCGGATATACGGCAGTAACCTGCAGGCTGTGCAACTGGTTGTCATACGGATTCTCTTTATCGATATCTGTGCATCCCGCAAAGATGCCAGTCACTGTTAGTAATAATATGTAGATGAATTGTTTCATATAGTTAGAATTTGATACGGCAAGTAAGTCCATAATAGAAATCCGGGGTGAAGAGAGCGCTTACACCCGTTGCATGAGATTTTACATAAGGCCGTGAGTTGGTGAAATTAATCGCATTGAGAGAAAGAGATACATAGTCTCCAATCTCTTTGGTGATATTGATATTGGCAGAAAAATAAGGATCATATCCGTCTGCTGCAAATGTATAGGCATTGCCCGATTTGCGTATCAGGTAGGAGAATTCCGGATTCGCGGCTTCCGCTGATGTGAAAGGATGCATCTCATTATTCAGGTCGAGGTATGCTACCGGCCAGATAGCGGTATAAGAGTTACCGTCATAGATACTTCCCCCGGTTTGGGTATTACTGCTTTCGCTCACATTGAAAGCATATTCTTTTCCTTGATACTCGGAGATGTTCTGCGAACGCTTCACAAGCGAAGCTTCCAGTCGGCACGAGATAATCAGTCTGGCTTTCGGAATACGGGTGATGGCTGTGATATTGGCATCCAGCGAGTGGGTACGCTTGCCGTTGGCAGTAGTCGATAAGTTGTCGCCGTTGGCGTAGATACCTACATATTGGTAAGAACGATTGGCAAGACTGGTGTGCGACCATCCATTCTGATAATAATACGATAAAGAGTTGTCGATGTATTTCGTATAAGTATAAGCGGCATCTACCCGGAATTGCGTGCGAATCGGAGTAATTTCCGGGAAATCAACAATCATTTCCGCTCCGCGACGAATCACGTCCATTCCATTGTCGGGAGAAGTTGACTTTACAAAAGTCTGGTCGGTCACTTTGACATCCATAGGAGTCCAGTAACTGGATGCATTGTCGCGTATGTAAACCATCCCTGTCTGGTTATCTACATTGATTTGCGGGTTAGTCGGCATAGTGAATCCATCCGGCAATTGGAGCACATCATAGGAGAACGGAGTATAAGTACTTGCGTATTTATACGGCAGCTTGGTACGGTTGAAATAACCGACTAATGAAATTCTGGTACGGGCAATGTTGACGTCCAGACCGATTTCTGCGTTCTGATTCCGTTGCCAGCGTAGGTTTTCATTGTGCAATAACGTGTAGGGCTGACTATAATATATATAAGATGATTCAATCTTATTATAGGAAAAGCCGAAGGTCTGTATGTCCCGATATTCCTGTTTGGGATACAAGGTGTAGAAAGAGGGCAGCTTTTCGGTAATTCCCCAGCCGCCACGGATAGCGATATATTCGTTCAACTGCCATCTGGCATTGAAACGCGGAGATAGAGTATTCAGATTTTTATATTTCGTTCCCTTGATAAACAAATGTTCCCAACGCACCCCTGCCATCAGTCTAAGCATGGTATTTCCCACAGGAAATGACAGACTTTCTTCTGCATAAAGCGAAACATTATGCATATATGGATAAGTAGTGTAAGGACGGGGACGATAACCGTTCGGAGCCAATGACGGGTCTTTGTAATATTCTCCTTCACCCACATTGCCTGTTGCTTTCCATTGAACACCCGCTTTCAGGTTGCTGTTTACAGTCTTAAACCGTCTGTTCCATTCATATTTTAACGATGCGGCATAATCCAGTTCTTTGGAGTCGATGATTTGGTCGGCAAAGTAAGTATATGGCAGTTTGTTTGCCATAAAATATCCTTCCTCCGTGGCATGGACAGCCGGTTGCTCCGATGCATAGGAGTAGAACGTATGCGCGTGGGAGTTGTTATCATTGTAGTATATTGATGCGTCGAACTTAAGGTTGGTTATCCACGATTTGTTGAGCAGCCAGGCCAGTGAAGTGTTTGTCCGGAATACGTTATCTCTCACTTTGTTGTATTCTCCCGAATAGGCATCAGGATCATCTTTGGTATTCATTCCTCCGATATTGCCTGTAACACCGATGTCGAATCTTAATACGTTGCGGAACGTGTTGCTATATCCGGCAGAGAATCCTCTTCTTGTATAAGAAGAATAGGGAGATACCAACTTTTGAGTAGCCTTGGTCCACTCACCGTTTATGTTGATGACTCCTTTATCGTTTCCTAAATCCAATCCTTTAGCAAATGAAACCTGTTCGGTGCGAGGATTGATAGACAGCAATATGTTCCAGGGTGTTTTCCCTTTCCGGGTGTGAATCTTGACCATACCACTATTCAAGTCTCCATATTCTGCCGAAGGCACTCCGGTGATGACTTCCACCGATTCAATATCTGCAACAGTAATATTCCGGGTATCCACTCCGCTCATATTGCCAAACGAACCATTGTTTCCAATACGAACTCCATCCACTTCTACGGCTGTTCCAAATGCGGCATTGCCGGCTGTTGACCCTCCGTCGCGTAATGAGAAGATATTATTGGCGGTAAGATCCGGCACTTTAGTCTTTCCTCCCGGAAGGAGAGCGGAGATATCGCTCACGTTGGATACCTGTAGATGCTCCAATGCATGATTTCCGATGGTGAGCGTCGTGTTTAATTCATTTTTAGGTGCTTGTGCAGTAACGACTACATCATCCAGTGCAAGTGTATTTTCTTTGAGTATGATAGGAAGGTTATTGATATTGCTGCGCACATTTACGGGAATTGTTGCCGGTACATAACCCAAAAAAGAAACCTCCAGATTATATTTCCCTTCCTGTACTCCTTGTATCGTAAATTCTCCTTTCTGATTGGATACGGCCCACAAATAGGTACCTTTAATGAGAATAGAAGTACCAGGCAGGGGAGAATTCGTTTTTGCCTCGGTCACACGTCCCGAGATTGTATAGATGTTTGAATTAGCTGCGGCCTCAAATAAATTGAAAAATAGCAGCCCCCAGAATGCTATGTTAAAAAGACAATATTTCATAGATAAGTTTTGTGCAAAATTCGATAAAAACCAAGTTTATATCAATCACTATAAATAGCTGTCTCTTATACACATCTCCGAGCCCACGAGACTGCAGCTAATCTC
>ENA-OYYC01000912-OYYC01000912.1-human-gut-metagenome-genome-assembly--contig:-NODE-912-length-11761-cov-4.444644_pt1 | contig 11761 bp, 7 predicted proteins | sample MGYA00243242_ERZ653433 | MGnify/ENA primary metagenome ERZ653433 (study PRJEB26926, sample SAMN06165127) | human gut metagenome | biome: ENVO:00009003; feature: ENVO:2100002; material: ENVO:00002003... | reverse complement strand
GCCTTATCGTCGGCAGCGTCAGATGTGTATAAGAGACAGCTATATATCCGTCATAGTTTTTGCTTTCCTCTTTGATACAACTGTTCTCGTCATATTCGAATGTGTAAGTAGCTGTACTGGATGAATGTTGCCAACCACTGCTCGTATGGCAATTAGCCGAAGCTTTTCCAAAGAGACCAGTTTCAACCAGCCAACGACTAGCTCCACTGCTTTCCGCATAGATGCAATGTGCTCCGCTCACATTAGGCACGGCAGAATAGGTCTGAACCTTAAACTGCTCTACTCCATCTGAAAATCTGGTCCATTGCATAATATTTCCATTTTCTATGGTGATGTTAGATGCAATATTGCCATTCTTTTCAACTTTGGTCATGTAGCCATTCTCATCATAAGTATATTCGTAAGTGTTGGAACCATCTACAAAAGTTGCAACATAACCTTGGTCATTTAAAGTCATGTTATATGCGTTCTTACCTGTCACTGTGATATTATTTCCGTCATAAGCAAAGAGCCATTCTCTATCCAACTCTCCTTCATATAGCCTGTAGACACGTTTAACCGTACCATTGTCATTATATTCGTAATACCATTTATCCCAATCATCTGCAAAAGTGGCTATTCGATAAACTGTTACTTCAGAGGTTGTTGTAAAAGTGATTTCTGCATAGTCTGAATCTTCAAAATAGATTGATCCGGTTTTTTGAGCTTTTACTTTGAATGTATAACTTTTTTCCGGCTCTAAACCTGTCAGTTGAATTGTATTTTGGTCAGTACTTTGTTCACTACCGTTGTTCAAGCTATAAATATAAGCTGTTGCGTTTCCTATGGCTTTCCATGTAATAACAGCAGAACTCTCTTTTACATCAGGAACAGTAACTTCCGGTTTATCCAGAATGTTTGTACTGGGATGATTGTCATCATCACTGCAAGCAGTCGTACCTAGTACTACTGCCAGCATGGCTAATAAGTAAAAATACTTTTTCATGTTGTTCTATTTAAGGTTAATAATTAGTTTCCGGCAACTACTATCATTCCCAAACCAACCAGGAAGAAGATAAACATCAAGGCCAGTAGTTGATTAACAGATTTCGTTGAACCTTTAAATTCTTTCCAGATAAATACTCCCCAAATAGCGGCAATAAGTGGTGCGCCTTGTCCTAGTGCATAAGATACCGCCGGACCAGCTTCTCCTGATGCGATATAGCTGAACGCGGAACCAAGTCCCCATATCGCTCCACCAAGCATTCCGCATATATGAGTTTTCGTGTTTCCTTTAAAGTATTCGGAGTAGCTGACTTTTTCTCCGACAAAAGGATATTTCATTACTAATGTGTTGAAAACAAAATTGCTTAGTAATACGCCTATTGAAAAAACAAAGATGGCAGAATAAGGAGTCATCATTCCTATAGCAGGAGAATTGAAGTTTTCTACGTCCATACCTTTCACTACGAACCTGTAGAACAAAGACATCAGTACACCGGCAATTAATGCAATGATAATTCCCTTTTTGTTGTTTTTCCTGCTTTCTTCTCCCTTTTGCATTTTTCCGGAAGCCACTCCATTGCAAATGATAGCAATGACAATGAGAGCTACACCGCCAAATAAAAGCAAAGGATTACCAGTTGGAATTCCCAGATAATTGACGATTACCCCTAATACCAATGCAATGCCAACTCCTAAAGGAAAAGCAACAGACATACCAGCCAAGGAAATAGACGCTGAAAGAAGAATGTTTGAAGCATTAAATATTACGCCCCCCAAGATAACCCAACCAATGCTGTCTCCTGATGCTTGTCCCAGATCTTCCAGGAATGAACGTCCGGTATCTCCATGACTACCCATTGTGAAGCCTAGTAAGATGGTGAACAATACCATTCCAATCACATAATCCCAATAAAAAAGTTCATAACGCCAATTTTTGGAAACTAGTTTTTGGGTATTACCCCAGGAACCCCAACAAATCATGGTTACGATGCAGAATATAACTGCCAATAAATAACTGTTTACTGTGAACATACTATTAGTATTTAATTGTTAAACATGAATTCTGTTATTTAAATATAGTATCCAATCTTCCCAATAAGTGAAAACATTGGCTTCTTTACATTTTCTTGACCGGAACTCATGTTCCAGGTCCGATTCTTTCAAAAGGATATGTATATTACTACTAAAACCATATTCTTTTGATTCGGGGAGTATCTCTATCCAGCATCTGGGATATCTTTTGTAAGAGTTGACTGCTTTTATAAGATTTTGAGCATCATTTTCGTTGCCGATGGCATTTACACAGACTATGCCGGTAAACAAATTTTCTCCCTGAATGGCTTCTATACCTTCTTTGATATTATCTCCCAAAGTGATTAAAGCCCGCATACGTTGGGAACCTCTGATGCCGGAGAGTTGCTTTTCTATATCAGAAATTGTTTCTGACAGGTCTGTGTTAGCTTTTACGAAACAAAGAACAGCAGGCCATGTTTTATTCTCATCTACCATTTGATGAAACTGACTGACGAGAACCTTTTGCTGTTGTTCGTTAATTTCTCCCTGTACATAGATAATAGGATATTTTCTTGTGCTTCCTTGAGCCTGTTCCGGATAATAGACCGTTGCATTGGCTGTTTGGATAAACGGAGTCTCATTCGGAAGACTACTCTCACTATTTCCTGACTGCTTCCCATTGAAATATTCGTTTATGAATCTGAATGCTTTGGGCAGTGCAGTATTCCAGCAGGCGAAATCATGTCCTCCTGAACGTACTTCCCATTCATGAGGTATTTGTCTTTCCAGTAATAATCGGTGCAGTTCTTCATTACTTTCGCAAAGAGTACCTTCTTTATCTCCAATATCCAGCATGATGCCAAATCCTTTTAAATCGGGATTGCGGAGGGTGGAAAGAATGTGGTAGGGTGAATGTTGCTTATAGTAACTGGTTAGGCGCTGGTTACCATTCTTTCCCACTCCTCCGAAAATCCGTCCCCATTGATTGTCCCATCCTTTTTGTGGCCCTTCTTCCATGTATTGTTTTTCTGTACGGATGGATGGCGATAACGCAACGACAGAGCCGAATAAGTGGCGGTTGCGCAAACTAACGGATAATGCTCCGAATCCTCCCATAGAGAAACCAATGATCGAGCGTCCATTAATATCCTTGCGAGTACGATAGTTGTTATCTATATATGGAACCAGTTCTTTGATAAAGAAAGTTTCATAAAGGGAACTGCCATCATAAGTGTCACTGTAATAAGACAGGTAACCGTCAGGAATAACCATAATGAAAGGTTGAATCTTTCCTTCTTTTATCATTTTATCCATTACACGGGCAACGTTGCCGTATTCGAGCCAACTGGTATAATCACCTCCTATTCCATGAAACATGTATAAGACTGGATATTCTGTTTCTGAATGTTCATAACCTTCCGGTAAGATAATGGAGTAGGAGACTTCTTGCTTTAGGGACGGACTGTAAATACTCATCCCTTCTTTTTCTATGGGAAGTGCCCAAGCTCCATCTATACCTGATAGAAATAGGATAATATATAACAGTATCTTCTTCATATTATTTCTTTATTAACTGTTCACCAATATAATAACTCATTGAATAAATACCTGTTTGGGCGGACTGTTCACTATCCAGTCCGTTTCTGACACGATATTGCACCGGAGCTTCTGCACCTCGCAATCCATTGAACAGAGTAAAGATGCTATTGTAGTTGCTGCCTTCGTCTGTTATGTCCAAATAATAGATTTTGGCACGATTCTCGGCAGAAAGGTTGATAATATCCGCGTCTTCTGCAAAGAAAAAGTTGATAGCAGGGGCATTGCCTGTTGACTGATTGTATAAGTAATTAGCTTCTGAACCGTATGTTAATCCTAATCTGAAATCTGCATTGCTTTCCGTATGAACCGTCTTTTCCACAGCATCGGTAATAGCTGAAAAATTTGTTCCATTTAGAATCATTTCTTTCACATTAAAACCTGCGATTATCATACGTTTGATTTGCATAAGAGAATCTAATGCCACTGCTACCTTCTTTGTTGTAAGATCAACATTACCTTCTCCTTTGCTGTAATAAAGAACTTTGTAAGTTAGTTCGGAATTGTAGTCATCCGGTAACCATAGTTCGATATTGGAATTACCTACTTTTATGTTTTTATTAGTAGCATGTAATTCCTCTGTGAATTTTTTCAGAGTTTCCTGCGGATAGTTTTCTCCTTTGAATGAACGTTCGATAAAAGGCAATGCCTCTTTCATGGATTCACGCCAATAACTGTCAGTGTGGGCACCGTTCCGTACACGATATTCGTGCTTGATATTTTTGTCCCGTAATAGAGTATGTAATTCACCGTTTCCTGCATATAGTCTTTCTTCATCATCACCGCAGTCTATGTAATACCGTACTGTTTGAAATGTGGAACTTGGTTTATCCTTGAAAAAGTGTAGCGGACATTGGCTTTTATAATAGCTTGTCAGCCTGCCTGTTCCTGTCTGGCCGCTTCCTCCGAAGTTGTTTCCCCATTGAAGATTCCAACCGTCTTGTGACAAAGAGATGTATTGTTCATCTGTATTTAGGGAGGGACTTAATCCTATTGATACCGAGAATGTTTCAGGATGTTGCGATGCTATACTTAATGCCCCGAAACCTCCCATAGAGAACCCGGCAACAGCTCTTTCCGTCTTACTGGTTGTTGTTCGGAACCGCTTATCAATCAGGGGTACGAGTTCATTAATGAACATATCCATATAGTTGAACTTTCCGTCATAGCGGTTACAAAAATAAGAGTTGAAACCTTCCGGCATGATGTAGATCAATGGGCGAATACTACCATTGCTGGTTTGCGCATCAGCTATGCTTTGAATATTCAGACCTGAAGGTCCCCATGAACTTTGGTTCCCTCCCCAGCCATGTAGAAGGAAAACTACTCCATATTTACCCGTACTTTCCGATAGATACTCTTGAGGCAGTAATACGGAATATTTGATTTCTTGTCCTAATATTTTGCTGTAAAAACTTTGATCGGGATTATAGCGTTTGGTAAACAGTTCCGGTGTCTCGGTCTGTTCGCCTTCGGACGGACTGTTATCATCAGACGAACATGATGACAATCCGTAGGAAAATAATAATAAGGCTAATAATAGGAGTAGTTTTCTATTCATGGCTTCTCTCTTTTATTTATAAGGATTGATTGGCTCTGCCGGTGTGGATGAATAAACCACCATGTCTTTACATTGAACGGCATATTTTTCATTCGGATTAATCCATTTAATAACCAGTTTGTGAGGTCCTTCCTCTAAATCATAATTATAGAAAATGTCATACTTTCTTTTTATGTAGTCATAAGGCATTTCTATGGTTTCTACTTTCTTGCCGTCAATGTAGGCCTCCAGGATGGCGATGTAATTGTCATTACTATCTTTAACATCTTGTCTGATCATCCCCATTAAAACAACTCCCTTGCCATTGAACTCAAATGTTTTTTCTGTACCGAGATCATATTTGATAACTCTTCTTTCAGAAGGATATAAGCCTTCAAAAGAAACTTCCCATGCTACGGTTTTTGGCTTCTGAATCGTGGTATAGTATTTATCTCCTTTTATTTTTCCTCCGTTTGCTTTTAATACATCACTCAATAGTTTGAGATTAATGTCGTATACAGAACTTAAAGAGATATCTGTGTAAGGGAACTTAATATTTTCACATCTTTCGAGTGCCGGTTTCCAGTATTCGGGGATAGCCTTGTAGCCTTGTATGACTCCAAGAATTCCTGCGGCAGTTGCCGGGTTACAGTCGGAATCTTGTCCGCAACGAGTGGCTATATCCATTGTTTTGAAAAAGTCGCCGTTGCCATATAAAAGTCCCATCACACAGTAAGCCGCATTGATAGTGGCGTCAATGTTAAATGCATTGAATACCCCTTCCGGGCAGCCAATCTCAAAAGCATGCCGGTTTTCTATTTCCAGCCAGCATTTACGCCAGTCATCGGGATATTGTTTCCAATATTTAATAACGTCTATGATGCAACGGTGAAATTTACTTTGTTCGGGTATTGTTTTAAGAGCTTCCGTGATAATTGTATAAATGTCGTTATTTACATAAGCCAATGCATACATTGCTCCCATGTATACACCTCCATACCATCCGTCGCCGTAGTTCATGATATGCCCTATCTTGTCCGAAAAATTGGAGGCGGTATTTACCATCCCCGGACATATCATTCCAATGAAGTCTGCTTCAATCTGGAAATCAATATCGTCAGCGTGCGGATTATTTTTCCAATGTCCGGATGCCGGTGGCATAATACCGTGTAATATGTTATATCTGGCTGCCTGGTTGGCATGCCATAATTTGTAATCTGCATTTGCAAAGGCTTTGGCAAATGATTCGGCAGGGGCATTTATCCCTTCTTTTTGCATTACTTCCAGAAAGGTAAGATCCATATATACATCATCATACAATCCCGGATCTTCTGCAAAGATGTCCTTGCAATAGTCATCATACCAGATTATTGGAGTTTTCTCATGAATGATCGCTCCTCTGTATTTAAATTCTGTAGGACCGCCATAGGTGCATCCTATGGTTTGTCCGGCCCAGCCTCCTTTAATTTTGTCGAGCAGTACCTCTTTACTTATTTCAACTGTTTTTCCATATTCTATTTGTGCCATTCCCGATATGGAAAAGGTAAATAGTAGAATGATGTTAATCAGGACTTTTTTCATCTTAACTTATTTATTAAAGTAAAATCTATCATGTTCTTTTTTCTCTGAATAATACATTATGTCGTTGATACGAATAATGTAGTCTTTTTTGCGGTTCAACCATTTCATTTTAACGTGGTGTCTTCCTTCTTTCATGAGGTATTTCCAGGCTGGTTCTACTTTGCGGTCTGTGTTTCTCATGGGTAAAGCTGCTACATGGTCCAGTTCTCCGTCAATCCATATTTCCACTTTAGCAACGTAAGGGTCATTGGGCTCTGCCAATCCGAACACCTCGGAACCGATGTGGCGTGTAGATACACGATTGATATAATCGGGAGTAATACTTCTTGTGCAGCAAATGTTGCCCCAGATAACAAATCCGTTACCATTGAAATCAAATTCAAATGTATCTGTCAGGAAGCAGTCTTTGCGTTCTCTATAAAGTGGATAGGTGTTTTCGAAATTTTGTTCTAAAGGAAGTACATCCGCCTTTTTGATTGGAATTTCTATCTCCCCACCAGATACTTTTCCACCTGTTTTGACTATGAGTTGTTTAGCTTGATCGAAACTCATTTGGTATGCTTTTGCCAACGACATATTCGTTCCTTCAAATGTAAAGTCTTCTACTTCTTTCAAAGGGTTTAACCAGAATGAAGGGATTTTATCATACCCATACATGACGCCGAGTACACCGCCGACTGTAGACGGATTACAGTCAGAATCTTGTCCGCAGCGTGTTGCAATATCGACAGAGTTGGTGAAGTCTCCTTTACCGTAGAGCATAGCTAATGCTACGAAAGCGGAATTGAGCTTGGAGTCAATATTAAAGTTTAGAAATACGCCTTTGGGACATCCTACATCGCAGTTCCATTTTTCTTGCAGGAAGTACCAGCAATCTTTCCAGTTGTCCGGGTGCAAAGAATGGAAATTGATTACATCCTGAATACATTGATGGAATGTACTCTCTTCAGGTATGACAGAGATTGCGGTTTTTAAAATCGCTTCAGGACTCTTTTCATAGAAAGCGGAGCTATAAAGAGCTGCTACGAAAGCACCACCATAAAAACCATCACCGCTATTCATAATGTGGCCTACTCTGGAGGCGATATCCAATGCTTCCGGCAGCATTGCCGGAGCCATCAGACCAATGAAGTCTGCTTCGATCTGGAAATCCAGATCGTCTGCATGTGGGTTATTCAACCAATGACCGGAAGCCGGTGGCATGATACCTTGGCGGATATTATATCTGCCTGCTTGGTTAGCATGGGCCAAATGATAATCAGCGAATGCAAATCTTTTGGCAAGTTCTTCTTGTGAACAATCCAGGCCAAGTTCATCAAATGCCTCAACAAACGTGCAATCGTTATAAATATCATCGAACAATCCGGGCTTCTTTTCCCACCAATATTTAACGTAACCTTCCGCCCAGGGGATCGGCTGGTAATCTTGAATATAAGTTCCCGTGAACTTAAACTCTGTAGGTGCTCCGAAAACAACACCAATGGTTTGTCCGGCCCATCCTCCTTTAATCTTATCTAAAAGTTCTTTATCAGATAACTTTAAAGTTTTTACAGGCTGGGCTTGTACGTTGAGAGCAAAAAGCCCTATAATACATATCGTAATTATTTTCCTCATTTTTCTCTTCCTTTATTTCTCGTAAACTCCTAGTTCGGTAATAGATATGAATGATGATACATTCTTTGTGTATTTATGCCAGTGTTCCTGCACTTTTGCATCCATTAGTACGCGTATTCCCTTGGTTTTTACTGCCGGAAATTCCAAAACATATTGTGCAAACGGAGGTTGGAAAAATACAATATCGGTTTCGGGAAGTGCCGGAGTTGATTTGAATTTACCTACGTCATACCAATGTCCGTCATTTCCAAGATATTGAATGTTTAGAGAAGTAAACCATCCTCCGAATTCCTCCAGACAGCCCATATCTAAAACAAGCATATTGATGTTATGCTCTTCTTTCCAACCGTATCCGAAATAGTCTATTTTAGGCAGATTACTTTTGGCCGCTAATGAATAAAATACAGATCCTACGCCATCTTTGACTCCGTCATTAATTACTTCTACATTTGTTGCGTACATCGGTTTTCCAAAGGTAATCCAGCAAGAATCGAGTACTTCTTCGTTTAGTTTGCGAATATTTGCGTAAATAGTGTCAGCCTTGGGGGCTATATTCTTGGTTTTAACCAATAACTCAAAGTCTTTAGTAATTGAGTTCTTGTTATTTGCGCTTAATTGAAGGGTAATTGGATATTTGCCGGCTTCTGTAGGAGTTCCTGCCAGTTTACCGTTTTGGAATGTAACTCCTGCCGGAAGTTTACCTTTTACCAGTTCCCATTTGAAATCAGCGTTTGTTCTGCAGGCAAATGAGTAATCGGTAGGCTGTCCGATTTCCAAGTCCGGATTCGGACCGATACAGAATTCCATAGGGGGGATGAATTGTGCTTTGGGGTTAACATATACCATATCACCCTTTACTTTTCCTCCTTTGGCACAAACCAGTTCGATTGCTTTGTTGTAAGTACGTTCAATCATGTCTTCAATGGAAGCATCGGGAATATCAAACCTGGTGATATTGATATACCGGTCGTTGAAGGGTTTTTCCCATCCTTCGATAGGTTTAGTCAAACTTTCGGGAAGAGACTTTGCACCATACATTACTCCTAGAAGTCCGGAGATAGTGGCTGCCTGATTGTCGCAGTCAAATCCCATTGCACAGCTTAAATCCAATGTCCGTTGGAAATCTCCTTCGCCATACAACATAGCCAAAATCCCGCATAATCCGTTCAGATTAGCATTCCAGATTGTTTTTGTCATGGCTGGCTCATCTATGTAATATTTTTTAGCCATGATTTGACGTGCTTTTACCCAATCTTTAGGATATTTGTCATATAAAGCAATCATCTCTTTTACAGCTATCGCATATCTGTCATCAGCAGGCAGTTCTTTCAAGGCTCGTGTAATCAGTTTGCGGATATCCTTGCAGAAAAAAGCGTCAGCGTACATTGCACCATATAGGACAGTGGGAGATACCGCCCACGAATCGCTTGTGATACGGGCCGCCCAATCACTTTTTCCTGCAGCATATGAAATCATTCCCGGTGCTGTATACGCCCATATCTCGTTAATCAATTGAGGGTCGATCTGATACCAGTGCGGATTCAGATTTTCGTCACCTGTGAACGGAGGGGTGAATCCAAGATGCATTAATCCGAGTGCAGCCCTATTGGCTAGCCATACACGGTCACGGATATGATACATCCATCCTTCGCGCATATTGGCATAAGTAGGTTCTACACCATATTTCTCCATTAATAGTAAGTAGATATACTCAACATCAGTATCGTCATCAGAGAATGCACCGTTATACTTCTGCAATTTATCTATATTTTTAGTGTAACCGAATGGAAATCTGGATTCCGGGGCAGGTTCATCTACAAACTTGTTCTCAAAAGGAAGTCCATATATATTTCCTACCATTTGCCCGATCCAAGCTCCAGCTATTTTGTCTTTTAACTCTGTCTTTGAAATCTTCTGTGCAGAGATAAATAAGATGTTAGTAATTAAAACAAGTAAAAAGATGATTGGTTTTTTCATACTTATCAGGGTTGATTTGTTGGAAGGTACACTTTTCTATGTGAACCTTCCAATTGTGGTTAATAATCTTTGTTTTGAGATAATTTTGGATTTGCATTTAAAATATCCGTAGGAATTGGAAATACATTTCTAAAAGTTTCTGAACTTTGGTCAGGGTGTGCCCAATATTTTTTCAGATATTTTCCGAAACGTATCATATCTTCATGGCGCCATCCTTCCCATGCCAGTTCTCTGCCTCGTTCTGCATAAAGTTCATCAATCGTCAATTGGCTTGTAGTATATGCATCAAGACCTGCTCTTGTACGAATCTTCTTGAAGTCTGCCAGTTGGATGGCCTCACTTGTTCTGTTTTGTCGTACCAAAGCTTCTACATACATTAATACAACATCGGCATAACGGAAGATGGCAAAGTCGTTGTCCATACTAACTGTATATTCTTTTAAAGAACCATCAGTCTGGTAATGCCATTTCCAGCAGCGTGCACCATCGTATGTGCCACGTCCTCCGTTGCTATTGTAATATTTTTCTTCGGGGAAGACAGGAGTATATTCGAAACCAAGATCCTTTCCGCTTAGGTCTACTTGAGGACCGTATAACCAGCTCTGACTTCTGCGAAGATCTTGTTCTGCGTATGTTTGGAAAAAGTCTGGTTGGCAGAGAAAACCCGACCATGGGGCTGCCGGAATATTAAATGTTGCTTGTGATGCAGCTTCCAATGTCAGCGTATGCAAATAAAATGAGTTACTGTCACCGCTAGTATATACTCTGTCATACAGGATTACAAAGATATTCTCCTTAGAATCTTCATTTTTTATATCAAAATTAGTAGAATAAGAGTCTTCAATGCTGTAAGCACCTATATCCATAATATCTTTACAGGCTTTCTCTGCTTTGTCATACATTGGAGTACCGAACCATGCTTCTGCATTCAGATACATTTTCGCAAGAATGCAATAAGCGGCAGCTTGTGTGGCCCGTCCATAATTAGTATCTGAAGGCTCCCTGTCTAGGAACTCGATATTGTCATTAATTTCTTTTTCCAGATAGTTGAAAATATATTCACGACTTTTTTGTTCCGGGTATCCGGTTTCCGTGTAGTCAGTTGTGAAAGGTACGTTTCCCCAACAAGAAATGGCTTGGTAATAGTAGAAAGCACGCAATATTTTCATTTCAGCTATAATCTTCTCTTTTCCTTCAAACTGGATAGGTGATAATTCCGTTTCGTAAATAATTTCATTACATGCAGCAATACCATTAAATATCCAGTTCCATCCCCTTGTCAATAATTTATTTGCAGGTGGAATTTTATTCGTCTGGATTTCTTCATAACGTCCATTGCTGTACCAGGAACCACCACAAGCGGGAACGGCACATTCATCAGAAGCTTGTAAAAGCAATGTCCATAAACCTGTCTCTTATACACATCTCCGAGCCCACGAGACTGCAGCTAATCTC
>ENA-OYYC01000907-OYYC01000907.1-human-gut-metagenome-genome-assembly--contig:-NODE-907-length-11808-cov-7.115375_pt1 | contig 11808 bp, 9 predicted proteins | sample MGYA00243242_ERZ653433 | MGnify/ENA primary metagenome ERZ653433 (study PRJEB26926, sample SAMN06165127) | human gut metagenome | biome: ENVO:00009003; feature: ENVO:2100002; material: ENVO:00002003... | reverse complement strand
GGCATACGAGATTAGCTGCAGTCTCGTGGGCTCTGAGATGTGTATAAGAGACAGACTTTATATAGTTCTATTTTTTTTGTTTTAATACTACTGTTTCCCTTAGTAAATACTTGCAAGATACATCTCTAATATTTTTTCGGATTTCTAGTTACAATTAAGGTAACTACTATCGGAAAGAGGTGTATTTACTTGCGTACAGAGGATTATATTGCGGACAATATTATAGCTTTATGTAAAAAACGTGATATGAGTAAATATCGGCTGTCACAATTGACTGGTATATCTCAATCTTCGATTGGAAAAATTATTGCTAAAGAAAGTTTACCCACTATGCCTACTGTAGAAAAGATATGTGATGCACTGGGAGTAACAATGGCACAATTCTTTGCCGGAATGGATGTTCCAGTAAGCTTATCAGAATCACAACAAGAGGTTTTGAATATTTGGAATAATCTTGATGAAAAAGAACAGAATGTAGTGATACAAATGCTCCGGGGACTTCAAAAATAAAGGAAACAGTTGTAACGAAAATGTTGACTGTTTCTTTTTTTATGGAGTTGGGAGATTATGGTGATTGAAAAGAAATATTATGATATTGCACAGCGTGAATTGGAAGAAATGCAAAGAGAAATTAATGCAGAAAAAGCGCAAATGTCAGAAGAAGAGATACTAGAGGATAAAAAATGGCATGATGAACAATTGGAAACAATTATAAAAAAGGCAGAAGCTCATATGCGTTGTTTTAAGAAAGTTCCAGATCCTCAAAAAGTAGTGAAATTCACTTTTTTACAAAAAGATGCATTGGAAATTGCACGAAATATGCAGATGAATATAAAAACTGAGCGTAAAGAAGATGATTTATGGGGGACGATAGAAATGTCATTTAATAATATGTGGTTTTTAGATTCAGCTCCTAGTGAATGGAAAGATATTTGGAATAACTTGATGAAAGAAGCTCAGAGAGTGTATATAGAAGCAAAAGATAACATGATCATGTATCAATATTATTATGATTTGGCGGTAGAAGTTCCTTGTGTGCAGACACAATACAAATAATGATATATGAATGCTGTTCTGTAACAATTTTATGATATACTGTGGATATGATATGTAAAAATAGTCGGAGAAAGATTTGTGAATGCACGATTATTTAGGAGGAAAAAAGCATGACAGATGCAGAACAAAGAGAGGCTGCCCGTCAATTTGTAAACCGATGGATGGGAAAAGGGAAAGAAGATGAAGATGGACGTTCTTATTGGATTGATTTATTGACGAATGTTTTGGGAATGGATAATGTGACAGAACGTTTGAACTTTGAAAAGAAAGTTGTAATTGATGGAAATACAAAACGTATTGATGTATATATTCCTGAAACACGAGTAATTATTGAACAGAAGAGTCTTGGAAAAGCATTGGATCAGAAAATCAGGAATTCAGGAGATGTTGATCTTACTCCATTTGAACAGGCAGACAGATATAATGGAAAGCTGACTTTTGATGAAAGAGCTCGGTGGATTGTTACGTCAAATTTTGCGGAAATTTGGATTTATGATATGAACCAGAAACAGCCAGAACCGACAAAGATTGCTTTAGATGAATTACAAAGCAAATATCCATTGTTGGATTTCTTGGTGAAAAAAGAAGTAAAGACAATATCGCATGAAATGGAAGTATCAATAAAAGCAGGAGATATTGTTGGGCTTATTTATGATGCGTTTTTAAAACAATATCGTATACCGGATATTAAAGAAAAAGATGAAACGTCCGAACAGAAAGAAAAAAGAGAGCATAAATTAAAGAGCCTGAATGCTCTATGTGTACGGATTGTCTTTTGCTTATATGCAGAAGATGCTGGAATTTTGGGTAAGAGAAATATGTTTCATGATTATTTGGAAACATATGAAGTAAGGGATTGTCGAAGAGCATTAATAGAATTATTTAAAGTATTAGATACGCCGATATCAGATCGGGACGAGTATTTGGAGGAAGATCTTGCTCAGTTTCCATATGTAAATGGCGGGTTATTTGCTGATGAAACTATTGAGATACCACCTTTTACAGAGGAAATTAAAGAATTACTTCTTACAAAAGCGTCAGAAGATTTTGATTGGAGTGATATTTCTCCAACTATATTTGGAGCCGTATTTGAATCTACATTAAATCCTGAGACCAGACGTTCTGGAGGAATGCATTATACATCTATCGAAAATATTCATAAAGTCATTGATCCACTTTTTTTGGAGGATTTACAGAAAGAGTTTAATGCAATAAAACAAATTCAGGTAAAGCGGACTAAAGATAAAAAGCTGGATGAATTTCAGAATAAATTAGCAACTCTTACGTTCTTAGATCCGGCATGTGGTTCTGGAAATTTCCTCACAGAAACTTATTTATCACTTCGACGTTTGGAGAATGAAGTGATACGTGAAAGAGTTGGCGGACAAATGACTTTAGTAGAAGCTCATAACCCAATTAAAGTCTCAATACAGCAATTTTATGGAATAGAAATTAATGATTTTGCAGTAACCGTTGCAAAGACAGCACTATGGATTGCAGAATCTCAGATGTTAGAAGAAACAAAAAGTATTGTTTATGGATTTAATGATGATTTTCTTCCTTTGAAGACATATGTAAATATTACAGAAGGAAATGCTTTAAGATTGGATTGGAATGAGGTCATTCCAGCAACAGGTCTATCTTATATTATGGGGAATCCACCTTTTGTTGGTGCTAGGTGGATGAATAAAGAACAGAAAAAGGATATGGAACTGGTATTTCATGGAATAAAGGATTTTGGAAACTTGGATTTTGTAACAGCTTGGTATAAAAAGGCAAGTGATTACATTCAGAACAGAGATATATTTACTGCATTTGTTTCAACCAATACTATTACACAAGGTGAACAGCCTGCAATATTTTGGAAGCCATTATTTGAAATGGGGATACATATCAATTTTGCTTATAGAACGTTCCGTTGGGATAGTGAGGCGAATTTAAAAGCACATGTTCATTGTGTAATTGTAGGATTTAGCCATGCTAAAAGTAATAAAAGAAAAGTTATTTATGATACGAATGGGGATATGAAAATTGCTGAAAATATTAATGCGTACTTAATTGATTCAGACGATATTTTTGTTGGTAGTAGAAAACACCCTATTTGTAGTGTACCGGAAATAGGAATTGGAAATAAACCAATAGATGGGGGATACTATTTATTTGATAAAGAAGAAATGGAGGAGTTTATAAAACAGGAGCCGAAATCTCAAAAGTATTTTCACCCATGGTATGGAGCAAGAGAATTTATTAATCGTACTCCAAGATATTGTTTATATTTGGGAAACTGTTCACCAAAAGAACTAAGAGAATTGCCAGAATGTATGAAAAGAGTGGAGGCTGTTAGAGAGTATCGACTTCAAAGCACAAGTGCAGGTACACGAAAAATTGCAGATACACCAACAAGGTTTCATGTATCCAATTTCCCTAAAGGGAGCTATATAGTAATACCACAGGTATCTTCTGAACGAAGAAGGTATATACCAATGGGATACATGGATGAAAGTGTGCTATGTAGTGATAAAGTAAGAATAATGCCAATGGGAACATTGTATCATTTTGGTGTACTTGAATCTAATGTACATATGGCATGGATGAGAGCTATATGTGGAAGATTAAAGAGTGATTATAGTTACACAGTAAATCATGTGTATAATAATTTTCCTTGGCCAGAATTACAGGAAAAACAAAAAGAAAGAATAGAACAATCGGCACAAGGAATATTAGATGCAAGAGCATTATATCCAGATAGCAGTCTTGCAGATTTGTATGATCCTTTAACGATGCCAGTGGAATTAAGAAAAGCACATATTGCAAATGATAAGGCAGTTATGGCAGCTTATGGCTTTGGCATAAAAATGACAGAAGAAGAGTGTGTTGCAGAATTGATGAAGCTATATCAAAAAATGCAAGGATAAGTAAGAGGAGTAGCGAAGAAAGATGGATGCACATAAAGCGTTAATTACCAATATTTTTAATAATTCGACATTGGTGGAAGTCCCTTTTTTTCAGAGATCGTATGTGTGGAGAGAAGATCTCTGGGGTCGACTTCTTGAAGATATGGAGTTTGTAGTAAAGACAAAAAAACCACATTTTTTAGGCTCTATTATTTTAAAAGAAGGTCGCAAACCTAGGCAAGGAGAAAATTTTGCAGATTGTAGAACGATAGTTGATGGTCAGCAGAGATTAACAACTTTTTTGATTTTTATGAAGGTGCTTTGCTTAAAATTAGGACAGACTGCACTGTTTGACTGCCAATTTAGAATCATGGGTCAAATGATTGCGCTTAGGCATGGAAGGAATGATATACAGGCTTTTGAAAAAGTAATGACATTAAGTAAAGCGGAAATAATCGACAATCCAGAGCCGGCGTCCAGAATAATTGGAGCATTTAATTATTTTGTGGAACATATTGACGAAAGTAAGTTGGACATTATGACAATATTTGTAAATACGCAATTTGTTCGTATTGATTTGGATGCGGATGAAGACGAACAGCAGATTTTTGATACAATTAATTCTTTGGGCGTGAATCTTACTACATCTGAGTTATTAAAAAATTATTTTTTCAATCGAGAGACTGTTGGCGAATATGAAAGAAAATGGGCAGATGTATTTGAAAAAGATGATGAGACTAAAGTATATTGGGATAGGGAAATTGAGACAGGACGAATAAAGAGAGCAATTATTGACATATTCTTTGATTCCTATTTTCAATTATTTATTCAGGATAAGCAGTACAATATTTCTAATGAAGACAAACTTATGTATTCCAGGGTAGACAGGCTTGCTCAGTCTTATCAGCATTTCATCAATAAGTATTGTGGTGGCAATAAAAATATTGTGCTAGATCAGATGAAAGAATATGCGGAGTGTTTTAGAAATAATTTGAAGCCAAATCAATGTGGAATGAGTATACCGAAGGAAGAAGGTATTGAACGTATAAATGTTGTGATTTTTGGATTAAAAAATACGACGATGATACCATATATTTTATATATTGCAAAAAACGTGCAGGACAAAAACGAGCTAATTAAAATGTATGGAATTTTGGAAAGTTATATAATGAGAAGAGTTGTGGTACATGCATCTACTAAAAGTTACAATAATTTATTCACTTCATTGATTTTGAATAAAGTGCTGGATTCGCAGACTTTAACTTTGCGTTTAAAAGGAATTGGTGATGCAACTACATATTGTCCAGATGATAATGAAATGAAAATTGGCTTTGAAACATCAAAACTGGTTAATCTGCAATCAAAAGGAATTATTTATTTGTTAGAAAGTAAAATTCGTTCAGACAATAGTTCTACAGCATTGCTTGGATTTAATAATTACAGTTTGGAACATTTAATGCCAAAGAAATGGAGAAATAATTGGGGAGCTTGCGCGACAGAAGATGATGCAAAAAAGAGAGATTCTCTATTACTGACATTGGGGAATTTGGCGATTATTCCGCAAGCTTTAAATGCATCTATACGTGATGCTGCATGGAATGTAAAAAAGGCGGGTAAGGGACAAAATAAACCAGGTTTACTTTTGTGTGCGAGCGGACTTTATACATTACATGACGTACTTCAAAAAAATGATTGGAACGAACATGAAATAGAAAATCGTGCAGAATGGCTCTTAGCTAATGCACAGAATATTTGGAAAATATAGAATATTCCAAATCCATAAAAGCTGAATGAAAACCAATATGGGAATTTTACAGGTAGTACAAAATTTGTAAAATTTTCATATTGGTTTTTTGGTAATCTGTAAAAATTATAAATTTGGGTATCAAGTAAGGTTTCGGATTTTTGATTTTTATGTATTTTTCAATTTTGGATATGGCTCCGAAATTGACAATTTTGCGGAAGTGTATCCACACTTCCTGTCCTTGCTATTTTTTAATCACATGGTGATTTCACAGGGATATAGGGCAGTTTTAGCCTATTTTTTCTCCCTGTGCTGTGACCGAAGAAATTCGAGGAACCAATTATATATTTATGCTGAATGTGAGGAACTGGGGAGCACAATCCTCAGCAAGATTCCAACATCCGGAAAATATCATATTGCTAAAATAGCGATATGGTATTACCGGGGTGGATCTTGCTCTAATGTGTACAGTAACCTCGGCATAAATAGAAAGAATGGGTTTGGGGAATCCCCAGCAAGATAAAAACCTGATGAAAGAACATTTGTCGGAAAGACAATATTGTTAAACACAGGTGGATCTTGCTCTGGGGTAAGAAAGAAGCATCTTTATATTATCAAAATGCTATTTGGAGTTTATGTTGTTGGAAAGTTGTAAGCAGGAAAATAACTTCCGGTTGTCGGTGCAAATATAATGAATAGAAGTGTCCAGTACATTTTTTGTGATGGGTATTTTGGTGGAATCCACTTTTATTTATTTTTGAATAAAAGAATTTTTAATCTGCAGCCGATAGAAGCAGATGGCTATAAAAAGCTTTTGGTAACTATGAGTGAAAAAACAGAAAGCTGCGAAAATTTATTATGAGCTAATAGGAAAATTTGATATTTTGTGATATTGAGGGTATGGGGAATCGTAATCTCCATCAAGTTTGTCAGAGAATCATAATCCAGAAAAGGGATTTTGAGTTACTCTAGGCGATACTTGCTTTAGAAAATGATTAGCCATAATGAGTTAGAACGTGGGAGGAGGAAGCGTTAAAAAAAGAGAGAGCCATAAGTAACTCTCTCTGTGATAAAATCAAAAAGTTATAGTATCAGTGATTCGGTAAGATTACAAAAATCCTTAACAGGAATATTTTCTTTAAGTGGTAAAGCTGTCTCTAAAAAGGTTTCGTCTGCAAATCTTTCGAGTTCAGAATCAAAATGTATAATTGAAGCATTTGTATTTAATTGGTATGGTGGAATTGTAACAAAATAATCATAATCTTCGTAAGAAGGAGTGGCGCAAGAAACTTTGATTTTTCCGCCCAATTTCAATTTTGCAAATTCTCCATAAATGGCAGTTAAGGCTTTTTTTCTTTCTTCATCAGAAGTAATTCTATCTACATATCTAATATACCAATAATCTATATTTCCCTCTTTTAATTCAATTAAATAATCGTATGATCTGGGTGTTCCGGATTTTATTGTCCATTCAACTTTATGCAGACTTGTCATCATGGAAAGTCCACGCATTAAGGTAGAAAAAAATTTTTCATGCACCTGAACAGTAGAGAGATCCAGAGAAAATCCATTGTCTGCAATTATCTTTTTCCGTTCCTGTATTTTCTTAGAAGAATATCCCGTTGCATCATATAATTCTTGGATAAGTTCTGGATCATCAATGGCTTTTGCAATTTTATCAATAGTGCTTTTATATGGTCTTCCAGATCGGGCACCGTTGAGCATTCGTGAAATGGTTGCATTATTTAAGCCTGTTTGTTCAGATAATTCTTTTTGTGTTTTTTTCTGTAAAATGATTTGAAGTATATTGATGAATCTTTCCTGATCGTAAACGCTGTCAGGATTTATTAGTGTGCCTGAATTTGATATAAATTCGTTCATGCAAATCTCCTCTTGACTTCTTTGACTTTGTATAAATTGACTTCTTGTATTTTATCTTATCAATTATATCCCTAAAAATCAATTTAAAACATAAAGAAATCAAAAAATGCTTTATTGACATTCTTACAAAAGTCAAAGAAATCAAAAACGTAATTGACATTTTGACTTCTTTGTGTATAATGTAGAATTAAGAAGTCAAAGAAGTCAAACAAATCAAAACGAAAGGAAGGAGGGCTGTGGATTGAAATATAGGGTTGTTTCGGTTTTGAAAGATAATAGACCACGTTTTTTGATTATTTCTGATATTGAAGAAATTGAAATCCTTCCATCAAAGTATTTGAAGCATCTGGATCAGATTAATACTTCTCCGAATACTGTAAAATCCGCAGCCTTCGCACTTTCATATTATTACAATTATCTGCAGGAGCAAACGATAGGATTGGATGAGATTACATTGCTATCCTATTCAGAGCAGAATAAACATTTTATTGATTTCTTGTATTGGGTTAAGAGTGGAAAGCATACTGAGCATAATACACAGACGAGCAATAAGACCTGCAATATGTATCTTGGTGCAGTCTTCAGATACTACCAGTTTTTGGCACTGGAAGATGTTTTGCCAATGCTTAAAGTCTTACGAGTAAAAAAAGTATCATATTTTGACAGTATGGGGGTAAATCATCAAAATGCAGTGAATTCGTTTAAAGGTTTCTTCAAAGAAGAAGAACCTAATCTGGAAGAAATAACATCCGAAGAAATACAAGAGCTGATAAATGCCTGTACGAATGATAGAGATCGATTGCTGATAGCAATGATGGCAGAAACCGGTCTTAGATTAGGGGAAATTCTAGGAATCCATTATACCGAAGATATTGATTTTGAAAGAAGGACGGTTCGGGTAAGGTATCGTGAATCCAATACCAACTTGGCAAGAGCAAAAAATGCAGAATATAGAATGGCTTTGTTAAGTAATACAACTTTTGAGTTCTTGGTTAAGTACATTTCTGATAACCGAAAAAGTCTGATGAACTCGGAGTATCTATTTACAAAATTAACTGGAAAAAACAAAGGAGAGCCATTAGATGCGGATTCTGTGTATAGCATGTTGAAAAGGCTATCCAAAAAAACGGATATCAATTCCCATCCGCATCAGCTCCGACACTATTTTGCGGAGGAAAGAAGAAAAGAAGGATGGGATTTGAATGACATTCGTTTTGCCCTGGGGCATAAGAAAGTTGAAACTACCATTAAATACTTGGGTGAAAATAATGAACGATTGGTAGAAGCGACAGATCAATACTACTCAAATAATGAAAATTTATACCAAATTGCAGATTTTCTGTAAAAGGAAGGAGGGATTACCTTGGCAGTATTAAAAATTGTTCCGAAGTTATATCAGGAAAAAATACCTGAGAAATTAAAGGAAGAAATATCTTTAGTTACGACTGGAGAAGCAAAATACTATAACCGGTTATACAAATTTTTTCAGTATACAGATATACAGTGTACTGCAGATATTAACTATGAAACGAGAAAAATGTATATGGACTCTCTTGAAAAAGAGGATATTTCAGAAAAATATAAAGCGGAATTACTGAGCTTATTTGATCGTTTAAAAATAGAAAATATGCCGGATGTCTATTCACAAGGAAAGCCCTTCTCTGTAGAACAGGAGTTTTTTAAGCAAGACAAATTGTTTTTGCTGTATGTCCCCAATAAGAAGAAAGCACAATCTTTCCGTCAGGTGGTTGATAAGAATGATTTGTTATGGGACTTAACGAGGATACATTCATCACAGTTGGTGCGACAGACAAAAATATTGCTGTGTGAAATTCTGAATATGGATAAGGTACAAAGACATCGAAGATATTTTTTAGAACCATTAAAAGCACTTATACGATTTTGCGATAAGTACGGAATAGATGATATTGAAGAAATGGAACAGGCAGACGAAAACAGATTTTATCTGTATTTAAACAAGGAGTCGGAAATTATAAAAAAACAGGCTTCTAAGATTGTTGAGTTTGCGAGAAGAACGTTATTTCTGACAGATTCAGAGACAAATTGGCGAGCGTGTATCTGGTATATGGATAGGTTTCAGTTTGATAAATCGAGAATCAATGCTAGTTCACCTGTTAAAAGCCTTTCATTTATTAATATTTACGAAAAAGAAAATCGTTGGTATTTACAATTATACGCAAAATATTTGGTCGGGATATCGGATCTGTCTTTATCAAATATCCGAAATACAATAAGTTTTATTTCACAATTTTTAAAATATCTGGATGGACAGAGTAAGAAAGTAACTGAACTGGAGATACAAGATATAGAGGGTTATGTGTCTGTTTTGGATAAGTCCGATATTAAGTATTCTACTTTTAACCGATATATCACACATATGCATACATTTCTACAGTTTTTGAAAATGAAAAATATTGAAGTGTTGAAGTTTTATCCGGAACGATTTTTAAAAAAAGGTTTTTCAGAACACAATGAAAGAAGTGTTCCAGAAAAAACAATTGCTCATCTGATTAAGGAGCTGCCGGCATTCCCAGAGCATTTACAGTTGATGTATTTGATTTTGTTTTGCACAGGAATTAGGAAAAGCGAGGTTTGTACAATAAAATCGGGAGCCTTTTATTCACAAGGCAATGAGAATTGGATGCGCATATATCAAAGCAAAATGAGGAGAGAAAAAGTCATTCCTGTTCCCAGTTTATTGGTTGGACTGGTGAATGATTATGAAAAAAAGTACGGAATAAAAAATGGGGAGTATTTATTCAAAAATAAAAAGGGTGGTGCATTTAATGGACAGACATTTTCAAATCAGATGATTCGGGAGTGTAAGGTTCGTGGGATTGCCTGCGGAGATTATATCTTTAGAGCACACGATTACAGACATAACCTTGCAACTTCAATGTACGGAAATGGGGTTTCTATACAAGGGGTACGAGATTATCTAGGACATTCAAGTGAGAATATGACAAAACAGTACATTGATTTCATGCCGGAACGTATTGTATCGGCTGAAGATAAATATTTCTCTAAAAATCAGTCATTTAAATTGAAAGGAGCAGAAGATGATGAAAGGTAATATTAATTTGATTTCGTATGACTGTTATCAACAAGCTACAGAAAAACAGTTGGCAGGACTGAAATGGAAGGAAAACAGGGTGTACTACATATCAGAGATTCATAATGAAAAGATGCAGGATGAGATTTATGGGTATATCGATGATAGATGTAGACGTTTGTCATTATCAACAGTAGTAAATGATATTTACAGATTTGATCTGTTGAAAGAATTTCTGAATGAGAAGTGTACAAGTTGTAGTAGCATCACTGATAAAAAATGGGAAGAACTGGAGAGAAGTTATAAAGCATTTTTATATAAAAAAGGATTGGCGCTGTATGTTAGAAGAAATAGACCGGATAGGCGGAATGTTGAGCAACAAAGTAGCGCTCAGATTTCTTTTCTGAAAATGTATTATGAGTATGTTGTGAAGTGTAAAACAGCAGATATTCCAGAAAATGAAAAAGATGTATGGGATATGAGAAAGTTGGATATTGTGCCAAGGAGTAATCCGATTCGTGGAAGATATAGATTAGATTTTCGTGAGATCAGGCAGAAAGAATTTAAAGAGATAATAAAGAAAATATTGTATAGCCACTGCCAGACAAAAGCAATGGGTAGTATAAAAGGTGAATTGCGTGGATTCCGTCGGTTTGCTAGTTTCATGTATGATCGATTCCCAGAAGTAAAGCACTTTACAGAAATTAGCAGGGATATGATAGAAGATTATCTGGTTTATATAAAAACGGATACTGGTCTTACATCAGTCAGTTACACGACAGAGCTGTCGGTTTTGGATAATCTGTTGGATGAAATAGGGCGTGAACTGGAAATAGGAAATATATGCAACCTTTTTCTGTCCAGTGATTGCAGAGCATATGACAACGCTTTACCAGAAGCGTATTCAGATGCAGAAATCAGAAGATTTAATTGTGCATTAACAAAATTAAAGCCCCAGTTAGGCAGATGTTTAATAATACATCAGATGCTCGGTACAAGAATAGAGGATACGTTGACTTTGCGAAGGGATTGCTTATCTGAGAAATCTGGACATTATTTTATAACTATTATCCAGCAGAAAACAAGGAAATATAAAAGACCAGTTAGCAATCCTGTCTCTTATACACATCTCCGAGCCCACGAGACTGCAGCTAATCTCG
>ENA-OYYC01000905-OYYC01000905.1-human-gut-metagenome-genome-assembly--contig:-NODE-905-length-11817-cov-16.077198_pt1 | contig 11817 bp, 7 predicted proteins | sample MGYA00243242_ERZ653433 | MGnify/ENA primary metagenome ERZ653433 (study PRJEB26926, sample SAMN06165127) | human gut metagenome | biome: ENVO:00009003; feature: ENVO:2100002; material: ENVO:00002003... | reverse complement strand
ACGAGATTAGCTGCAGTCTCGTGGGCTCGGAGATGTGTATAAGAGACAGCCATTATTCATATTAGAATATTGAACTTTATAATCCCCTATTTCAAAAGAAGAACCTTTAATATATAGACCTCCTATTTTTCCACCTATTGCATTTACATAACGCGATACTTGTGCAATTCCTTTTGATCTATTCGGCTCATATACATATGAAGGGGGCTTAACGTCCCATACTTCATTTGTTGCAAGTCTAAGAACATCTATTCTTCCGACACTGATTGGCGTTTCTAATTGAATACCCACATTTTTACTATATATATCTGCCTCAACTGCATTATGGATATAGTTCCATGCATGTTCCTCGATTAATTCCTGCCAATCAGACCATTTAACTGAATACCCCGATGTTGAAGACTCTGTCTGTTCAATTTTATTGATTTTGCTGACTGGAGAGCTTCCAATATATTCCTCAACATAATCATTATAACTATCGCAATCTGTATCTACTACACATGGGTTTGAAACCATATAACAATAATAGTTCTCAGAATTTGGAATTTTTCTAATTTCTACTTCTTCGGAATCAGCTAAACCATCGCCATCAGAATCTGATGATAAATAATTCATGGTTGTACATAACCTCAAAGCTTCTCCTGAACCTGTATGCATTTTACCCGCAGCTATCATTTTTTCATGATAATCACTTAATCCATCGCCATCAGAGTCCTTATATAAGTCTGTTTCAGAAATAATATTTTCAAAAATGCCATTTAACTGACTAAACTGATTGATATAATAATAGCATCCACCAGTAGATTCACTAATATTTTTAAGCACTGTAGAATTTACGCTTCCCACACCAACACAGTAAATAATTACATTTTCTTCAATAGCATTATTTATCACCGTAGCAGAACTTGCGCCGCTTTGGTTATTGTAACCATCCGTAACGACAATCATAATTCTGGATGCATCGGTTGAATAATTCTTAAACTCTGTAGTTGCACTATTAATTCCTGAATATAATGCAGTCATACCATTTGTTCTTCTGTAAGAACTCAAACATTCTGCAAAAGTATCTTTATCCGTAAATGAAGTCAATTTTGATACAGAAGACGCAAACATGAATAAAGCCAATCTATCATTTTCTGTAAATCTATCGGATAATTGTTTGCATTCATCCCTCATCTTTGTAAAGTCTGAAGACGAAATACTACCAGAGTCATCTAAAACAAACGCAATATCAAATTTCGTAGTCAACTCTTCTGCTGTTGAAGGTGCTTCAATAACAAATTGAAATGCATAATTGTTATACTCACGTTTATTGAGAACTATATATTTAGAAAAATGAGATAATGGAACACATAAGTTACTGCAACGAGAGTATAATGTTGTAAAAAAGAACTATTCCATACATCCAAATCATCATTTCCTTTTCATCTGGTTTTGATTCTGCCCATTAACCCCTTTACACTTTTATGATATCTCCCCATGCTGCGCACAGTTTTTCAAAGGTCCATGCCGCATTTGCAGGGCTTGTGGACGGCAGCGTGACTGCCTCCATGCCTGTCAGCGGAAGCTGATATTTCTTATAAAGTGCCCCTGCTTTATTTCCGTTTGCAATGACCTGCTTTATATCGGCTGTGGCAAGAATTTTCCTTATATCTGTCGGTTCGACGTTTTTGATGCTGTTGTCGCTCGAACCCTTGATATCACAGCTTTGTATCACATCCCATATGGCTATGTGGTTTTTAAACAGCATATATTTCTTCTCATCTATCGTCTCCGGCACCGGTTCATCCAACAGATACGCAAGCAGCTTCCAAAAACGGTTCTGCTTGTGTCCGTAATAGAAATTGTTTTCCCTGGATTTTACGGATGGAAGCGTTCCGAGGATGAGAATTCGGCTGTTTTCGTCATAGACAGGCTTAAAGGAGTGGGTTATGTGCTCGTATTCCATATTGTTACCTCTTATATCTGCAGCAGCTCTTCCGGCTTATTAATACATTTTAACTATACTACAATGCCGTTGTTTTTTACAACAATACGCATAGTTCCCAGAAAAATAACTTATGATTATTATACTTTATCCATCTTGATTTCACAATCTTTTGTTCACGACAAAAAAGTAGTCGTTTCACTTCCACATTTTTTGACGTTATAACCCATTATAACCCATTGATGTTTCACTCAAAATGGGTTATAATAGATTGTAAGAAACGGGGTGATATTATGGATATCTACAAACGAATTTATGAATTAGAAAACGAGATAGCAGCCTTACCACAAGGTTCTATCAACATGAAGAAAATTTACGGCAAAGAGCAGCCTTATCTGCAATGGACAGAGAATGGAAAAAGCAAAAGCAAGTACATTAAAAAGAACGAACGCGAAGAAATTTTTGCAGGTGTTGAAAGGCGCAAACAGCTTCAAGAAGAATTGAAAGAACTGAAACAACACAGTTCTATTGATCCATCTAAATCTACAGATTTTGAAACTTCTGTCATTATCGGAGAACGTCTTCTGGCACTGACAAAAGGTGTAAAAAACTGGGGAAAACGTGATTGTTTCAGACAGTTACAGGCATATTTAAACAGTGAGGAAACAGATCGTGTATGCTTGGTATTTGGTCTGCGACGAACAGGAAAGACAACAATGCTGCGTCAGGCTGTTTTAGGAATGACTCCATCACAGTCCGCAAAATCAGCATACATCAAAGCAAAAGGGAGCGATACCATGGCAGCGATGAATCGTGATTTGGGCAAACTCCTTGATCTGGGATATGAATATGTTTTTATTGACGAAGTAACCCTAATGCCCGACTTTATTGATTCAGCAGCACTATTCTCTGATATCTACGCTGCACAAGGTATGAAAATTGTTTTATCCGGAACAGATTCTCTTGGCTTTTGGTTTGCGCTTCATCAGGAACTTTATGATCGAGCTGTTACGATTCACACTACCTTTATTCCATTCCGTGAACATAGTCGTTTACTCGGTATCGACAGTATTGACGAGTATATTCGCTATGGCGGCACACTTCGTGCAGGAGAACTGGATTTTGATGATAAAGACGTTATTTCAGAGGATGCTTCGTTCCGTGATGACGAATCCACACGGCGTTATATCGATACCGCAATCTGTAAAAATATCCAGCACTCCCTGAGTTGTTGTCAAGACGGAGGATATTTCCGTCATCTCCAATCACTCTATGAGGCAGGTGAACTAACAGGTGCTATCAATCGAATCATTGAGGATATGAATCATCGTTTCCTTATTCGTATTCTGACCGACAAATTCAAATCTCATGATTTGGGTTCAGCTGCTGATGTTTTGCGAAGAGATCGTAATCCCAAACAGCGTACAGATATTTTGGATAAAATCGATACAGAAGCAGTAACCAAACGATTAATGGATATGTTGGAGATTCACAATAAAGAAGAACAATCTATTGGTATTACAAATGCTCACATAGAGGAAATCAAAGAATATTTGAAAGCACTTGACCTGATTGTTGACGTTCCACGAGAAACGGTAATTCCAAGTGCCGAACCACTAGAGAATATTTTATTCACGCAACCAGGCATGCGTTATTGCCAGGCACAGGCATTGGTTCATTCTTTGACAAAAGATGAATTATTCTCTACATTGAGCGAGCACGAAAAAATGTTAGTTTCTGAACGTATTTTGGAAGAAGTGCGTGGTCGTATGATGGAAGACATCGTACTTTTAGAAACATTCAAATCGGCTAAAAGGCATCAACGTGTTTTCAAATTGCAATTTGCTGTCGGCGAATACGATATGGTAATTTACGATGCTAAACTCAATACATGTGAATGCTACGAAATAAAACACAGCTCGAAAATTGTTCCAATGCAAGCCCGCTTCTTAGTTGACGAAGAGAAACTGAATCAAACAAGTCAGAGATTTGGCCAGATTACCAAGCGATGTGTGCTCTATCGTGGTGAAGATTCCGTCATGGAAAATGGCGTTGAGTATCAGAATGTAGAAAATTATTTGAAACATTTATAATTTTCCCCTAAAGAAAGAGAGGTCCATGACATTTAACATCATGAACCTCTCTTTCTTTATTATCCTCTATGAGCCATCCACTTCTTTTGCTTCTTCCAGCAACGGCTGTAGCTCGTTTGCTTGAGTGCAATATAAACACCAGAAGTACAGGTTTTCAAAGCTAATTCATGAAATCGTTTACACATACTTAACAGCTGATAAATACTGGAATGTTAATAATTCTACGCAGCAAAAAAGGAACCGGAAAATCCGGTTCCTTTTTGATATCGCATCTTTTATGATAAATATATTCTAACTGCTTCATATAAGTAATACACAAATCAGCTCAGCTCTATCTCATACGCTCCGGCTTCAAAATCCACCGTTAGAAGCGCATATTCTTCACCGTTATCATAGCGGATTGAGAGCTTTGGCCCTTCTCCTGCTACTGTTATGACAGCCCCCTTCTCAAATGCCTTATGGGTATTTCTCATGCGAAGCAGCTCAAGCTGTTTTGCAACAACATCCTTTTTTAGTGCCTCCCCAATATCGGATGCACTGAGGTTTGTCCTGTTGATTTCCTTGTGTCCTGATTCTCCTGCGCGTCTTACTGCCTCATGGTCATTTTTGCCTGCAAAGAGATCCAGATACCATACCTGCGGCTTGCCCGGCATGAACATCTGAATAGCACGGGCCAGAAGCATTTTGCTGTCAGACTCACCAAGCGCACTGTAATATGTGGCATTGACCTGATAATATATATTCTTCTGTCCGTGAAGATTTTTGACCATGCCGCCACGAGATACAATCAAATCTATAAGCGAGCGTATATCGTCCTCCGGAAGCAGACCCTTTAAGTCCAGAAGCGGTATGCCGTCATGACAGCCAAGCATATTGACAGTGGAGATTTTATCATCCACAACCTCACGCGCCCATTTTGCAAGGTAATCTGCTCTCCTGTTCTCAATCGCATCAATTATCAGTCCCGGTAAAAAGAAATCATATGTGGCATAGCCCTTATCTGCAAGGGTTTTGTATATTTTCTCCTCATATGCCGCGTGTATTTCAGGCAGCAGAGTCAGTCCAAGCGGTGCTGCAAGCTCGTGAATCTGCTGTAGAAATTCCCAGGTCTCAGGATCATTCAGAAAATTCTTTTTTCCCGGTGCCTTAGGCGCATAGGCAAATGCATCGAGTCTCACGATAGCCGCACCGTAGGATGCTATTTTTTTAAGTGTTTCACGATAAAAGTCCCATACCTTTTCGGACTTTATATTTAAATCCATCTGTCCCAGATACTCTCTGCCATGCACCTCCTGGTAAAATGTGTTCCAGTATGGCACTCTTCGTCCATCCGGAAACTCAACCATGAGAATCGGAAGCCCCGGCTTTCTGAAAAACATCTGCTTTAAGCATGACTCATCAGGCTGTATGTAGCCCTCATCCGTCATGACTCCATGACCTTCCCAGAATTTGTTCCAGTCTATGAAAAAGTCGCGGTACTCCGACTCATCGCCCTTTTCCACAAGATCCTTGAACTGTGGTGACTGTGCCGAAGCATGATTTAAAATAAAGTCAAGCTTTAAGTCAATCCCCAGCTCCTTCAATTGCGATAAATCCTCTATTGTCGCAAGCTCCTCATTCAGATTGTAGTCCACGACCGAAAATCCGCGGTCCAAATCCGAATGATACAGGCTTGGCAGAATATAAAATGATGAAAATGTGTCCTGCATTTCCTTCTTTTTGAGCAGCGCTGCGATATCGGAAAGCTTACCGCCCAGACTGTCAGGATATGCATTAAGCATAGGTTTATTGTTCATAGACTTTGCCATCCTTTCCAACTACGATACGCGCATTTTTTCCCTGTAAATCAAGCTTTTCCTGCTCCAATTCTACCACGCGGCATATGAAAGGGCTTGCGGCGTTTTCGTCACGTCCTCTCTTAATGCGGCGCGCCTTTGTCTCCTCAGGCGAGCTCTCCAGAAATACAGGTATATCAACACCCTTAAGGTATTCGCTTCCTCCATGGGTCCACTCCAGGATGAGCACTTTAATTCCTGTGAAATCAGTCTCGTCATATGAGATATCGCCGTCCTCGCGGCCCATATGCTTTATCTCAATTATATCTTTTCCTTCCTTAAACTCTGAAAGCTCCTTGTTAATCCTGTCAAAGTCAATTTCCTTAGGTGTTCCGAGATATCCACGTAAGCCATCCTCGCCGGACTCGTTATACACATTAAGGCGTTCCTCGTCATTTCTCATCGGTATACGATGTGGATAATTATCTCCCGTCAGCACATAGCAGGCTGTATTATCGTTAAGGAAATACTGCTGCAGGGCGGCTGCAATCGTTGTCTTTCCTGAGCCTGAGCCGCCGTAGATGCTTATTACAATACGTTTATCAGAAGCACTATCTACAGTGTCAGCCTCACTTAATTTTAGATTGCCGCACACCTTCTTTATCTCATCATACAGCTTCTTTGCCTCATCAAGCCTGATAAATGAAAACTGATATGCCTCATACTCCTTTACGGCAAACGGAAGCGGTATTCCTGCATTCATCAGTGCTGCACCTGTGTACTGCCTGCCGGTATTTTCCTCAATATATACTGCATCAGACTCCAAGCCCTTAAGCTTCACATAGCATGCTGCCGCATTTGCCTCCGCATACAGACGAACCACGCTCACAAGCGCCCTGTCCTTTGCCCTTGAGACAGACATCCAAGCAGCCACCTCATCCTCAAATGGGCTTGTAAGACGCCAGTAGGTGCCCTCATTTATAAGCATCTCATACTTCTTAAAGGTCTTTATCTGCTCTCTGATTTCTTCCTTTTCCTCATCTGACAGAAGGGCCGGATTCAGCTCATAGCCAAAGGTTCCTGCCATAGCTGTGATGCCTCTTGTTTTAAGGCTTGTCACTCTGCCGGTCTGATGATTTGGCACTGCTGATACGTGCGCTCCCATGGATGATACCGGATAGAAGAAGGATGTGCCATACTGTATTCTTGTGCGGTTTATGGCATCTGTATTGTCACTGCACCATATCTGTGGACTGTAGTAGAGCATGCCTGCATCAAATCGTCCACCGCCGCCACTACAGCCCTCAAGAAGTATATCCGGATATCTTGTCACCAGACGCTCCATAAAATCATACACTCCAAGCACGTAGTCGTATGCAAGATTTCCTGCATACACATCAGCCATGCTTCTGTTCATATCCCACTTCACGTAGTCGATTTTTCCCTGGTCAAACACTGCGCAGATCTGATCGAAAATATTGTCCCTGACTTCTTTTCTTGAGAAGTCCAAAAGAAGCTGGTTTCTTGAGCGTACAGGAAGCTTTCCCGGAATCTGGATAGCCCAGTCAGGATGCTCTCTGTACAGATTACTGTCCTCATTCACCATCTCAGGCTCAATCCATATTCCAAACTTCACTCCCTGTGCATGCACTCTGTCAATGAGCTCTGAAAGCGTTCCGCCAAGCTTTTTCTCATTCACAAACCAGTCTCCGAGTGATGAATTATCATCATCTCTCTTTCCAAACCAGCCGTCATCCATGACCACCATATCTATGCCCAGTGATGCAGCCTCCTTTGCGAGGTCTACTATCGTATCACCGGTAAAGTCAAAGTAAGCAGCCTCCCAGCTATTGATGAGCACCGGTCTTACCTCATGTGCAAATCTGCTCCTGCACACATGCTCACTGATGCAGGTGTGGTACTGATGGGAAAGCTGTGAGAAACCGTCTGCCGAGTATGACATAATCACCTCAGGCACTGTAAAGGTCTCTCCTGCCGCAAGCGGATATGAAAACAGCTCATCGGAAAGCCCCATTAAAAGGCGTGTCTGGTTAATCTGGTCCTTTTCTGCCTCACATGAGAAGTTGCCACTGTATACAAAAAGCATACCATAGCAGTCTCCTGCATTTTCTGTAGTATCGCGCTGTGCGAGAATAACCGCCGGATTGTACTGGTGGCTTGAGGTTCCTCTGCGGCTTCCGAATGAAAGTGTGCCGTGTCCTAAGTGTGTGCGCTCAAGATTGCGCTCCATGGCATGCTTACCGTAGAATCTGATCACATCATAATCTCCGTAAACAATATCCAGACAGGCAGCATGAGCCTTTTCAATTGTAATATCCCCACTGCCTGTATTTTTAATGAGCACACTTCTTGTGATGACATCACAAGCCTCAAGCACGCCATAAAGCAGATGCACCTCAACGCCTGCGATATCATCGCCAAGAACTATTTCAAGAGTCTGCGCTTCATCATCAGATGCCCACACTGCCGGAAGTCCCTTTAGAGCGTATTTTCCGCCTCTGATTTCATGACTCTTATAAAGAAGCTCAACACTCTCAGTGCCCTGTTCGTTTTTGATATCAAGCGCAATATTTCTGAAATCTCCTGTACCAAGAGTCGGATACTCCTGTGGCAGCGTATCAAGCGAATATGTACGGTTCATGCCTGCTGCGTAAGGATTGCCTGAAAAGCCTCTGTCAGCATATGTCAGCACATAGTCCATATCACATGTGCTTTTTGCTCCGTAGTACAGATGCAGCAGATAGCCTAGTCTGTCCACCTGCATCTGATATGTGGTGTGAGCTGTCTGTAAAGTAAAAATTTTCTTGTTTGGATTAAATATAATTGCCATAAAATCACCCCATATTGTTGTTAAAATAGTGTTTAAAAATTATCCCTTGATTGCACCGTTTGCAACACCGTTTAATATCTGCTTCTGGCAGATTATATAGAATATAAGTATCGGTATCAAAGCCAGAATATATGATGCAAATGCCAGATTGTAGTTGGTTCCAAACTGTGTCTGGAAATTCAGCTGTGCCAACGGCAGTGTATTCTGTCCTGTTCCTGACATGATGACAAGCGGTGTCATGACATCATTCCAGGTACCGAGCGCTGTCAGGATGGCTACTGTCGCATGCATAGGCTTCATCATAGGAAATACAACTCTCCAGTATGTTGTCCATGTGCTTGCGCCATCGATGTCTGCAGCCTCTTCAAGTGCCATAGGGATATTTTTCAAGTATCCACTATATAATAAAACATTCATTGGCATGTAAAATACAAGATATAAAAGGATAACTCCTGCCCTGTTTCCAAGTCCCATCTGCGCAGTCTGCTTTACAAGAGGCATCATGAGAATTGAGAATGGCACAAACATACCGCTTACAATGTAAAGATATATGAAACGGAAGCTCTTTTTCCTTGCCATGCCTCGTCCGATAACATATCCTGCAATCGAATGGATAAGGATTGCGAGAACAATGGTCACAATAGTGATAAGTAAGCTGTTTCCGAGAGAATGCCAGAAATCAGTCACCTTCATAGCCTCTGTGAAGTTTGAAAAGCTCCACTTTGAAGGGAAGGAAAGAGCTCCTGCGACATCATTTGTCATCTCACTCGGTTTCTTGAAGGCAATGATAACAGCCATATACAGCGGGAAAAATACGGTTAAGGTTCCCAATATTAAAACGATGGTAAGTACCCAGTTTGATTTTTGTTTTTTCATTATAACTGCTCCTCCTTCTTATTCATAACGCCCATCTGGAATAGTGAAATAGCCACAATTACAACAAAGAAAATTACTGCGTTTGCACTCTGGAAGCCAAACTGTCCTCCATCCATACCATTTCTGTAAATCAGGTATGAGATTGACTCAGTGCTCTGCGCCGGGCCGCCCTTTGTCAATGACATAATCTGGTCAAATACCATGAGGAAGTTCTTTGTGCTGAGCACCAGATTGATTGTAACAAACGGCATAACGAGTGGAAATGTAACCTTCCAGAACTGCTTCCATTTGCCTGCTCCGTCGAGCATGCTGGCTTCGTAAACATCCTCAGGCACTGTCTGCAGTCCTGATATGTAAATAATGGTATTCATGGCAACTGCCTGCCATACCCCGACAATCAGCACACCAATCCATGCATATTTTTCACTCGCCAGAATACTGTTTTGTAAGAAACCGATGTTGAAGGTATTTCCTACTGCCGGCAGAATATATGTAAAAATAAAACTGAAAATGTAACCAATAACCAGTCCGCCAAGGATATTCGGTACGAAATAAACACCTCTCAATGCACTCTTGCCGCGGATATTGCTGTTTAGCGCAACTGCCATTACAAGGCTTAATACATTTACAAGTACGGTTCCTGCAATCGCATATTTAAAGGTAAACAGATAGCTCTTTCCGACTCTGGCGTCGGTAAACAGGTCTGTATAGTTTCTAAGTCCGACATAATCATATGAGCCGTAGCCCTTGTAGTTTGTAAAGCTGTAAATCACACCCTTTATCATCGGCAGTGTGTTGAATGCGAAAAATAAAACCACAACAGGTATCACAACTGCCCAGAATGTCTTGTCCCTATTTGACATTTTCTTTTTCATTTTGCATCCTCCTGTTCTTTCTGGTAATCCTGTACTTCACGAATCAGATCTCTGTTGTAACGCTCCCAGTCTGAATCAAATTTCTTTAAGAACTTCTCCTTTGCATTGTCGCCTGTGTCAAGCAGATATGTCTGAATCATGGCATCCACGCTCATCTCACTTGGATAATGATGATCCTGATAATCCGACATACGGTTGTCCTTTATATACTCCTGCATATCCTCCAGTGTATCCGGTATTGCGAAATCTCCATCCTTGCAGGCAATTCCGCCCTGGTCATCCAGATATGTCTGAATTGTCTCATCGCTGTACAGATATTCAAGCACCTCGTATGCTGCTTCCTTATTTTTGCAGGCCTTCATAACTGAAAACTGTAAATCTATTCCTGAATTTAACACATTGTCAGCCTCATTATCATTTGCCGGGAAAGTAAATGAACCGATATTCATATCAGGATTAACTGACTTAATCTGAGGAATAGCATAGCTTCCTATCGTGTACATGGCAGATTCACCTCTGGCAAAGGCTGTACATGCGTCATTGTAGCTGTAAGCATATGGATTGTCCTCTGCATAATCAAGCAATGTGCGTATCTTGTCGGCAACCGGAGAATATGCCTCCTCAAATGTCGTATTTCCCATATTTACCTGATTACAGGTGTCTGAATCACAAAGACCTACTGCAAGGGCATTCCACGGTGCCAGACAGGTCCATGTATCCTTAAAGCCCAGATACAAAGGAAGTGTTCCGCTTTCCTTTATCTCATCACACAGTGCTGTAAACTCACTCCAGGTTGTAGGCACCTTCCAGCCATTCTCCGCAAACATATCCTTGTTGTAAAGCACTCCTGCTGCATTTGCGGCGTAAGGAAGTGCATAGGTGCCATCCTTTGGAATGAACTCAAGCTCCTTGTCCATATCCAGATATGCCTCTTTTACAGTGTCCACTACATCCAGATCTGAGATATCCTCAAACAAATCTGCATCCAGGAAATTTGAATAATTGATATCTCCACCTATTGCAATGATATCCGGATAATCCTCACGGATGAAGCGTGTCTTTAAAATAGTCATAGCCTCATTCGGAGATGAGATAGTCAGATGAATATCATCGTGAGTCTCATTAAATTGCTTCTCAATCTTCTCGAAAGCCTTAACAGCCTCCGGCTTATAAGAAACCACCTCAATCTCAGTTTTTCCGTCCGCCCGCTTTTCATTTCCACATCCGGTCAGTCCTGTCGTGCACATTCCGAGTGCCAGCACAACCGCCATAGCCTGACAAATCTTTCTTTTTGCCATATTTTTTCACTCCTTTTCTGTTTTATTTGCTCTTTTTCCTGATAAACTGATTATAACATACCATTATGCATACAATAAATACCCTGTCTCTTATACACATCTGACGCTGCCGACGATAAGGC
>ENA-OYYC01000902-OYYC01000902.1-human-gut-metagenome-genome-assembly--contig:-NODE-902-length-11828-cov-14.925423_pt1 | contig 11828 bp, 7 predicted proteins | sample MGYA00243242_ERZ653433 | MGnify/ENA primary metagenome ERZ653433 (study PRJEB26926, sample SAMN06165127) | human gut metagenome | biome: ENVO:00009003; feature: ENVO:2100002; material: ENVO:00002003... | reverse complement strand
TAAATATGCCAATAATTTATTGCTTTATAGTGTTAAATTGGATATAATATATTGTAAATATTCAAAACCACTATAGTGCGATTTTGAGAATGTGCGTGTGGTGATTCTGAATAGTTACAATAAAGAATTAGGAGATACACATAAATGCATTTTGATAAAGTTGGCTTTATAGGGCTCGGTCTGATTGGCGGCTCGATAGCCAGAAAAATGAAAGAAAATAATCCAAAGGTCTCAATTATCGCAACAGCCGGGCATCAACAGACCATAGATGATGCCTTTGGGCTTGGCCTGATAGATAATAATGAGCTTTTAGAGCTTAACTCTTTTAAAAACTGCGACGTAATCTTTCTGTGTGCACCGGTAAACAAAAATATCGAATACCTCACACAGCTTAAGGATATCATAAAGGATGACTGTATCATCACAGATGTAGGCAGCACCAAAACCCAGATTCACGAAAAGGTTATAGAGCTTGGCCTTGAGCGCAATTTTATCGGCGGTCATCCTATGACCGGCTCTGAAAAAACAGGCATACTCAATTCAGACAAGCAGCTTTTGGAGAACGCCTACTATATTATCACTCCTACTGCAGCAACTACTGAAGAAAATCAGAATGATTTCAAACAGTTTGTAATTTCACTGGGCTCGATAGCTCTCATTTTAGACTACAGAGAGCACGATCATGCTACCGCAGCCATCAGCCACCTGCCACATATGATTGCATACTCTCTTGTCAATCTGATTGAGCATATTGATTCCGAAAAAGAGACCATGAAAACTATCGCTGCCGGAGGCTTCCGCGATGTGACACGTATCGCTGCAAGCTCCCCTGTCATGTGGGAAAACATATGTGAATCCAACAAAACACAGCTGCTCTCACTCATGGACCAGTATGAAGCCAATTTCCATAAGCTTCGCGAAATAATTGCAGATGGCAGTTCTCAAAAGATGATTGATTATTTCCAGGATTCAAAGAATTACAGGGATTCACTCACACTGCCCGGTGCCAAAATCCGCAAGGATTTCCACGAGGTATTTGTCGATATTGCCGATGAGGCAGGCGGTATTGCAGTGCTTGCAAGCCTTTTAGCCTTCAACAGCATCAGCATCAAGAATATCGGCATCATAAACAACCGTGAGTTTGAGGAGGGTGTACTGCGCATAGAGTTCTATGACGAAGATTCTCTTGAATCGGCTATCAGCGTACTTAAAGAAAGAAACTATACTATTCACCGCAGATGATTTATCCTGTTATATGGTTTTAATCCCAAAAACAAAGAGCCGTAAAACGAATTTGATTCGTTTTACGGCTCTTTTTATACCGTCCAATGCAGCACTGTTTACAAATAAGCAGAAACCAATAACACTTTATTAATATACGCTCTCCTCAAGTACCTCATAGAAATTCTCAAAGGTCTTGCGGCAGCAATAAGGGTCTATTATCTCAACACCCTCTGCCTTAAGCCCCGGCAAAGTAAAAGACATGGCTACGCGGTGATCGTCATACGTTTTAATTTTACAAGGCTTAATACACTCTGCCGGATAAATCCTTAAGCCATTTTCAATTTCTTCAACCCTCACACCTAATTCCGTCAGGTTTTCCTCGATGGCGTTTATCCTGTCACACTCCTGCAGACGAATATGCGAAATGCCTTCTATCCCTACAGGTTCATTTGCAAACGGTGCAATCGCAGCAAGTGTCAGCGCCTGGTCTGAGAATGTTGACAAATCCCAGCTTCCGCCATGTATATGAGCATTCTTTGGTGGCATACACACTATGCCGTCTGCCTCGTCGGAAATTGTGCAGCCCATATCCGCAAGCACATCAAGAAATGCCACATCTCCCTGCAAGCTGTTTTGGTGCACACCCATCACCTTTGACTTAACATGTAAAAGCGGGCTCATTGCATAAAAATAGCATGCAGCCGACACATCCGGCTCTATATCATAGTCTAAGCTTTCATACGCCGCTTTCTTGGGGATAATAAAGCTGTTATTCTTTTTGTCCTGCATCACATCGAGCCCAAACTGCTTCATCATAAGACGCGTCATCTCAACATATGCCATACCATGCGTTCCTGTGACATTAATCGTAAAGTCCTTTTCCATCACTATAGCCGAGATAAGAAGGGCACTCAAAAACTGGCTGCTCTTGTCTACGTTTATATCAACAGTATCAGCATACTCCCCTGTATTTCCGATGGTAAAAGGAAAATGATATTCGTTCTCATCATACTCAATATGGGCACCCAGCTTTTCAAGCGATACAAGCAGATCCTTCATAGGACGCTTCTTCATCTGCTCAGAAGACACTATATGGTATCTGCCCTTTGACAGTCCAAGAAGAGCTGTAAGAAAACGTGCAGCGGTACCTGCACTTCCCACATCTATCTCAACTTCATTCTTTGGTATCCTGCCTCCAAAACCTGTTATTGTTATTTCTCTTTTATCCTCATCCACCAAAACCGGAAATCCCAGACGAATCAGTGCATCTATAAAATGTCTCGAATCATCACTAAAAAGACACCCTTTTAAAACGCTGCGCCCGCTTGCGAGTGCAGCGATTAAAAGGGCCCTGTTTGTGATACTCTTTGAGCCAGGTACACTGGTTACTATATCATGTGGATGATTTACTTTTTTTACTTTATAAATCATTGAAAATCTGATAAATATCAATCTTGAGTGCATCAGTGTCTGTCATACCGATAAACACAGCACCATAGTGATATACTCCTTCTTCACTGTCTGTTCTTCGTACAATCTCGATAACCGCATCCACAACCTCCTTGGTCCAAATTTGGATCCTGGTGTCATAATATGTATGTATATCGAGAGGTACCTTTGCATTAAATCCGATACCACTTCTGGAAATATCTGTGACATCCACATGACAATATTTAAGTGTTGTCACTCCGTCCTCATCCAGCCGCTCTAACTGTACCGATACATCAATGTCAAGTCTTTTATGTCTTCTCTTTTCTTCCATGCACTTTACCCCATCTACTATATTATTGACTAAGGGAACAAATTACCCTCAAACAACATATTAGTATATATGACTGATTTTTACAAGTAAAATTTATTCAGCTGCCTCATCGTCCATATGCATATCGTTCGTTATAAACATCGCATCCCCAAAGCTGAAAAACCTGTATCTTTCCTCTACAGCCTCTTTGTATGCATTGAGGACATGCTCTCTGCCTGCTAATGCTGACACAAGCATGACAAGTGTAGACTGCGGCAGATGGAAATTGGTAATCAGACAGTCAATCACCTTAAAGCTGTATCCCGGATAAATAAAGATATCAGTCCATCCGCTGCACTCTTTTAGCATGCCGTTTTCATCGGATGCTGCCTCTAAGGTACGAGTGCTTGTAGTGCCGACAGATATTATTCTGCCACCATTTTTCTTTGCATTATTAATCTTGTCTGCAGCCTCCTGTGACACCATGTAAAACTCAGAATGCATATGGTGATCAAGCACATTATCCACCTTTACCGGTCTAAACGTGCCAAGCCCCACATGTAAAGTCACCTCTGCAATATCTACGCCCTTATCCTTTACCTGCTGTAAAAGCTCCTTTGTGAAATGCAGTCCTGCCGTAGGCGCAGCGGCCGAGCCGTCATACTTTGCATATACTGTCTGGTAGCGGTTCTTGTCCTTTAGCTGATGTGTGATGTATGGAGGCAGCGGCATCTGTCCGAGCTTATCAAGTATCTCCTCAAAAATACCCTCATAGCTGAACTGAATCAGCCTGTTTCCATCATCAACCACATCTATTACTTCACCTGTTAAAAGTCCGTCACCGAATATAATCTTTGTGCCCGGCTTTGCCTTTTTACCCGGCTTTACAAGAGTCTCCCATACGTCATTTTGTCTGCGCTTTAGAAGAAGTATCTCTATCTTTGCCATAGTGCCTTCTTTCACGCCAAAAAGACGTGCAGGAATGACCTTTGTATTGTTGAGCACAAGACAGTCGCCCGGTCTTAAATATTTAACAATCTCCTTGAACACATGATGGCTGACTTCTCCTGTCTTCTTGTCAAGCACCATGAGTCTTGAGCTGGAGCGGTCCTCCAGAGGATCCTGTGCTATTAGCTCCTCCGGAAGATCATAATCAAAATCTTTTACGTCCATAATTTTCCTATTCCTAACACTATACTAACATCTAACCACGAAGTGTGATACCTGCAGTCTCTTTAAGATGAGCAAGTATATCCTTTACAAAGCCCTCGACCTTCTTAGTCTTAAGCTCCTCATCCTTTGGTGTAAATACTACACTGTACGCCATGCTCTTCTTATTCGGAGGAAGCTGTACACCCTCGTAAACATCAAACAGTGTAACATCTGAAACATAATCACAGGCTTCCCTGATACCGTTTTCAATCTGCTCACATGTGATATCCTTGTCCACAACAAAGGCAAAATCTCTCTTCTCATCATCAAATTTTGAGATTGGAGTAAATACTCTGTCCTTTCCATACCACTGTGAAAGAACTCTAAGGTCAAGCTCCATCACATATGCCGGTACTCTCATGTCAAGCTCATCGCATATCTCATATCTTACCTGACCGAGATATCCGACCTTTTGACCGTCACAGAATACCTCTGCGGTCTGATACGGATGAAGGAATGGCTTTTGAGCCGGCTTGTATGTAAACTTCACATCAAGCGCATCTGCTACAGTCTCAGCCAGTCCCTTTATAGTAAAGAACGATTCATCCTCACCGAATACGCCTGCGCAAAGTGTCTCTCTCTCATCCGGATACTCTGTAAGCGGAAGCTCCTTTGCGATAAAGATATTTCCCAGCTCAAAGATTCTTCCCTCCAGGATACCCTTCTTCTGGTTTCTTGCTATGGCATAAAGCATCTCAGAAGCAAGTGTTGTTCTCATAAGCGAGAGGTCAACATTGATTGGGTTTATAAGCCTGATAGCATGTCTTTCAGGTGCATCCTCCGGGAATCTGAGCAAATCAAGGTCAGCAGGTGAGAAGAATGAGTAATGTATTCCCTCATACGCGCCTGCTGCACAGAGCACCTCTTTTATCTTGCGCTCTGTCTGCTGTCTAAGGTTGAGTCCTCCGAGTGTAACCTGCGCTGTAGGCATGAATGCAGGAATGACATGGTCATAGCCATACATACGGATAACCTCCTCGGCCACATCCGGATAATCCTCCATATCCTCACGGTATGCAGGAATCATAAGTGTCAGCTCATCGCCGCTTACAACCGGTGCAAAGCCTAAATTTGTGAGTATTCTCACGATATCCTCTGTAGGAACCTCTATTCCAAGCACACCGTTTACCTTTGCAATAGAAACCTTCATCTCTTTTGGCTCAAGTGAGTTTCCAGTAGTCACCTCAACGTGAGTTGAAGAAACCTTACCACAGCCAAGCTCCTCCATCAGGTGCAGCGCTCTCTTCATAGCCATGGCTGTTGTGTACTCGTTTACGCCCTTTGAGTAAAGCGCACTCGAATCAGATGACTGTCCCAACGCACGTGAGCTCTTTCTGATATTGTCTCTTGCAAATTTTGCAGACTCAAACATCACCTCAGTGGTGCCGTCGTTAATCTCAGAATTTAAGCCGCCCATGATACCGGCAAGCGCAACTGGCTTCTTTCCGTCACAGATAACAAGGTTATTGCTGTTTAACTCAAATTCCTTCTCATCGAGTGTGACAATTTTCTCTCCATCATTTGCACGTCTTACTACAATCTCATCTCCCTCAAGGTATGAGTAATCAAAAGCATGCATTGGCTGTCCGAGCTCTTTTAAAATAAAGTTAGTGATGTCTACTACATTTGAGATAGAGCCTATTCCAACAAGCGCAAGACGCTTTCTCATCCATGCCGGTGACTCGGAGATTTTTACATCATGCACATAGTGAGCGGTGTAGCGAGGGCAGATGTCCTGTGCCAGGACAGATACCTTGAAATTTTCCTTCTTCACATCATCAGCAGTATAGTCAAGTGCAGGCTCCTTAAGCTCTTTTCCCAAAACAGCAGCAACTTCTCTTGCCATGCCATATATACACTGGCAGTCAGGTCTGTTTGCTGTGATTGCAATATCAAAAATCCAGTCATCAAGGCCGAGGATAGGTTTTACATCATCTCCCGCCTTAGCATCCTCAGGTAAAACCAAAAGTCCGTTGTAGCCTGCACCCGGATAGAGGTCCTCATTTAAGCCAAGCTCTACGCCTGAGCATAACATTCCATATGAATCATATCCACGCAGCTTGCCCTGCTTTATCTCCATCACGCCCTCTATTGTAACGTGATCCTTTGCTGTGGCATATACTGTTGCGCCGATAAGTGCAAGAGGATATTTGCCCCCTGCCTTTACATTGTCCGCTCCACAGCAGATCTGGAATGTGCCATGTGCTCCGGCATTTACCTGACACAGGCTTAGGTGTGTCTCAGGAATCGGCTCACATTTTTCTACAAGCCCGACTACTACGTTTGAGATATCCTTTCCCACCTCATATGATTCCTCAACCTCGAAACCACATGAGAATAATTTTTCCTCTAACTCCTTTGGTGTTACATCTATATCTACATAATCTTTTAACCAGCTAAGTGGTGTTAACATAATTTTTGCCTCCTGTTATATATTCAAGAAAAATGAATCTAGTTGTCATCAATCTGGTCTAATACCCTAAGGTCTGACTCGAATAAAAGCTTGATGTTGTTAATTCCGTATTTGAGCATTGCAATACGCTCAAGACCGATACCAAATGCAAAACCACTGTACTCATTTGTGTCTATGCCACAACCCTCAAGCACCTTTTTATTTACTACGCCTGCACCAAGCACCTCAATCCAGCCTGTGCCCTTGCATAAAGAGCAGCCCTTGCCGTGGCACTGGAAACAGCTTACATCAACCTCTACAGACGGCTCTGTAAATGGGAAGTATGAAGGACGAAGACGTGTTGTGACATTCTTTCCGAACATCTTCTTTACAAGCTGGTCAAGCATACCCTTTAAATCGCAGAGTGTGATGCCCTTATCTACCACAAGTCCCTCCATCTGTGTGAACATAGGAGAATGTGTCGCATCATCATCCGAACGAAAAACCTTACCCGGTGAAACAACCTTGATAGGCGGCTTCTTTGCTTCCATTACATGAATCTGTCCTGCTGAGGTCTGTGTACGAAGTAAGAACTCAGGTGATAAGTAGAATGTATCCTGCATATCACGCGCCGGATGATCCTTTGGAGTATTTAAAGCTGTAAAATTATAGTAATCATTCTCGATTTCAGTTCCCTCGTAAACCTCAAAGCCCATAGATGTGAAAATCTCCGAGAGCTGGTCCTTTACCTGTGTTACAGGATGAAGATTACCCTTTTTGCTTCTCTTTGCAGGCATAGTGACATCTATTTTCTCACTCTCATACTTGCGCTTGAGTGCCTCTGCCTCAAATTTCTTAACCTTCTCATCAAGAAGCTTCTCAACTGCCTCACGTGTCTCATTGACCCACTGGCCTACCTTTGGTCTGTCCTCAGGAGCAACATCCTTCATGCCCTTTAAGACTGCTGTGAGCTCACCCTTCTTTCCAAGAATTGCAGCACGCACATCATTTAATTTTTCAAGGCCGTCAGCCTTATCAATTTCAGCAAGTGCTTTTTCTCTGATCTGTTGAATTTTGTCTCTCATCGAATTTCACCTCATAATATTTTTCTTAATTTGCATAAACTCGTAACTTCAAGCTTGAATTCGCCGTTTATGCGATAAAAAACGCCCCTGCATGGCTATTAACCATGCAGGGACGAAAATTCCGCGATACCACCCTGATTTCCATTGAAGAAATATCCAATGGACTCTCATTGATATGTGTAACGTACATAACACGTCATGAACTACTGTGCTTCATCCATGCAGCTTCAGTGTGAACTTCAATCAATAGCCTTTTTGTAAGACTGCTTTCAGCCGGTGACAATCTCTCTCTGGTCAAAGTACTATAATCTACTATGCACCTTCATTGCTTTTATTATATATAGCTGCGACATATATATCGCAAATGCTTATTTCTTAATAACACATAAGTCATTTTAGCACAATCTCTATATTTTGCAAGTAGAAAATTTTATATTTGATTTATATTTTATTTCTAAGCCCCTTAGGATAATGGTTTTTAACCTGTGTGCCATTCACCTTGCCCCAGCCGGCCGGATATCCGTCCACACATACAAGTGCCCAGCCCTTTTTACATTCAGCCGCCTGCTCATCAGATAACATAACTGACTGACCATTGAAAAAGCCGATAGTCTGCGGATTGTCACATGTAAGCTTTACTACGTTTTTAGCATCATTTAGCTTAAGTGCAAGTGCCAGCGAATGCGACGGCTCAAAGCGCTGTTTTTTAAACTCTCCTATATGAAGCCCTGCTCGCTGCACCTTAAGCCCTTTAATATCCACTTCCATATCAGGCAGCCTGTAGAGCTGCTCCCCAAACATGACAAGCCTTGAGTTTTTTATCCATGCTGCCATATCCTCTGATATGGTCTCATCAAGAAACTCTGAGAGAAGCTTCATATTTTCTTTTGTGAGAGCCGGCTTTGTTTCATTTTTCCTGTTCTTACTATTTTTGTTCTTTTTGGTTTTCCTGTCAGCTTTAAGGTCTGTTTCCACACAGCCTCTTCTCACAAGCTTTGCCACAAAATGTCCCTCTCCGTCCACCTTATGCGGCCAGAAACGCTCCATTTCTTCAAGTGTAAAATCAGGATGTCTCTCCAAAAAATACTCAATTACATCCTCATTTTCTTCCTTCGAGAAGGTGCAGGTGCTGTATACTATCACGCCTCCCGGCTTAAGCATCACCGCAGCATTATCCAGTATTTCCTTCTGCCTTGCCGCACAGATTGCCACATTTTCCATGCTCCACTGCTCTATTGCCTCAGGCAGCTTTCGAAACATTCCCTCTCCTGAGCAAGGTGCATCCACCTGTATAGCATTAAAAAAGCCCGGGAAATGTGAAGCAAGCACAAAGCTGTCCTCATTTGTCACAATCGCATTTTTGATTCCCATACGCTCTATATTCTGCGACAAAATCCGGCTTCTTTGTGTGTTAATCTCATTTGATACCAAAAGTCCGCTGTCTCCTAAATATGTGTCAAGCTGTGTGCTCTTTCCTCCGGGTGCCGCACACAGGTCAAGCACTCTCATACCCGGCTTTGGAGCTAAAAGTGCAGCCGCCGACATGGCACTTGGCTCCTGTATGTAGTAAAGCCCCATCTCGTGATAAGGATGCTTTCCCGGACGCACGTTCTCATCAAAGTAATATGCCTCATTTGCCCACGAAACCTTTTTATCTGAGGATATTTTAAGTGTTTTCAATATCCGCATTCTTTCTTCCGGGCTTTGTACCTTTAATGTATTAAATCTGAGCGCCTGAAATCTGTTATTGTCATAGCTGTATAAGAAATCATCCCACTCATTGCCCAGAAAGGTCTTCATCTTTTTTTCAAACTCTATCGGTAAATTCATTGTCAAATCCTCTTGTTTTCTTACGAAATAATTACAATGTATCTTACTATCACACACATAGTCATGTATCTAAGCACTTCGATATTACCACATTTCTACTATCCATGCTATCAATTTTTTGTAGACATATCACTGCTCACTACGTACACTGCTTATATCCACCACTGTCACATCCTTATAATAATATCCGATTATATCCTTATAGCTGCTTCCTGCCTTTGCCAGCCTGTCTGCCCCATACTGGCTGAAGCCTATTCCATGGCCGAAGCCTCCGCCGGACAGTGTATAGTGACCATTTGCACCGGCACTCACACTAAAGCAGGCGCTTGGTATCATCGACATATTCTCCCTCACAGAGCCATCGTTTAATGTAACTTTTTTCTGATAATGCCCTAACGCCTTTCTTATATCATTCTCCGCCGTAAAGGTCTGCGATTTTTTTCCATAATTTATTGTAAGCGAAAGTACATAACCAGAATCCGACGTCTTATCGACAGAAATACCTGTTGCTGTGCCGTACTGAGGATCATTGTATGCCGATAAATCAAGCTCCGAGGTCCATCTGTAGTATGGCGAATTGTCATCCACCGACTCCACCTTGTGTATGAAATCCGGTGTACTCGAAGACCATACCTCCATATCCTCGGTTTTTCCGGCAGACGTAGAAAAATAATAACATGTTATTAAGCTTCCTCCACATGAGACAACCTGTCCTGCTGTAGCTTTTACAGCCTCATCGGTCGACTGCTTTGTTTCTGAAGCGTTATAGACCTGAAAAGCCGTGGTATTGTCAATATTTGCTCCGTATAGCGCATACTGTGTATTTTTCATCTGTGAATATACAAAGGTTCTCGCACAAACAGCCTGAGCCTTAAGCGCCTCTGCATCAAATGTAGACGGCATCTCCGACGGCAGCACATAGCGCACATATGTCTCCACATCGACTGTATTCACCGCCACAATACCTTCCTCTGTCCCTATAAACTCAAATGAGCCCGGATAGCTCTTACCGTTTATGCTGACATAATTGTCCGCTGAGCTCACCTTTATCTTACTTTTCTGTACATTTGCCATATATGCTCCCACATCGTCAATAGCATTGCTTCCACAGTCAGCATCATCCACATAAATGTTAGCTGCGGCAGCTGCCGCAATTGTTGGAAATGCATCCTTTCCATCGTTTTTTATAAGCACTCTAATGTATGTAAGGTCAGGTGCCTGTCTTCTGACGATGGCACATATCCTGCCGGAATCAAGTATGTAAGAAAGTGTTTCACTTCCGATTATCAGGTCAGAAACCGCTATTTCCTTAGGCGCTGCTCCTGTCTCATCATACACCGGCAGCTTGTCTGACTGCATTGGAATGTCACCCTGCCCTGCAATCTGCATGGTACCGTCTCCGTACGACAGCATCACACCTGATATATCATCCGGCTTTATCTGTATCTTTTTGACCCTAGAGCCACTGATTTCAATATCACAGACACCTGTAAAGTTTTCTTCCATGGTACCCTTTGCCCTGTATAGATCTCCATCACATATGAAAATCAGCCTTCCATCGTCATTTGACACAATATATGCATTCTCATACACCATATCCTTTGTCACTGCCTTCGCCTGTTTTACAAGTGCCCCCTTTTCCTTTTGCGCCATAACAATTGCAAAAACAATAACCACGCATACCATGGTTATCGCAAGCATTATCCAGACCATCTGATTCGGCTTTTGCCGTCTTCGTCTTCTATTTGCCAAATTTCTGTTCTCCTTAACACCCAAATAGTGGTTACTGCTCAAAAAATGGGAGCTGCAAAAACAGCTCCCTTTATCATCTGTACCTAAGAATCCTTTGTGCTTTAAAAATCTTTTGTATCTCATAAATCTTTTGTGCGTCCGGAGTTCTTTTGTACATTATTATTCTTTTGTAAGAACCCAAAATGCCGGTCCTGTAATTTAGACTCCTAGCGCTCTTGCTAGGTGGGTAACCGCAGTCTGCCTTCTGCCTTCCGCTGCATAATGACGGCCTGACATCCAACAGCTCATATAGGAATCCCGTTTAAAGTAAATGTAGGTTCTAAATACACAGGGTTGTCGAACATCTCAGGTATCTTTGTAAATTCATTATACTTTATTATGTCTCATGTTGCAATGCAAAATTCATGTTAGAATTTAACAAATTTTTCTATGGCATTTCGTAACATATTTGAAAACCAGATAATTACTGCAACGAATATAATCATCTCCACATATGACCAGTACGGTATCTTTTTGAGACACTCCGAAACTATCGCAACTATACCTGTCTCTTATACACATCTCCGAGCCCACGAGACTGCAGCTAATCTCG
>ENA-OYYC01000896-OYYC01000896.1-human-gut-metagenome-genome-assembly--contig:-NODE-896-length-11900-cov-6.108738_pt1 | contig 11900 bp, 8 predicted proteins | sample MGYA00243242_ERZ653433 | MGnify/ENA primary metagenome ERZ653433 (study PRJEB26926, sample SAMN06165127) | human gut metagenome | biome: ENVO:00009003; feature: ENVO:2100002; material: ENVO:00002003... | reverse complement strand
TTTCTCGCCTCGGCATAGCTCGAACAGGTTCGGCTCTGCTTTCGGCTTATCGAAAACGTTCATTTTCATGCACCTTTTCTCGCCTCAGCATAGCTCGAATAGGTTCGGCTCTGCCTTCGGCTTATCGAAAACGTTCCTTTTTCGGATATGTATTATAGGGAGCGGTTGGCATTCTCCCGTATCTTCCCGGCAATGTATCTGCTTCGATAGAGCCTGTATTCGGGGAAACAAGACGGTTCGTGTGCCCGTATCAGATGTTTCGGGACAATAAACAAAGGGCAGCCCAAAATCGGTTTTGAGCTGCCCTTCGCTATCTGTTTACCGAACGATTACGGTACGATGACTTTGACCGTCGATCCGTTCACATGGACGAGATAAACGCCCGGAGCGACATGGATGTATTCGTTTGAGGTTATGGCTTCACGTTGCGTGATCAGTTGCCCGTCGATGGAATATACCGAGGCATTCGCTCCGGCAAATCCGATGAGGGCGATCTGCCCGGATACGACACCGATTCTGCCACTAACCGTAGTGCCGTCGATTCCCGACAACTGTGCGATGTAGCTGTTCGACATCGGATGTTCGGTGACGTCGCCCAGCAACTCGGTCAGTACGCTCACGTTGTAGCGGTCGCCGATCTTGGCTTCGGAAACATTGAATGTGTTCGTTTCGAGCCGTTCTGCGATCTTTTCTCCGTTGCGGTAGATGTTGTATCCTATCAATCGGGCATCGGTGATGGGCGAATAGAATATATCGTCGAGGCATATACCGAATATGTCGATGCAACGGTAATGGAAAGCAAAGTACCGGGCATCTTCCGGAAGGGTGACTTCGAGCGGATTCCAACCGATTCTATTTTGGGAGAATGTACGCAAGAGGGTAAAATCGCTCGTTTCGCGTCCGGTGGTCGAGTATAATACATCGACCGATTCGGCTCCGTAGGTGCTGGACAGGATGTTGAAACGGAAGCTGACTTTCGATCCGCCTTTCACTTCGGTGGAGATGAGCCAGTCGTCGGCAGCCGAACCGTCGTCGGGTGTTACCGCCATGAAGAACTGGCTTCCGCTGTATGCGGTCATTTCGATATTAGAGCCTGTTTCGTCGCAGTTCATCACTTGGAAACCTTTGGGCGAGTACATTCCGGGGTAGTCGAATCCCAGTCCGCATACGTCTTTTCCGTCTCCGTCGATGTTCAGCCACGGTCCGATGTTGTTATCGTAGCTGTACGGTGTGTAGGATTCGATATCGTCGTTGCCGATCAATATGATTTCGGGAGCAGTCCACGAGAGTTCGAGGCTTCCGTCGCTGCCTAATTTACCGGAGAGGTCGGTTACGACCGGATGCTGTCCGGCAGAGATCGTGATTTCGGTATAGTCGCTGTTGTCCGACATTTTTTCATCGTTGAAATCGACTAATTCGAAAGTCAGTGTGTGAGTGCCGAGATGGTCGGCAACAGGGGCGAACCGGTATGTATAATTACCCGATTTTCCCGGTTGCAGGGTGGTTTCCGTCGGCATTGTCGCGCATTCGAACGTTTCGGTATAATCTTTTCCGTCGGAGAGCGTGCAACGTGTTTGCGGTAATTCGACGGCTTTTTCGCTTTCGTTGGTTACAGTGGCGGTAATGGTATAGGTTTCGCCGAGTACCATTTCCCGATTCGTTTTAAGCGATACGGCAAGCTGACGTTGGTAGATCGGTTTTATTTCGTAACCGCCCATGATAAACATCTGCGGAGCGGTATCGAAGTCGATTTCGAGGTACAGATTCGCCCATTTCTTGCCGAGTACTTCGGCGGGGAGTTGCAGGGTATAGTCAGCCCATTGTTCTGTTCCGGTCGGTGTGATTTCTCCTACTTCGATTGCCGGTTGGTCGAATACGTTTGCCATGACGCGGAAGCGGGCGGCAAGCCGGGTCGAGAAGAGCGAGAACGTTACCTGTGCGGCAGGGATGTCTTGTGTCGAGAATTTCGGCAGGTCGAGTCGTCCGTGCGAAGCTCCGCCTTCTTCTATTTCGTAGCAGATCAATGCCTTGTATCCTTTACCGGAGAGTGAAGGATGGATCAGACCCGGATCGTCGAAGAACCAGTTGGTCGAATAGCTGTTGTCGGGTGTCGGCGTAACTAACGGTTGATACATGGCTCTGCCGGAGGTGAAATCTTCGAGCATGGGCAGCGGGTAGGGCGTACCGAGTATGCCGTAGCAGATGGCAAGATCCGATTCCCCTTTTTCGTTGATGGCGGATATACCTACGAAAGCGACATCTTGCAGTTTCGACGGATCTACACTGAGGGTATAGCTGTCGGTTCCGACGGGTATTTCCGCTACTTTGTTCCACATGCTGCCGCTTTCATCGACCGGTGTGTAGACGGCGTGGGTGAGGCGGTCGGTCAATACGGCTCCGCCGTTTGCTCCGGATGCGTTGTCCTCCCATACGATCGTGATCGAGAGATTGTCCTCACCGATTGTGGTTGTGGTTATCACGGGCGACGAGGGTCTGTCGATACCGCAGCGTACGCTGACTGTCGTACTTTGTCCGGCTCCGTCGGTCGCAGATTCTACCGCGATCGTGATCTGGTTCGTTCCGTCTTTGGTCGTCAGGGTGACGCTTTGTTCCGATCCGGGCAATCCGTTTACGGTTCGGCTATCGCCGGTCGGAGATGTAACTGTGGCTGTAAGGGCAGTGCCGTCGGGCAACGAAGTGCCGCGGATCGTCTGTGTCGGCATCTTGAATCCGATCACTGCCGACAATGCACCGGTCGGATCGGGTTTTGCGGTTATATCCGTACAGGCGGCGGGGGCGTCGGCTGAAAGTCCGGAGTCTTCGAAACGGATGTTTTTGATCGAAAGCGTATGACCTTCCGCTCCGGTAGTACGGTGGATTCCGATTACATAGTTTCCGGCTTCGGGTGCGATGAACGAAGCGGTGAGCGGTTCGTAGAGATAGGTGGTCATATTCTCTTTGGAGATGACAGCAGTCATGGATGCGGGATCGGCTTCGCGTCCGATGCAGATATCGAATGTTTCGGGGAAACGTTCGAGGTAGGCACGTGCTTCGACGCTGAGTGTATAGATGCGGCTCAGATCATCGATACCGAATGCCGGAGTGAATATCCAGTCGTCCGACGGAGCGTCGTTTGCCGTGCGGCAGACAACCACACCTGCTCCGGTGTTGTAGTCCCACGTATTGCCGTCGTTGTTGGCGTCGATGATGGGGAGCGTTTCGAATTCTCCCGCAGTGGGTTGCATGAAGAACGGCAGCGGGTAGACATATCCGTCGGGTTGTTTGACGATGATTTCCCTTATGCTGGCGGTGCTGACAAGCTCCTGCTCGTTCTCGGTGATGAATGCGCTGGCGGCAAGGATATGGCGGCCGAGCGTAAGTTCCATAGAAACCGGAACGTCAGTGCTGGGTGTTCCCGGTTCGATACGGCGGTATTCCGTGCCATCGACCGAAACGATCGCTCCTACGGACGATTCGAGCGGTTGGGCGTCTACGGTAAGCGAAGGCAGTTTGAGTATGATCTCGCCTTGTGTGCCGTTGAAGTTCACGGATTTGAATTCCGGTGCGGCAGGGGTGTTGTCGGGAGCCGCGGTGATGGTGATATTCCGGACGAAAAGATTCCATTGGTCGCGTTCGCTGGTGGCATGTATGCCGACGAACCAGCGTCCGCCTTCGGTAAGGGTTATTTTCCCTTCGCGCGTATCCCATATCGTGTTGGTGACGGAGAAGTTCATCATGGCGGTCATGGCATCGGGCGAGGCTGTACGTCCGGCACAGATTTCAAATGCCTCCGGCGAATTTCTGTCGGCGCATTTCGTATCGATTGTAAAGTCGAAAGCTCCGCCTTTGCTCCCGAAATCAATGACCGGGAGGAAGATCCAGTCGTCGGCGTTGTTCGATCCGTATGAATACTGGGCGGCCTGCTCGCTGGTGCTGTATGTCCACGAATTACCGTCGTTATTGGCATCGACCGTAAAGCATTCGTCATTGTATTCGTCTGCGGTCAGGCTCATCGACAACGGCAGTGTCTTGGCTTCGTCGGATATAGCCCGCACTTGTTCCGATACGGGTTCGCTGTTTAGAACGGATGTGCCGTCGGTAAGGTATGCCGTATAGGTGATAGTATGCATCTTGGCAGGGAGCGTCAGGGATATATCTTTGTCTTCGCCGGGGAGGCAGGAACTGAAATCGTGGGCTTGTTCACCATCGACATCGACCCGCAATCCGACATTCCCTTCGATCGGATTTCCTTGAAGGGTGTGTGTCGGCAGGGTTACCACGGCGGTGTAGGATAGCCCGTTTATTGTGCTCGATTTGATTTGCGGGCTGAGCGGTATGGGGTGAGACAGCGACGAAAGGGCGATGTTGCGAATCCAGATACCGCTTTGGTATTTAGCCGAATTGGCATGTATGCCTAAATATAACAATCCGGAAGACGGGGCGGCGAACATGGTTTCGTACGTTTCCCATTGCGTATGCGACAGGTCGTCTTTGTCCATGACGATTGTCATGCTTGCCGGAGAGGCTTCGGCACCGATTCCCACTTCGAAACACTCTTTATCGCTGCTATATTGAGCTCTCATTTCCAACGAAAGGGAGAGGAATGTTTCTCCTTCGGCAACTAAAACGGGAATGTATGCCCAGTCGTCGGCAGGATTGTTGTAGTCGTATCCGTATTTAATGTATCCGGCAGTCATGTAAGTCCATGTCTTGCCGTCGTTGTTTACGTCTTCGATTGTGAAGCGGTTGAAATCATCTTGCGTAGGATCGATCACAAACGGGACTTGAAATGGAACTCCGGCGGCATTGGCTTTGGGAAGCATACGCTTGGGGTTCAGCAACTTCGTTGTAGCGCCTTGGGTCTTTACAGGAACGACCGGCTGTGCGGCTTCGACGATTCCTGTACTTCCTGTCAGGAGGAAGAGGACAAGCAGAAGATGTAGCTTTTTCATTTAATAGGGGTTTTGTAAATAGATAATAATGCTAAAATACAAATATAATATAATTTCTATAAAAAGAACAAATTTATATCCTCTTAATAATGAGTAAAAATTAACGCTTTTTGCTGCTCGTTTCGTTAAAATGCACTATCTTCGTTTGCGAATATCTTTGTGTGTCGATATATGCTTAAACAACAGTTACAACAGAAGTTACAGCAGCGATTGTCTCCGCTTCAAATTCAGCAGATTCGATTGTTGGAGCTGACCGAAATCGAGTTGGAGGAGCGTGTTAAGCAGGAATTGGTAGACAATCCGGCATTGGAAGAGGGTTCGGACGATTCGCCGGTGGGTGAGCTGGCGGAGCTGCCGGAGAGCGATACCGATGTCGATGAATACGGACAGCCGTTGGAGTCGGCGGAAGAGATGTCGTTGGCAGATTATCGCACGGAGGATGATATTCCCGATTACCGTTTGGAGGCGGATAATTTTTCGCGCGACGATAAGCACGACGATATACCTTTTGTTTCCGCATCGTCGTTTCACGACTTTCTGGAATCGCAGTTGGGCGAGCGTTCGATGAACGAGACCGATCGAAAGATCGCTGAATACATCATTGGAAATATCGATGAAAACGGCTATTTGCAACGCCCGTTGGCTGCCATATCCGACGATCTGTTGTTTCAGGCGGGTGTCGATGTCGGGCAAGACCGGCTCGAAGAGATTCTGCAAGTGATACAGGATTTCGAACCGGCTGGCGTAGCGGCTTCGTCGCTGCGGGAGTGCTTGCTGTTGCAATTGGAACGGCGCGAAGGTACACCGGCGAATTTGTTGGCATATAAGATTATCGACGAGTCGTTCGATGCTTTTACTAAAAAGCACTACGATAAATTGTTGAAATTGTACGGCGTCGATGAGTCTTTGATGAAAGATGCCATACGCGAGATTACATCGTTGAACCCGAAACCGGGAAGCCTGTGGAACAATACGTACGAGGTGGCAAGCCAGCATGTGATTCCCGACTTCTTTGTCGATTCGCAGGACGGCGAGCTGACGGTGGAGATGAACAACGGGAACCTGCCGGTGTTACGGGTCAGCAGGGAGTATCGCGAAATGCTGGACGACTATAACGGCAATAAGCGTAACCAGACCCGCGAACGGAAAGACGCTCTGTCGTTTGTAAAGCAAAAGATAGATGCGGCACAATGGTTTGTGAGTGCCGTGAAGCAGCGGCAGCAGACGCTGATGAGCGTGATGCAGGCGATAGTCGAATTGCAACGCGATTTTTTCCTTACCGGCGACGAGGGGCGTTTGCGCCCGATGGTGCTGCGCGATGTGGCGGAACGTTCGGGATATGATATTTCTACCGTATCGCGGGCAAGCAACAGCAAATATGTACAGACCAATTTCGGATTTTATCCGTTGAAATATTTTTTCTCGGAGTCGGTGCAGAACGATTCGGGCGAGGAGATCTCTACCCGCGAAGTGAAGCAGATATTGCAACAGTTGATCGATGCGGAGGACAAACGGAAGCCGCTGCCCGACGACCGCTTGTGTGAATTGTTGCAGGAACGGGGGTATGTGATTGCCCGGCGGACGATTGCCAAATACCGGGAGCAATTGTCGATACCGGTAGCCCGTTTGCGTAAAGAAATCTGATAGGGACACGTTGTGTCGTTCGGGATTTCGTCAGGTGTTTAATTTTAGGAAAAGAGATCCGGGTTCGGATCGCAGAAGATAGAAGATGAAAAGTTTGGCTCGGTTGTTTTCGATACTGTTGCATCCGTTTTTGATCCCCACGTACGGAGCGTTGATAGCGATGGGAACATCGTATATGGTGTTGTTGGGTCGTGGTGCGCTGTGGTTCGTTACCGGATGTATGTTTCTGTTCACTTGCCTTTTTCCGCTGATGGCTTTGTTCCTGCTGTATCGTTGGCGGTTAGTGGGCGATATGGACGTGGTAAACCGGAAAGAGAGATTGTTGCCTTACCTTTTTACCCTTATCTGTTATGTCGGCTGCATCTTTTTTTTCGTGCGGTGGCATTTGCCGGCATGGCTGCCCGGCTTCTTGGAAGGAGCGGTGATCGCCATGCTTTGTTCGATCGTGATTAACCGGTGGTGGAAGATCAGTGCGCACATGGCGTCGATAGGTGGTTTGACCGCTATGGTGTGGGTGATGTGCCTTTCGAACCTGATGTTGCCCGAATGGCAGATGCCTGTCTTTTTGACGGTGGTGCTCTCCTCGGGTATCTTGGGATCGTCGCGGATCATTCTCGGACGCCACACGATCGGGCAGGTGCTTGCCGGATTTGCCAACGGATTTTTCTGGGTGGCTTGCAGCAGTTTTGTATTTATGTTCTAATTTAATATAGTTGCAGATGAAACCAATTGTCAGCATTATCATGGGCAGTACATCCGACCTGCCTATCATGGAGAAAGCGGCTCAGCTGTTGAACGATTTTGAGATTCCTTTCGAGATGAATGCGCTTTCGGCACACCGTACCCCGATGGAGGTGGAAGAGTTTGCCAAAAATGCCAAGTCGCGCGGTATACAGGTGATTATTGCGGCGGCAGGTATGGCGGCACATCTTCCGGGAGTGATCGCTTCGATGACTACGGTGCCTGTGATCGGTGTTCCGATCAAATCGTCGTTGGACGGAATAGACGCATTGTATGCCATTGTCCAGATGCCTCCGGGCATTCCGGTTGCCACCGTGGGTATTAACGCCGGTTTGAATGCGGCGATTCTGGCTACGCAGATTCTGGCACTCGGCGATGCCCGCATTGCCGGACGGGTGCAGGAATATAAAACCAATCTGGCGAAGAAGATCGTGGTGGCGAATCAGGAACTGTCGAAAATTTCCTATCCGTTCAAAACCAATTAGAAAATACCGGTAGTCGGGCAATGTTTCCCGATCCGGATGCGGTTCTCGTTTTTATTGCTTGTAGAGGCAGGAGGGATGCGGTGTGCGGTTCCCCTATGGTTTTTACAGGCGATATGGGAATGCACCCCGGAACGGTTCGCCCGCCTATTGTCTGAATGTATGTATATGGATTACTTCAATTATCACCGCCGGAAAAGCAGTGTGGTGCATATCGGCGATACTCCGTTGGGAGGAACGAATCCGGTCAGAATACAGTCGATGACCAATACCTCGACCATGGATACGCCGGGAAGTGTAGAACAATGTATCCGCATTATCGATGCCGGAGCCGATTATGTGCGGCTTACGGCACAGGGCGTGCGCGAGGCGGAAAATCTGGCGGAGATCAAGCGGGAGCTGTTGGCTCGCGGATTCCGTACGCCGTTAGTGGCGGATATTCATTTCAATCCGAAAGCTGCCGATGCGGCTGCCGTGACAGTGGACAAGGTGCGGATCAATCCCGGGAATTTCGTGGACAGTGCCCGTACTTTCAAACAACTTTCATATACCGACGAGGAGTATGCTGCCGAATTGCAGCGTATCCGCGACCGGCTGGTACCGTTTCTGGATATTTGCCGCGAGCATGGCACTGCCGTGCGGTTGGGTGTGAACCACGGTTCGTTGTCCGACCGCATCATGAGCCGTTACGGCGATACCCCCGAAGGCATGGTGGAGTCGTGTATGGAGTTTCTGCGGATTTGCAGGGATGAGGCTTTTCACGATGTGGCGATTTCGATCAAGGCATCCAATACGGCGATTATGGTAAAGACTGTACGGATGCTGGTCGATGCGATGGAGAAGGAGCAGATGTCTTACCCGTTGCATCTGGGGGTTACCGAGGCAGGCGACGGTGAAGACGGGCGCATCAAGTCGGCGGTAGGTATCGGTGCGTTGCTGGCAGACGGTATCGGCGATACGATACGGGTATCGTTGAGCGAGGATCCGGAACTGGAAATTCCGGTAGCCCGCAAGCTGGTCGATTATATTGTAGCCCGCGAGAGACATCCGGCGATTTCCGGAACGGTATATCCCGGATTCGATTTCGTACATCCCTGCAAACGCGACACGGATGCGGTCGATAGAGTGGGAGGAACACATCAGCCGGTAGTTGTCGCTCCGGGAACGGGAGAATATAGCCGGAGCTTGTCACCCGATTATGTATATGTAGGCAAAGACTTGTCGTTGCCGGTGGCTGCGGCATCTCGTCGCATTGTCGATGCTTCCGCATGGAATGGCGAGGAGACGCTGAGCCCGTTGTTCCAGATGGATGAGTGGGAGGCAATGATCGGCGCGAAAGCCGCTGTGCGGTTCGTAGAGATGTCGTTGCCCGATCTGACCGACGATCGGTTGAAATGGCTGTCGGAAACGTCGGGAGTTGTAGTCGTATTGTATTCGGTGCATCGGAATCCGGTGGGTGAAATGCGGGCGTTTCTGCATCGTCTGGTTTCGGCAGGCTGCCGTGTGCCGGTGATCTTGAAACGGGTTTATCGGGACGCGGATGCGGAAAGTTTGCAGATCAAAGCCGGTGCGGACTTGGGCGTGTTGCTGCTCGACGGTTTCGGCGAAGGGGTCTGGTTGGAAAACGAAGCGGCTGAAATTCCGGTGGAATCGACCGTGAACTATGCTTTTGCCTTGTTGCAGGCTGCCCGCCGGAGAATCAGCAAGACCGAATATATTTCGTGTCCGAGCTGCGGTCGTACGATGTTCGACCTGCAAACGACAATTGCCCGTGTAAAGGCGGCTACATCGCATCTGACCGGTCTTAAAATCGGGGTGATGGGATGTGTCGTAAACGGTCCGGGCGAAATGGCGGATGCCGATTACGGTTATGTAGGAGCCGGACGCGGCAGGGTAAGCCTTTACAAAGGAAAAGTATGTGTGGAAAAGAATATCCCCGAAGAGGAGGCGATAGGTAAACTGATCGGTCTGATACAGGCAAACGGCGATTGGAAAGAAAGGGAATGATGCAGACAGCGGAAGAGACGACTTATCGGCGGTTGGAGACAGAACCTGTGGGGCGGCTGTTGTGGGAATATTCTGTTCCCGCGATAGTCGGTGTCATGGTGATGTCGCTCTACAATGTCGTGGACCGTATATTTATCGGGCAAGGCATTGGTGCTGACGCTATTTCGGGGTTGGCTCTGACGTTTCCGGTGATGTCGCTTTCGGCGGCGATCGGTATGCTGATCGGGGTCGGAGCATCGTCGCGCATTTCGATCGTGCTGGGACAGAAAAATTACGGGCAGGCGGAGAAGATTCTGGGCAATAGTCTGGTCTTGCTGTTGTCGTTCTGTCTGGTCTATTTGTCGGTATTCGCCCTGTTTATGGATGAAATACTGCGGGCTTTCGGTGGCAGTGAACGTACGATACCGTATGCCCGCGAGTTCATGTATTACATCTTGCCCGGTATGCTGTGCATGAACCTGTGTTACAGTTTCAATAACGTGATGCGTGCATCGGGCTATCCGAAGAAGGCGATGCTTACCATGCTGTTGGGTGCGGGGCTGAATCTGGTATTGGCTCCGTTTTTCCTGTTTGTGTTGAAGATGGGCATACGGGGAGCAGCCATTGCCACCGATATTGCGATGTTCGTTTCGATGCTGTTTGTGATGCGGCACTTTATCGGTCGCAGAAGCCGGCTGCATTTTCGCCGGGGGACATTCCGGTTGGAGTGGAAGATCATTGTCAGTATCGTTTCCATCGGTCTTTCTCCGTTTCTGATCAATGTTGCCGCGAGTGCGATCAATGCGTTGCTGAACATGGAGCTGCAACATTATGGAGGAGACGATGCAATCGGTGCTTTCGGGATTTTCAACAGCTATGCCAATCTGGTGGTGATGCTGATCGTGGGGTTGTGTCAGGGTATGCAACCGATTGTCGGCTATAATTTCGGAGCGGGACATTACCGGCGGATGAAGAGAGCGTTCCTGCTTACGGCATTCGTCGCTACGGTATGTACTACGATCGGCTGGATCGGTTCTACGTTCCTGTCGTATTATATTGTGCGGGCGTTTACTTACGATGCGCATTTGATCAGCGTTGCCCGTCACGGTCTGAAAATAGCTATGATCGTGTTCCCGATTGTCGGGGCGCAGATCGTATCGACCAATCTGTTCCAATCGTTGGGGATGGCCTCCAAGTCGATATTTCTCAGTCTTACCCGTCAGGTGCTGTTCCTGATCCCGTTGCTGGTGGTACTTCCCCGTTATTGGGGTCTGGACGGTGTATGGATGGCGATGCCTATTTCGGATGTCATAGCTACCGTCGTGACACTGGCTCTGCTTTTCCGGCAGAACCGTTTGTTCAACAGACAGTTCGGTACGTCGTTCCAATAGATCGGGCTAAGCCGTTTCCGTCGGTAACCCCGTGCCGCTTTTATCCTCACGTCCCGCATATTGACCGTTTTATAATATACCTGAAAGGGGCTGTGTCGAAACTTTGCAAACATCTTGCATTTCGACACAACCCCTTCTTCGTGGGAATATTCTCGAAAGGAGGCGGTTATGCTTCTCTTTCTTTGGGTTGTACGGGGAGTTCGCGGTTCATACTCTGTTCCAACGAAATGAGTGTCTCCGTAGCGGTCACTCCCGGGATGTGCTGTATCTTGTCGTTCAGCAACTCCATGAGGTGCTCGTTATCGCGGGCGTACAATTTGCAGAGCATCGTGTACGGACCGGTGGTGAAATGGCATTCCACCACTTCGGGTATTTTTTCCAGTTCGGGAACCACGTCGCGGTACATAGAACCCTTTTCGAGTTTCACACCGATATATGTACAGGTTCTATAACCTAACAGTTTGGGGTTTACATTGTATCCTGAACCTACGATCACTTTCATGTCTATCATTCGTTGGATACGTTGATGAATGGCGGCACGTGAAACTCCGCATTCGGCGGCTACATCCTTCGAGGGTATGCGAGCATTGTGCATAATGATTTTGAGGATTTGCCGGTCGAGATTATCTATTTTTTCCATATCCTGAGATTATATTGTTTGTAATCTGTCTCTTATACACATCTGACGCTGCCGACGATAAGGC
>ENA-OYYC01000874-OYYC01000874.1-human-gut-metagenome-genome-assembly--contig:-NODE-874-length-12208-cov-15.399408_pt1 | contig 12208 bp, 8 predicted proteins | sample MGYA00243242_ERZ653433 | MGnify/ENA primary metagenome ERZ653433 (study PRJEB26926, sample SAMN06165127) | human gut metagenome | biome: ENVO:00009003; feature: ENVO:2100002; material: ENVO:00002003... | reverse complement strand
GAGATTAGCTGCAGTCTCGTGGGCTCGGAGATGTGTATAAGAGACAGATATGCAATAGCCATAAAAAATAAGCAGATAAAACTACTTTTTATTATAAAAAACCACCCGGAACTTTTTTTGCGTTCCGAGCGGTTTTTTAGTTAATCCTGTGATTGTACAGCTCTATCCTTATATGTCAGCTATTATTATCTACTTGCTACAGCTCTTCCTCTACCATGCTCTTCTCTCTGTTGAACGCATCATAGATACATGGAATTACTATAAGCGTAAGGATGGTTCCGTATACGAGACCTCCTATTATTGCGATTGCCATCGGCTTTATCATATCTGAGCCATCTCCGATACCTATCGCCGATGTAAACATTGCGAGTATGGTGGTCATCGCTGTCATCAGTATTGGACGAAGCCTTGTACGGCCTGCGTCTATGATTGCCTCATGCTTGCTCATGCCCTCTCTCCTGGCCTGATTGATGTAATCAATGAGCACGATTCCATTATTTACAATGAGACCTGCCAGCATGATAAAGCCAAGCATTGATATGATTCCAAGCTCATTTCCCGTGATGAAAAGAGCTATAAAGCCTCCTGTAAACGCAAGAGGTATACAGAACATGATAATAAACGGTGAAAGCAATGACTGGAACTGCGCCACCATGATAAGATAGATAAATATCACTGCAAGCACAAGCATAAGTCCAAGCTGACTCATTGACTCATTTATTGTCTCATCCTCGCCCTCCATATCTATTGAATAGCCATCAGGAATACTAAGTTTATTAATTTTTGATTTAATTTTATCGCTTAGTAATGTTACATTATGGTTTTCATCAACCGCACCTGATACTGTAATATATCTTGTCTGAGCATCTCGATGAATGGTACTCAGTGTCTGTTCCTGCGAAATAGTGCAGATATCACTGAGCGGAATCTCCTTTTCACTGCCATCATTATCCTTATAGGTAAATGTAAGGTTTTTGATGTAGTCCACAGTCACATCAGACTGCTCTGCAGATTGTAAGTATACCTCATAGTCCTTTATGTCGGTCGTAATGGTTGTTGCGCTCTTTTGAGATGATATCTCACCGGATACGAGCTGGTATACCTGAGCCACCGTATAGCCATACTTTGCTGCTTTTTCCTTATCCACAGTTATCTTAAGCTCATTGGTTGTATCGCCAAGACCGTCATCTATATCTGTCACGCCCTTTGTATCCTTAAGGATATCTGCCACATCACCTGCAAGCTTCTGCAGCTTGTCTATATCATTACCCTTAATCCTGACAGAGAGACCACTTCCGAAAAACTCTGATGAATCCATAGCTTGTGAAGATGCTGTTACCTTGCAGTCCAGATTCTTTGTGCGTTTTTCAATTTCATCTATTACCTTATCCGATGAAACATCCGACTTCTCATCAAGCAATATATACATGCTCACGCTGTCGCTTCCTGAGCTCATCAGGTTCATGGTCGAGCTGCCGCCTGCTGTAGCTCCTATTGTGTCTATGCCCTTTATATCAGATATTTTGTCCATGACCTTATCAGACAGCTCTGTAAGCTGCTTGAAGTCAAGCTTTTCGTCATCCTTTGCCTCTATGGTAAGTGAAATCTGATTTGACTCCATGTCCATATCCATAAATGTCATTCCCCTTGACATGCAAAGTGCGCCACTGCCGACTAAAAGCACTACTGCCGCAATAAATACCACCGGCTTAAATCTAAGACATATGCCGAGCACATTTCCATACCAGTCCTTAAAACGGTCAAACCATGGATGCTTTATATCCTTCGTCTTTTTGAGCATGCCTGAAGCAATTGCCGGTACAAATGTAAGTGCCACTACAAGAGATGCCATAAGAGTAAATGCCACAGTAAGTGCCAGGTCTACAAAGAGCTGTCTCGTGATTCCATCAGTAAAAATGATTGGCGCGTACACACTTACCGTGGTAAGTGTAGATGCAAAAATGGCTCCTGCTACCTGATTTGCACCCTCAACAGCCGCCTTCTTTACCGAATATCCCTCTCCCCTTAATCTGTAGATATTCTCGATTACTACGATTGAATTATCCACAAGCATTCCTATTCCAAGCACAAGTCCCGACATTGAAATGATATTTAAGGTGATATCCGTAAAATACATAAGCACCACTGCCACAATAACCGATAGCGGTATAGATGCTGCAATAACAAGTGTTGGCTTTATATCCTTTAAGAACAAAAGCAATACGAAAATGGCAAGTATTGCTCCCACTATCATATTCTGCATCACACTTTTTACAACCATGTCGATGTATACGCCCTGGTTCATAAGCACTGTGGTGTGTAATCCGTCATTTTCCTTTTCCAGCGAATCAAGCTTGTCCAAAAGACGGTCTGTGACGTCTCCTGTAGAGTAGCCGGTCTGCTTCTCCATGGAGAGCATTATTCCGGGATTACCGTTGACTATCGCATATGTCTCATCCGAGTTGTCAGTCATCTCAACATCTGCCACATCACCGACATGAATAGGAGCTATTCCATCAAGCTTCATATCCATAAGCACCAGATTTGTTAAATCATCAATTGATTTTATCTCATCTCCCACCTGTACTATGTACTGCGTGCCATTTGAATCATTTACATAGCCTGCAGGCATATCAAAATTCTGAGCGACGAGCAGCTGAGAGAGCGAGTCAATTGTTAAAACTGCATTTAAGTTTGACTTGTCAAGTGCATCATCCTTACTCTTTTCAAGCTCCTTCTTTGAACTGTCAAGAGATGCCGCTGCTGTTGCAAGCTGTGCTGACTGCTGTCCTATGCTTATCGAGCTTATAGCTGCCTGACTGTTTAGATTATCATAGGCATCTAAAAGTGCTGTCTCTCCTTGTGCTATCTGGTCAAGCCCGCTTTGGCACTGCTCTATACCTGTATTCACCTGAATGAGAGTCTGTGCTATCGCTGACGCTGCCGCAGGCAGATCATCTGCTGTGTTTACGGTGATTCCAAGCGCCGAGAGACCTGAAAACTGTGTTGCAATCTGCTTATCAACCTGCTCAAGCTGTGCTTTAAGTGCTGTGCCCGCTTCACCCGGTGCATTTGCGCCCTCTTTGAGTGACGGAATTGTCTTTGTATATGTATCACTATTCATGAAGTCTGAAAGAGCTGACTGAATTGTTTCAAGCTGGCTTTTCTGCTCATTTAAGCTTGCAAGAGTACTCTCTAGCTGAGTCTTCTGCTCTGCAAGCTTTGCCTTTTGCTCCTTTAGCGTATCCACTCCCGCGCTCATCTGATCCGATGCAGATGTGATCGCGTTTTGTCCGCTCTCTATCTTTGCGCTTGCATCATCCATCTGACTTTTTGCATCGTCAAATTTCTTTGAAACGGCATTATTTATTTTCTCATTGAGCGCATCTATCTTGGCCTGATTCATCGTGACCTGTATCTGCTCGGTGAGCTCACCTGTCGCAGTCACTGATGCGACTCCCTCCGTACTCTCAATTGCAGGCTTAAGTGTGTTTTCCACAAAGTCGGTGATTTCCGACTTGCTTTTCCCATCCATATCCACAGCAGTCATCATGATTGGAAGCATGTCCGGATTTATCTTCATAATGGTCGGAGTACCCACTCCATCCTTCCAGCCAGCCTTGACCTGATCTATTTTCTGCTGCATCTCTATCACTACAGAATCCATGTTGGCATTCTGCTCATACTCGCATGTCACCAGAGAATAGCTGTTATATGACATTGAGCTTACGTTTTTGATATTGGACGTAGTTGCCATAGCTGCTTCAAGCGGCGCGGTGACATCGCTCTCCACCTCCTGTGGACTTGCTCCCATATCTGTTGTCACTATAAGTGCATACTGAAAGCTCATATCCGGCAGCAGATCTGTCGTCATCCTGCCAAGTGATACAACACCGAGTACTATTACCAGCAGTACTCCTACAAGTACAGTAAAAGGCTTTTTTACACTATATCTTGATATCATCTGACCCCTCCTTCTTCTTTTCCTTGATAATATCCTGCCTTAGTTTGATAGACATTGTGATTACTACGATTTTCACAATAAATTTAATTCGCTGTTATACTTTTATTATACAATGTGGCGGATTGCAACTCAATTGGTTTATACTTTTTTAAGAGTTTTTGACAATAAAAAGACACCCAATTATACGATTAATATAATTCGATGTCCTTAAATGTCTTTTAATATCTTTTATTTATTTCAGCTTCAGATGCCCTCTTCCTCTGTCTCATCCTCATCATCATTGATACCTGCAACAGCACTTGTAACAGCTCCGATTACAGCGACAAGTGCAAAGATGATAACTAAAAAAATAACTATAAAGAATGCTACTAAAAAACCTGTATCTGTCATATAATTTACCCCCATAGCTGTCTCACAGCTTCTTTAAAATATAGTTTTAGTTTAACACACTTGTCTGTAAATAACAATATCGTAAGGGGCTAAATTATTGACTAAATATTGACTAAAATATTGATTTATGAAATTGCTCAGTCCTTGATCTGCATACCGTTTGCATCCATATGATAGCCTTCAGTCATGATCAGCTTTGATACCGGAACTATCTCATAGCCCATGTCCTGCAGCTTCGTGAGCATCTCATCGAGTGCCTGCGAGGTGTATTTGGCGCCAAGATGGCAGAGTATTATCGAGCCACAATCCAGGCTTTTGTGATTGCACACTGTATCTATAATGTTTTGCATACCATAGTTTTTCCAGTCGAGTGAATCCACATCCCACTGGATTGGATAATAGTCACAGCCATACACTGTGTCAATCAGTTCATTGTTGTACGAGCCGTATGGCGGTCTGAATACCTTCATATCCTTTCCGGTCAGCTCCTTGACCTTTTTGTGCACATCCATTATCTCCGTCTTCATCTCGCCTGCCGTGATTGTTGCCATATCATAGTGGTGCTCACTGTGATTTCCGGGCTCATGCCCTTTTTCAACCAGCGTCTTTACACATTCAGGATTATCACTCACAAATCCTCCTGTCATAAAAAATGTAGCCTTTACGTTGTGCTTGTCAAGTGTCTCCATCATACTGTCAAAATCCTCTGCTCCCCAGGCACAGTCAAATGAAAGGGCTATCTTTTTTTCCGTTGTCTGAACCGAATATACAGGCAGCTTTCTGTCTCCGAACTGACTCACAGCACTGCTAAGTGTCTCCATCACCTCTATATTTTTCAGCTGTGATATGTCATACTCTCTGCCATATAAAGCGCCTGTAATAAGAAGCGCCGACAGCAGCACTCCAAAAAGGAATCTATGTCGGCGTTTCTTTCGTTTTGTCCCATTATGTAGTTTTGTATTTTGCATGTATGCTCTGTATTCACTCATGCTATATACTATTCTTTATTATCACAAATTATGAATAATGAAATAACTCTATTTCAGTTCTTCTGCCCTTCCGATAAACTCAAGCACTACCTCAATCGACTGATGCGCAGCCTTCTCCGCAAAGGTCTGGTAGTCTGTCTCGCCGCCATCGCCGTCTGATATTGAGCGAAGAATGGCAAATGGCACCTTGTTCACATAGCACACATGACCGATGCTGCCACCCTCCATCTCTGCTGCGATTGCATCAAAGGTATTCGAAATATAATCCTTCTGCTCCTTTGTGGCAATAAACTGATCTCCTGTTGCGATATTGCCCTTTTTGTAGTGGATATTCCTGTCAGCTAAGCATGAGCACATGAGCTCCACCATTTTTGTATCAGCCGGAAGCAGAATCATATTGATGCCTGAGAGAAGTCCCTTCGGATCTCCGATTGGCGATGTATCCATATCGTGCTGCAGCACGTTTGTGGCTACTGCCACGTCAAGCACGTTTAAGTCCTTTGTCAAAGTACCAGCCACTCCGATATTGACAATCATGTCGACATCATATTTCAAAATCATGGCCTCTGCACATATTGCCGCAAATACCTTTCCTATTCCGCATTTTGCCGCAACAACATACTGATCACCGATTTTGCCCTCAACAAACTCCACTCCACTGTAAACCTCTGTCTGTGTGTCTGTCATCTGAGCCTTTAAGTCATCGACCTCCATCTGCATTGCACCAATTACACCTATTGTCATTTTATTTCTCCATTCCTGCTATCTTGCTATTATATTTTTAGTCCTCGTTTACTGTGGATAAGTAAACTCCATATTTGTCTGGCTCTCAAGCACCTTTAGATATGCACGGCACTCCTTCTTTGCCTCGTCAAGTGACAGATTCTCGTAATGTCCGCACTCTATGGCTGATGCACCAAATACCGGTCCATCATACTCAAGTATCTGTTTTAAGACCTCTTTTGTGATTTCAAAAACCTTTCCCGGCTCGACATCCCTCACTACAAGGTAGAAGCCTGTCTGACAGCCCATCGGTCCAAAATATACCACATCATCTGCAATCTCAGAGTTTCTCACACATGTTGCAAACATATGCTCCACTGAGTGCATAGCTGAATTGGACATATAATCGCCTGCATTAGGTTTTCTTGTACGAAGGTCGTATGTAACGATTTCTCCGTCTTTTCTTGAAATATAAAATCCAGGTTTAAGAATATTATGATTAATTGTAAAGCTTTTAATTCTTTCCATAAAAATGTTTCTCCTTACTTAGTTGCTGTCTCAAACTGCTTCAGATAATCCTCAAATACATTGAGTGCGTCATCCACAGGCTTTGGTGTGCTCATATCGACACCGGCACTCTTTAGCAGCTCGATTGGATTCTTCGAGCATCCACCGCACAGGAAATTTCCTATATACTTATCCACAGCAGGCTTTCCCTCCTCAAGTATCTTTTTTGAAAAAGCAACTGCTGCCGAATAGCCCGTCGAGTACTGATATACATAGTACGGTGTGTAAAAATGCGGTATGCGCATCCACTCATATGATATCTCATCATCCACGCGCATATCCGGTCCGTAGTACTGCACATTCAGCTCATGCCATAGCTCATTTAGCACATCCTTGGTAACCGGCTCGCCCTTTTGCATTTTCCGGTGAGCTATATGCTCAAACTCTGCAAACTGCGCCTGCCTGAAAAGTGTCGTCCTGAAGCCGTCCAGAAAATGTGTCATGAGATATTTTCTCTCATTCTCATCCTCACAATGCTCAAGCATATAGTGCATGAGAAGCGACTCATTGCAGGTGGATGCAACCTCAGCCACAAAAATCAGATATCCTGCGTAGGTGATGCTCTGATGCTCATTTGAATAGTATGTATGCATCGCATGTCCCATCTCATGAGCCAGCGTAAACACACTGTCCAGATTGTCGGCATAGTTCAAAAGCACATACGGATGAGTGCCGTAAGCGCCCCATGAATACGCACCGCTTCTCTTGTTCTCATTCTCATATACATCTATCCAGCCGCTCTCCATGCCAGCCTTAAGTGTGCTGACATACTCATCGCCCATAGGCTCAAGCGCCTTTGCCACAAGCTTTTTTGCCTCATCATAGGTGTATGTGGTCTGTACATTGTCCACAATCGGTGCAAACAAATCATACATATGCAGATGCTCCACACCTAAAAGCTTCTTCCTAAGCGCCATGTACCTGTGCAGAGCCGGCAGATGTGCGTGAACCGTCTCAATCAGATTGTCATATACACTCTCAGGAATATCGCCATCGGATAAATACATGGCCCTTGCGCTGTCATATTTTCTGACCCTTGCATAAAAAGTGTCATTTTTCAGCTTGCTGATGTACATCATGGAAACAGTATTGCTCCACTTCTTGTACGAATCATACACTCCGCGGAACACCTGCTTGCGCAGGCTTCTGTCCTTGCTGCTTAAAAAATCTATGAAATTGCCGTGCGTGATACGGATTTTATTTCCCTCAACATCAGTGATATACGGGAATTTAATATCCGCGTTGTTGAACATGCTGAATATATTCTCCGGTGCTGCAGCCATCTCACCGCACTGCGCCAGGATATTCTCCTCTGCAGCCGATAAGGTATGCGCTTTCTGACGCATTATCTCATCAATCGCACGCTTATAGTGCATAAGCTCATTACTCTCACTGAAAAAGCTCTCAAGCCTTTTATCATCTATCTGCAAAATCTCCGGACTCGCAAATGCCAGCGCACCTGATGCCTGAACAGTCAGTGTCTCAGCCTTTGACACATATGCCTGATATTTCGACACAGCAGTGTCCTGATGTGAGCGCTCATTCGCATAGACCACTATACGCTCCAAATAATAAGACAGCTCATCCTGCTTCTTAAAAAAATCAAGCAGCGTTGCTGCACTGTCTGCCAGATGTCCCTTAAAGCCCGAGAGCTTTTCTGCAAGCTGTGACGCTTTTTCACACTCAGCCTCCCACAGCTCATCTGTCTCATACATATCCTCAAGCTTCCATTTGTACTCGTCTGAGATTTCATCTCTCTTTTGAAGCCTTTTCTCACTCATTTTGTGTTACCTTCTATCTTACTTTTCTCGTTCTCGGGGGTTCTGAATAGTTACCTTGTTTTCAACTCTTCAGAACCCCCACGCACATTCGCAAAACCGCACGATGTTTTTATAAAACTACCCACACATCTGCTCTGCAAAATGCATATAGACGTGTGGGATATATGTGAATTATAACAATTAAGCTCTACTTTGTAATTAAAGTGCCCATACCACCTGAAACTGTCTTGCCCTCTTTATTGAGCTTTGTGATAAGCACTGAACGGATGGCAGAGTCACCGATAAAGTCGATAGCCGCCTCAATCTTTGGAGCCATGGTACCCTCATCAAACTCGCCTGCTGCAAGGTACTTCTTTGCCTCATCAACAGTCATGGTATCAAGCGGCTTCTCATCCTCCTTGCCATAGTTCAGGCAGACCTTGTCAACGCTTGTAAGTATAACAAGTCTGTCGGCATCAAGAGTATCTGCAAGCTTTCCGGCTGCAAGATCCTTCTCGATAACAGCGCTTGCGCCCTGAAGCTTATTGTCCTGTGCTAAAACAGGAATTCCGCCGCCACCGCATGCGATAACAACCTGATCCGCATCAACAAGAGCCTTAATAGCATCCTTTTCCACTATATCAACAGGCTTTGGAGCTGCCACAACTCTTCTGTAGCCTCCCTCAACCTGTGTCACATGATTGCCCTTCTTCTCCTCTTCCTCAGCCTCAGCCTCTGTCATAACACGGCCGATAATCTTTGTCGGATGATAAAAAGCCTCATCATACGGGTCAACAACCACCTGTGTAAGTATTGTAGAAACGGTCTTGTAAATTCCTCTGCCAAGAAGCTCTGTACGAATAGCATTCTGTAAATCATATCCTATATAGCCCTGGCTCATTGCAGAGCAGACTGCTGTAGGTGTAGCTGTATACTCAGGATAAATCCTGCAAAACTCAGACATAGCGGTGTGAATCATGCCCACCTGCGGTCCGTTGCTGTGTGTGATAACAACCTCATAATCGTCCCTGATAAAATCTGCAACTGCCTTTGCTGTATGCTTTGTAGCCTCGTACTGCTCCGGAAGAGTTGTTCCAAGAGCATCATGTCCGAGTGCAATAACTATTTTTTTCTTCTTCATGCCGACCTCCTATGCAAAATGAAAACTAATTTGCTTCTATTATCTAATATTTTGTGGAATTTGTCTAGTACTTTGAACTGATTTGAACAACATTTCCGCCACAGCGTAAGGGACGTAAGCCCCGGGGCACCGGTGGCGCACACGTACTCTTGCAAGAGCGAATAGCGAAGTGGCTTAGATACTGTAGAAATTATGCCCATGAATCGAGTAGGAGGCGGTGACTAACCGCCGTCCTCTCACAGCACCGTACGTACCGTTCGGTATACGGCGCTTTCAATAGTTAACGTGCACAGACTGATAGGCTGTGGCTAAATCATAAAAGCCACTGTTTATCAGTCTTTCTTTATTCAGCGCCCAAATCACAGCTTTGTTATTGCTGATATACCAATACTTTCTGCGACTGTTTGCTATTGTTGACGCATAGTGTTCTGGGATTCCAAGTTTGACTAGATTTTTATATTTCGTTCTAGGTTTCTTCCACTGTTTCCATATACACATGCGTATTCTGTGATAGAGCCATCCGTTGATGTCATCTATGTTGCTCTTCATACTTGCAATTCCGTAGTAGTTAAGCCATCCCCTTGCATACACCTTGATTTTCTCAAGGCTTGGCTTGATTGACTGACATCGCTTACGGGAAGATAACTCCTTCAATCTGGACTTAAACTTCTTCCATGACTTCGAATGAACTCGGACATAAGTGCCTTTCCCGTTCCTTCCCAATGCAAAGCCAAGGAATTTAAAATTTCGGATTGCAAACACGCTGACAGTACGGCTCTTTTCTCGGTTGACTGTAAGTTTCAGCCTCTTCTCAAGATATTTTGTACTGCTTTCCAAGAGTCTCTCTGATGCTCGCTTGCTCTTTGCAAGAAGCACGATGTCATCTGCATATCTTATGCATGGAACACCTCTTTTCAGGAACTCCTGGTCGAACTCATTGAGGTAGACATTTGCCAGCAATGGTGATAGATTTCCACCTTGTGGTGAGCCTTCCTCTGTGTCAATGACCACTCCGTTTTCCATTACACCGCTTTTCAGATAGCGCTTTATCAACTGTACTACACGTTCATCTTTTACATTCTTCCGGAGAAGATTGATGAGAATTTCGTGATTAAGAGTATCGAAGTACTTTGACAAGTCAAGGACTACAGCAAATGTATAGCCTTGTTCTGCATACTCCTTAACCTTAAGTATTGCATCTTTTGCACTTCTGTTCGGACGATAGCCATAGCTACCATCTGCAAACAGCGGTTCATAGATTGGCACTAACTGTTGGGTTATTGCCTGTTGAAGTGTACGGTCTATCACTGTTGGTATGCCAAGCTTTCGCACACCACCATCTGGTTTGGGAATCTCAACTCGTCTTACTGGAGACGGAGTATACTTTCCACGATAAATGCGGTCAGTTATCTCTTGTTGATGTTCCTTTAGATATGGAAGAGCCTCTTCAATGGTCATGCCATCAATTCCCGGCGCTCCCTTGTTTGCCTTAACTCTCTTATACGCTCTGTTAAAGTTGTCTTTATACAGTATCGTTTCCAAAAGTCTCGGCTGTGCACTGTCTCTTTCTTTCCATATCCGATTGAATGACCTGGACGCTTTCACATACCCTTCATGTTCCGCATTATCTCTTTGCGAACAGCCATTGTTTTCAATGTTTTCTGCCATAGACGGTCATTCCTCCTTTCTCGGTCATACTCAAGACTCCTACTGATTCGGTCCTTCACCTCTCGGCTACTATGACCTCTGCTGACTTCTGTGCGTTCAGCATTGCTTTATGCAATGGTTACCTCTTTCAAGGCGTACCGCACAGACCTCCCTAGGTACCACACGTTTCTTCCTCTCCATCCATCTGTCTCATTTATCATGCATGATTCCGTGTAGCTATTGGGCTTCAATTTGATATGCAACCTTACCCTCATGCATAACCTTATATGAGATTTCTGTCCGTCAGACCAGAGATTTGCCCATGAGTTAGTATGTTCCTCACATCCAGCTTCCTTCAGATTCCACCTCACGATGGACACCCTTGCCTTCGGCTAACGCTTCCTACTGCCGAGCGCGTAGTGGTCTTTCACCACCTAGTTGTTGCCCATGCCGGGCGCACTAGAGTTACAACAAACGCCCTGAGATGGACAGTTTGTTCGGGATACAATGTACCTGCACCTGCCATCTGCTGCGTGCCCGTCTTGCCACTGCGGAGGAGGTTACCGCGCGGCGGAATCTCGCGTTCACCCCCTACGACTGCCATGGCAGCCACGGATTTTAAGATTGCAATACCAAAATAGGTGGCACCGAAACGCAGAGAATCATTACCATCAAGCGTACACTGAAGGATTTGCAGTTTTTATATTTGTTTCTTCCCGGCAAACTCATGGCAAGTACCGCTCGCTTATCATTCTTTTACCGTCATCATAATGCGTACCGTATTCAAGAGATGTCGAACCATAATAGCAGCACTTGGGAAAATGAATCAGAACTGATTCACTTTTTCGTGTCAAGAATTTTGGATGAATCTAAACTGATTCACTCTGGAGCATATACGAATTTGTATGCGTATCCGCTTTGATTACTCCCGCTTTGAGCGGGAACGTGTTTTGCTAGCATAGCATGTGGTCATCCACATGCACATTTCTGGGGCGTACCCTGTCTCTTATACACATCTGACGCTGCC
>ENA-OYYC01000835-OYYC01000835.1-human-gut-metagenome-genome-assembly--contig:-NODE-835-length-12760-cov-13.520740_pt1 | contig 12760 bp, 10 predicted proteins | sample MGYA00243242_ERZ653433 | MGnify/ENA primary metagenome ERZ653433 (study PRJEB26926, sample SAMN06165127) | human gut metagenome | biome: ENVO:00009003; feature: ENVO:2100002; material: ENVO:00002003... | reverse complement strand
ACGAGATTAGCTGCAGTCTCGTGGGCTCGGAGATGTGTATAAGAGACAGAGAATGGGCAGGTTAGATAAATTTGAAATGGGATAATTCATTCAGCGGAATTGAATATTATTCCAATGTGAAATCTTCAAGTGTTGAATGGATATGGTATCCATACATTCCTTGTGGGAAGATTACAATATTGCAGGGAGATCCGGGGGAAGGAAAGTCAACCTTGATTCTTCATATAGCTGCAATATTGACTAAAGGTGCTACTTTGCCAGATGGAAATAAGATACAGAATCCGATGACAGTGATTTACCAATGTTCTGAGGACAGCAAGGGTGATACGATAAAGCCAAGACTGGAAAGAGCTGGTGCTGATTGTCGTAAAGTAGCATTTATTAAAGACGATGATGGGGATTTGACACTGGATGATGAGCGTATAGAACTTGCAGTAAAAATGACTGGTGCAAGGCTACTGGTGCTGGACCCAATACAGGCTTTTATAGGAAAGAATGGGAGTATGCAGAGTGTTGTCAGAATGAGAGAAACGATGACAAAGCTGGCAAACATTGCATCAGAATATGCCTGTGCGATTGTTTTAGTTGGACATATGAACAAAACCAATGGGGGAAAGAACATATACAGGGGACTTGGAAGTATAGATATAGCGGCAGCTGCAAGAAGTGTGTTGTTGGTTGCCAGGGATAAGGATGAGCCTTCAAAACGATATATGCTTCCAATTAAATCAAGTCTTGCTCCAGAAGGGGAACCAATAGCTTTTGAACTGGATCGAGATAAAGGATTTTCGTGGATTGGTAAATGTGAGATAGATATAAATGAGTTGGCAGCAGGACAGAAATCTTCTGCCAAGAAAGATATGGCGGTCAATTATTTGCATACGTTATTGGCAGAGAATGATGTGGCGAGCGTAAAAATCTTTGAAGAGATGAGCCGGTATGGATTCTCAAAAAGAACCGTACAAAATGCAAAGAAAGAAGCAGGAATCCAGGCATATAAAAAGGGAAATGCATGGTATTGGCACATGGAGAGGGGTGCAGCAGATGACGGAACAGGAGAGATATGCTGTAAGCCAGGAAGAACGGAAAGAGAAGATTCGTGCCAGATATAAAGGTGTAGATCGTAGCGAATTGGAGTTTATTCCGGCAAAGCAAAAAGAGAAGCTATTTGAAGATACAGGAACAAAGAGAGTTTGTGCCTATTGCCGTGTTTCTACTGATGATGTTAACCAGACTTCATCCTATGAGTTACAGAAAAATCATTATGAGGACATGATTAAGGAACATCAGGGGTGGGAATTAGTCGGGATTTATGCTGATGAAGGAATATCTGGAACGTCCTTGCAGCATAGGGATGAATTTAACCAGATGATAGAGGACTGTAAGGCAGGGAAAATAGATCTGATTGTTACAAAAAGTGTTTCTAGATTTGCCAGAAATATTGTGGACTGCATTGCAAAGGTTCGTGAACTTGCAAATATGCGGCCGCAGGTAGGAGTATTTTTTGAAACAGAACATATTTATACATTGGATAATACCAGTGAAATGATGCTGGCAGTCTTATCAGCAGCTGCACAGGAAGAATCTCATACGAAGAGTGAGATTATGAACATTTCCATAGAGCAGCGTTTTTCCAGAGGAATCTTTCTTACACCCAAATTGTTAGGATATGATATTGGTGAAGATGGAAATCTGGTGATTAATGAGGAAGAAGCGGAAACAGTGCGTTTATGCTATTATTTGTTTCTTAATGGATTTCCGACAGCAGAAATTGCAGACATACTGACGCAACTAAAGAGAAAGACAAAACCGGGAAATACCAAGTGGTCAAGTAGCAGCATAGTGAGTTTGCTGAGAAATGAACGATATTGTGGAGATGTACTTTCCAGAAAAACATTTACACCAAATTATCTTGACCATAAGGCAAAGAAAAATCGTCATGATCGTAACCAGTATAGACAATCTGATCACCATGAAGCTATTGTTGACAGGGATATTTACAATGCAGCACAGAAGATGCTGACTGCAGCCAGATATGCTAAGAAGGGATTTCCGTTTCCAAATTTAAAAGTGGTGGATGAAGGAGCATTAAAAGGATTTGTTTCTGTCAACCGGTCATGGACAGGATTTACTGGGGAAGATTATGAAAAAGCAAGTCAGAGTGTCTATTCTGATCAGACAGATATAAATGATACTGAAAAAGAAGAAAGAAAAGACAGTGGCTTCGATTTATCAGGATATGAGATTGTCCGGGCACAGTTCTTTTCTACCAGATTGAATCCAGCAATGACAATTTCAGAAGGAAAGGTTACGTTTAATACTGCCTGTCTGAAAAAATTTGAAAATGTGGAATATGTTGAAATACTATTCAATTCCGTTGAAAAGTGTATTGCTGTAAGACCATGTGATAAAGATGATATAAACGCAGTAAAATGGGGAACGATACGAAACGGAAAATGGGCGGTTTTGCCGAAAAGCTGCAAGGGTTTTTCAGAACCATTATTCGACTTGATGAACTGGAATGATGAATGTAAATATCGCTTTAGAGGGCAGTATTCAAAGGAAAATAATGAGCAAATCTTATTATTCGATTTAGAAGAACCAGAAGTAATTAAACATGAAATAATACAGGAAGATTTACCAGATGTTAATACATCTGAAGGTGTAAAAGATACAGAGAATAAAGAAGAAAATAAAACAAAGAAGATTGTCAGAACACTTTTTCCGAAGCAGTGGAAGAATCATTTTGGATGTCGGACAGAGGAAGTTGTTCTTTTACATAGAGTTAAGTATTGCGGGAATTGGGATGTGCTGCGTTCAGCTAAAACAGTAGAAGGTATGGAAGTTATATCGGAAAATCTTTTAAAAAAGCTGGATAATGAAGCACAGAACATGATAGAGAAAATGAGGTGTGCAGTATGAGTGAAATGATGATGTGTCAGGCTAATGATAATACGGAAAATGTAGATCAAAAGGCACTGGAACTGGCACAGGACTTTAGTTATGATGGCTACCAGGTTGTAAGAAGGGAGCTTTTTGCCCATTTACGAGAACCGGCGGTTGTGATACGGAGGGACAGTGTGACATTTAATACTGCTTGTATTGCTGGGTTAGAAGATGCGGTTTATATTCAAATTTTGGTGAATCAGGATAATAAAAGAATGGTAGTGCGTAAATGCGAAGAAAATGATAAGGATGCTTTGCGTTGGTGCATTGAGAAACCAGATAAAAGAAAAAGTAGAAAAATGTCAAATAAATTATTCTCAGCTATGGTGTATGACATGATGGGATGGGACACGGATTGCCGATACAAGATTTTGGGACACAAGATAACGCATGAAGATGAGACTATGTATATCTTTGATTTATTGGAAACAGAAATTTTCATGGATACTAAGAGAAAGAAAAAGGTAAAAACAGTATCTTCAGAAAAGGAAACGACAGTTTCTACATCAACGGATCAGACACCAGAGCAGCGACAGGATGAAATTGCAGCGAAAGTGGCTAGAAAGCTGAACAGAATACCATTTTATCCAAAAGGATGGAAGGATTCTTTTGGTTTGCCAGTGGAGGAGCATAAAAAAGCATTGGAAACTAATTTAACAGACGGCTATATAGAATTTTCATCGACAAGGTGATAGAAGAATAGCACTCATTTTGAAAGGAGGAGTGCAGATGTCGAAAATCACAGCAAACATCACAGGGGTATCTCTGTGCCAAAAAACAGGAACAATAAGAATTTTTCGATCAACAATAAAAGAATTAAGTGATCCGAAGTATATTCGCTTTTTATTTAATCTGGAAAAGAGGACACTGGCAGTCCAGGCAGTGAAAAGAAAGGAAGCAGAGTGTTTTCGTGTGCCAGAATATAATCCAAAGGACTGGGATTTTAAAATATGTAGTATTCAGATGCAAAGAATGATCTGGAAAGTGTGTGACTGGAGTGAAAATGCCACATATCGAATAGCAGGAACACATTATCCAGAATATAATCTGGTGGAATTTGACTTAAAACAGGCTGTTGTCGTGCAAGTTGGGGAAAGTGAATAGAAGAAAGAACGAAGATTATAGGACTTCTGAGAAATCAGAGGTTCTTTTTTTATCCTTGTTTTGAGGGTGATTTAATAATCTTGTGCTTTATGAGTTAACTTTGAAAAAAAGTTGTTCCTATATTGACATTAGCAGGTACCAGACCACCGACACTCGACGAGTGGGAGAAGTATGAACCACACCACAGAGCCAGAATGTCATTCAGGCCGGGACTGACCGGGCTGTGGCAGGTGAGTGGCAGAAGCAATATCACGGACTTTGAAGAGGTCGTGAAGCTGGATACCCAGTATATTGAGGAGTGGAGTGTGAAGGGGGATATTAAGATTATTTGGCAGACTGCCGTAGGAGTATTAAGAAATGATGGCGCAATGTAAGGAAAAACTTAATATTGCTATGTTTGGGCAAAAAAGAATTCCATCAAGAGAAGGTGGAGTTGAGATTGTTGTTGAGGAACTTTGCACAAGGATGGTTGCAATTCACATCTATCATTTCCATTGTGGAAGTAAATCCACAAGCATCGCTCATTTTTTGAAGAGTTAACAATTATTAAATATATCTTTGTAATAGGGCATTCATTGTCAGAGGTTGATTATCCTTATTTTGAAGAAATATGTAAAAAAACGAATGCAAAATGGTATATTGGATATCATTCCTTGGATGATCTAAAAAGGTTGCTTTCTTTTGTAGATAAGATGAATTTAAGAGAGATTACGGTTTTTAGGAGTTAAGGCATTGGCAAGGAAGAAATCATTGGAGCCTTGTGTTCGAAAAGAAAGAATCTTCTAAAGAAATTATAAATAAAAAGGGGGCGTCCGCTTTATCCAGATTAAGGATTTACATTCGACGGAGATATTTTGAAGAGCATGCCTCTTTCAGAGGATGCACAGCAAAAATATCCTGCACGATTGAATTTTAAAGGAACGATACGTGTAGGCAGTCATTATTTCAATGATGTATCGGTTAATCCAATGGATTATGCTTCGCGGATCAACAATCCAGTATTCTCTGCCCCCGGCATTTCTATAGTAGTACAGCTTGCTTTTATCATAGACTATCATCAGATCAGGCTGGACATATTGTAGGCTATTTTGTTGAATAAATTGTGCAGACGATGCAATGATTTAAATTGTATTTTACATGGCATTCCGCTATACTAGTATTAAGTATAGCGGATTATTTTTTGGAGGCTTTTATGGCAAGTACTTTGAAGTTACCGGTTGGAATTGAAAATTTTGAGGAAATTAGAAAACTGGGTTTCTATTATATTGACAAGACAAGGCTTATAGAGCAGCTCTTACAGGGCTGGGGTAAGGTGACTCTTTTTACTCGCCCTCGCCGTTTTGGCAAGACTCTCAATATGAGCATGCTTAGGAGCTTTTTTGAAAAAGGAACGGACAAAACTTTATTTGAGGGCTTATACATTTCCGGCAATAAAGAGCTGTGTGACGAGTATATGGGGAAGTATCCTGTCATCTTTCTTTCATTCAAGGGTGTGGATGGTTTAGACTTTACTACGGCAAGACGTATGCTGTGTGCTATTTTAAAGGATGAGCTAGACAGACATTACTATTTGAAGACCAGTGATGTATTGACTGATGAGGATAGAACACTGTTTACAAAGATGCTTCATGGGCAGGATGACAATATTGAGGATAGTATACGAATGCTTTCAAAGCTGTTGTATAAGCACTATGGTCAGAAAGTAGTTATTCTCATAGATGAGTATGATGTTCCACTCGACAAGGCTTTTCAGAATGGCTACTACAAGGAGATGGTTTCTCTCATCAGAGGGCTTTTCGGGCAGGCGCTCAAGACCAATGAGTTTTTACAGTTTGCTGTGCTTACAGGCTGTCTTCGTGTGTCAAAGGAGAGTATTTTTACAGGTCTCAACAATTTTGAAATCAATTCTATTGTGGATATCGACCATGATGAGCAGTTTGGCTTCACTGATGATGAAGTTATGAAGCTGCTTTTAGACTATGACAGGAGCGAGAGGTACCCGGATGCAAAGGAATGGTATGATGGCTATCATTTTGGTAATGCGGATATTTATTGTCCGTGGGATGTGATTAATTTTGCCAAGAAGCTTGTTTCAGATCCGTCAGCCAGACCGAGTGCGTTCTGGATTAACAGCAGTGGAAATGACATGGTGAAGCGCTTTGTGGACAAGGCTGATCAGACCACAAGAGATGAGATTGAAAAGCTCGTGGCAGGTGGATTTGTGGAGAAGCAGCTTCGTCTTGATCTGACATATGATGAGATTGACAATACTATTGACAATCTGTGGAGTGTGCTTTTTACCACAGGCTATCTCACCAAAATCGGAGAGGTCAAGGTGCCTGACAGTGAGAGCTATGCCTATAAGCTTGTGATTCCTAATAAAGAGGTGCGTGAGGTGTTTATTCTCCAGATTCAGGAGTGGTTCAAGGCTGTTGTTGCAAATGATGATGATACTATGAAGCTTTTATCAAAGGCAATTCTGGATAAAGATGAGAAACAGATTACCAGGCAGCTCAATATCGTTATGAGCCGCATGATCAGCATACTCGATACCAAGGCGCCTGATGCTATGAAGGAGAATTTCTATCATGGCTTACTTCTCGGTCTACTGCGTGGCAGCAATCCGGACTGGCTGATTAAGTCCAATCGTGAGTCGGGAGATGGCTTTAGTGATATTTTGATTGAGCCGGAGGATCCGGATGCTGGGATCGTTATGGAGGTGAAGTATGCTAAGGAGATGAAGGATCTTGACGCAGCATGCGAGACTGCTATGGCACAGATTAAGAATAAGCGCTATGATGAGGCTCTGAGGGATGAGGGGCGGTGTGATATTTTAGCCTATGGCATTGCTTTTTGCAGGAAGCGGTGCAGGGTGGTTGGTGAGAAGCTGTAAATTATTTTTACTTTATACCAGAGGCTGGTATAGCGGATTATTTTGGAGGTATTTCTATGAGGCTTAAAACAGGACAAAAGTGCGCATTTGGATTTGGTGCATTTGGAAAAGATATTGTGTATATGCTTATTTCATCGTATTTGCTCTACTACTACAATGTAGTGCTTGGGATGAGCAGTGTGTTTATCGGCACGGTGATGATGGCGGCGAGGATTTTTGATGCGTTCAATGACCCGGTGATGGGCATTATCGTAGCAAAGACGCGTACCAGGTGGGGCAGGTTCAGGCCTTGGATTTTTGCCGGCACGGTGCTCAATGCCGTGACCATATATGCTTTATATGCCACTCCTGAGTCTATGGGTGATTCAGCGCAGAGAGTGTGGCTTACAGTGTTTTACTTTGCATGGGGCATCACATATACGCTTATGGATATTCCGTTCTGGTCTATGATTCCCGCAATCACTGAGCCGGGCAGCGACAGGGAGCAGCTTACATCGCTTGCGAGGACATGCTCCGGCATTGGAGATGCTATCCCTACGGTGCTCACGATGACAGTGGTGCCTATTCTTGGTGCAGGAAGCTCTATAGCTGACTACAGGATTGGATTTAAGTGGTGGGCACTTATTATAGCGGTAGTATTTGTGATTTCTGAGCTTGTATGCGTGGTATGTGTGCCTGAAAGACCGGTTGCCTGTGATGAGAAGCCGGGAAAGATATCCGACATGTTTAAAGCCTTATTTAAGAACGACCAGGCTATGACTGTTGTGGTATCAATCATTCTCGTGTATACATCACTCAATATCTGTGGCAACCTGGTGCTTTATTTCTTCCGGTTTGATGTGGGAAACGAGGGCGCATATTCTATATTTGCTGCAGTTGCTTTTGCAGCACAGGTGCTTGTCATGATGGTTATACCGCTGCTTCGCAAGAGATTCAGCAAAAGCCAGCTTTTTATATCAGGATTTATTATTCAGATAGCAGGCTTTGCGGTGATACTTATCATGGCATTTGCAAAGCTCTACACGCCGCAGAGCTGGTACATACTCTGCCTGCCGGGTATTTTGATTTATCTGGGCTACGGTATGCTCAATGTTATCATGACTATATTTCTTTCGGATTCTGTTGATTATGGTGAGGTGATGAATGGCACGAGAGAGGAGTCGGTAATTTTCTCAATGCAGACATTTACGGTAAAGCTCGCTTCCGGTGTAGCGGTATTTCTGGCTGGGCTGGTGGTTGACTGGATACATCTGGATACCGCGGCTGCGGTACAGACACAGGATACACTTGATGCTCTTCGTATGTGGATGACGATTCCGTCTGTTATCCTGCTCATTGTGGGCATATTTGTATTTAAGAGGTTTTATAAGCTGGATGATACAAGGATGGAAGAAATTAAATCCAAGCTTAATTAAAAACTGCTTAGAGTCTGTAGGATTGTATACGAAAACCAATAACGCCCATGCATGAATGCATGGGCGAATTTTTTATTTCTTAAGCTTCTTCTGTGCCGTAGAAAGCATCAGCTTAATACGGTTCAGCTGGTTCACCTCAGAAGCACCCGGATCATAATCGATAGCCACGATATTGGCATCCGGATGATCATGTCTGATTTTCTTTATAACTCCCTTACCCACAATATGGTTCGGTAAGCATGCAAAAGGCTGTGCACAGATGATATTTGTGACGCCCTCATTGATGAGCTCAAGCATCTCACCTGTCAGGAACCAGCCCTCACCGGTCTGATTACCGCACGAAACGATAGGAGAAGCATACTCTGCGAGATCCTGCACGTGAGCGGTTGGCTCAAAATGCTTGCTCTTAGCCAGCTCATCCCTAGCATCCTTTCTGAGCCACTCGAAGAAGGCGATAAGGCGGTTGTTCATAAACTTAGCTTTCTTAGAAGCACCGAGATAGTCAGCCTTGAAATTCGTGTTGTAGCAGCAGTAGAGTAAGAAATCAGTCAGATCAGGCACTACAGCCTCGGCTCCTTCAGCTTCGAGCAGGTCAACCACATAGTTGTTTGCTGCAGGCAGGAATTTGACGAGAATCTCACCGACCACGCCGACACGCGGCTTAACCTCATCTGTCATAGGCAGATTGTCGAAATCTCTTATGATTTCGCGGCACATCTTCTTGTATTTCTTGTGAGAGAGCATCTTTGTGTTGCCGACAAAATCGATGACTCTCTTTTTCCACTTCTCATGGAGTGCATTGGCACTTCCCGGCTCTTTCTCATAAGGACGTACCCTGTAGAGACAGCGCATAAAGATATCGCCAAACTCAAGTGCATACAGTCCGTGTTGGATAAGGCTTGGAGTAAACTTAAAGCCCGGGTTCTTCTCGAGACCTACCATGTTGATTGAGATAACAGGCACATCAGGATATCCGGCCTTTTCAAGGGCTCTTCGGATAAAGCCGATGTAGTTTGTTGCACGGCATCCGCCACCTGTCTGTGAGATGAGGATAGCTGTGTGTGTCATATCATAGTTGCCTGATTTGACGGCTGCCATAATCTGTCCCACGACGATGAGTGAAGGGTAGCAGGCGTCGTTGTTTACGAACTTAAGTCCCACGTCCACACATTCCCTTGCAGGGATATCCGGTATGACCATATTGTAGCCGGCTGCCTTGAAGGCTGGCACGAGAAGGTCAAAGTGTATAGGTGACATCTGAGGGCAGATGATGGTGTAGTTGTCTTTTTTCATCTGCTCGGTGAATACAACACGCTCGTAGTTAGACGGCTTTAATTCACGTTTTTCATGCTTGGTTTCCTTGACTCTTATGGCGGCAAGGAGCGAGCGGATACGGATTCTTGCTGCGCCCAGGTTGTTTACCTCGTCGATCTTCAGGCAGGTGTATATCTTGCCGGAGCCTGTCAGTATATCGTTTACACAGTCGGTTGTGACAGCATCGAGACCACAGCCAAACGAGTTGAGCTGGATTAAGTCAAGGTCATCACGGGTCTTTACAAAGTTGGCTGCTGAGTACAGTCTGGTGTGGTACATCCACTGATCCATGACGATGAGAGGTCTCTCAAGCTCGCCCAGATGGGACACTGAGTCCTCTGTCAGCACACAGATGCCATAGCTTGTGATGAGCTCAGGGATACCGTGGTTGATTTCCGGGTCCACATGGTACGGACGGCCTGCGAGCACGATTCCGCGACGTCCGGTGTCTTCCATGTAGTCGAGCACTTCCTCGCCCTTTCGCTGTATCTCAAGCCTTGTCATGGCAAGCTCCTTCCAGCCTGCGGCTACCGCATCACGAATCTGTGACTCAGGCAGGTTGAAATCACCCTTTGAGAAGGTGGCTACGAGCTGCTGTGAGATAGTTTCCTCACTCTCAAATGACATAAACGGATTTATGAATTTAACCTCGCCTGAGGTAATCTCGTCCACGTTGTTTTTGATATTCTCAGAGTATGATGTGACAATAGGGCAGTTGTAGTGATTGTTTGCATCAGGAAACTCCTTGCGTTCATATGGCACTGCTGGGTAGAAAATAAAATCTACATTTTGCTTTATGAGCCAGCTTATATGACCATGTGTGAGCTTTGCAGGGTAGCACTCTGACTCACTTGGGATGGAGTCGATACCCATCTCATAAATCTTTCTGGTAGACTGTGGTGACAGTACTACAGAAAAGCCGAGACGTTTGAAAAATGTAGCCCAGAACGGATAGTTCTCGTACATATTCAAGGCTCTTGGGATGCCGACTGTACCGTGTGGAGCATCCTTTGGGTCAAGTGGCTCATAGTCAAATATACGTTTGTTCTTGTATTCAAAAAGATTTGGGATGTTATCCTTGTTCTTCTCCTTGCCAAGACCCTTTTCACAGCGGTTTCCGGTGATGTACTGTCTGTTGTCGGAGAATTTGTTTATAGTTAAAAGACAGTGGTTTGTACAGCCCTGACAGCGTGCGAGCTTTGTGGTGTAGGTGAGCTCGTTTATCTGGTCGATTGTGAGCATTGTTGTCTTATAATCAGCCGTGTGGCGCTCACGTGCGATGAGTGCGGCACCAAAGGCACCCATGATACCTGCGATGTCAGGCCTTGTGGCATGTACACCTGCAATTTTTTCAAAGCTTCTAAGAACGGCATCATTGTAGAAGGTACCGCCCTGGACTACGATATTTTCACCGAGGTCGCTTGCATCAGACAGCTTGATAACCTTGAAAAGTGCATTCTTTATTACTGAGTAGGCAAGTCCTGCTGATATATCTGCGACAGATGCGCCCTCCTTTTGGGCCTGCTTTACCTTTGAGTTCATGAAAACCGTACATCTGGTTCCGAGGTCGATAGGATTCTTTGCAAAAAGGGCTTCCTTTGCAAAATCCTGTACTGAGTAGTTTAAAGACTTTGCGAAGGTCTCAATAAATGAGCCGCAGCCTGAAGAGCAGGCCTCGTTGAGCTGTACTGAGTCGACGGTCTGGTTCTTTATCTTGATGCACTTCATGTCCTGTCCACCGATATCGAGGATACAGTCTACCTTTGGGTCGAAGAATGCTGCTGCGTAGTAGTGGGCTACAGTCTCAACTTCGCCGTCGTCCAATTTTAATGCTGCCTTTAATAAAGCCTCTCCGTAGCCTGTAGAGCAGGAGTGTACGATGTGTGCATCCTCAGGAAGCTTTGCGTAAATCTCCTGGATAGAACGGATGGCTGTCGCGAGAGGGCTTCCGTTGTTATTGCTGTAGAATGAGTATAAAAGGTCTCCGTCCTCGCTTACGAGAGCGATTTTGGTGGTGGTTGAGCCTGCATCTATTCCGAGATAGCAGTTGCCATTGTATGTAGAAAGGTCACCGGTCTTTACATGATTGTTGCCGTGACGCGTTGTAAATTCATCGTAATCAGCCTGATCCTTAAAAAGAGGCTCCATACGTGCTACCTCAAATTCCATCTTTATGCCGTTTGAGAGGCGGTCGATTAAGGATGAGAGTGTGGTGACAGAGTTGTCTTTATAGTTTAATGCAGAGCCTATTGCTGCAAACAGATGAGAGTTTTCAGGAACGATAGTGTGCTCGTCATCGAGATTTAAGGTTCTGATAAATGCTGATTTAAGTTCTGACAAAAAGTGCAGAGGACCGCCAAGGAAAGCAACATGTCCCTTGATTGGCTTACCGCAGGCGAGGCCGCTGATGGTCTGGTTTACCACGGCCTGAAAGATTGAAGCGGATAAATCTTCGCGTGTGGCTCCCTCATTGATGAGAGGCTGGATATCTGTTTTGGCAAATACTCCACAGCGGGCTGCTATAGGGTAGATGGCCTTGTAGCTTTTTGCGTATTCATTTAGTCCTGTAGCGTCTGTCTGGATGAGAGAAGCCATCTGGTCGATAAATGAGCCTGTACCGCCGGCACATATGCCGTTCATACGCTGCTCCACGTTACCACCCTCGAAGTATATGATTTTGGCATCCTCGCCACCTAGCTCTATTGCCACATCGGTCTGTGGAGCATAGTGTGTGAGTGCGGTAGATACAGCTATAACCTCCTGTACGAATGGCACCTCAAGGTGCTTTGCAAGAGTGAGTCCGCCGGAGCCTGTTATCATAGGACAAACTGAAAGGTCACCTGTCTTGTCGTAGGCCTTTCTGATAAGGGACTCAAGTGTCTCCTGGATATTTGCAAAATGACGCTCATAATCGGAAAAGAGGATATTGTCATCGGCATCAAGAAGTGCAATCTTGACGGTTGTTGAGCCGATATCAATGCCCAACTTATGTAAGCTGTTATTTTCCATAGTGGTTCCTCCATAATGTATTACTTATATGCTGTCTCTTATACACATCTCCGAGCCCACGAGACTGCAGCTAATCTCG
>ENA-OYYC01000829-OYYC01000829.1-human-gut-metagenome-genome-assembly--contig:-NODE-829-length-12862-cov-6.336222_pt1 | contig 12862 bp, 15 predicted proteins | sample MGYA00243242_ERZ653433 | MGnify/ENA primary metagenome ERZ653433 (study PRJEB26926, sample SAMN06165127) | human gut metagenome | biome: ENVO:00009003; feature: ENVO:2100002; material: ENVO:00002003... | reverse complement strand
TTATCGTCGGCAGCGTCAGATGTGTATAAGAGACAGATATAAAATAATTACTATGTTTGTATAACCAACTCCGCCGCTCACCGGTCGGGGGGGTGAATGATTGGTAAAAGACGTTTACTGACGATCTCTTACGGTCGAATCTCGCAGAATTGCATCATATTGTGCAAAAGAAAGTGTGGCAATGAATTTTCTACGCCGGACGCATTACATTCTGGTAGCCTATTCTGTTCGATGTTTTGATAAAGCATCATAATGAAGTGGCAAGATGTGTCAATGAGAAGGTGTCGTATGTTGCCGACTTTTACAGGCGAAGCAAGAGCCGGATTGTATGTCAAGAGAAGAATAAAGTAAAGAAACCCGCGTCTTTCTTTTCAACAACCTATTTGTAGCCGAATCTGGGGATTTCTATAAGCTACGGAATGTATTCACAGTATGACAGATAAATCCTCTTCAAGCACACCTTCCGGCAGTTCGAAATACCGGCGGCTGAAATACCTCCTGCATAGCGGAAAGAATCCGAAGATCGTATATTTTGCTGTGAATTATATGCGGAAGATGTTGCCCGGGGCTTTATTACGAGCCCGTTTGCCTCGGGTTTTAGGCGAAGCCCGCGCTTCTGCCGACCGTGAGTACATACAGCGGAGGGTCGGATACTACAACAAACTGACCGAACTCGGCAATGCCGAAGAATTCGCTCGTCGCAGTGTAGCTGTCGGCAATCTGCCGATGACACGACAGAAAGTTTATTGGTTCGATACCATGGAATATGCACGGTGGTTTCCGGCTCGTCTTAAAATGATGATGGTCGAAGGCGATGTAACGACCGTGCCCGATACGCCATGTTTGCTGAAAAGCCGTCCGATACACGGAGAGAACGCCAACTCCGTACTCCTGAATATGAATAAGGTGCGTCATTTCATTTTTGTAAACGACAAGATTCCTTTTGAAAAGAAAAAAGACATGGCGATATTCCGCGGGAAAATTAATCGTAAGCCCAACCGCATCCTGTTCATGGAGAAATTCTGGGGCAACGGCAGGTTCGATCTCGGAGCCATAGACCACGTAAAAGCCGATTGGACGAAACCTAAGATTTCCATATACGACCAACTGAAATACCGTTATATAATGGCGATCGAGGGAAATGACGTGGCGAGCAATTTGAAGTGGGTGATGTCCTCGAACTCCATAGCGGTGATGCCGAAGCCGAAGTTCGAGACGTGGTTTATGGAAGGGACGCTCGTGCCCGGGTATCATTACATAGAGGTGAAGGACGATTTCTCCGACGTGGAGGAAAAACTCGACTATTATTCAAGCCACATCGACGAGGCGGAAGCGATTATAAAACATGCCAACGAATATGTCGCGCAGTTTAGAAACAAAAAGCGCGAAAGGGCTATCTCGCTCCTTGTACTCGACAAATACTTCTCTATCACTAACCCCTCGTACAAAAAATAATGAAGTTCGAGGCGGGGAATCGACCTGTTTTATTTGTTGTGTATTCGGGGAAAATACGGAATATATAGAGAACGCATAATATTAAAACGAAAAAAATATGGACCGAACATTTTGTCAAAGTTGCGGAATGCCGCTTACCGACGATAACAAAGGCACGAATGCCGACGGCAGCAGAAGTGAAGATTATTGCATCTATTGCTATAAGGACGGAAAGTTTACGCAGGATTTCAATATGAGCCAGATGATAGAATTTTGTGCTCAATTCACCGATCAGATGAACGAGGAAGCCGGCTGGAATCTGACACCCCAACAGGTAAAGGAGCAGATGCGGCAATTCTTCCCGCAATTGAAACGGTGGAAACAGAAAGACGAGAGAACCCTTGCGGAGAAAGCGGAAGCACTCTCGCTCAATGCCGTGAAGTGACGTTGGCTTCGGTCAATGCCGACGGTTTTCCCCGTCCCGTACTTATGGACAAAGGGCATACGAAGGGATGCAACGAGGTGTGGGTAGCTACGGGAGCGGATTCGATGAAGACCGCCGATTTCAGAATGAATCCGAAAGCCGGGTTGTGCTATTCTTTTTATGGCGACAGTGTTGCTTTGCGGGGTACGGTCGAGATTATTACGGACGATAAAGTCCGCCAAGAGTTGTGGCAGGATTGGTATGCCAATTACTTCCCCGGAGGAGCGGCTGATCCGAATTACATTCTCCTTCATTTTGTCGGGACGGAAGCCACTGTCTGGATCGACCGCGAGTTTGCTCACGTGCAATTTTAATGCGATTGTCTGCCGGATGTTATGATAGAGACCGAACGACTGGTTTTGCGGGAATGGAGCGAAACCGATATCCTTCCCTTTGCGGAAATCAATCGGGATGAGGAGGTGATGAAGTACTTTCCGAAGAAGCTTTCTTATGAAGATACGGTTGGTTTTTATGATCGTATAGTCCGCGAATTTGCGGAATACGGATATGGACTGTATGCAGTGGAGTTGAAGCAAACGGGCGAATTTATCGGTTACACCGGTTTCCATCGGTTCGATTTCGCTGCCGGCTTTTCGCCCGGAGTAGAGATCGGTTGGAGGCTCGACAGCCGGTATTGGAATCGGGGATATGCCACGGAAGCAGCTCGGACGTGTCTGGATTATGCCGGCAAAAAGAAATGGTTTGCCCGGGTGTATTCCTTTACGGCATTATGTAACCGCCGATCGGAGCGTGTCATGCAGAAAATAGGCATGGAGTATGCCGGTACATTCTTTCATCCGGCATTGCCCGACGGACATTGGCTTAAAGAACATTTACTATATAAAATAAACTGCAAGCCGAGCGCAGACGCGGTCAAGTGAAAACTTGAACCGATTATGCCGAGGCGCAGCGTTTATTGAAAACCAAAAGTTTAAAATAAACTGCAAGCCGGGCGCAGAAGCCGTCAGGTGAAACTTGAACGGATTATGCCGAGGCGAGGAATGGTCTATAAAAATGAACATTATGAATAACGAGATCCTTTATGTTTTGTTGCCGGATTATGCCGCGCACGAAATCGTGTATCTTTCGGAAGCGATAGCCTCCGATGAACAATCGCTGAAAGAGAGTCCCAAGTATGTAAATAAGATCGTCGCACCGACTATGGATCCGGTTAAATCGATTGGCGGATTCCGCACTTTGCCGGACTATTCGTTCGATACGATGCCCGACGACTATGCCGCTATGGTATTGATCGGCGGATTCGGTTGGGCGACATCGGTTGCCGACAAGGTAGTGCCGATTGTAAAACGAGCCATTGAGAACGGAAAGATTGTTGGCGCGATATGTAATGCCGCTTCGTTCTTGGCAAAACACGGATTTCTCAATCACGTCCGGCATACGGGAAACGGTGTGGAACAATTGAATCTATGGGGCGGTGAGAACTATGCCGGTGCCGCGATGTATCTGCATGAGCAGGCGGTAAGCGACAAAAACATAGTGACGGCGAACGGTTCGGCAACGCTCGAATTTGCAAAGGAGCTGTTGCTGCTGCTCGAAAACGATACGCCGGAATGTATCGAAATGTATTATCAGTTCAACAAACAGGGTTTCTGTGCTTTATTCAAATAATACAATTATGTTTATTGCCATTCTTACCTACAAGAAGCCTTTGAGTGAGGTGGACAAATACCTTGATGCGCATCGCCGGTATCTTGCCGAGCATTATGCTGCCGGTAATTTCATTGCATCGGGACCTCAAACTCCACGTGTCGGTGGTGTGATTATGATAAAAGCGAAAAACCGCGAGGCAGTCGAGGCGTTCATACGGCAAGACCCATTTCACATGAATGGAATCGCCGACTATCAGATTGTGGAGTTTACCCCCACTATGTTTGTCACTGAGGAGTTAAAACCAATCTTATTGTAATGCCCTACATAACCATCGAAAGCGGAGCATTGACTTCCGAACAAAAAAAGTTGCTAATCGAGCGGCTCACCGCTACGGCTTCGGAGATAACCCATATTCCGTCGCAATTTTTTATGGTCTCCATCAAAGAATTACCGGACGAAAATATAGGTATAGGCGGCGAATCTATCGACCGGATAAAAAGAAAATACAAGGAATGAAATGCGTAAAGTTCGTGTTTCATCCCTTGTCGTATAAGCAATCTGTTGAATCGGGTCGGATGGAGACGGCGGATTGTTACCGTTACAAGTGTCCGATGCGGTCGCGATAGGCTTTCAGTTCCTTTTCGGGAAAGGACGTGATAGCTCTGTCGAGTTCGGCGATTATAGCGGCTTTGTCGTCGGGGAGGGTACTGTATTTCAGCATCGTCGTATTTCGCTATTGCCAGACAGAGAGGTAAGGGTTTCTATCACTTACCGAAACGGACACCCAATTTTACGTACCCGCAATTTGCTGTGTCGTATTTGACAAGACCGTTATATCCGATGCCGAACGAAAAACGCTTCACATCGATTCCTACGCCGGCTTGACAATAAAATCCGTTAAGTCCATCCAGTACTATCATACCGAAAAAGCCTCCGAGCGAACAGTTCACGTAGGGATATATCTTTTTCCCGGTCGGGATATAACCTTTTAGATTGATGCCGACAGGCATATAGGCATTCGTAGAAATGTCTTTATAGACTTTAAAGTTTTCCCAATCCACAAATTCTGTTGTGAAGAATAGGGAATGAAAACCCATTTCGACACCGATATAGCCATAATCCCACAAACGCATACCGAGGCTCAGATCTATCGCCGGACCACCTCCTTTCGACGTGAAAATAGCACTGCCGTAGATATAGCTTTGCAGACGAACTCCGTTGGATTGTTTTTTGTCGCTCTTAAAAACCTCTTTTTCTCCATTTGAGTATTTCACATAGAAAACTTCCGACTTATTCACCGTATATTTCGGTCCGTCGGGGTTGTTCCATTTTATATACGATATGGTTTTGTCTGTAATGTCGGTTACTTTGGTCTCGATTTCGCTTGCATCGTTGAATACGATAATGTCCTGCGAACGGGCAGACAGGATAAAAAACACGAATACAAAAAACAGAGTCAATTTTTTCATGGCATTTAAATTTTATTGTTGGAAGCATCACCTCCTTCATGTCATCCATTAATTTATTATGCAAAAAGTGAGGAGGCAAATTTCGTCTATCTAAACAGACGGTTGCAGAATACCCGAATCAAAATAAACGATGATGCCATACTCTCGGATAGATACGGAAATGGATACACGAAAAATGTGTCCTGTCATAATATAGGCGAGAGAAGAGTGCTGTTCGTCGTCCTTTGATTCTGAAATCTTCTATATCTTCTGCATCAGACAGTGCGAAAACACTTTTTAAATTAATTATGTCTGTCAATTGCTTGATTTTACAAAGATAGTGAAAGGTGAGTGCAAAAGCAAATGAGAAACGAATGTTTTCAATAGCCGAGAGCACCGAACTTGTTCGGGCTATGTTGAGGCAAGAAAAGGTTCATGATATGAATGTTTCACGATCTGATTTTGCCGAGCCGCATCCTATCTTATCCAATGATATACAATTTGTTATTTCGTACAACATTTTGCATGGCGCGTCGGCACAAAAAATAAAATATTCGGGACAAGCCCTATCGTTGTAAAGTCCGAATCTCTTTCCTTGTATATAATCTGTTGAATCGGGTCGGATGGAGACGGCGGATTGCCACCGTTACAAATGCCCGATGCGGTCGCGATAGGCTTTCAGTTCCTTTTCGGGAAAGGACGTGATAGCTCTGTCGAGTTCGGCGATTATAGCGGCTTTGTCGTCGGGGAGAGCCCCGGTTATCGGTATCGTATTGGATACGTGATGACCGAGCAGGTTTGTCTTGATAGTCAGTCGTTCGATAAGAGTACGCATTTCCACAAGCCGTTCTATCTCAGGCATCTCTTCATAAAATCCGTCGGTCATTTCCCGAAACAGTTGTGATTCGGGAAATATCGTCAGTGAAACGATATTGATGATGCACGGGTGAAGCCGGTTGAGAACATCGGCAGTGGCAATTGCATTTGCTATTCCGTTCCCTTTTCCTCCCAGTCCGTTGAGATAGAATATATTATATCGTATTCCGGCAACATCGAGTTTGGACAGTTGTTCAAGAATATCGACTGCGCGATAGCCTTTATTCATTCGTTCAAGAGTCGGGTCATGGGCGGTCTCGATCCCGATATTGATACTGTCGAGTTTCAGATGATGGAGATTTTTCAGCTCTTCCACCGATTTGGGTACGATGTCGGTGACACGGGCAAACATCCCGAACGATACCAGATGGGGAAGATATTTGCGGAGTAACAAGGCAACGTCGAGCAATTTGTTGTAGCTTAGTGCGAAAGGATTTGCACCGGTCAGATAGACACGCCGGGCACGAGGCTGCCATTGGCGGATTATTTTTAAATCTTCTTCCACTTCCGAAAGTGGAGACATTCGGAATGGAGTGCCATGATAGAGACTGCAAAATTTACATTTGTGCCATGTGCAGCCGGAGGTCAGTTGCAGAAGCTGGGATTGGGCTTCGTACGGCGGTCGCCATACTTGTCCGGTGAAATGAAGTTTCGGATACATCATATTTCGATTATTTTATGTAACTTTGATGAGCAAAGATATAATGTAAACATCCGGAATACAATAACTTACCGATCGGTTTGTCCCTTACCGGAAGGTTAGTTCTGTTCACGGTAAACCGATTACGACACCGAGAAATGGCAAAAAAATTAGATTACGAATATTGCAAGGCAGCCCCCATGCTCGAATGGATGGGAAACAAATGGGCTTTGGTGGTGCTTCTGAAAGTTTCGGAGGGAGAACCTGTGCGCTTTAACGAGCTTTACCGGACGATTCCTTCCATTTCCGAAAAAGTCCTCTCTGCGGTGCTTCGGCAACTGTATGCCGATGGAATCCTCGATCGTCGGCTCTATCCCGAGGTCCCTCCGAGGGTGGAATATTCCGTTTCGGAATTTGGGAAAACTTTGTTGCCCCATGTTCGGGAACTTATTGATTGGGGGCGTGAAAATTTTGATACGATCATGGCAAATCGGAAAAGTCGGAAGTTGTGAAATATGCAATGCAGATGAACTCGGTTGGGAATGGATAAGATGTTGAAGATATGATTACGTCCGATCGGGGCAAATTATGGAAGACAGGAGATACTCGTATGAAATCGTTGGAGGAGATGACCTTGCAGGAACTCTGGATGCTTTTTCCGATAGTTCTGGTCGAACACAAGGATTGTTGGAACGATTGGGCTGTGGAGGAGATAGCCCGAATGAAAGAATTATTGGGCGATCGTGTCGTTGCGATCAGTCATATAGGAAGCACGGCGATAAAAGATATATGGGCGAAGCCTATTATAGATATACTGATGGAGGTCGGAGCCGGGATAGCCCTGAGTGAAATCAAAAGCTCGATCATTGCTGCCGGGTATCGATGTATGTCGGAAACCGCAAATCGGATAAGTTTCAATAAAGGTTATACCCCCGAAGGCTTTGCCGATAAGGTATTCCACCTCCATTTGCATTACGCCGGTGACAACGATGAAATTTATTTCAGGGATTATCTGAATGCTCATCGGGAAATAGCCGTTGCATACGAGACCTTGAAAATGAATCTTTGGAAGCGGTTTGAAAATGACCGTGACGGATATACGGCGGCGAAAACGGATTTTGTAGCCCGTTATACGAATTTGGCTAAATCGGAATTGTGATGGAAGAGGATGGCGGAATACGGTTTTATAAACCATGTAGTGCGTTGCAGCCGTATGTACGTTACTATTGGGTGTTGAAGAGCCGCGAGAGTTTCAGCACGCTGACATTTCCTATCGGCTGTCCGCAGATCATTTTTCATAAACGGTCGCCGTTGTTTATTCCCGAACTCTCCATTTCGCAAAACAAATTTACGATTAGCGGTCAAGTGAATTTCCCGGCGCATGTCTGTTCCGATGGCGATACCGAAATGATTGTAACCGTGTTTCAGCCTCATGCCATAGGGCTGTTTATAGACACGCCTCCCTCTTTGTTTTATAATCTTGAAATTTCGGGATATGAGGTGGAGAACCGGAATCTGAACGAACTTGCCTCGCGGATCTTCGACTGTCGGGACAATGGACAATGTGTGCGGATGATCGAACTTTGGTTGCTTGCGAAGTTGCGCGACATTTCGGTGTCGAACTTTGTGCGTATCGGTTCGGCGGTGCGGATGTTGATGAAAACACCTTCAACTTCGGTCTCCGAACTTGCCGGCATTGCTTGCATTGGTAAGAAGCAGTTCGAGCGACTGTTTAACGCAAGTGTAGGAATGAATCCCAAAGAATATGCTCGGGTGGTACGGTTTCAGAAATCGTTGTGGCAGATGCAGTGCGGATGCGACGACGATACCGGTATAGCCTATGTATGCGGTTATGCCGATCAGTCGCATTTCATTCGCGAATGTAAAATGTTCAGCGGATGCACGCCGGGAAAACTGAGAAATGAGTATCGGCCGTATTCCGATCTGTTTACCCAGCCGGTGTAAATCCGCTTTTACCCCGAGTTTTCAGAATGTCCCTTTTCTTCTATCCGGTGAGACCTTTATGCCGTAACTTTGTTGCAAAAAAAGTATGAAAGAAGTAGATCCGCAACAAACCACGCGAGCCTATGCCTATGATATGTGGATGAAAGCACCGATGCCCATGGTAACCTTTTTCAAGACGCTCGACGTATCCCGCCTTGTACGGATTAGCCGTAGACGAGGTTTGAAGTTCAACATGCTGATGTGTTGGTGTATCGGGAAGGCGGCAAGTCAAGTAAAAGAATTTTATCTGCTTCCTGTCGGAGATAAACTCATCCGGTACGATAATATCGCTGTCAATACCATTGTGGCAGACAAGAGGGGAGAAGTCAGTTCGTGCGATCTCCCTTTCACAACCGATTTCGCTCTGTTCAACCGACACTATTTGCAACTGACCAAACAGGTTGCCGAGTCTTGCCGGAATCACGATTTGCCGGACTGTATGGTTATCGGTACCTCTGCATTGGCGCAATTCGACATCGACGGCGCAGTCGGAATGTACAGCGGCATCTTCAACAACCCGTTCATGATATGGGGCAGGTATCGAAAGAAGTGGTTTAAAACGACATTGACCGTATCATTCCAATTCCATCACACACAGATGGACGGCGCACACGCCGCCCGTTTTCTCGATCTGTTGCAGCAGGAAATATCTTTCGGACACATGGACTGATCGATTCTCCCTTTCCGTTATTTTGTGGACTTTATCACCCTCAATCCTCCGCTTATTTATGTGGGGCTTTGAGGTATTAATAGGGAGATTGTTAAATGATCGGTTTGAAGTAGTCTGAATATATCAAAAGAGAGTAGAATAATCCTATATTTTGTAGGATTTATTAAATTTGTATTTATGAGATAAAAACCTAATTTCCATTCGGGGGCTGTATATAATAGTAAGTTAGTATGAGATTTTCTCTTATTATTTGATTTTTTGGAAAAACGAAAAAATATGGATACTCAAAGTGATAATACAGATTTTAAAGCTCTTTTTGCAGAGTTATTATCCAATACAGATATATCTAGTGATGCATCTTTGGAAGAAATTAGTGAAAAGTGGAATGCTCTAAATGATCTTCTCTTTAAGAATATTCCTCAAAAATTATTTCGATTCCGAAGTTGTAGTGTTGATAGTTTTATTTCTTTACAAAGTGGGACTATTTCATTGTGTACGGCTAATTCGTTTAAAGATAAATATGATTCATTGGTATATGTCAATAATGATGAAATCATAAAAAGAATAACAGCCCTTATAAATTCTAATGTAATGGAAGAAATATGGAATGGTATTGAAAACGGAACGGTAATTTCAGTGTTTGAATCTATTTATGGTAAAGAAAAGATAAGACAAATGCTTGAAGAAATTTATAAATATCCTGTAGAAGAGAGGAAGCAAAAATTTTATGAAAGTGCATACTTTGTGTTACCGCAAATCATAAATCAAATTAAACCTCAGATTGATTATATTCGTAGGGATCGTTTTACAAAAATAGCTTGCTTTACTGAAGATGTTCAGTCTTTATATATGTGGGATACATACGCTGATGGTTATAAGGGATATGCTCTTGAATATGATTTTAGAGAATTCCATTTTAAAGGATGTCGTAGTTGTAATAAGGTACATGATTGTAATGATGCTAATAAGAATTTTTCAAACTTGTTTCCGATAATATATTCTAATATTCGATATGATGCAACAGTTAATGTAATGAATATTATCTTGGGTAGTATTTTTAGGAGTTGGGGCGCAAACAAATTGTTGCCTCCTGCTATTGATCAACTTTTTTGGTACAAAGCTTATTTATATAAAAATGGAATCGAATATGGTCACGAAAAAGAGTGGCGAATGATTACACGTTGTCTCAATCAGCAAGACAATGATTTTGCAACAATCTCGGATTTGGAATGTTTAAAAGCAATTTATTATGGTCCAAATATGGAAAAAAGGTATAAAGATTTCCTTCGTGAAATCGCTCGCCAAAAGAATTTATTAGAATATGATATATCTATAGATACTGAAAGTTCATGCTATGAATTAAGAATAACCCCACTTAAATAACGAAAATATTTTTTATGAAGCATATTTACATCACTGATTATCAGTGATTATTCATTTTAATCGGTACAACTTTTGTTTCTACAAGTACCCGAATGTAGGAAGTGTAACCGATTGTATCTCATGGTTTTGCAAACACGGTTGTTCCGTTTCTTTTCAGTCTTTTTGTGGAATGCCCGCTACCAGATACAATATATTATAGAACATTTCCGCAGGTATGTTACAGAACGCTTGCTGAATACAAAGGTAGTGGTTTTCTTGGGTTTTCTATGGTTTGCACCTGTATTTGTAAAAATATTGATTCGTTGGAAAAAATGCGGCTGTATATGATTATTCGTTTGAAAAAGTGTAGCTGCTCTATGGCAGACGGATTCCAAGCACATGTGGAACTTACGATATAATTTATCGCGCCATCATCGGTAGTCTTTGTCCTGTCGATGATGGCGCGACTTACAGATCTAATGGCGTTATACGTAAAAATTTCATAGCCATTAGTATCTATTTTAGCTGTTCCCTATTTGTCGGAAGCGAAAGGCAAGACGGGAAGTCCGGACTCGATGCCATAGAGATTCCCGTCCGGATAATCCGCCCAGTTATATCTGACTGCCACAGGATTTTGTACCAATGGCGACGACAGCCTTATTGTACGGTCGGAGGTGAGTCGGGCATTTGCATACGCCCAAGTGCCGTTTTTATCTTTGATTATGAATCCGGTAACGGCTCCTCCCGTGGCTTTTATACTATCGTTGAAAGTCAGCTCCACATAACCGCTGCCGATTTTACTATCTATGCAACGTGGCGTGTTACATTTCTGCTTCATTCCGTAGGTTTTATCCAGCGCAAGCATAGTCAGACGCCGTGCCACTTCCGCCTTGTTGGTGGGGTGAATATCAATCGGATTGCCAAGATCGATAGCCGTCGCCATGTCGGTATGCGGCAGTTCGAGAGCCTTTGACTGTGCGTTACGCAATAATGCCCATTCCGATTCGGGCTGTACAACGACAGGTTGCATAAAGCCGGCAAGCTGCACGAAATAGAACGGCATAGAGGGATTGCCAAATGCTTTTCTCCAACCATTTATCATGTTTTTGAAACAAATTTCGTATTGCCTGGCTCTACCGACATTGGCACAGCCCTGATACCAGAACACGCCGGCAACAGGCATCGTTCTGAGCGGGTTGATCATCGCGTTGTAAAGGGCAGTGGGGTAGTACTGGCTTTCCGGCCATTCGCTTCGTATGTCTGTTTTGGAAAAATCAGCCACGATGGCATAGTTCCACTCTCCGTCGAGACTATGGCTTTCGCCATTTACAATTGCGTATGACGATTTCCATATACCGCCGCCTCCGCCATTGTCGATGACTTCCACGGTGATGACGTTTTTGCCGGCTTTGACAAGCCGACCGTCTACTTCATATTCCCGCATGCGGTCAAAAATCTGACCGCTACCTACCATTTCACCGTTGAAATATGCCGTGTCCCAGTCGTCAATAGCTCCAAAACATAGTTTTAACGATTTCCCGGAGGCTTCGGCAGGGAGGATTAGTTCATATTGCATCGCAACGATGCCGTCGAATCCGGGCAGTACGTTCTCCTCCCACATCGACGGTACAGGCATCTTTCCCCAGCCTTTGCCCTTTTGCATCACATTTCTGTCATACGGGTAAGCTATTTTACCGGGGCTGTCATACGACTCGTAAACCCGCTTTATCTCCATATCTTTCAGAGCCTGTTCGTTTTTCCCTTTTCCCAGCAGACCATATTGATATTCAAGCCCGGGCACCCCTTTGAGTGCTTCGTACGGTGTCCATGCCTCGACAGGTGTGCCGCCCCAACTGGCATCGATTATACCTACCGGTACATTCAGCGAATCTTGAAGCATTTTGCCGCACAGATAGCCTATTGCCGAGAAGGAAGTTGCCGCGGGCGAGGATTCCGCCCAGCCGTATTCAACGTCCGTGTCATCGAGTGGATTGACTGATGACGTGTTCCTGATCTGTAACAGCCGCAGGGCAGGACGCTGCATTGTGGCAACTACTTCGTCGGCATCCATCAGTTGCGCCCAATCTCCCTTTATGGGGAATTCCATGTTCGACTGCCCCGAACAAATCCACACTTCGCCCGACAGCACATTTTGCAGCACCGTCTTCTCTCCATTGCCCGAGCCGTCATCAAAAATGAGCGTATAGGGACCGCCGGCGGGAGGAGTCGGGATATTCAACTCGAAACGTCCGTTTTTGCCTGTTCTGGTTTTGCCCTCTCCTCCGGCTGTCTCTTATACACATCTCCGAGCCCACGAGACTGCAGCTAATCTC
>ENA-OYYC01000828-OYYC01000828.1-human-gut-metagenome-genome-assembly--contig:-NODE-828-length-12920-cov-6.752895_pt1 | contig 12920 bp, 7 predicted proteins | sample MGYA00243242_ERZ653433 | MGnify/ENA primary metagenome ERZ653433 (study PRJEB26926, sample SAMN06165127) | human gut metagenome | biome: ENVO:00009003; feature: ENVO:2100002; material: ENVO:00002003... | reverse complement strand
GACAGAAAAATATTTAACTGCGATGCATTTATAAAAAGTATTACCTTTGTGGGCGTTATTTCCGATATGCTCCCTTTTCGAAGATGAAGCCTCTGTGACAGAGTCTTGAATATCGGGGATAATAAAATGATCTTGTATATTTTTTAATAGGTTACAATATGGATATGCAATTCGATAAGTCGAAATTGAATTTGAAGAGTCTGAATTTAGATAAATTGGAAAAGATGGTTCTCAATTTGAGAAAAACAAAATACAAGATAAAATTTACCCGGAAACGATTGTTGATCGGGGCGGCGGCATTGCTGGCTGTCGCAGTGGCGTTGTATTTTATATTGAGGCAGAAACCGGCGCCGCAACTGTATCCTACGGTCGAAGTCGAAACGGTGACAACCGAAGATGTCGAGATTTATGGCGAATACGTAGGGCGTATCCGTGCGCATCAGTTTGTAGAGATACGAGCACGGGTGGAGGGCTATTTGGAAAATATGCTTTTCGAGGAAGGCTCGTATGTCAAGAAAGATCAGGTACTGTTCATTATCGACCCCAAACTATACAAGGCTCGTGTCGATCGGGCGAATGCCCAGTTGGAAAAAGACCGCGCGTTGGAATTGAAAGCCAAACGCGATTTGGAACGCATCCGTCCGTTGTACGAACAGAATGCGGCGAGCCAGCTCGACCTCGACAATGCGATTGCATCGTACGAAAGTGCGGCTGCCGCCGTCATTATGAGCGAAGCCGATCTTACGCAGGCGGAAATGGCATTGGGCTATACTACCGTGCGGTCGCCCATATCCGGACATATCAGCGAACGGAATGTCGATATAGGTACGTTGGTCGGACCCGGTGGCAAATCGTTGCTGGCTACAATCGTGAAGAGCGATACGGTGCGTGTCGATTTCAGTATGACCGCATTGGATTATTTGCGGAGCAAGGAGCGCAACGTAAATCTCGGTCACAAAAGCGCGTCGCGCAAGTGGGACCCCTATATCACGATTACGTTGGCAGACAACTCTTATTATCCGTTGAAAGGGTGGGTCGATTTCGCCGATCCGCAAGTCGATCCGAAAACCGGAACTTTCTCGGTGCGGGCGGAAATGGCAAATCCCGATCAGATTCTTTTGCCGGGGCAATTCACTAAGGTAAAACTTTTGCTCGATGTCCGTGAAAACGCTATTGTCGTGCCCTCTAAGGCGGTGATTATCGAAAAAGGCGGAGCCTACATCTATGTGGTTCGTCCGAACGATATTGTCGAACGGCGTTTCATCGAGCTGGGTCCCGAACTTGAAAACAAAATTGTGGTGACCCGGGGGTTGGCAAGCTACGAACGCATTGTTGTCGAAGGTTATCATAAACTGACGCCCGGCATGCGTGTCACGGTTGTAGAACCGGAAAAAACAAACGAACCAGTCGATAAAAAATAATCCGGATGAAAGCAGATTTCTTTATAGACCGTCCGGTATTTTCGACGGTCATATCCATCGTTATAGTTATCATAGGTATCATCGGGCTTACCCTGCTGCCTATCGACCAATACCCGCAGATCACGCCGCCGGTGGTGCGCATCAGCGCGTCCTATCCCGGAGCCAGTGCCCAGACGGTGACGCAGGCGGTAGCTACCCCGATTGAACAGGAGCTGAACGGTACGCCCGGCATGCTCTATATGGAATCCAGCAGTTCCAATTCGGGCGGATTCTCGGCGACGGTGACTTTCGACATATCCACCAACCCCGACTTGGCGGCAGTGGAGATCCAGAATCGCGTGAAACTGGCGGAGTCGCGGTTGCCGGCGGAGGTTATTCAAAACGGTCTTTCGGTAGAAAAGCAGGCATCGAGCCAGTTGCTGACGATCTGTCTGTTATCGTCCGATCCCAAGTTCGACGAAATCTATCTGAGTAACTTTGCCACGCTTAATGTGCTGGATATGTTGCGCCGTATTCCCGGGGTAGGTCGGGTTTCGAACATCGGTAGCCGTTACTATGCGATGCAGATCTGGGCGCAGCCCGACAAAATGGCAAACCTCGGTATTACGGTCGAGGATTTGCAAAGCGCATTGAAAGACCAGAACCGCGAATCTGCTGCCGGTGTACTCGGACAGCAGCCGGTTTCGGGGCTGGACGTGACGATTCCGATTACCACGCAGGGGCGTCTTTCCTCTATCGAACAGTTCGAGGACATCGTATTGCGGGCAAATGCCGATGGGTCGATCATCCGGATCCGCGATGTCGCAGACGTGTCTCTCGAAGCTTCGTCGTACAGTACCGAGAGCGGTATCAATGGCGGTAATGCCGCAGTATTGAGCATCAATATGCTGCCCGGAGCCAACGCGATGGAGGTAGCCGAATCGGTGAAAGAAGCGATGAAGGAACTCAGCAAGACTTTCCCCGAAGGCATATCGTACGAAATACCGTTCGATATGACAACTTACATCTCGCAATCCATCCACGAAGTGTACAAGACCCTTTTCGAAGCATTGCTGCTGGTGATGCTGGTGGTATTCCTTTCGTTGCAAAGCTGGCGTGCGACGATTATCCCGATGATTGCCGTGCCGATTTCGTTGATCGGAACATTCGGAATCATGCTGATATTGGGATTCTCCCTCAATATGCTCACATTGCTCGGCTTGATTCTGGCTATCGGTATAGTGGTCGATGATGCCATTGTGGTGGTGGAGAATGTAGACCGCATCATGGAGGAAGAGCATCTTTCGGCGTATGAAGCCACGAAGAAAGCCATGAACGGATTGAGCAGTGCGCTCATCACCATGTCGTTGGTGCTTTGCGCCGTATTCGTGCCGGTAAGTTTTCTGTCGGGCATCACCGGACAGTTGTATCGTCAATTTTCCGTGACGATTATCGTGTCCGTGCTGATCTCTACGATAGTAGCTTTGACATTGAGCCCGGTGATGTGTTCGCTTTTCCTGAAACCGTCGGACAATACGAACAAAAATTTTCTTTTCCGCTGGATCGACCGTATGCTCGACCGGGGAAATAATTACTATCTCTCTGCCATACGCAAGGTATTGAGCAATCCGCGTCGGGCACTGGTCGGTTTCGGTGTGGCTTTGGTCGCCATATGGGTACTCAACCGATTGGTCCCTTCGAGCTTTATCCCGCAAGAGGATCAAGGCTATTTCAAGTTGGAACTGGAATTGCCCGAAGGAGCGACATTGGAACGCACACGCAAAGTCACCGACCGGGCGATAGAATATTTGCAGCAGAACCCGTATGTGGAATATGTCTTGAATGTGACCGGATCGAGTCCGAGAGTAGGAACGAATCAGGCACGAAGCGAACTTACCGTCATACTGAAACCGTGGAAAGAACGGAAAAGTACGTCGATCGGAGAGATCATGGAGACGGTACGGGCAGATCTGGAACGTTATCCCGAAAGCAAAGTCTATCTCAGTACGCCACCGGTAATCCCCGGATTGGGTTCCTCCGGAGGTTTTGAAATGATGCTCGAAGCACGGGGCGATGCCACGCTTTCCGATTTGCGGATGGCGGCGGATACCCTGCTTTATTATGCGTCGCAGCGGAAAGAACTGGCAGACCTATCCTCTTCGTTGCAACCCGAAATCCCGCAACTCTATTTCGATGTAGACCGGGATAAAACGAAGTTGTTGGGTGTTCCTCTCACCAGTGTGTTTTCAACGATGAAAGCATTTACCGGATCGGTATATGTCAATGACTTCAATATGTTCAACCGTATCTATCGGGTATATATACAAGCCGAATCGTCGTATCGTCGCACGCGCGAAAATATCAACCTGTTTTTCGTGCGCGGCACGGACGGGACGATGGTGCCGCTGACATCGTTGGGTACGACCCAATATACGACCGGTCCCGGAAATATCAAACGGTTCAATATGTTCAATTCGTCCGTGATACGGGGTACAGCCGCACATGGGTACAGTAGCGGACAGGCAATGGCGATTATGGAACAGATCGCGCAAGAACATCTCCCTTCGAATATCGGAGTGGAATGGAGCGGATTGTCCTATCAGGAGAAAAAAGCCGGAGGTCAGACCGGTTTCGTATTGGCGTTGGTATTCATTTTCGTATTCCTGTTTCTGGCGGCGCAGTACGAGAGCTGGTATATTCCGATCGCGGTCATGCTTTCGCTGCCCGTAGCCGGAGTAGGAGCCTACTTGGGGGTATGGTTGTGTGGGCTGGAAAACAACATCTATTTCCAGATCGGGTTGGTAATGCTTATCGGTTTGGTTGCCAAGAATGCCATTCTTATCGTAGAGTTTGCCAAAGTGGAAGTCGCGAAGGGTGTCGATGTCGTTTCGGCAGCACTACAAGCGGCGCACCTGCGATTCCGTCCTATTATCATGACCTCGTTGGCGTTCGTGTTGGGTATGCTTCCGTTGGTATTCGCCAGCGGTCCCGGTTCGGCAAGTCGTCAGGGCATCGGTACCGGAGTATTCTTTGGTATGTTGATGGCGATTACGGTAGGTATCGTATTGGTGCCGTTTTTCTTTGTGTTGATTTATAAACTGAAATCCCGGATTAAAAAGTGAATATGAAGAAGTCTGATTTCAAAGGTAGGCTGTGGTTGTTGGGATGCCTCTGCTGTGCGATTCTGTTAGGTGCAACTTCCTGTGTACTCGGCAAGCGTTATACACGCCCCGAACTGAATTTGCCCGAAACGATCGGCGGATATACCGATTCGCTCACAATGGCGGATATGAAATGGTGGACACTCTATTCCGATTCTACCTTGCAGGCGTTGATTCGCAAGACGCTCGATTACAATAAGGATATGCAGATTGCCGTTTCGAGAATTAAGGAAATGGCGGTACGCAAGCGTATCGATCTGGCGAATCTGTTGCCTCAGCTTTCCGGAACAGTCGGAGCTGAGCGGGAATACGAAGCCTATGGCGGCGGATCTTTCTCTCCCGACGATGAGTTCGGTGTAAAAGTACGGTTGAACTGGGAGATCGACCTGTGGGGGAATCTTCGTTGGGCACGGCGAAAAGGTATTGCCGAATATTTACAGACGGTTGAGGCCCAGCGGGCTTTGCAGATGACTTTGGTGGCGGATGTGGCACAAGCCTATTGCGAGTTGGTGGCGTTGGATAATGAATTGAAGATCGTACGCCGTACTTATGCAACCCGCAAGGAAGCAGTGCATCAGGCGAAACTACGGTTCGAAGGTGGACTTACCTCCGAAACCTCGTATCAACAGGCACAGGTGGAGTTGGCGAGTACCTCTTCGCTGATCCCCGATCTGGAACGTCGGATAGCTCTGAAAGAGAGTGAAATAGCTTTGCTGGCAGGAGAATATCCTACGGCGGTGGCGCGTGGCGTAATGTCGTCCGAACCGGTGTGGGACGGAGAATTACCGGTTGGTTTGCCTTCCGAATTGTTGAAACGCCGTCCCGATGTGCAGGCTGCCGAGCAAGCCTTGATGGCGGCAAACGCCAAAGTAGGCATGGCATATACCGATCGTTTTCCTCGCTTGTCGCTTACCGGTGCATTCGGTGTAGAAGATGGCAAAGTCACGACCTTGTTCGAGTCGCCTTATGCCTTCTTGGCGGCGAATCTGGCGACTCCGATTTTTATGGCTGGCAAGAAACAGGCGCAGTATCGGGCAGAGCAGGCTGCATATGAACAGGAATGCTATCGGTATCAGAAGAAGGTGCTGACCGTGTTTAAGGAAGTAAACGATGCAATCATATCGTACAACAACCTGAAAGAGTCGTGCAAGTTGAAACGCAATCTGGAACGCGCGGCAAAGAGTTATGTCGATCTGGCTCAGTTGCAATACATCAACGGTGTGATTAATTACCTCGATGTATTGGATGCCCAGCGTCGTTATTTCGAGGCGCAGATCGGATTGGGGAATGCTATCCGCGACGAACACATCGCCTTGGTGCATTTGTACAAGGCTTTGGGCGGAGGCTGGGAAGTTGATTTGCCAAATTTAAAATAAACAGCACGCCGAGAGCAGAAGCGGTCAAGTGAAAACTTGGATCGATTATGCCGAGGCATGGCATCAGTTATTAAAACAATCTACACCTATGCCGGGCATAGGGCATCCTTTCACATATCGTATTGAGTAAAGAAACGGGAATGCGGTACGACAGATTGGAATTTGTGACCGGGAGAAATCGTCCGGGAACAATCGGATACGTCGCACCGCATTCCTGTTATTTTATCCGGTGGAATTGAATCTTTGTCGGGTATGCCGGCGGACAGATTCAATGCCCATACTCCTTTTCTTTTTTTCAACGATCGCCATTTTTGAGTTCCACGCCCAAAGTGATTAGTCCGACTTTTTTGGGGGCAGTCCATGTGTCGGGCTGTTATATTTTTAGTGTTTCCGTAGCCATAAAAAAAGGAGCTGTGCGAACACAGCTCCTTGTCTCAACGGATAGCCCCGTTATTATTTTCTTACGGAAATTTTGCTTACGCGAACAGAACCGTCTTCCATGATTTGTTTTACGATAAACAAACCTTCTTCTGCTGCATATTGACGAACACCTTTCATGTCGTAGTATTCGGTTGCAACGACAACTTTGCTGTCGGAAACCGAACCTTCTACGCTACCCGGATCGGGAGTAGTTGCAGTCCAGCGCGGATCGCCGAATGCCGACCATGCTTCGCCTGCTTTCGGAGTGAAGTCGTCGTTTTCGATGCCTGCGAACATTTCAGCCGTAGTCAGACCGGTAGAAACGAAACCATGTTTAGCACCGGTTACATCCGTGTTGCTCGGACCGAATTCGGTAGAGTGGTAGTTGTTTTCTTTTTTGAATGTTTCGTAAGCCGGCGTACCGTTTTGCGGAACTTTCGAGAAAACTTTCAGTTCGCTTACCGTACCGAACAAGTTGTTGCAGAATTCCATTACACCGGTGAGCGGTTGTGCCGTACCTCCGGCATCTTTACCGAAGTTAGCGAGGTATTTGCCTGTGTTGTTGATAATATCGTGTACGGTATTGTTGTTGAAATAGAAGTTGGTGTAAGTTCCGGCTGATTTAGTCGTGATTACATCGGCATATTTCGGAGCACCGCTGCTTTCTGCATATTGGTGAGCGATCGTCGAGTTGGTAATTTTCAACGTTACGACAGAGTGTCCTTTGTCGCCGGCGATATTTACCATACCGTAATCTCCGAAGTGGTTGATCACCGTATTGTTGATCGTCAGGCTATTGATCGTGATAACGTCGGATCCTTGTGTACGAACGATACCGCGAGTGTGAGAAGCCACACAATTTTCGATAACGATGTCGCCCAAAGATGCTTTGGCAGAGAAGTTGAAGATGTAACCTTCCGAGTTCAGTTCTTTATCTGTCTGGAAAGTGATGCCTTCTACGTGGATGTTCAATCCCGAAGTTTCGGCTGCCGGACGGATGAAACCGTTGTTGCTGGCTTTGATGAATGTTTTGTCTGCACCTGCACCTTTTACCGTAACGGAAGTAACGGCAAGGGGAGTTGCGATACTGTCGGCTTCGAACGAACCTTCGCCTAATTCAAATACTAAGTCTCCGCTTCCGGCTTCGATAGCTGCTTTCAGGGCTGCGCCGTCGGCTACTACTTCTGCCTGTGCGTTAAAACCTGCTACTGTAAACAGAGCGGCTGCAAAAAGTAAAGTCTTTTTCATGTTGAAAAAATTTATGGGTTAAACGATTATAAATAATGTACATCTCATGGCATAAACACAAATTCTTTTTGAGCATACTCTCGGATACGGGGGATGTCATGCTTGTGCAAGGCGAAACCGCATTCCGTGTTTTCCAAGTAAACTTGGCATTTGCCCACGATTCGCATTATCTGTTGCAAATATAAACAAATATTCTGTTTCGTCATGTGTTTTTTTTGGTACAAAACGTATAGTTTTTATTCCTTACCGATTTTAAACTCGGATCGTATCTATTTGTATATCTGTATTTATATATTACAAAACTACTCTTTTTGTTCTTGAATAGGGTGTAATTTTTGTTTTTTAGCATTTGTTATTCCTCCTCGGTAGGGTGGAACAGGCATGCAGGAAGACATTCTTACGCACCGAAAAGGGGTTGCATCGAAAATTTCATTTCGACACAACCCCTTGCGGTTTGGGTTGAATAGAGTGTGCTTATTTCACCATGACCTTGCGGTAAACATTACCGGCACGTACGATATACGTTCCTGCCGGTACCGAAATACGGATAACGGTGTCGCCGGTTGTTTGCCGGAGCATGCGCCCTTCTACGGTGAAAATTTCGATAGGCGTGTTCTCGGCATTCATGATTACGACTTGTCCGTCGGCAGAGTAGACCGTGATACCCGTTTGTCCGATTTCCCGGATTCCGGAGGTGATGTCGATCGATACGGCTTTCGAATAAGCCGATTCGCCTTTGTCGTAAACGGCAGTTACTTTATACGTATATGTACCGTTTTCAGCTGGAGTATCGGTATATTCTTTTTCCGGTATCGGTTGCGAGGTCAGTTTCTCGCCATTCCGGTACACGTTATATCCGATCAGTTCCAACATTTCGATTGTGGCGCCTGCCGGAGCATAGCAAATATCGTCGAGCAACAGGATAAACTGGTCGTCCGATACGCAACGGATCGCGAAGTATTTGGCACTTGCCGGCAATTCGTAAGCGAATAACGTCCATTCGAGCGGAGCTTCTTCCGGTGCGTCGGGCATAATGGAGATGAAATCTTCGATCTCTTTGCCGCTATTGGAGTACAGCACTTCGAAACGCTCCAATCCATACTCGGAAGTGACGCTCTTGGCGTAGAACGAAATATCTTTGTGCGTTGCCGATATTTCGGGCGAGATCAGCCAGTCGTCGTTCGCTTTACCTTGGCTGGCAGGGCAAGCCAATATCTGAGAGCCGGAATGGCAGTCCCACGGTTCTTCCAGTTCGATAGCCGACGGGTTGAAGACTTGGAATGCCATAGGCTCGTTCACATGATCGTATTGGATGGTTCCACCCATACCGTCGTTCAAACCGTAAGTAGGAGCACCATCGTTGTCGATCAACGTCCATGCACCGAGTCCGGAAATGGAGAATGCCCGGTAGCTTTCGATATTATCGGTCTCTGTTTCTACGATACCGTTCCGGTAGTCCGGTTCGTTCCACGTCAGTTGTACCGTCGATTCGGTTTGAGTACCTTTCAATCCGGTTACAACCGGATATATCGGTTGCTTGACGCTGACAGCACACGATACACTGTTATTTTCCGTGTCCAGATCGTTGGCATATACGATACGGGCGGTCAATACGATTTCCGTATCGTCCAGCGTAGCCGTATATTCGAATGGGAACGAAGCCTTGCCTTCGGGTGCGATGGCGTTGCCTTCCGTCGATTGAACGGTACGGCTGCCGTTAAGCAACTCTACGCGATAGCCTTCTGCTGCTTCCGTACCTGAATTTTCGATCGAAACGATATAGGTTCCGCTTTCACCTACGGCAAGTTTCTTCGGTCCGGAAATGGCGGTAGCCGACAGGTCGTACGGCAAGTGCTCGACGATCCGGGCGTTATCGACGTGAATCTTGTTGTAGTCGTCGGGTATCAGATCGTTCGAGCCGGTGAAGCCGAATATCAGATACGGTTCATTTTTGTAGGAATTCAAGGATATTTGGTATTTCGACCATTGTCCCGACCGTTCCGATTTGGCAATCACCAGAGCCGGTGTAAATGTCGAACCGTCGGTCGATATGTCGATCGTCAGTTTCGAGTTATCTCCCGGATGATTTACCCAGAATTGCAGTATCGGGTTCTGCAATTGACTGATGTCGATTTTCGGCGAGTGCAGGCGGCTGGCACAATCGACATCGTTCGGAACGAACGAGATAAGACCATTGTCGGCATCCTGCGGTTGCACACTGGGGAATGTACCGGTTTCGGCGATTTCCCAATATCCATCACCTTTGATTCGGGTTCTTACCCACGGGTTGTTTTGCGGAGAAGCATTGGAGAACGATTCGATGAACGGAGCGGGGTAGGGCGAACCGAAAGTTCTTCCGGTTGAAATACCACCGGCTCCGAGATCGGTTGTCGAGCGGGCGTATATCACATAATATACGAAGATTTGTCCGTCGGCCGTATTCAAATCCGCATCGGTATAAGTCAATGCCGAAATATCTTCTGCCAATATCCGGTCGTCGCTGCGTTGTATCGTGTAGGTCAAAGCAGCCGGATCGATGTAGCCGCCGTTCACTCCGGTTTGCGGGGCTTCCCATGTCAGTACGGCTTTGCCGTCGGTCTCGTTCAGCTGGATGACGGAAACAGCTGTCGGGATGTCTATTCCTATATAAGCACTGGCAACGGCAGGTTGGCTGATACCTTCTTCGCTGTATGCGATTGCTTTATACGAGTTGATACCTTGTACCGCTTCCGTATCGGAATACGAGAGGGTAACCCCGGTTGCCGGGTTGTTGAATGTTTCGATCAGAACCTCTTCCCGATACAATTCTATTTTGGTCAGCGGCGAGACGAGCGGTTTGCCGAGCAGTGTGCGACTCGGAGTCGTGAATGCGATTTCGGCTCGCAGTGCACCTTGTGCACCGGCTGTTACGGTCAGGTTCGAGACCGGTTCGATATTGTCGTCCGCAACTTCGATTTGTATCTGACTGACGAACAGATTGTACTGATTCCGTTCGCTGCAAGCCTGAACTCCGATATGGTAATTCCCTTTTTCCGGTATGCGCACGAATCCTTTCAGCTCGATGTCTGTTCTCGATTCTACGACCGTTTGCGGAACGATTTCGACGGTCATTGCCTCTGCTGTGGCATCATTGCCCAATGCTACCCGTATTTTTTCAGTATATCCGGCACTTCGGGCTTTCAAGGACACTTCGTATAGATTGCCCGGTTCCAACAGTACAGGAGGAGAGATCAACCAGTCGTTGGCATCGAACGACGGACTGTATTTGTAGGCTGCTGCCTTTTCGGCGAGGTCGTAGCTCCAAGTCGTTCCGTCGTTGTTTGCGTCGATAACCGTGAACGGGCTCAGTTCCATCCCGTCAGCAAAACTTTTGAGGTAGGGCGGAATGAATGCCGATCCCAATTGTATCTGTTCCGTCGATGTCGGCACGCCGTAGTCCGTTCCGTTGAAGGCGGTCACTTCGTACCAATAAGACCCGATGGCGACAATTTCGTCCGTATCGGTATAGGTCGTTTCGGTGTGGGCTGTCGCTAATGTCCGGTTATCGGGTTGGCGTACGATCCGGTAGGTATAGGTTGCATCGGGCAAGTATCCGTTGTGTGCACCTTGTGTGGGAGGATTCCATCCGATTACGATCCCTTTGTCGGTTTGCGACAATTGCAGGTCGTTTACTTTTCCCGGGATATCCGTCCCGACCCAGAATTCGATCGTAGCGGCGTGGCTGCTTCCGATCGAATTGCTGACGGTTACGGATACCGAATGCGCACCTTCCGCCAAAGTGAGCGGCAATGTAACCTGTTCGCCGCAAGCGCCGGAAGCCTCGCGATAAGTCATACCGTCCAATACGACGGTGTAGTCGAGCGTTCCGCTCAACGGGTCTCCGGTAAAACTTTCTGTGGGTAAGGTAAACCGGATGTTTCCCGATGTCGAAGCCTCGGTAAATACGGCTGCCAGATCATTGACGACATCGGGCGTACCGGCAGGAGCTGCCGTACTCAGGGTATATAACCCCGTGATCTGGGCATCGTTTGCGAACTTGGAAATGAACATTGCCGCACCGGTCGTTATATTTACTTCGTACAACGCGCTGCTTTCATCGTCCAGCGATGCAGCCCAATACAGTTTGCCGGAGCCCAGATCGAATGTGCCGGATTGGATATATTTCGGTTTTACTCCGGTCGAGCCGATGAGTGTCAGTGAACCGTTTTCTTTATCTATCCGATAGAGGTTTCCGTCGGAGCCGATACCGTATAATTCACCTTTGGCATTAGCTGCGACAACATACAGCCCTTGTGCCATATCGCAGATCGGGGTAACGCTGCCATCGGTGAGACTGATCGTTCCGAATACATAGCCGTCCATATTCGCGTTATAAAAACAGCCGAATACTTTTTGCGAGACCGGATCGTAGGTCATATCGAGTGCGATGCTGGTCACCTCCACCGATTGGAAAATATCCCGTTCCCAAGATTCCGTGTCGAACGACAGAAAGTGTTTCGCAGAAATCTCGTTGTCGTACACGATGTAGCGGACGCAATAAAATACACCGTTTACATACACACCTCCACCGTTGGATCTCAGCCATAAATTGGTTTCGACCGGGGTGAACGAAGTATTGGCTGCTGCCGGAAATGAATATACGCCGAACTCTTCGGCATACTCTTCCCAACTGTTATTGTAGATCATACAGCCGTAAAGAGTCGGTGCTTCTGCACTTGCAACCTTGTGCGGCGGATTCAACGGTTTTACACTTCGCAATTTTGAAGATTCTCTTTTCTGTTTGGTGGAAACAAGTGCAGGATAACGGGCTGTCAGATCTTGTCGTACCTGTGCCGTTCCCGAACTTTTCTCTAATCCGCGAGACTGCTCTGCCCGGTTGGGGAGAGTGCAGAATAGCGCCAAACATAAGCTAAGAATGATGTTTAGGCTTCGTTTCATAAGTTTGTTTTTGGATAAAATATTACGCTTATTGTGATACAAATATAGCATACGGCGAGAGCAGGCGCAAAATGGGAAAATGAAATTTTCACATAGAGCTATGCCGAGCCGCCCCTTATATTATTATTCAAATATAGTGAAAGGTGAGGACAAAATAAAATGAATCGGTTTATTTTTTTGCCGCCCAGTCCCGATAATAGGAATAATCCATGTGTTGATATTGGAAAGAGCCATTGCATTTCTTCGTATATAACATGTCTCTGAATTGGCTTGCACGGCTTGCAAGATATATTGAATTGTTAAATTTCTGGGATTTTCAAATTTGATTTTCTGAAATTATTTTAGTATCTGTCTCTTATACACATCTGACGCTGCCG
>ENA-OYYC01000818-OYYC01000818.1-human-gut-metagenome-genome-assembly--contig:-NODE-818-length-13030-cov-13.713526_pt1 | contig 13030 bp, 7 predicted proteins | sample MGYA00243242_ERZ653433 | MGnify/ENA primary metagenome ERZ653433 (study PRJEB26926, sample SAMN06165127) | human gut metagenome | biome: ENVO:00009003; feature: ENVO:2100002; material: ENVO:00002003... | reverse complement strand
TTAACTTGACAGTAAAAGAAGTTAATGAACTTGCAACTATCCTTAAAGAAGAATATGGTATTGAACCTGCTGCTGCAGCTGTAGCTGTTGCTGCTGGTCCTGCAGCTGGTGGTGCTGCTGCCGCTGAAGAAAAAACTTCTTTTGATGTAGTATTGAAGAGCGCTGGATCAGCTAAACTTCAGGTTGTTAAAGCCGTGAAGGAAGCTTGTGGTCTTGGCTTGAAAGAAGCTAAGGACTTGGTAGACGGTGCTCCTAGCGTAGTAAAAGAAGGTTTGGCTAAAGACGAAGCAGAATCATTGAAGAAAACATTGGAAGAAGCTGGAGCTGAAGTTGAACTTAAATAACATTAGCCTGTAAATCAGGTAATTCGGTTAAGAACCCTTCTGAAGAGGGTTCTTAACCTTTTTGTGTATATATTTAAAATTAAGTTCTACAAATCCATTAACAGATGTCTTCAAATACTGTAAACCAAAGAATTAATTTTGCTTCGACTAAAAATCCACTTGAATATCCGGATTTTTTGGAAGTACAATTGAAGTCATTCAAAGACTTTTTACAACTGGATACCCCACCCGAAAAGCGTAAGAACGAGGGACTGTATAAAGTATTTGCTGAAAACTTCCCCATTGCCGATACAAGAAATAATTTTGTTCTTGAGTTTTTGGACTACTATATTGATCCGCCGCGCTATACCATTGATGAATGTATAGAGCGAGGGCTTACATATAGCGTGCCTTTGAAGGCAAAATTGAAATTATATTGTACCGACCCCGACCACGAAGATTTTGACACGGTCATTCAGGACGTGTTCCTCGGTCCTATTCCTTACATGACGGATAAGGCAACATTCGTCATCAACGGTGCGGAACGTGTGGTTGTATCCCAGCTTCACCGTTCACCGGGCGTATTCTTCGGACAGAGCGTACATGCCAACGGTACCAAGTTGTACTCAGCCCGTATCATCCCGTTCAAGGGTTCGTGGATTGAGTTTGCCACCGACATCAACAACGTCATGTATGCGTACATTGACCGTAAGAAGAAATTGCCGGTTACCACTTTGCTGAGAGCCATCGGATTTGAGAATGACAAGGACATTCTCGAGATTTTTAATTTGGCGGAAGACGTGAAGGTGAACAAGACGAACCTCAAGAAGATGGTGGGACGTAAGTTGGCCGCACGTGTGTTGAAAACATGGATTGAGGATTTTGTAGACGAAGATACCGGTGAAGTTGTTTCCATCGAGCGTAACGAAGTCGTTATTGACCGTGAAACTGTAATCGAGCCGGAACATGTTGACATTATATTAGAGTCGGGCGTTCAGAATATCCTCTTACACAAGGAAGAACCGAACCAGTCTGACTATTCTATCATATATAATACTCTGCAGAAGGATCCGAGTAACTCGGAAAAAGAAGCTGTACTCTACATCTACCGCCAGTTGCGTAATGCAGACCCTGCCGATGATGCCAGTGCACGCGAGGTTATCAATAACCTGTTCTTCTCAGAGAAGAGATATGACCTGGGTGATGTAGGCCGTTATCGTATCAACAGAAAGTTGAACTTGACGACCGATATGGACGTGCGTGTCCTTACCAAGGAAGATATTATCGAAATTATCAAATATCTCATCGAGTTGATTAACTCGAAAGCGGATGTGGACGATATCGACCACTTGAGCAACCGTCGTGTGCGTACAGTGGGCGAACAGTTGTCCAATCAGTTTGCCATCGGTCTGGCACGTATGTCGCGTACTATCCGCGAGCGTATGAACGTCCGTGACAATGAAGTCTTTACTCCGATTGACCTGATTAACGCCAAGACAATCTCTTCCGTTATCAATTCATTCTTTGGAACGAATGCTTTGTCACAGTTCATGGACCAGACCAACCCGCTGGCCGAGATTACTCACAAGCGCCGTATGTCTGCCCTGGGTCCCGGCGGTCTGTCACGCGAGCGTGCAGGCTTCGAGGTTCGTGACGTACACTATACTCACTACGGACGTCTTTGTCCTATCGAGACTCCTGAAGGTCCGAACATCGGTTTGATTTCTTCACTCTGTGTGTTCGCGAAAATCAACGAGCTTGGCTTCATTGAAACTCCGTACCGCAAGGTGGCAGAGGGTAAGGTTGATCTTTCTGACGAAGGTTTGGTTTACCTCACCGCAGAAGAAGAGGAAGCCAAGATTATTGCTCAGGGTAATGCTCCTTTGAACGATGACGGTACTTTTGTACGTGATAAAGTAAAATCCCGTCAGGATGCCGACTATCCGGTGGTTCCTCCTTCCGAGGTGGAATTGATGGACGTATCTCCCCAGCAGATTGCTTCTATTGCGGCTTCTTTGATTCCGTTCTTGGAGCATGATGACGCCAACCGTGCATTGATGGGATCAAACATGATGCGCCAGGCTGTTCCTTTATTGAAGAGCGAAGCTCCGATTGTAGGTACCGGTATCGAACGCCAGCTGGCACGCGATTCTCGTACGCAGATTACTGCCGAGGGTGACGGTGTGGTTGAATTCGTGGATGCAACGACTATCCGTATTCTGTACGACCGTACGGAGGAGGAAGAGTTCGTAAGCTTCGAGCCTGCATTGAAAGAATATAATATCCCGAAGTGGCGCCGTACCAACCAGAATATGACGATTGACCTCCGTCCGATTTGCGAGAAGGGTCAGCGCGTGACTGCAGGTCAAATCCTGACGGAAGGTTATTCAACCGAAGACGGAGAACTTGCACTGGGTAAGAACCTGCTGGTTGCTTACATGCCGTGGAAGGGCTATAACTATGAGGATGCTATCGTACTGAATGAACGTGTGGTTCGTGAGGACCTTTTGACCTCTGTACACGTAGAAGAATATTCTTTGGAAGTTCGCGAAACGAAGCGTGGTATGGAAGAGTTGACCTCTGACATTCCTAACGTAAGTGAGGAAGCGACTAAAGACCTTGACGAAAACGGTATTGTTCGTGTGGGTGCCCGCATCGAACCGGGTGATATCCTTATCGGTAAGATTACTCCGAAGGGTGAATCGGATCCTTCTCCGGAAGAGAAACTGCTCCGTGCCATCTTCGGTGACAAGGCCGGTGATGTGAAGGATGCTTCTTTGAAAGCCTCTCCTTCTTTGAAGGGTGTTGTTATCGGTAAGCGTCTGTTCTCCCGTGTTGTCAAGACCCGCAGCTCCAAGCTGGCCGACAAGGCTCTGTTACCGAAGATTGACGATGAGTTCGACGCTAAGATTGGTGACCTCAAGAAAGTGTTGATAAACAAGCTGTTGAAGCTTACAGAAAATTATACATCGGAAGGTGTGAAGGATTACATGGGTGCCGACATTATTTCCAAAGGCGCCAGATTCTCTGCTTCCGACTTCAGCGATTTGGACTTCACCGCTGTTCAGTTGAGCAACTGGACGAAGGATGAACATACCAACGGACTGATTCGTGCATTGGTGATGAACTTCATCAAGAAGTACAAGGAACTCGATGCCGAGCTGAAACGCAAGAAGTTCGCCATCACTATCGGTGACGAGTTGCCCGCAGGTATCATTCAGATGGCCAAGGTATACATTGCCAAGAAACGTAAGATTGGTGTCGGTGACAAGATGGCCGGTCGTCACGGTAACAAGGGTATTGTTTCCCGTGTGGTACGCCAGGAAGACATGCCGTTCCTTGCTGACGGTACTCCGGTAGACATCGTGCTGAATCCGTTGGGTGTGCCTTCACGTATGAACATCGGTCAGATATTCGAGGCCGTTCTCGGGCGTGCCGGAAAAAACCTGGGCGTGAAGTTTGCCACTCCTATCTTTGACGGTGCATCTTTGGACGATTTGAACGAATGGACCGATAAGGCCGGCTTGCCTCGCTACGGCAAGACAACGCTGTATGATGGTGGTACCGGTGAAGCATTCGAGCAGCAGGCTACGGTAGGTGTGACTTACATGCTGAAGCTCGGTCACATGGTTGAAGACAAGATGCACGCACGTTCCATCGGTCCGTACTCACTCATTACGCAACAGCCGTTGGGTGGTAAGGCACAGTTCGGTGGTCAGCGTTTTGGAGAAATGGAAGTTTGGGCACTCGAAGCGTTCGGTGCCGCACACATTCTGCAGGAAATCCTGACTATCAAGTCTGATGACGTTGTAGGACGTTCCAAGGCTTATGAAGCAATCGTGAAGGGTGAACCGATGCCTGCTCCGGGTATCCCCGAGTCACTGAACGTATTGCTGCACGAGTTGAGAGGTTTGGGCTTGAGCATCAACTTAGAATAATGGATAATTGATAATTGAGAGTGGATAATGCAAGTTACCATTCTCAATTATCGGTTTTCAGTTTTTCAATTTCAATTTTCCATTGTCAATTATCAATTAAATAAATTTATGGCTTTTAGAAAAGATAACAAGATAAAGAGTAATTTCTCGAAAATCTCTATCGGTTTGGCTTCTCCTGAGGAAATCCTTGAGAATTCGAGTGGTGAAGTTTTAAAGCCTGAAACCATCAACTATCGTACGTATAAGCCCGAACGCGACGGATTGTTCTGCGAGCGCATCTTTGGTCCTATCAAGGATTACGAGTGCCATTGCGGTAAGTACAAGCGTATCCGTTACAAAGGCATCGTCTGCGACCGTTGTGGTGTGGAAGTGACTGAAAAGAAAGTGCGCCGTGAGCGTATGGGACACATCCAGCTCGTTGTGCCCGTGGCTCACATCTGGTACTTCCGTTCACTTCCCAACAAAATCGGTTACTTGTTGGGCTTGCCCACCAAGAAGCTGGATGCCATTATCTATTACGAGCGTTATGTTGTCATTCAGCCGGGTGTACTGTCCGATGAAGTGGCACAGTATGACTTGCTTGAAGAAGGAGAATACCTGGACTTGCTGGAAAAGTTGCCGAAAGACAACCAGTTCCTCGAAGATTCAGATCCCAATAAGTTCATTGCCAAGATGGGCGCGGAAGCTATCTACGATTTGCTGTCACGCCTCGACCTTGACTCTTTGTCTTACGAACTGCGTAACCGTGCCGGAAGCGATGCTTCACAGCAACGCAAGACCGAAGCTCTGAAACGTCTTCAGGTAGTTGAGTCGTTCCGTGCATCACGCGGACGCAACAAGCCCGAGTGGATGATTGTACGCATTGTACCGGTTATTCCACCCGAACTTCGTCCGTTGGTCCCATTGGATGGCGGCCGTTTCGCAACTTCTGACTTGAATGACCTTTACCGTCGTGTCATCATCCGTAACAACCGTCTGAAGAGATTGATTGAAATCAAAGCTCCTGAAGTGATTTTGCGTAATGAAAAACGTATGTTGCAGGAAGCTGTCGACTCTCTGTTTGATAACTCCCGTAAATCGAGTGCAGTGAAGACCGACGCTAACCGTCCGTTGAAGTCACTTTCCGACAGTTTGAAGGGTAAGCAAGGACGTTTCCGTCAGAACTTGTTGGGTAAGCGTGTCGACTATTCCGCACGTTCTGTAATCGTTGTAGGTCCGGAGCTGAAGATGGGCGAATGCGGTATCCCTAAACTGATGGCAGCCGAGCTTTACAAGCCGTTCATCATTCGTAAGCTCATTGAGCGTGGTATCGTGAAGACGGTAAAGAGCGCCAAGAAGATTGTAGACCGCAAGGAACCCGTTATCTGGGACATTTTGGAACACGTGATGAAGGGGCATCCGGTGCTGTTGAACCGTGCCCCGACACTTCACCGTCTGGGTATCCAGGCATTCCAGCCTAAAATGATTGAAGGTAAGGCAATCCAGCTGCACCCGTTGGCATGTACGGCGTTCAATGCCGACTTCGATGGTGACCAGATGGCCGTGCACTTGCCGTTGAGCAACGAAGCGATTCTGGAAGCACAGATGCTAATGCTCCAGTCACACAATATATTGAACCCTGCCAACGGTGCTCCTATCACTGTGCCTGCTCAGGATATGGTACTTGGTCTGTACTATATTACGAAGCTGCGCAAGGGTGCCAAGGGTGAAGGCCTGACATTCTACGGTCCTGAGGAAGCGCTGATTGCCTACAATGAAGGTAAGTGCGACATCCATGCTCCGGTAAGCGTAATAGTGAAAGACGTTGACGAGAATGGTAACATTGTGGACAAGATGATGCACGATACCTCCGTGGGCCGTGTCATTGTCAACGAAATTGTTCCGGCAGAAGCAGGATATATCAATACGATTATCTCCAAGAAGTCACTCCGAGACATCATCAGTCACGTAATCAAGGTGTGTGGTGTTGCCAAGGCAGCCGACTTCCTCGACGGAATCAAGAACCTCGGTTATTACATGGCCTTCAAGGGTGGTTTGTCGTTCAACTTGGGCGATATCATTATCCCGGAAGAGAAGGAAGCATTAGTACAGAAAGGTTATGATGAAGTAGAGCAGGTAATCAATAACTATAACATGGGTTTCATCACGAACAACGAGCGTTACAACCAGGTAATCGATATCTGGACGCACGTGAACTCTGAGTTGTCCAACATCCTGATGAAAACCATTTCAAGCGACGACCAGGGTTTCAACTCTGTATACATGATGCTGGATTCCGGTGCCCGTGGTTCTAAGGAACAGATTCGTCAGCTCTCCGGTATGCGTGGTTTGATGGCGAAGCCCCAGAAAGCAGGTGCCGAAGGCGGTCAGATTATCGAAAACCCGATTCTTTCTAACTTTAAGGAAGGTCTGTCCGTGTTGGAGTACTTTATCTCTACCCACGGTGCCCGTAAGGGTCTTGCCGATACCGCTTTGAAGACGGCCGATGCCGGATACCTGACCCGTCGTCTGGTTGACGTATCGCATGATGTGATTATTAATGAAGAAGACTGCGGCACGCTCCGCGGATTGGTTTGTACGGCACTGAAGAACAATGATGAAACCATTGCCACTCTGTATGAACGTATCCTGGGTCGTGTATCCGTACATGATATTGTTCATCCTACAACTGGCGAACTGATTGTGGCCGGCGGTGAGGAAATTACCGAGGACATTGCACAACGCATTGAAGACTCTCCAATCGAGAGCGTTGAAATCCGTTCTGTATTGACCTGCGAATCCAAGAAAGGTGTTTGTGCCAAGTGTTACGGACGTAACCTGGCTTCCAGCCGTATGGTTCAGAAGGGCGAGGCAGTCGGCGTAATCGCTGCACAGTCTATCGGTGAGCCGGGTACACAGTTGACACTGCGTACATTCCATGCCGGTGGTACGGCAGCCAATATTGCTGCCAACGCAAGCATCGTGGCCAAGAATCCTGCCCGTCTGGAATTCGAAGAACTCCGTACGGTAGACGTTATCGACGAAGCAGGCGAACCGGCAAAGGTAGTGGTAGGCCGTTTGGCCGAAGTGCGTTTTGTGGATGTCAACACGGGTATTGTGCTTTCCACTCATAATGTACCCTACGGTTCTACGCTCTATGCAGCCGATGGTGAAATGGTAGAGAAAGGCAAGATGATTGCCCGTTGGGACCCGTTCAACGCGGTTATCATTACCGAAGCTACCGGTAAGATTGAATTTGAAGGCGTTATTGAAAACGTGACTTATAAGGTAGAGTCTGATGAATCTACCGGTTTGCGCGAAATCATCATCATTGAGTCTAAGGATAAGACGAAGGTGCCTACCGCACACATCATGACAGAAGACGGCGAACTGATCCGTACATACAACTTGCCAGTAGGTGGCCACGTAGTGGTTGAAGACGGTCAGAAGGTAAAGGCCGGTGAAGTTATCGTGAAGATTCCGCGTGCCGTAGGTAAAGCGGGTGATATCACGGGTGGTCTTCCCCGTGTCACTGAGTTGTTCGAGGCACGTAACCCGTCTAATCCCGCTGTGGTTTCAGAAATCGACGGTGAGGTTACCATGGGTAAGGTGAAACGCGGTAATCGCGAAATCATCGTTACTTCCAAGACCGGTGAAGTGAAGAAGTACCTCGTACCGTTGTCCAAGCAGATTCTGGTTCAGGAGAACGACTATGTACGCGCCGGTACTCCGTTGTCTGACGGTGCTATCACACCTGCGGACATCCTGGCTATCAAAGGTCCTACGGCCGTGCAGGAATATATTGTGAACGAGGTTCAGGACGTTTACCGTCTGCAGGGTGTGAAGATTAATGATAAGCACTTTGAAATCATCGTTCGTCAGATGATGCGCAAGGTGGAAATCGACGAGCCAGGTGATACCCGCTTCCTGGAACAGCAAGTTGTTGACAAGATGGAATTCATGGAAGAGAACGACCGTATCTGGGGAAAGAAGGTGGTAGTGGATGCTGGAGATTCCCAGAGTCTGCAGGCTGGCCAGATTGTGACGGCTCGCAAGCTGCGTGACGAGAACTCCATGTTGAAACGCCGCGACTTGAAACCCGTGGAAGTGCGCGACGCTGTACCTGCGACTTCTACTCAGATTCTTCAAGGTATCACCCGTGCTGCATTGCAGACTTCAAGCTTCATGTCGGCTGCTTCCTTCCAGGAAACGACGAAGGTACTGAACGAGGCTGCCATCAACGGAAAGGTGGACCGTCTGGAAGGTATGAAGGAGAACGTAATTTGCGGTCACCTGATTCCTGCCGGTACCGGACAACGCGAGTTCGAGAAGATTATCGTTGGCTCCAAAGAAGAGTACGACCGTATGCTTGCCAACAAGAAGACGGTACTTGATTATGCTGTAGACGAGAAAGTAGAGGGATAGCCTTACAACGTCAATATAATTCTATTAAATAGAGAGGGAATATCCTATAAGAAGGAGTATTCCCTCTCTGTTTTGTCTTTGCCTCTTCCTTCTGTACTGCAATGCTTCTGTATGTTTGTTACAGTGCTACTGCAAAACGGTTGCAGTGGCTTGCTCCTTTTTCAGAACGGATTATTATGTGTCTTTTTGAACTTAAATGTATATCATCCGAAAAAAAAGAGTACTTTTGGTCTATCTTTTAAGAACATTTTAAAAACAATTGTGCAACATGGAAAATCAAGAAAACAACAACGGTCAACTCCAGATAGAATTGAAGGAAGAAGTGGCGCAAGGTACATATGCCAATTTGGCTATTATAACTCATTCCAGTTCGGAATTTATTCTCGACTTTATCCGCGTGATGCCTGGAATGCCAAAGGCTGGCGTGCAATCGCGCATAGTTTTGGCACCCGAACATGCCAAGCGTTTGCTGCGTGCACTCGAAGAGAATATTGGGAAATATGAACGCGCTTTCGGACTGATTCGCATGCCGGACGAACAAACATTTCCGCCTCTTCCCAACATCAAGGGTGAAGCGTAAAATCAAAAAAAAACTTGTAGTGCATTGATTATTCAAAACTTATTAGTATCTTTGCAGCCCAAAAGTGTATAGTTTTGAATTAATATAAACAATAATATATAACTAAAAACAATTAAAATGCCTACAATTCAGCAATTAGTAAGAAAAGGACGCGAAGTGCTGGTGGAGAAATCAAAGTCTCCAGCCTTGGACTCTTGTCCTCAAAGACGTGGCGTTTGCGTGAGAGTGTATACAACCACTCCGAAGAAGCCGAATTCAGCTATGCGTAAAGTAGCTCGTGTACGTTTGACCAATGGTAAAGAGGTGAACTCTTATATTCCGGGAGAAGGTCACAACTTGCAGGAACACTCTATCGTGTTGGTACGTGGTGGTCGTGTAAAAGACCTTCCGGGTGTGCGTTATCACATCGTACGTGGTACTTTGGATACTGCAGGTGTTGCAGGTCGTACACAAAGACGTTCCAAATACGGCGCAAAACGTCCGAAACCGGGTCAAGCAGCTCCTGCTAAGAAGAAATAATCTGGTGGCCTGATTCCCAAAATAGGAAAATTTAAAGTAATAACTTACGTTTTAGTTTGTTGGAAATGCTAAAGGTTGAGTAAATTCTCCGGAGGGAGAGTTGAAGAAGACAGAAGTAAACAACCAAGAACGAAAAACATTATTCTTTCAGACAAATGAGAAAAGCAAAACCAAAAAAACGCGTTATCCTTCCGGATCCCGTGTTCAATGATGTAAAAGTTTCCAAGTTCGTGAATCACTTGATGTACGATGGAAAGAAGAACACTTCTTATGAAATCTTCTATGCTGCGTTGGAAACAGTGAAGAACAAAATGCAGAACGAAGAGAAATCCGCTCTTGAAATCTGGAAAAAAGCTCTGGATAATGTGACTCCTCAAGTGGAAGTTAAGTCTCGCCGTGTGGGTGGTGCTACTTTCCAGGTTCCTACAGAAATCCGTGCTGACCGTAAGGAATCAATTTCCATGAAGAACTTGATTATCTTTGCACGTAAGCGTGGCGGTAAATCAATGGCTGATAAGCTGGCTGCCGAAATCATGGATGCTTTCAATGAACAGGGCGGTGCTTACAAACGTAAAGAAGATATGCATAGAATGGCAGAAGCTAACCGTGCATTTGCTCATTTCAGATTCTAATACTATAAGAGACTAACCAATTAGAAGATTAAAAAAACTTAAAGTAAGGGAATTAGAAAATGGCAAAGCATGATTTACATTTGACACGTAATATCGGTATCATGGCCCACATCGATGCCGGAAAGACAACGACTTCTGAACGTATTTTGTTTTACACGGGTTTGACCCACAAAATCGGTGAGGTACACGATGGTGCCGCTACAATGGACTGGATGGAGCAAGAACAAGAACGTGGTATCACTATCACTTCTGCTGCTACTACCACTCGTTGGAAATATGCCGGTGATACTTATAAAATTAACTTGATTGACACTCCGGGGCACGTTGACTTTACCGCTGAGGTAGAACGCTCTTTGCGTATTCTTGATGGTGCCGTTGCTGCTTATTGTGCAGTAGGTGGTGTTGAACCGCAATCTGAGACAGTTTGGCGTCAGGCTGATAAATATAACGTACCGCGTATCGCTTACGTTAATAAGATGGACCGTTCGGGTGCTGACTTCTTTGAGGTAGTCCGCCAGATGAAGGACGTTTTGGGTGCTAATCCGTGTCCTATCGTCGTTCCTATCGGTGCTGAGGAATCTTTCAAAGGTCTGGTAGACCTTATCAAAATGAAAGCTATCTATTGGCATGATGAAACAATGGGTGCTGACTATACAGTAGAAGAAATTCCTGCAAATCTGGTAGACGAAGCTAATGAATGGAGAGATAAGATGCTCGAAAAAGTGGCTGAGTTTGACGATGCTTTGATGGAGAAATATTTCGATGATCCTTCTACCATTACAGAAGAAGAGGTTTTGAGAGCTCTCCGTAACGCAACAGTGCAAATGGCTGTCGTTCCGATGCTTTGCGGTTCTTCATTCAAGAACAAAGGTGTACAGACATTGCTCGATTACGTGTGTGCATTCTTGCCTTCTCCGCTGGATACAGAGAACGTTATCGGTACAAACCCCGAAACTGGTGCTGAAGAAGACCGTAAACCGAGCGAAGACGAAAAGACTTCTGCTTTGGCATTTAAGATTGCAACAGACCCGTATGTAGGTCGTTTGACTTTCTTCCGCGTTTATTCCGGTAAGATTGAGGCTGGTTCTTATATCTATAACTCTCGTTCTGGTAAGAAAGAACGCGTATCCCGTCTGTTCCAGATGCACTCAAACAAGCAGAATCCGGTAGAAGTTATCGGTGCTGGTGATATTGGTGCTGGCGTAGGTTTCAAGGATATACATACTGGTGATACATTGTGTGACGAAACTGCACCGATTGTATTGGAGTCTATGGACTTCCCGGAACCGGTAATTGGTATCGCAGTTGAGCCTAAGACTCAGAAGGATATGGATAAACTGTCAAATGGCTTGGCTAAGCTGGCTGAAGAAGATCCGACGTTTACAGTTAAGACTGACGAACAGACTGGTCAGACAGTTATCTCTGGTATGGGTGAGCTTCACTTGGATATTATCATCGACCGTCTGAAACGTGAGTTCAAGGTTGAATGTAACCAAGGTAAGCCTCAAGTTAACTATAAGGAAGCTATCACTAAGACAGTCAACTTGCGTGAAGTTTACAAGAAGCAGTCCGGTGGTCGTGGTAAGTTCGCTGATATTATCGTGAACATCGGCCCGGTTGATGAAGACTTCAAGGAAGGCGGATTGCAATTCGTCGACGAAGTGAAGGGTGGTAACATTCCTAAGGAATTTATCCCGTCTGTACAGAAGGGCTTCACTACTGCCATGAAGAATGGTGTGTTGGCAGGTTATCCGTTGGATTCACTGAAAGTAACCTTGATTGACGGTTCTTTCCACCCGGTTGACTCTGACCAGTTGTCTTTCGAAATCTGTGCTATCCAGGCATATAAGAATGCTTGTGCTAAGGCAGGCCCGGTATTGATGGAGCCTATCATGAAGCTGGAAGTTGTTACTCCGGAAGAGAACATGGGTGACGTTATCGGTGACTTGAACAAGCGTCGTGGCCAGGTGGAAGGTATGGAATCCAGCCGTTCCGGTGCACGTATCGTGAAGGCAATGGTTCCGCTGGCAGAAATGTTCGGTTACGTAACAGCATTGCGTACCATCACTTCTGGTCGTGCAACCTCTTCAATGGTATACTCTCACCACGCCCAGGTTTCCAACTCTATTGCCAAGGCAGTATTGGAGGAAGTAAAAGGTCGTGCTGACTTAATCTAAAAAAACTTGAAGTCCCGTAGGCTAGCGAATGACTCTTAGCCTGCGGAACTTCATCTTATATAACTATTTAATAATTAAAGACAGTAATGAGTCAAAAAATTAGAATCAAACTGAAATCTTACGACCACAACTTGGTTGACAAGTCAGCTGAGAAGATTGTAAGAACGGTGAAGACAACGGGCGCCATCGTTAGCGGTCCGATTCCTCTTCCTACGCACAAGCGTATCTTTACCGTGAACCGTTCGACTTTCGTTAACAAGAAGTCGCGTGAACAATTCGAACTCTCTTCTTACAAGAGACTGATTGACATCTATAGCTCAACAGCTAAGACAGTAGATGCTCTGATGAAGTTGGAGTTGCCGAGTGGTGTGGAAGTAGAAATCAAAGTGTAAGTATTAAAAATTAAGTGAAATGCCAGGATTATTAGGAAAAAAAATCGGAATGACATCCGTTTTCA
>ENA-OYYC01000816-OYYC01000816.1-human-gut-metagenome-genome-assembly--contig:-NODE-816-length-13090-cov-5.769083_pt1 | contig 13090 bp, 8 predicted proteins | sample MGYA00243242_ERZ653433 | MGnify/ENA primary metagenome ERZ653433 (study PRJEB26926, sample SAMN06165127) | human gut metagenome | biome: ENVO:00009003; feature: ENVO:2100002; material: ENVO:00002003... | reverse complement strand
TTCTCAAGTAGTATATTTATTTTTTCAGCATTACCGTTTGATAATGCATAAAATAGTTCTGTTTGTTCATTTGTTATGCTTGGAATATATTGAGTAAGTAGTTCGCTTGTTTCAATAGGCTGAAAACGCAATATATCATTTGTTTGTTTTGCATTTATTCCTTCGGGAATAAGATACATAACATTATTCATTTGTCCAGAAAAAATAAATCTTGCATTTTCAATTTGGAATAATGGTGATATAAGTTGTTTAATGATATCACGATTTTCAATAGGTAATTCATCAAAGCCATCAAAAACGAAATATAGAAACTTTCTCTCTCTTTTAGATTTTCGAGCAGCTCTATATATATTAGGTTGCAAAATATTATCTTCTGTATTTTTGTCTATATTACCTGTTACATAAAATTTGAGTTGACTTCCTATATTAAACTCAATTGTTTCTACCATTAATAATGAACGTAAAAAGCCATTATTAAAATATGAAATACAATTATAAGGATGGCGCAAAGCAAATAATGCTAGAGTTGTAGTAACACCAACACCTTCATTTCCATCAACACATAAAACACGTGTGTTTTGGAATTGTTCTTCAAATAAATCTAAATATGAATCTCTAGAAATGACTTTATGAGGAATTTCTGGAAATGTACTATTTAGGCTACACATATTAAGAATCGATGAGTTTAGAACTTCGGAATTCATATTGTTTGATTAAAAATTTGAGTTTTAATGCATTATCAGAAACAAAGATAGCAAAAAAAATTATATAAATTAATTGAGCTTTCAATTAAAATGTTATAGATATCGATAGTCGTTTACTATCAATGGAATGTTAAGAATAGAAATATAGTATAACCTATAAAAATCGTTTTCATTATACTATAATTTCAGTTACTACATAATATTAAAGGACAAATTTGTACAACATAGGACAAATCGGGACACTTATTGTCGCCTGTCAAAATATAGCATATTTAGTCGTTACCTTTGGACGGGAATAATCCCGTAACCACTAAAATTCCAATTATTTATGGCAAACAGAATGAACCCGCCCGCAGAGGGGCAGGAAAAAGACGTGCTGCTGGTCTTGGATAAACAGCAGGGGAAAGTGAGTGCCGTTAAAGGTATTGACAACGAGGGTAATTTGCAGACCGTAGAACCGACCCAATCCCATAGCAGCGAGTTTATGCAGGTGGATAGGAACAGCGATGTGTTCAGCAACTTCATTTCCAATTTCTTCCGCAGGTATCAGGACACGGAGGGACTGGCTTTGTTCCGCAGCAAGGGTACGGAAGCGGAACAGGACGCAAAAGCTATCGAGGACAACCACCGCAACCCCACGCCGGAGGGCGACAGACGGGCGGAAATGTTGCGAGTTCCGAATCCTGACAATAACGGGGCAGGCAGGACTACCGTTTCGACCCGGCTAAAATCAACTGGGAGGACTTGAAGAAAGTCGGCATTACCGCCGACACTTTGAAAAACACAAAGGATTTCGACAGGGTGATGCGTGGCTACAAATCCCGCAACACCTATACCGTTTCGGGGACAGTAGGCGGCTTCTACCTTAAACCTACCGATGTCAAGCTCTCTTTCTATCAGGCAAAGGACGGGACGGTAGTGCCTAAGCTGCACGGCGTGCAAATGGATGAAAAGTTGCTTCAACGCCCGTATAACGGGCACGAATTTTCCAAGCAGGAACAAGGCAACCTGCTGGGAACTGGCAATCTGGGCGGTATTATCCAAATTAAAGACCCGAAACACGGGGAGCAAATCCCCGTGTTCGTCAGCCGGGACAGGTACACCCATGAACTGGAGTACATGCGGGCAGACAAGTGGAAATGTCCCGATACCGTTTGTGGCGTGAAAGTAAGCCCGGAACAGAAAGCCGCTTTTGAAGCCGGGAAACCCGTCAAGATGGAAAACCTGCAATTCAAGGACGGGACGAAACGCAGTGCCTATCTTCAAGTCAGCGCAGTGGAGCGTGGCTTGGAGTTCCTGCCGAGGTCTGCCGTCCAGTTCTTGCAGCAGGGGCAGCAGCCCGCACAGCAGCAGGTCACAGGATTAAAGGACGGCAAGGGTGTGGAGTTCAACGGTCATGTGCAACCCGGAGTACAGGGCAAATCCTCCGGCAAGGTGAAGTGACCCCCAAAAGTTTTTTGTCCAACTTTTGGGGGTCACTTCACTTGTTAGACAGCCTCTTCTTTATAAGAGGTCGAACAGTCTTTCTATTTATATTCGTCCCAACTTTTGATTTGTATATCGTCGATGTCGAGCGTACAGAACGCATTGATGAAAGCCGATGCCAACCGGGCATTGGTGATCAAAGGAACGTTGAAGTCGATCGCAGCGCGACGGATTTTATATCCGTTGCTAAGTTCCGCCTGTGTCAGGTTCTTCGATATATTCACCACAAAATCGATCTGGCGATTATGGATCATGTCGATAGCCTGCGGCGTTTTGTCTTCTTCACTCGGCCAATATACTTTAATAGCCGGAATACCGTTATCGTTCAGGAATTGGTGCGTACCACTGGTTGCATACAGGTTGTATCCCTTGCTGTGCAAGAGTGCCGCAGCCTCCAACATGTCGGTTTTCTGCTTGGCGCTACCGGTAGAAAGCAGAATATTCTTTTTCGGAATCTGGTATCCGACAGACAACATCGATTTCAAAATCGCTTCCGAAGTATCATAACCGATACATCCGACTTCTCCGGTCGATGCCATATCCACGCCCAATACGGGGTCGGCTTTTTGCAAGCGGGAGAACGAGAATTGCGAAGCTTTGATGCCGACATAGTCCAGATCGAACTCGTTCTTGTTCGGTTTTTCCACCGGGAGTCCCATCATTACTTTCGTAGCCAACTCGATAAAGTTGATTTTCAAAACTTTCGAGACGAAGGGGAAACTTCGTGAAGCCCGCAGGTTACATTCGATCACCTTAATGTCGTTGTTCTTTGCCAGGAACTGGATATTGAACGGACCGGAAATATTCAACGCTTTGGCAATCTGCCCAGCCACTTTCTTGATTCTCCGCATGGTTTCCACATAGAGTTTTTGCGGCGGGAACTGAATAGTGGCATCACCGGAGTGAACACCGGCAAATTCGATATGTTCCGAAATGGCATACAAAAGAATCTCACCGTTGCGGGCGACTGCATCCATTTCTATCTCTTTGGCATTCTGGATAAATTCGGTAACCACAACCGGATGCTTTTTCGATACGTTTGCCGCCAACTGCAAGAATTGTTCCAGCTCATTGTTATTGGAGCAGACATTCATTGCTGCACCCGAGAGCACATACGACGGACGTACCAATACCGGATAACCGACCACATTTACAAAATCGTAAATATCGCTGAGTGATGTCAATTCGCGCCAACGCGGTTGATCGATACCCAGCTCGTCGAGCATGGCAGAGAACCGGTGACGGTCTTCGGCATTGTCGATGCTGTCGGCAGAGGTTCCGAGGATATGGATATGTTGCTCATCCAAGCGCGTAGCGAGGTTGTTCGGAATCTGACCGCCGGTAGAAAGGATAACGCCATGCGGATTTTCCAGATCGAGAATATCCATAACCCGTTCGAATGTCAGTTCGTCGAAGTAAAGTCGATCGCACATATCGTAATCGGTCGATACCGTTTCGGGATTGTAGTTGATCATTACCGAACGCCAGCCCTCTTTCCGTACCGTATTCAAGGCATTGACGCTACACCAGTCGAATTCTACGGAGCTACCGATCCGATAGGCGCCCGATCCCAAAACGACGATCGAACGCCGGTCGCCCAAGTACTGTACATCGTTTGCCGTACCGTTGTAAGTGAGATAAAGGTAATTGGTCTGTGCCGGATATTCGGCAGCCAATGTATCGATTTGCTTTACGACCGGAACTATTCCGTTTGCCTTGCGCAACGCACGGACTTCGAGTATGGATTTCTCGGCTTCGGTCATATTCTCCTTCAATACCGCACGGGCGATCTGGAAATCGGAAAATCCTTCTTTTTTAGCCTGACGAATCAATTCGACAGGCAATTGATCGAATGAAGAGTAGGACTCCAATCGGGTAGCCGTCTGTATGATGTTATATAACTTCTGCAAGAACCAACGGTCGATTTTCGTCAGATCATGAATCTGGTCGATCGTGTAGCCCTGACGGAAAGCCTTGGACACAACAAAGATACGTTTGTCGGTCGGTTCACGGAGAGCCTTGTCTATATCTTTTATTACCAGTTCCTTGTTCTCGACAAAACCGTGCATGCCTTGACCGATCATACGCAATCCTTTTTGGATCACTTCTTCGAACGTACGGCCGATTGCCATAACTTCCCCGACAGATTTCATGCTCGATCCGAGTTCTCGGTCTACGCCCTGGAATTTACCCAAATCCCAACGCGGTATTTTACAAACGATATAGTCCAATGCCGGTTCGAAGAATGCGGATGTAACTTTCGTTACGGAGTTTTTCAGATCGAACAAACCGTAACCCAAGCCCAGTTTTGCAGCGACAAATGCCAACGGATAACCGGTTGCTTTCGATGCCAAAGCCGAAGAACGGCTCAAACGGGCATTGACTTCGATAACCCGATAGTCTTCCGATTTCGGATCGAAAGCATATTGTACATTACATTCTCCGACAATGCCGATATGGCGGATAATCTTGATCGCCAGTTCGCGAAGTTTGTGGTATTCGCTGTTCGTCAAGGTCTGCGAAGGAGCTACAACGATACTTTCGCCCGTGTGAATTCCCAGCGGGTCGAAGTTTTCCATATTACAAACCGTAATACAGTTGTCGAAACGGTCGCGAACGACTTCATATTCGATCTCTTTCCAGCCTTTCAGCGATTTTTCCACCAGAATCTGCGGAGAGAAGGAGAGGGCTTTTTCTGCCCGGACAATCAGTTCCTCTTCGTTGTCGCAAAATCCGCTGCCCAATCCGCCCAACGCATAAGCGGCACGAATAATAATCGGGTATCCCAATTCGTTAGCGGCAGCCTTGGCATCATCTATCGTATTGACAGCAACGCTTTTGATTGTTTTTACGTCGATCTCGTCCAGTTTTTTTACGAAAAGCTCCCGGTCTTCCGTGTCCATGATGGCTTGAACGGGAGTTCCCAGCACCTGTACATCGTATTTTTCAAGTACTTTCGACTCGTAAAGACTCACACCGCAGTTCAACGCGGTCTGACCTCCGAAGGCAAGCAGGATGCCGTCCGGACGTTCTTTCTCGATTACCCGTTCTACGAAATACGGTGTGACAGGCAAGAAATATATTTTATCGGCAACACCTTCCGATGTTTGCACGGTGGCAATATTCGGGTTGATTAAAACCGTATAGATACCTTCTTCTTTAAGGGCTTTAAGGGCTTGTGAACCCGAATAGTCGAACTCTCCGGCTTCTCCGATCTTCAAGGCGCCAGACCCCAACAATAATACTTTCTTTATTGTTTTTTCTGTTTGATTCATAATATACGTATATATGCGGATTAAATCATATTTACAAACTCATCGAATAAAAATTCCGTATCGGTAGGACCGCTGGCGGCTTCGGGATGGAATTGAGCGGAAAAGTAGGGTTTCGTCTTATGGCGAATCCCTTCGTTCGTACCGTCATTCATGTTGATGAAAAGCGGTTCCCAATCGGCACCGAGCGTAGTATTGTCCACGGCATAACCGTGATTTTGCGATGTGATGAAACAACGGTTTGTACCGACTTCCCGTACCGGTTGGTTGTGGCTGCGGTGACCATATTTCAATTTGTATGTTTTCGCACCTCCGGCTTTGGAAAGCAATTGGTTTCCCATACAGATACCGAAAATCGGTTTATTCCCTTCCATCGCTTTGCGGATGTGTTCTACGGTAACTCCACACATGTCGGGATCCCCGGGTCCGTTGGAAATAAACAATCCGTCGTATTCGAGGCTATTGAAATCATAATCCCACGGAACTCGGATAACGGTTACGTCGCGTTTCAATAAGCAGCGGATAATGTTGTGTTTTACACCGCAATCGACCAACACGACCCGTTTCTTGCCAGTGCCGTATGTGATTACCTCTTTGCAGCTGACTTTTGCCACGAGATTGGTTTCATTCGGATCTACGAAATCTATATCTTCTCCGTCCTCGAATACGATTTTCCCTTTCATCGATCCATGCTCACGGAGCAATTTCGTCAATTCGCGCGTGTCGATATCGTACAATCCTACCACTTGCTCATCTTTCAGCCAGTCTGCCAGACTGCGCTCGGCATTCCAGTGACTATGTTCGAACGAATAGTCGGAAACGATTATGGCTTCCGGATGAATTTTTTCAGATTCATAGAATTCCGAAAGTCCGTTTTTTTCACCTTTGGGAGGCACTCCGTAGTTTCCGATAATGGGATAGGTAGTTACTAACAACTGTCCGGCATAAGATGGATCTGTAAGACTTTCGGGGTATCCGGTCATAGCAGTGTTGAAAACAACTTCTCCGGCGACAGGTTTTTCAAATCCGAATGATTTTGCGGGAAATACCGTTCCGTCACTCAGGATCAAAGAAGCCTTTCTTGAACTTTGCATTACGATAGAAATTATTATAAGTGTTTGTAAAATAGTCTGTTGTAAAAATAAGGATGGTTTCTATCGTGAAAACCGTACAAAAATACAAAAGATTTCGCGTAAAAACAGAAAAATCGAAGGATATTCTAAAAAAGAATAACGGCGGAATCGTATTGCCTCCTGTTTATTAATACATTAGTGATACTATGAACTCCGGCATATTTATCCGGGGCGATATTTTATAAATTCAATATTGTTAAAAAATGTTTTACCACTGAATTTATAGGAGACACAATAATGCCACCAAAAATAATTTGCTTACATTTGCGTCGTATTTCTATCATTAAGAAAGGAAATACACAAAACACCAAACAAAAAGATCGCATATATGTATTTTACAAAAATGCACGGAGCCGGCAACGATTATATTTATATAAACGGATTTACGGAACATCCTGCCGATTTACATACTTTGGCGAAAACTTTAAGCGACCGTCATTTCGGGGTAGGGAGCGACGGTCTGGTTATCATCCTGCCTTCGGATATTTGCGATTTTAAGATGCGAATGTTTAACCCCGACGGATCGGAAGCGGAAATGTGTGGCAATGCAGCTCGTTGTATTGCCAAATTTGTTTTTGATAAAGGGCTTACCGATAAAACAGAGCTTACTCTGGAAACGAAAGCCGGGGTCAAGAAGCTACGGTTATATACTCAAAACGGAAAAGTGGAGCAGGTGAGGGTGGATATGGGTGAGCCGATATTGTCGCCCGATGCGATCCCTGTAAAAAGCGACCGTCCTATCCTTGTTTCGGAACCGGTCGAAGTGGACTCCGGGACATTTCGTATGACTTGCGTTTCGATGGGCAATCCTCATGCAGTTATTTTCCTACCCGATTTCGAAACATTCGATCTGCATCGGATCGGCAGGCAAATCGAATGCCACGAAATGTTTCCACAGCGTACGAATGTGGAATTTGCTATTGTCGAATCACCCGGACAGATCAGGATGCGAGTATGGGAACGCGGAACCGGCGAGACCCTTGCCTGCGGCACGGGGGCTTGTGCTACATTGGTGGCAGCCGTTCTTAACGGTATATCGGCACGTAAAGCTATCTTGAAACTGTCAGGCGGCGATCTGGAAATAGAATGGGACGAAAAAGACAACCACGTTTACATGACCGGTGGGGCAACCACCGTATTCGAAGGGGTCTGGGAACAATAATAGATTAAAAAATGACACGGATCAACGATAATTTCTTATCCTTATCGGAAAACTATTTATTTTCCGAAGTGGCTAAAAAGATCCATACTTATAAGACGGCTCATCCCGATGCGAATATTATCCGTTTAGGAATCGGGGATGTCACATTGCCGTTATCTGCCGCTGTAATACAGGCTTTACATACGGCTGTGGATGAAATGGCAGCACAGGAAACCTTTCATGGCTACGGACCGGAACAAGGGTATGACTTTTTGCGGAAAGCTATTATCGACAATGCATACCGCCCTAACGGTATAGACCTCGATATAGACGAAGTATTTATCAGCGACGGAGCTAAAAGCGACCTCGGAAATATCGGAGATATATTAGGCGTGAATAATCGGGTAGCATTGACCGATCCGGTATATCCGGTTTATATAGACACGAATGTCATGGCGGGCCGCGCCGGAAACGGATCGGCATCAGGAGGTCGGGAAAACATTATCTACCTGCCTTGTGTACCGGAGAACGACTTCGTTCCCGAATTGCCGCAGATGCGTCCCGACATCATTTATCTTTGCTACCCGAACAATCCGACCGGTACGGTATTGACAACCGGACAGTTGAAAAAATGGGTAGACTACGCGTTGGAAAACGAGGTGCTGATATTGTTCGATTCCGCATACGAAGCGTTTATCCGGCAAAACGATATACCGCATAGTATTTACGAAATAGAAGGCGCAAAGCAGGTGGCAATAGAGTTTCGCAGTTTTTCAAAAACCGCCGGATTCACCGGACTGCGTTGCGGATATACGATCGTACCTAAAAATCTTTTTGCCCGTGACAAAAACGGTAGCCCGGTGTCATTGAACCGGCTCTGGCTCCGACGCCAGACGACCAAATTCAATGGAACGGCATATATCGTACAGAGAGCCGCAGAAGCCGTTTTTTCACCGGAAGGCAAACGGGAGACCGCAGAAAAAATCGACTACTATATGCGCAATGCACACACTTTGAAATCCGGTCTTACTGCAATAGGATTAGACGTTTACGGCGGCGATAATGCTCCGTATATTTGGATAAAATCGCCGAAACAATTATCTTCGTGGCGTTTTTTCGATAGGTGGTTGAATGAGTGCAATATTGTAGGCACACCGGGTGTCGGATTCGGTCCGTCGGGTGAAGGTTTTCTGCGTTTAACAGCTTTCGGCAAATACGAAAATACGATAGAAGCGATAGAGCGATTGAAGCATTGGACTATTTGATATAATTAAGAAATATATTCTCATACATTACAATACAAACTAAAACTATTCATTTATGTCTTCGTTGAGATTCGATGTAGTAAAAGAGGCTTTCAGTAGAAAGGCGATACCGGTAACAGAGCCCGCTGAACGCCCCGAAGAGTACTATGGCAAGTACGTATTTAATCGGGCTAAGATGTTCAAATATCTGCCTAAGAAAACGTACGATGCGTTAATCAGTGCCATAGACAATCAAACCCCACTGAGTCGGGAAGTTGCGGACAGCATTGCCGCCGGCATGAAAAAATGGGCTTTGGAATTGGGTGCAACGCATTACACACACTGGTTTCATCCGCTAACCGACGGAACGGCAGAGAAACACGACGCTTTTATTGAACACGACGGTAAAGGCGGTATCGTAGAGGAGTTCTCAGGGAAACTGCTGATTCAACAAGAACCGGATGCATCCAGCTTCCCGAACGGAGGTATCCGAAATACATTCGAAGCTCGCGGATATTCGGCATGGGATATTTCGTCTCCGGCATTCATCGTAGACAAGACACTCTGTATCCCGACAATATTTATTTCGTACACCGGAGAATCTTTGGACTATAAAACCCCGTTGCTGAAAGCATTGAACAGCGTAAACAAGGCTGCGACCGAGGTTTGCCACTACTTCGACGAAAACGTAAAACGAGTGTATTCCTATTTAGGCTGGGAGCAGGAATACTTCCTGGTCGATGAATCGTTATATGCCGCCCGTCCCGATTTGTTACTGACCGGACGTACACTGATGGGACATGAGAGCGCCAAGAACCAACAGTTGGAAGACCACTATTTCGGCACGATCCCTTCGCGCGTATCGACTTTCATGCAGGACTTGGAAATCGAATGCCACAAATTAGGTATTCCCGCCAAAACCTGTCACAACGAAGTTGCTCCCAACCAGTTCGAATTGGCACCGATTTTCGAAGAAGTCAATTTGGCAAACGACCACAACCTGCTGTTGATGTCCGTTATCCGGGAGGTGGCTCGCCGTCATAATTTCCGAGTACTGTTGCATGAGAAACCGTTCAAAGGAATCAACGGATCGGGCAAGCACAACAACTGGTCGTTGGGAACAGATACAGGCGTATTGCTGTTTGCTCCGGGTAAAACGCCCAAGGAGAACCTGCAATTCATCACATTCGTTGCCAACGTAATGGCAGCCGTTTACAAACACAACGGATTGCTGAAAGCCAGCATCTCGTCTGCCACTAACGGACATCGTTTGGGAGCCAACGAAGCACCGCCAGCCATCATCTCCATTTTTATGGGCAAACAGCTCAGCACTATTTTCGATCAAATCATAAACAGCGACATCAATGAACTGAACCTGAGCGGCAAAGCCGGATTAAAACTGGATGTAGCCCAGATTCCGGAAATTATGATCGACAACACCGACCGCAACAGAACATCTCCGTTCGCATTTACCGGTAACCGGTTCGAGTTCCGGGCTGTCGGCTCTACCGCCAACTGCGCTTCGGCCATGATTGCGCTGAATGCCGCCGTAGCCGGACAATTGACCGATTTCAAACAGGCTGTCGATGCCCGTATCGCCGGTGGAATGACAACAGAAAACGCCCTGTTGGCAGAGATTAAAAAAATCGTTACCGAAAGTATCGATATTTGTTTCGACGGCAACGGATATAGCGACGAGTGGAAAGCCGAAGCCGCACGGCGCGGGTTGGATTGCGAGACAAGCGTGCCTCTGATTTTCGACCGTTATCTTACGCCCGAAAGCATTGAGATGTTCACCAAAACCAATGTGTTTACGCCGGTCGAGTTGCAAGCCCGAAACGAAGTGAAGTGGGAGATTTACACCAAGAAGATACAGATCGAAGCCCGCGTGTTAGGCGACTTGGCAATCAACCACATCGTGCCCGTAGCAACACGCTACCAATCGGTGTTGCTCGACAATGTATTCAAGATCAAAAGTTTGTTCCCCGCAGAAAAGAGTGAACTGATTGCTACTCAGGATATGGATGTGATTGAAAAAATCGCGTTCCACATGCTGAACATCAAAGAAAAAGTAAATACAATGGTGGAAGCCCGGAAGGTTGCCAATAAAATTACGTCCGAACGCGAAAAAGCCATTGCTTACCACGATACGGTAGCTCCTCTGCTGGATGAAATCCGTTATCACATCGACAAGCTCGAATTGATGGTAGATAACGAAATGTGGCCATTGCCCAAGTACAGAGAACTTTTGTTCATCCGATAAATAGCAATACAAATATGTGTAGAGGCGATCGATATTCTTTTTATCGATCGCCTCTTTCTTTTATGGATAAAAAGAGTATCTTTGCGTCGAATTTGCGGAGGTAGTTCGTATATCGTTTTAGGTCGAAACATTACTCCCGAGAAACTAATAATAAAAAGATACAAAGTATTTTATGGAGACTCTCAAACACGAATGCGGTATAGCACTTGTCAGATTGTTAAAACCGCTTTCGTACTATCAGGAGAAATACGGTACATCGCTGTATGGGCTGAATAAGTTGTACTTGTTGATGGAGAAACAGCACAACAGAGGACAGGAAGGTGCAGGATTAGGTTGTGTAAAACTCAACGCCAAACCGGGCACAGAATACATTTTCAGAGAACGGGCATTAGGGACTTCCGCCATACAGGAAATTTTCGCAAATGTAAAAAAAGAGATAAACGAAGGTGGTCACGATTTATCGGACAGCCAATGGGCAGAAGAATGCGCCCCGTTTGTCGGTGAAATTTACATGGGACACCTGCGGTATAGTACTACCGGAAAACGCGGATTGTCGTACGTTCATCCGTTTCTACGTCGCAACAACTGGCGTGCCAGAAATCTGCTGCTCTGCGGAAATTTCAATATGACCAATACCGACGAAATATTCGAAACCATTGTCGAAGAAGGACAACATCCCCGGTATTATGCCGATACATTCTTGATATTAGAGCAAGTAGGGCATGCGTTGGACGAAGAAAACCAACGGTTGCACGACCAATTTAAAGCCGAAGGTTTGACCGGCAAGGCTTTGTCGCAGGCGATTGAGGATAACATCCATATCCCCAATATATTGAAACCGGCATCGGAAGTATGGGACGGCGGATATGTAATTTGCGGTTTGACCGGTAGCGGTGAAATGTTTGCTTTCCGCGATCCGAACGGTATTCGTCCGGCATTTTATTATATCGACGACGAAATCATCGTCACGGCATCGGAACGCCCCGTAATACAAACGGCAATGAATATTACGGCAGATCAGGTAAAAGAGTTGCTTCCCGGACAATGCATCATTGTCAATAAAGCCGGAAAGGTTTCATTCGAACAAATTAAGGCTCCGGGTGAAAATCAAGCCTGCTCGTTCGAACGGATCTATTTTTCGAGAGGCAGCGATATGGATATTTACAACGAACGTAAATGTTTGGGACGTACCTTGCTTCCCCGTATTCTCCGAAGTGTAGACAACGACTTGGAACATACCGTATTCTCTTTCATTCCGAACACGGCGGAAGTGGCATTTTACGGTATGATAGAAGGGCTGGAATACTATCTGATCGAACAAAAGAAGAAAATCTTGTTAGAGAAAAAAGACACTCTGACAGCCAGCGAAATCGACCGTATCTTGTCGATGAAAGTTCGCTTTGAAAAAGTGGCGATCAAAGATATCAAGTTGCGTACTTTCATTACCGAAGGCGAAAGCCGCGACGATCTGGCAGCCCACGTCTATGATATTACTTACGGTTCGGTTACACCGTATGTCGATAACTTGGTGGTTATCGACGACAGTATCGTACGCGGCACGACGTTGAAACAAAGTATTATCAAGATATTGGATCGGTTGAACCCGAAAAAAATCGTTATCGTTTCATCTTCACCCCAAGTTCGCTATCCCGACTGCTATGGTATCGACATGTCGAGAATGGATGAATTCATTGCCTTTAAAGCAGCGATGGAGTTACTGAAAGAGCGTGGATTAACCGGCATTATCGACGATGTATATAAAAAATCGAAAGCACAGCAACATTTGCCGAAAGAGAAGATCGTTAATTATGTGAAGGAAATTTATGCACCTTTTACACAATCCGAAAT
>ENA-OYYC01000814-OYYC01000814.1-human-gut-metagenome-genome-assembly--contig:-NODE-814-length-13146-cov-8.715301_pt1 | contig 13146 bp, 9 predicted proteins | sample MGYA00243242_ERZ653433 | MGnify/ENA primary metagenome ERZ653433 (study PRJEB26926, sample SAMN06165127) | human gut metagenome | biome: ENVO:00009003; feature: ENVO:2100002; material: ENVO:00002003... | reverse complement strand
GGACTGCCTGCCGGACGAATTGACGCTTTTGTGGCAGTATGGAATCGTTTTTTTGCTATGTAACGGAATATTAACAGTAAATATAGCCGAAATCCTTTTGTATTTTTGAAATATAAACTATCTTTGTAATAGTTTCCCCTTGAAAAAACAGAAAAATCGTAAGTCATTTTTTGCAAACGGATATTAGTTTATAATCACCTAATTAAAACTATTTTTTATGAGTAAACATCTTTTTAGGTTGTTGTTCGGCGCATTCTTCCTCGTGGCTGCCACGGCATTTACGGGATGCTCCGATGATGATGACAAGTCGCTGACGCCGAAGTTGACGGCCGATCCGACGGCGCTTGATTTCACCGATGAGACGGCGACGACGCAGACCGTTGCCATCACGGCGAACTGCGAATGGACGGTTACTGCAAGTAACCTGGATTGGGCTACCATTTCCCCGATGAGCGGCAAAGGCAACGGAACGATCTCCGTTACGGTTTCCGAGCTGCCCGCCGGTACGAACCTGCGCGAAGGCAAAATCTCCTTCACGCTTATCCACCCCGAATTCGGCAAATGGGGTCAGGCCGAGTCGTCCGTAGCCGTAAAACAGTACGGCAGCGGGGTTACACCCCCCCCCACGGGCGATGCTATCTATGCTAACGATTTCGATAAGGAGCAGGCTACCAAAACCTATGGCAGCAAGGGAGAATCGTGGCCTTATCTAGACCAGTTCAACGGATGGGAAAACCATTCGGGAACCGGTGCTGATGCTGTGACATATTCCTACAATGGGATGTCCGCTCGTGCTAATTCGACATCTAATAGTGACTATTCGGATTATGAGGGCTCCGGTGCAAACAATCTATTCTTTGGGGCTAGTGCTGTATTTACGATCGAGAAAATTTCCATTGGCGCACGGAATCTCAAACTTTCGTTTGGTGCAGAACGTTATTCGCAAACTGCCGGCAGTGATTTTATTCATGACGATTTTCGTGTGCAGTTGAGTAATGACGGTTCGGCATGGTCGTCGCCTATCATATATTCATTTGCAAAGGGGGTAGATCCCAGTGGGCGTTGGGACTTGGCTACAGCAGATTTCACTTTGCCTGAGAATACAACGACGCTTTATATCCGCTTCACCTCCAATGTTGACAGTGCTCATCGACTGGATGATGTGACTTTGGCTGAAGGTGTTGGTGGACAGCAGATTTCATTCGATGGTGACACTCCGACTCCGGGCGAAACCGTTACGACTACTATCCCAGAACTAATTGCCTTGTGTGAAGCTGCGGGTTCAACGCAAAAGGTGATTAACGAAACGAAAGATTATTGTTTCGAAGCTGTCGTCGTAACCGATAAGGAAGGCGGTAATACGACTACGAATAACTTGCAACTTATGACCGAAGGTGCTACGACTGCAAAAAACGGCATTACGTTGTTTGGCAGTGGCGTTTATACAAATCCTGCGGATGATGCGTTTGTGTTCGAAGCCGGCGATAAGGTAAAAGTAACTCTTAAAGCAGGACTGGCTCGCGTTATGACATATAGCAGCCTGTATGAAGTTACTGGTAGCGCTTCCGAGGAATGGTGTGTGGTCGAGAAAATTGGAGAGACGACCATTGTCCCTGTGGAGATTACGCCGGAGCAAATAATTGAGTTCCAGGCAATGCCTGTGACAATTAAGAATGTCACTGCTCCCGCTGCAGCCACATGGAACGGTACGAAGACATTTACGGTAGACGGGACGAACCTTACCGTATATACGCAGTCCGGGGCACCTTGGGCCGAACAAACATTTGTCGGCGGTGCAACTGGATCCATTACCGGTTATGCGGCCCTTTATAAGGGGGCTGCTCAGTTGGCACCGCGCAATGTTGCGGATATCGCAGCTTTCATGGGCGAGCCTTCGACCGACCCGGCGATTACCAAGCTCGACCCGACGTCGCTTTCTTTCGCTGCGACGGACAATGCCAAGACCGTGACGGTCACGGCTGCCAATGCCGACGACTGCACGATCGAAGCCGCTACGGATAAATCGGAGCAGTTCACGACCTCCGTAAACGGGATGGTTGTAACCGTGACGCCCAAGGAAAACACGACGGAGCAGGCTATCACCGCCACGCTGACCATCAAACTGATGAAGGCCGGTGCTGCTGTGGATACCAAAACCGTTGCGATTTCGCAGGCCGGGAAATCCGGATCGGGCGGGGACGGCCAGCAGATTGCCCTTACGTTGGACGATATTATCGCTATCGGCGGGAAAAGTGGAACCTATGCCGAATTTACATATACGAATACTTTCGGCGAATGGTCGGGTAAAGCAGCTGGTGGTAGCAGTGGAAAGGAATGTTTACAGATTAATGTAAAAGACAATTCGGCTTTTGGATCGTTCGTGCAGATTCCTGCCGTTGATGGGACGATTGAGAAGATTGAGGTGACCATTCGTGAGCCTTATAAAGGGCGTGCTATCGGTATTTTTCCGGTTGGGTACACATATACAAAAGACACACTTGCTAAGATGAAAGAGCAACTTGCGAAGGATGCTATAGCAATCAGCAACGAGACCCCGTCTGATGTAAATAATAACGAACCGTTTACGTTTGTAATTGACAACCTCAGTGCTAAGAACCTTACGCAGTTTTCGATATTCCCGACTCTTGGAGCGGTAAGTATTACTGCGATCACGGTTACTTATTCAAAATAAGAAAGTAGGTGTTTCCCGATAATCCATCCCCGGCGGATTGGCTTCCGCCGGGGATGATTGTCGGATTTTCTACCTGACATTTTTATCTGCAAATTCCCACATGATTTTGACAAACGGGTTATTGAAACTTTTCGGGCGGGCTATGGTGCTCGGGGCGCTCCTGCTGGTTTTCGGGCGGTGCGGTTCCTCCGACGACGGCACCCCGGCGAATATTGCCGCGGTGTTCATGGAAACCGAGACGACCACGCTCGACGCCAAAGGTTATGCGACCGATCCACGGCTCGTGCTGACGGGGCCCGTAGGTACGGCTTACACCGTCACCGTGACCGAAGGCGGCAGTTGGTGCTGGACGTCGCGCAGGACGCATACCACGACCAAATCGGCGAAACTCGTTTCGGCGAACGATGTCGTGTACCTCTACCTGGACGATAATGAAACGGGCGCTTCGCGCCGTGCCGCGGTCGATGTCGTTTTCGACGGCGGGCACGAATTCACGTTGACGATCGACCAGGCGGACTACTCGGTTCCGGCGTCGATGGATCACGCGTGGGCGGAATTGCCCGCCTATGTCGAAGACCCCGATTACCGTTACGTAACACATTACGCGCCGCTCTCTTCGACTGTGACGGCACGTAACTTTACGATCTGCTACGACACGAAGAAACGCATCGCCAACTGGGTCGCCTATCCGATCCACGATTGTTATATGCAGGGCTCATACAACCGTGCGGACACATGGGCATATGATCCCGACATACCGTCCCAGTATCAAGCCGACCTCTCGCTCGGTTCCTATCGCAGCGGCGGTATTCGCGGTCACCAGTGTATGTCCAACCACCGCTATGTTCCCTATTCCCCGCTGCTGAACGAACAGACCTTCTATTCGACCAACATCATGCCGCAGAATTCTGCGTTTAACGGTGGCTCCTGGCTCAGTATGGAGAATACCGCATCGTCGAAACGGTGTGCCGATACGCTTTATATCGTGACGGGTACCTACGGCGTGCAGGGTTCCGGTTCGGACAAGGCGGGTACGTCGGTCGCCGTTCCGGAGTATTGCTGGAAGGTGCTGCTGCGTACCCGGAGCGGCCGGACGGGGAAACGGGTCGACCAGATTACGGATGCGTCGCAGTTGATGGCCATCGGGTTCTGGGCGAAAAACGCTTCGTCGAGCAAAAACGGGTTGAAGGAATATCTCACGAGCGTCGCCGACATCGAAGAGAAAACGGGCTATAAATTCTTTACGATGCTCGACGATGGCATTGCCGCCGACGTGAAGGCACAGAACAATCCCTCGGACTGGGGTATAAATTAATCTGAATTATATGAAGAAACTGCTTTTTACCGGGCTTTTCGCAGCGCTGATCGTCGCCTGCTTCGCCCAGAAACCCTACAAGGTCGTTTTCTACAACTTCGAAAACCTCTTCGATACGATCCGCAACCCGGAGATTTACGACGAGGAGTTTACGCCCGAAGGGCCCAAGAAGTGGAATACGCCCAAGTACACCAAAAAGATCAATAACCTTTCGCGCGTGTTGTTCGACATCGCCGCCATCAACAAGGACTACCCGGTGGTGATCGGCGTTTCGGAGATCGAGAACCGCAATGTCATGGAAGACGTGATCGCTACGCCCAAACTCGCCCCGGCCAATTACCGCATCGTGCACTACGATTCGCCCGATGCCCGCGGCGTGGACGTGGCGTTCTACTACCGTCCCGACGTGTTCAAGCTCGAGGGCAGCGCCCCGATCCCGTTTACGATGGAGAGCCTGCCGAATTTCCGCACGCGCGACGTAGTGACGATGTGGGGGACGATCGACGGGGAACCGTTCTATTTCATGGTGGCCCACTGGCCTTCGCGCCTGGGCGGCAAGGAGGCTTCGGCACCCAAGCGCGAGCGCGCCGCCGAGATCATGCGCCATGCCGCCGACTCGGTGCTGGCGATCAACCCCGCGACCAAGGTCGTGATGATGGGTGACTTCAACGACGACGCCACCGACAAGAGCATCACCGAGGTGCTCGGCGCCGAAGGCAACATCCGCAAGCTCCAACCGGGCGGATACTACAATCCCTTTATCGACATGCTGAAGGCGGGCATCGGTTCGCTTGCCTACCGCGACCAGTGGAACCTGTTCGACAATATCGTCGTGTCGGAGAACCTCGCTACCGGCTCGACGGGTTCGCTCAAGCTGGAGCGTGCCCCCAAGGGGAAATATTACGGCAATATTTTCCGTGCCCCCTATCTGTTCCAGCAGGAAGGCCAGTACAAGGGCTACCCGCTGCGTACGTTCGTGGGCAACAATTTCCAGGGGGGATACAGCGACCACCTTCCCGTATTCATTTACATCGGTAAATAACCCAACAAAGTAATTATGAAGATCAGAGCTTTACTTGTTATCCTGCTCACGCTGGCCTGTGCCGGGGCGTATGCCCAGGACGGGGGCGTCAAAGGCAAGGTCGTCTCGCGTGACGGCCGTGTCGCACTGAGCAATGTCAAGGTGGTCGTCGAACCGCTCGGCGTCACCGTCATGACCGACAACCACGGTAATTTCAATATCGACCAGCTGCCCAAAGGGGAATACTGGTTGAAATTCGAAGCCCCCGAGTTCGAGAACCTCGACCTGGCAGTTCGTGTCGACAAGATGGTCAAGAACCTCAATTCGGTGGTGATGGCCCCCGATGTGCAGTATGTCATCGACGACGCCGTGTTCGCGGAGTTCGACTCCGATACGGCGGCCGACGGGCAGTCGCTGCCTTCGTCGCTTTCGTCGTCGAAGGATGTCTTCAACAACATCGCCTCGTATAAATTCAGCGAGATGCGTTTCAACGTGCGCGGTTACGATTCGCAGTATTCGAGCATCTACCTGAACGGCATCCGGTTCAACGACGCCATGACGGGCTATGGCCCCTGGTCGTTGTGGAGCGGCCTGAACGACGCCACGCGTAACCAGGAGAATACCGCCGGGCTGCGCTCGTCGGGCTACGGCATCGACGGCATCGGCGGTACGACCAATGTCAATGCGCGCGCTTCGCAGATGCGCAAGGGCTTCCGTGCCAGCGTCGTGAACGGCAACTCGATGTACCGCTTCCGCGCGATGGTTTCCTACGCTTCGGGCCTGCTCGACAACGGATGGTCGTACGCCTTCTCGTTCTCGACCCGCCAGGGCGGCAACTCCTATGTCGACGGGGTGTACTACAATGCCTACGGTTACTTCGCATCGGTCGAAAAGCGTTTCGGCGGCGACCGCCACAACCTGGCGCTGACCATCCTGGGCGCACCGACCGAGCGCGGAGCGCAGCAGGCGTCGACGCAGGAAGCCTACGACCTGTTGAGTAACAACTATTACAACCCCAATGTGGGTAAGCAGGACGGCAAGCTGCGCAACTCGCGCGTGCGCGATTACCACGAGCCGATCGTGATGCTCAACTACGGGTTCGACATTTCGTCGAATACCAAACTTGCCGCCGCGGCTTCGTTCCGCTTCGGCAAGAACGGCTATTCGGCCCTGACGTGGACGGACGGCCCCGACCCGCGCCCCGACTACTACCGTTACCTGCCCAGCTTCTACACGAACCGTATCCTCCAGTTGTCCGAGGGCATCGAGAGTTCGGATCTGGGGACGTACAACGACCTTGCGCTGCGTTCGATGCGTGAGTGGATCACCGACCCCAGCAAGAGCCAGATGGATTATGACAACATGTTCCGCATGAACTACAACCGCAACAAGTCCGGGGCTTCGGGCATCTACATGATCGAAGAACGCCATACCGACCAGCGCGATTTCAACTTCGCGGCCAACATCGCCCATACGTTCCGCAACCAGTCCGTGCTGCGCGGAGGCCTGACGGCGCGTATCAACCGCACGGAGTACTATGACCAGGTGAAAGACCTGCTCGGCGCCGACTACTGGCTCGACGTGGATAAGTTCGCCCTGCGCGACAACGGCAACTACAACCCGCTGCTTTCGCAGAACGACCTGGATTATTACCTCAAGCACGGCGAGGCCCGCCGCGTCGGGGAAGGTGACAAGTTCAGCTACGATTACTACGCCAACCTGCGCCAGGTACAGGTCTGGGCGCAGTATTACGCCTCGTTCGGCGGTTTCACGATGAGCCTCGGCGGCGAGGTCGGCTATACGGCCATGTGGCGCGACGGCCGGCTGCGCAAGGGACTCTTCGCGAACAACTCGCTCGGTAAATCGAAGACGCTCGACTACCTGACCTACAAGCTCAAGGGCGAGTTCTCGTACCGTTTCTCGGGTGCGCATGCCATCGACGCCAATGTGGCCTACATGGTCAATCCCCCGCAGTTCCGCGACGCTTTCGTTTCGGCGCGTACCCGCAATACGACTACGCCGGGCCTCGATTCCGAGAAGGTACTCGGCGTCGACCTGTCGTACAACCTCAACCTGCCGTGGATCACGGCGCGCGTTTCGGGTTACTATACCTCGGTCGCCGACCAGTCGAAGGTCATCTCGTACTATGACGATACGCAGTCGTCGTTCACCAACTTCGCCATGAGCGGCATCGACAAGCGATACTACGGCCTCGAAGTGGGCGTCGTGGTTCCCATCTGGGGCGGCATCTCGTTCAACGGCGCCCTGAGCCTGGGCGACTACCGCTATACGTCGGACGCCAACTTCACGCAGACGCGCGACAACAGCGAGGAGGTGCTCCGCGGCGACAAGGTGCTCTGGGACGACCTCTACGTCGAAAGCACGCCCCAGACGGCGCTCAACCTCGGCCTGAGCTACCGCGGCCCGCGCAACTGGTTCGCCTCGGTCGATTTCAACTATTACGACCGTATCTACCTCTCGATGAACCCCGCGCGCCGTACCCGTGCCGCTTATGCCACGGTACTGCGCCCCGACGAGGCGGCACAGCTCCCCGGCGCCGTGAAATACACGGCGCTGATGAACCTGCGCGAGCAGGAGAAATTCGACTCGGCCTATACGCTCAACCTGAGCGTCGGCAAGAACTGGTACATCCACCGCATCTACCAGCTGGGCTTCAGCCTCGAGGTGAAGAATATCCTCAACGACCAGACGATCCGTACGGGCGGTTACGAACAGATGCGCCTTTCGCGCCGTACCTATGTGAACAAGGAGGGTGCGGCCGCCCAGCCGATCCAGTATTACGTGCCGTTCGATTCGAAGTACTTTTATCTGCTGGGGACGACCTATTACCTGAATGTATATTTCCGCTTCTAATACGATATGACGATTATGAAAAAGATATTTCAGTTATGCGCCGTGTTGGCCGTGATGTTTGCGGTTACGGGGTGCTATAATGATTTCGATGCGCCGAAGCCTGCCAAAGTCTATACCGACGAGGATTTCGCGGGGATGAAGCATATCTCCATCGCCGATGTGAAACAGATGTTCCTCGATGAGCACAAGTCGCTCGGCGGTACGGGCAGCAACTCGAGCTGGGGCGATACGAAGTACGTACAGATCGGCCAGTCGCCCGACGGGCTGGATTACTACATCAAGGGCAAGGTGCAGTCGAGCGACGAGGAGGGCAACGTCTACAAGTCGCTCTACCTGGTGGACGATTCGGGTGCCATCGAGGTGAAGCTCACCACGGGGCTCTATTTTACCTATCCGATGGGGCGTTTCGACAAGGCCACGGGTACGATCCCCTCGAACTGGGTCTATGTCAAGGTCTCGGGCCTCTATATCGGCAACTACCGCATGATGCTGTCGCTGGGCGAGGGGCCTACCGATTCCTACAACAAGGTGGGTGAACATAAATTCTATGCCAACTCGAACATCGAAGACCCGACGGAGATCCGCAAGCGCGTATTCCTCGGCGGGGAGACGCAGCTGGAGCTGGGCAAGGAGATCCTCGAGGTCACCGAGGCCAACTGCGACGATTTCTTCGGCCAGAACGGGCAGCAGTATTTCGGGCGCCTGGTGATCCTGCGCGGCGTTACGTGCCGTTACGGGACGGTAGGGTCGAACATCTATCCCGCGTGGATGTATACCGACATCCGCCCGGTGATGAACAAGGTCTGGTATCGGTGGGCGTTCAGCAATGCCGGTACGAACCTCTACGGTTCGGTGCTTTTCACCTATGACAGTACCCTGCCTTCGACGACCAACAAGAAGGGTGTCTATACGGTGCGCACGAGCGGTTATTCGCGTTTCGCCCAGTATCCCGTCGTCCGCGACGGTGCCAAAGGCGATATTATGGCCATCTTCGGCATCTACTCCAAGGATTGGACGTACAGCTACGGTGCTTACCAGTGCTCGGTCAACTATTTCGATGACATTATGTTCGACAAGGATGCTTTCCTGACCGAAGAAGAGGTCGAGACGTTGACCCCGGCCGATTCGTGGGTTACGCCCGACACGTCGGACGACGAATATACCGAATAATCGGGTTCTGCCCAAACCGACGGCCGCCTCCTTTAGGGGGCGGCCGTTTTTTCGTTCCCGGAGGTACTGCGAACCGTTAAAATCCGTATATTTGCCGGAGATATTTACCCCGAACCGATGAAAGATTTTGCAGCCATAGATTTCGAAACGGCCAACGGCCGGCGCACGAGCGTTTGCTCGGTGGGTGTCGTCGTGGTGCGTGACGGCCGGGTGGTCGATTCGCTTTACAGCCTGATCTGCCCGCGGCCGAATTTTTACAGCCGTTTTACCACGGCCATCCACGGCCTGACCTATGAGGATACCGCTCAGGCGCCCGACTTCGCGACCGTATGGGGCCAGATCGCACCCCGTATCGAGGGACTGCCGCTCGTGGCGCACAATTCGCCCTTCGACGAGGGGTGCCTGCGCGCCGTGTTCGAGTTGTACGGGATGCCTTACCCCGGCTACCGGTTCTATTGTACCTGCCGCGCCTCGCGCAGGACGTTCGGCAGCCGCTTGCCCAACCACCAGTTGCATACCGTGTCGGCGGCATGCGGTTTCGACCTTGCGAACCATCACAACGCCCTTGCCGATGCCGAGGCGTGTGCGCAGATCGCGCTGAAAATCTTGTGACGGGACGTCGTACCTGAAATAAAAACTCCCGGTCAAAAACCGGGAGTTTTCGTATTGCGTTGTCGCCAGGTCAGAGCCCCAGCTCCAACTGGAAACGAATCTCCCAGCGGTTGTAGTCGGGGTCGAACGATTCGCTGCGGTGGTTGTACGACATGTCGGCCTGTACCTTCAGGCTGTGGCCGATGATGTAGCGGGTGACGCCGATGGTCGTCTGGTTCCAGCGTTTGTACCCTGCGAAGGGCTGTACCTGCTGCTTGGGGAAAAGCGTCGAATTACGCAGGGCGACCTCCCATTTTTTGTTGAACAGGTAGCTGGTCTGCACGTTGAGGCCCTGGCCGCTGTATACGAAGGCATTGCTTTCGGGGTCGAACAGCGGTTGGTCGCAGTTACGTCCCATGAAATCGGTGTAGAATGCGAAGCCCTGGTATTTGAGGATGAAATCCGCAAAATAGGAACCGATGTTCCGGGTCGCGTCATCCGGCATGATGGCGCCGCGCTGGCCTTTCAGGCGCGAAGCCTTGTGGTTGTAGGAGTAGGCTCCAGCCAGGAGTATCTTGACCTGTTCCTCACCCTCGAAATCCCCTTCCAGGACGTCGCCTTTCGACTTGAACCGTCCCAGCGGATAGAGTTCCAGACGTCCCGTGTAGGCCAGTCCTCCGTTCGACGAACTGCCCCAGTTGCGGCCTTCACCCAGTGTTACGGAGCCCTTGGCCGAAAGGTTGAACCCTTCGCCCCCGCGCATGTTGTATTCGCCGAAGAACCCGAAGTCACGGTCGAGGTTGAACTCGCTGTTGACGATGCTGCGGTCGACGAATTGCAGGGCGCTCGACGAGTTGGTACGCGCCCGGTTGGCCTTGATTTTGGTCTGTCCGAACCCGATGTTCCATTTGGGACTGGGGACATAGTAGACGATTGCGTCGCGGACGATGTTCATATTGCCGTTAGGCAGCGGTTCCGTGTCGTAGGAGGTGAATCCCAGCTGAACCGAATAGACCAGTTTCGGGGAATAGATGTACCCGTCGAAGCGCAGGCGCAGGCGCTTGACCTGCGCATCGGTTTTCGTGAGCGTGAAATCCTTGTCGAACGAGAGTCCCACCATGTTCTGCATCCGGAAGCGCATTGTCAGCGAGAACCAGTTGCTTTTGGGGCGGAACGTGATGCCCTTGCCGACTTCGAGGTTGGGCATGTTGCGTACGCGCTCCAACAGTTCGTGTTCGTCTTCGAGCGAATCGGCGGAGATGAATTCGGTTTGCCTCAGCGGCGAGCGTTCCTGTGCTGCAGCGATTGCGCAGCTGCACGTCAGCAGGAGCAGAAGGAGTGTCTTTTTCATGTCGGTCTTGTCTGTCTGTTTGTTTCGTTTCGGCCGGATTCGGGCAAAAATACAAAAAATATGCTCTTACCCGGTTAAGTCGCTGCAAAGTTGGGCGGTAAACCTGAAAAGAATATGAAATAGCCGTTGGAATCTTCCCGAAAAGGAATTAAATTTGTGGTGCGGCATCCGGGTACGGTTTCCGTTGGCGGCATGTTGCCGGACGGACAATAAACCTGCCGGTTTTACGTTTTATGAAACGACAGAAAAATTAAAGACCATGACAACGACAAAATTCAAGGGCACGCCCGTGCATATCGACGGCGAATTCATCCGGGCCGGCGTCCAGGCTCCCGATTTCGAATTGGTAAGGGGCGACCTCTCCCCGCTGAAACTCAGCGACCTGAAAGGCAAGCGCGTCGTGCTGAACATATTTCCCAGCCTCGATACGGGCGTCTGTGCGACTTCGGTGCGAAAATTCAATAAGCTGGCATCTTCGCTGCCCGACACGGTCGTCGTGGCCGTGTCGAAAGACCTGCCTTTCGCGCAGTCCCGGTTCTGTACGACCGAGGGCATCGCCAACGTCGTTCCCGCGTCGGATTTCCGTGCTGCGGGTTTTGCCGGCGCCTATGGCGTGCTGATGGCCGACGGCCCGCTGGCCGGGTTGCTCGCCCGTGCCGTGGTGGTGATCGACAAGGCGGGGAAGGTGGTCTACACCCAGCTCGTGCCCGAAATTACCGAGGAACCCGATTACGATGCGGCCGTCGAGGCCGTGAAAGCCTTATAAACTTAAATAGTAAAGAAATGATACGATTGAATGTTTTTATCCGTACGACGGATTCCAACCGCGAGGAAGTGGTAAATACGGCCAGGGAACTGGTGGCGGCTTCGCTCAAGGATGAGGGCTGCGTTGCCTATGACCTGTTCGAAAGCACTACGCGCAATGACGTGCTGATGATCTGCGAGACGTGGAGCGACGCCAAGGCGCTGGCTGCGCACGAGCAGGCGTCGCATTTCACGACCCTCGTACCGCGCCTGCACCAGCTCAGCGAGATGAAACTCGAAAAGTTCGTTTTCTGATGCCTTGTACGGGAACACATAAAAGCCTCTGTTTCGATACAGGGGCTTTTTTTGCCTTTGACTGCGGCGAAACCCTGTCGTAACCGCCGTCCCGCAGCCTGATCCCCGGATACCAAACGATAACCAAAACACATCTAACCCCATCAAGACAAATAATTAACCCGCGCTTTTCAGCTCAGATTCGACTCTCATATTTAATTTTTTTATACTAACCAAATTTTATATGACTATGCGAACTAATTATTTGTTGTTCTTTGCTGTTCTTCTGGGAGCCTTTCCCGCGGCCGGGGCACATGCCGCAGCCGATTCCCTCTCGACCGGCGTGGTGCTTTATTCGCCCTATACGAAGATCGTCGTATCGCCGGGAGCTTCCATCAATTACAGCGTCGACCTGATCAACAACGGCCATGAAATCCGAACCGAGAACATTGCGCTCGGCGGCCTTCCTTCCTCCTGGAAATACGACATCAAGTCCGGAGGCTGGAATATCGAGCAGATGGCCGTCCTGCCCGACGAAAAAAAGAATTTCACCCTTACCGTCAACGTCCCGCTGAAGATCAACAAGGGAAGCTATAAGTTCCATCTCTCGGCGGGCGAAGCCCGGTTGCCGCTCACCATCGTGGTCTCCAAACAGGGGACTTACCAGAGCGAATTCACGACCGATCAGCCCAACATGCAGGGCAATTCCAAATCGAATTTCACCTTCAGCACCACACTCCGCAACCAGACCGCCGACCAGCAGCTCTATGCGCTGATGGCCGATGCCCCGCGGGGCTGGAACGTGGTGTTCAAGCCCAACTATAAGCAGGCGACCTCGGCGCAGGTCGATGCGAATGCCAGCCAGAATATCTCCGTCGAAGTTACGCCCGCGGCCAATGCCGAGGCCGGAACCTATAAAATCCCCGTGCGTGCCGTCACCAATTCCACCTCCGCGGAACTGACACTCGAAGTCGCCATCACGGGGACGTTCCAGATGGAGGTGACTACACCCAAGGGGTTGTTGAGCGCCGACATCACGGCGGGCTGTCTCTTATACACATCTCCGAGCCCACGAGACTGCAGCTAATCTCGTA
>ENA-OYYC01000803-OYYC01000803.1-human-gut-metagenome-genome-assembly--contig:-NODE-803-length-13306-cov-9.494755_pt1 | contig 13306 bp, 8 predicted proteins | sample MGYA00243242_ERZ653433 | MGnify/ENA primary metagenome ERZ653433 (study PRJEB26926, sample SAMN06165127) | human gut metagenome | biome: ENVO:00009003; feature: ENVO:2100002; material: ENVO:00002003... | reverse complement strand
CGAGATTAGCTGCAGTCTCGTGGGCTCGGAGATGTGTATAAGAGACAGTCTATGGATTGTGCGTGTACATCTTTTTTCTTCATTACACGAGGTCCCTTCAAAGACACTGAAAAATATCCGATATCTCCCAGTTCCACAATCCATCCGTTGGCAATCAGGTCTCTCAACTCGTTTTGGAAAGACTGCATGGCGCCCGCCAGTAAACTGCGGCTTATTCCTGTGAATTTGTGTACACGGTCTAGAAATTCTTCCTGATCGACGGTTCCTTTGAATACTACGCGGGGATGAAGCGGTTGTGCGTCGCCTGTTTGTTGAATGTCAGGTGTGTCGTAAAGGTCATATTGTATACTCATATTCGTTTTTATTTAGTGTAGGCACATTGATAAATCCGTTTGCCTATCCGGATTTACTTCACTTGCTACTTTTATTTCGTTCCACTATAGTTTCTCTTTCGTCCCACTATAGTGCTCCGCAAGGGAAACTATAGTGTTCTTTGCGGAACACTATAGTGGAACGAAAAAAGATTAGGCAACAAAGGTAATCTCTTTAGGCAATAAAACTAATTATATTAGCAGGAAAGAAATAAAAACGTCGCAAATATTGTTTATTACCTTAAGTCACCCTTTCCTTTTTTAATAAATTAGCTAGAAAGTGTGGTGTTTATTGAATAAGAACGCTTATTTTTGCAGCATGTTACAATTTGAGAATCAAAAGATAAAACAAATAGTTCGCAAGGTGCTTCCGGTAGTAACGCTAGGGGCGATGTTATATTCCTGCGCCAGTATTGGACGGCCGGACGGTGGACCATACGATGAGACGCCGCCCCGTTTCATCGGCAGTACTCCGGAGGCGGGGGCTTTGAATAATAAAAGGACTAAAGTCTCTTTGATGTTCGACGAGTTTATTAAGCTGGAGAAAGCGACCGAGAAAGTCGTTGTTTCCCCTCCCCAGATACAGCAACCGGAAATCAAGGCTTCCGGCAAGAGAATACAAGTCAACCTGCTCGACTCTCTGAAACCGAACACAACCTATACGATTGACTTCTCGGATGCAATTGTCGACAATAATGAAGGTAATCCGTTGGGTAACTTTGCATTTACGTTCTCTACCGGAACGGAAATCGATACGATGGAAGTAGCAGGAACGATGCTCGATGCCTCTAACCTGGAGCCTATTAAAGGTATGCTTGTCGGACTACATTCCAACCTGAACGATTCGGCTTTCAACAAATTGCCTTTCGACCGTGTGGCACGTACGGACAGCCGTGGACGTTTCTCCATCCGTGGTGTAGCTCCCGGCAAATATCGCATCTATGGATTGATGGATGCCGACCAGAATTTTACCTTCAACCAGAAGAGTGAGATGATCGCTTTCCACGATTCATTGATTATCCCCCGCATGGAAGAACGCATCCGCATGGATACGGCTTGGGTGGACTCATTGACTTATGACACGATTGTTGAGAAGAAATATATGCATTATTTGCCGGATGATGTCATTCTCCGTGCTTTTAAAGAGCTCAACTATTCGCAATATCTTATCAAGTCGGAAAGACTGGTTCCTCAAAAGTTCACTTTCTATTTTGCCGGTAAGGCGGACACTTTGCCTGTCTTGAAAGGTTTGAACTTCGATGAAAAGGATGCTTTTGTCATCGAAAAGAATCAGCGGAACGATACGATCCATTATTGGGTGAAAGATTCTCTGCTCTTCAAGCAGGATACGCTGGCCATGAGTCTGACTTATCTTTATACAGATACTTTGAATCAGCTAGTGCCCCGTACGGATACGCTGAACCTTGTTTCGAAGCAGAAATATAAGAAAGAGGAGCCGGATAAGGACAAAAAGAAAAAGAAGAAAAAGAAAGGGGAAGAGGATGAACCCGAACCGACGAAATTCTTGCCGGTGAATGTTAGTGCCCCTTCGTCAATGGATGTATACGGCTATATTTCTTTGAATTTTGAAGAACCGATAGCCAGTTATGACACTGCTGCCATACATCTGCGGCAAAAAGTAGATACGCTCTGGAAAGATATACCATTCGAGTTTGAGCAGGATTCAGTGAATCTGAAGAAATTTAATCTGTATTATGACTGGGAACCGACATTGGAATATGAATTCTCGGTAGACTCGACTGCCTTCCACGGAATATACGGATTATTTACCGATAAGATAAAACAAGGATTCAAGGTGCGTAGTGAAGATGAATATTTCACACTTCATTTCAATGTGACGGGAGCAGACTCACTGGCCTTTGTCGAATTGCTTGACGCCCAGGACAAGGTGGTCCGTAAGCGGAGAGTGGAAGAGGACGGAATGGTCGATTTCTACTTCCTGAATCCGGGAAAATATGCAGCCCGACTAATCAATGACACAAATGGAAATGGTGAATGGGACACGGGAGACTTTGCTAAAGGCATCCAGCCGGAGGCTGTTTACTACTATCCGACGATATTGGAATATAAAGCGTTGTGGGATGTGACCCAACCGTGGGATATTCATGCGACTCCAGTGGATAAGCAGAAACCGGACGAACTTAAAAAACAAAAACCAGATGAAGACAAGAAAAAGAAAGATAGGGATCGAAATAATCAGAACCGCCGTCGTTGACGCTCGACGTAACCTTATTATTGGATTGGTGGCATTACTGACGGGAATCTTCGCCCTCCCTGCCAGTGCCCAATGTGAAGCGAAGAATGATGCGTTTCAATCCGGCGAACATGTAATGTATGATTTATACTTCAACTGGAAGTTTGTCTGGGTGAAAGCCGGACTCGCCAGTCTGACAACGAATGTGACCACTTATCATTCGCAGCCAGCCTACCGGATCAATCTGCTTGCTTTGGGCAGTAAACGGGCAGACTTCTTTTTCAAGATGCGCGATACGCTGACTTGTGTGATCGGTGAAAAACTGGAACCGCGCTATTTCCGCAAAGGTGCTGAAGAGGGAAAACGTTACACGGTTGATGAGGCTTGGTTTTCTTATAAGGACGGTCTTTGCCTCGTAAACCAGAAACGTACTTATCGGGATGGAGCGTTTGATGAATCTGAAGCTAGCGATAGCCGTTGTATATACGATATGTTAAGCATCTTGGCGCAGGCACGTTCTTACGACCCTGCAGATTATAAGGTGGGAGACAAAATCAAGTTCCCGATGGCTACGGGCCGTAAAGTGGAAGAGCAAACGCTTATCTACCGTGGAAAAGAAAATGTGAAAGCGGAGAATGGAGTTACTTACCGTTGCCTGATCTTCTCATTGGTAGAATATGATAAGAAAGGAAAAGAAAAGGAGGTGATTACTTTCTTCGTGACGGACGACTTGAACCATCTTCCTGTCCGTCTGGATTTATTCCTGAACTTCGGTTCGGCAAAAGCATTCCTGAATAATGTGACGGGTAACCGGCATCCGCTGACTTCTATCGTTAAATAGATATAGAGAAAAAACGAAGGCATATCAGAAGTAAATGGCCCTGCCAACCTGTTATTTTTTAGACGCGGATAACGCGGATGACACGGATTTATTATCTTTTTATCCGTATCATCCGCGTTATCTGTTTCTAAAAGGTATACTTTTAAAAGTGTTGATGCGCTTTCCTGTTTTATTCCTGAACTTCGAAAGGCACTTTCTGATCCTTTCGGAATACGCTAGATTCAAAAGTTGCAATCAACTCTCCGTCTTGGTTTGTTATATCTACCTGATAGCAACCTGTACTTCGACCGATATAGCGTTCGCGTGCTTCGGCAAAGAGAGTATCTCCGGGGCCGCTGGCACGCAGAAAAGTAATAGTGGACGAGAGAGAGAAAGCTAGTGTGCCGTGCGAGTTGGCAGCTGCGGCAAGCGCAAGGTCTGCCAGCGTAAAGATCGCTCCTCCTTGTGTGCGGGCACCTGCGTTAAGATGTTCGGGTTTTATTTCTAATTTGGCTTTACTGTAACCTTTGCGTACTTCCAGCAGTACTACTCCTGCATTTTCGGCAAACAGATCGTTCTTAAAAAACTCTTGTGCGGTCATGATATTATTTTTGAAGATTCTTTAATCGTTTCTTATTTTTTCAATGAATGGATATATACCTTATCTTTTTCAATTGAGTAGCTAAATTTATTTGTTTCAGACATAATATCCAATATTTTCTCCAAATTATTTGTTTCTATAATAAAACTTCCATGGAAAATCAAATTCTTGAGTTGCTCTGACTCAAATGCGAATGTCACATCAAACTGGCGCTCCAACTCTTTAGAAATGATCGACATAGGAACTTCATCCCAGAATACTTTGCAGTTGATCCACTGTTCAGCATAGTCAGCACTCTCGGTCAGCTTATAAGTTTGGTCAAGCTTATTAACTGTCATCGTTTGATTAGGCTTCATTATAAACTCTTGGTTGATGCACAATAAGACAATGGAACCTTCTAGGAGTGATACCTTTATATAATTCTCATCACCATAATTTTTAACGTTAAACTTAGTACCCAGTACCTTGATCTGTGCGGAGTCTGTTTGTATAACAAATGGATGCTCTCCATGCTCTACCTCAAAATACCCTTCGCCTTCCAGCCGGACATTGCGATTCTTTCGACTAAAACTCTCGGAGTAAGAAAGCTTGGAATCTGCGTTTAACCACACTATAGAACCGTCAGGAAGCTTCATTTTTAATTTCGATTTTCTTGGAGCGTATACTTCGGAAATCAAAGAATCATCAGGTGTTGTAAAATTATAAATTATAAAAGGAGTGGTAAACAGTAATATAATGATTGCCGCTGCGTAACCTGCATACTTCACAAATAAGGCTCTTCTCATCTTTCCTGCCGGAGCACTCTTATGTTTGCGGATTCGTTTCGCAAATCTGTTATAGGCTTGTTCTTCGTGTACAGATACATTTTTATACTCGGCAGACAGAAGCCAGATTCGTTTCTGCTGTTCAAAATATTTCTGATTCTCCGGATCGGAGTATATCCATTCGTTCAACTTATGCAAGTCCTCTTTGGTGATACTTCCCGAGAGGAAATCATATATCAGTCTGTCAAATTCTTCTTTCATACCATCTTAAACTTAATATCTATTGAAAATCATATACCTGCGCTATCATCAGGACAGTTTGTCAATAGAAGAAGTATAGTGAATTACTTTGCTTTTTAATATTAATTAAATATATTCGTAATAAACATTACAATCAGGGCAAGATAAGATTTTGCTGCTTCTTTCAGCTTATCCAGTGCACTTCGCATGTGATATTTCACTGTATGAATAGTGATTCCCATGATTTCGGCAATTTCTTCTTGTCTTTTGTTCTCAAAACGACTCAATAAAAATACCTTCCGGGTTTCCGGAGATAAGCCGTCAATCGTCTTCTGGATAATAGAATGTAGCTCTTTACCCTCTAAATGCTCAACCGGATTTTCGCCCAAGGACCATAAATCGCTGTAAATGACCAGGTCTTCTGACGAGCAGGCCGTTTCCCTTCTCACATATTCAAGCTGAAGATAATTGATACACTTATTGGCTACACTTCTGAAAAGGTAGTTCTTCAATGAGGTGTTAATTGTTATTTTAGAGCGGTTTTCCCATAGACTATACACCAAATCTTCTACTATAGATTCTGATAGATAAGAGTCTGTCAAATACCCTCTCGCTATCCGGCAAAGATCTGTATAGTAAGTTTTATAGATGTATCGGAATGCCTCCTCTTTACCCGATTTCAGGGCCTCGATAATCTCTGTTTCCAGGTTTTTTTCCATTATGTCTTTCAGAAATCGTATATTTGATTTATTAGTTAATATATTAAGGTGAATACTCACAGGTTCTGTTTCTCCGATGGATAATTCGGGGGCAAGGTATTGAAAAAATGTAAGATGACCAAACTCACTAATAAAAAGATGAGTTGAAGGGCTGAACGAATAAAAAAATCATTTCTCACTATACTTTTTATTAATCTGGCTGTCATATTAATGAATAGGCCAATAAAGCATATTTTAACCTGAATCTCTATGAATGGTAAAAAGAAGGATTGTAAAAGAGCATAGCGCGACACTCTTTTTTAAGTTATAAGGTATACAAACAGCTGTTTTAGTTTAGTCATGCAGGATAAAGATTGTTTTCAGGAATAACAGAAAATAAGCTATTTCTTATTTAAATAATATTGTATGAAGAAACTACATTTTCTATTAAGCACATTCCTTGTGTTTATATTCACGTCATGCGGAGAAGATGAACTGAAAGGTGTTGTCTTATCCGAAGATCCGGGGTACGTAAAAGAACCATTGGTAGCCATACAGGCAGAAGATGGCACAGGGAACTGGATAAATGGTCTTATTGACCAGAACAGTAGGGTCATAGCCTTAGATTTTCGCATTTTGGACGACCAAAGTGCGGTGAATGTGAAACTCAAACTGGCGGATGAATGGGCAAAGCCCATTGATCCGCTTACTACTGATGCTGTACTGGACTTGAGCAGCGGTATCACCCGTATTAAAGTGAATGATGGAGCAGATGATATCGAATATACCATTTTCAGCACTTCTACTCAGCTACTTCGAGGCGTAACGGCTACTTGTAACACAGAGCAGGTTAGTGCTAACTTTATTAATGGCATCGCTTCGTTACGTTTCAAACAAAACACTGCATTTGTAAACGTAGTGTTGATGCCGACCTTGGCAGATAACGCAGAAATCATCTCCACGGATCCCGTCAGTCAAAAGGATGAAAACGGAAACCTGATTGTTGACCTAAGTAGCACACTTACTATTACTGTAAAAGACAATACGAACAACATGACTAAAAAATATCAGTTGAGTGCTGTAAATGGAATTATTGACGCAGGGGTAAACTGGAAAAATATTACTGCTGATCTAAAAAGCCAACACAGTAGTATTTGTATTCCTGATTTCATGATTGTCTATGAAAATAAAAACTTGCATGGAAGGAGCGGTAATACGGGATGGTTGATAACTATTCCTGCCGGTAGAATAAATATGAAGGTTAGCTGGGATATGAATAAAGACAATGTAACATGGGCTGAACCCACTGCTCAACATCGTACAACAGCTATCATGAATGATAATATGGATTATTCATTGTTTGTTCCGGGATTGTCCGGGCAATTCTGGGTACCGATATTTTATAGCCTCGGGTGGAATGATAGTGGGCTGCTATCCGCACCGCGTCTCGGATATAACCTATCTACTTCTTTGAAGTATTGTCCGGGAACTCTGGGAATTACAGCTGATGGAAAAGCGGAGATTTCGTATGCAGAAGTGATAGATAATAACTTGTATAAGTTTACCAGCGGCGGAGCCGGCAAACAAGCTGCCAATGGAGTACAGTGGTCCCCAACCAGTGCTGTCAGTGGATATTCCTATCCGTTGCAAAAAGGGCAGATCATGATTGCCGGAGAAAATGCAGAACTTTACAAGACATTTGCCACTAATGAAGGAAGAAATACTTCGACCCGTAACAGAGGAATGGATGGAGCATTGTCAGGAAGTAATTCATGGGCTGCTAATCCGGTAAGCATTTGGACTTTTGATGGCAAGCCTGTAGGACGCCGGGCTGTCGGTATCACGGAAGAAGGAGACTTGGTCATTTTTGTAAGTAATCGTTTTACGAATTCTTATAACTCGGTAAAAGCAGCTTGGAATGTCTTTAGTGATGGCTCTTCTTTACGGGAAGTTGCTGTGGCATTGCAGGAAGTGGGTTGTACGGATGCCATTGTGTTTGGTGAGAACTATCATAGTCCTGTTGTTATTCGGGATGATAGTAGAGGGGTGCCTTTAGGAAAGGTAGCCGGTAGATACGACTGGGAAACGAACGGCAATGTTAAAAATGCGGATAATGAGGCTAGTTCGCAATCCTGGATAATGTTTAAATAAGAATATTGTAAAACAATGAGTTAGTAACAAAAGATATACACATAAAAACTTAAATCAATGAGTAAAATCATCAAATGCATGTTCTTCGTGCTATTAGCTGCAGTTCTTCCACTGTCGGTTCATGCACAACAGGTGACCTTACATTTGCAGGACGTAACGGTGCGCAAAGCGTTCCGGGAGTTGGAGGTCAAAGGAAATGTATCCTTAGTATATGAGAAAAATGATGTGGACCTGACCCGTAAGGTAACTGTAAAGGTAGATAATCAACCGATAAGCAAGGCACTGGATCAGATTCTGAAAGGGCAGGAGTTGATTTATAAAATAAAAGATAATCATATTATTATCACCCGGCCTGTCGTTCAGAAATCGGATAAGAAACGGCGTATCAATGGTGTCATCAGCGATGTCAATGATGAATTGTTAATTGGAGTATCGGTATCAATTCCCGGTACTAATATTGGCACGGTGAGTAATATGGAAGGGAAATTTGAATTGGAAATACCGGAGGACGCTAAGAAATTGCAAGTGTCTTATATCGGTTTTGACACGCAGGAAATTTCATTGTCGCCCGGCAAGACGACATTCAACATTGTAATGGGAGAGAATGTGAAAATGCTTTCAGAAGTAGTAGTGGTTGGTTATGGCACGCAAAAGAAGGTGAACCTGACCGGTTCGGTTGCTACGGTAAATTTGGAAAAGGAATCACTTTCCCGTCCTTTGGTCAGTGCTTCGCAGGCGTTGAGCGGTATGACAGCCGGTTTGCAGGTGATGCAAAGCTCCGGGACTCCATATAATGAAGGCTTTTCTTTCAATATTCGGGGAGTAGGTACCCTGAACAGCTCTTCACCACTCGTGTTGGTGGATGGGATGGAACAAAGTCTGAATAATGTAGATCCCAACGATATTGCTTCTATTTCCATCCTGAAAGATGCGGCCTCGTGTGCTATTTATGGTAACCGGGGGGCAAATGGGGTTATTCTGGTTACTACCAAAACCGGACAAACAGGAAAGGTCAGCGTATCTTACAATGCTACTTTTTCACTGAATCAACCTACCAAACTGATAAAAACGGTATCTAACTACGCCAAGTATATGGAATTGATGAACGAAGCTGCTACTAATATAGGAGAATCTGCTCCTTTCAGCGACATTACCATCAATCAATGGCGTGAAGCTGAAAAAGATCCGAATGGCATTTCTGCCTCCGGCTATCCTAATTATGTAGCTTATCCCAATACGGATTGGTACGATGAGATATATAGTAATGACTGGATGATGAAACATTCGCTTTCCGTCACTGGGCAGGAGGGACGTACCGGATATAATCTTTCTATATCTTATACTGACAATCCGGGATTAATCAAGGATACCGGATACCAACGCTATTTTTTGCGTGCCAATGTTTATTCGGATATTACTAAGTGGTTACGTATTGGTACTCGCGTATGGGGGTATCACACCGACCAGAAGAAAAGCGATACCGGTTCACTCACCAATATCAATACCCAAAAAATGATACCGGGCGTATATCCATATTATGACGGAAAATATGGTGCGCCGGAAGCGAACGAGGAAGATCCGCAATCTCACAATCCTCTGTGGGACATGGCACAATCGGAAGGGCATATCAAAAACACGCAGTTCTTTACTACTTTCTATGCCAACGTGAAGTTTCTGAAACACTTTTCATACGATGTTAATCTGAACTATAAAGATTACCGTTATGAATCGATGTCCGTAAATACGGATTATGGGAAATATAGTTTTAGTACAGATCAGTGGATAGCTGCCCCCAAAGATCCTGCCGATTTGTATACCCGTATGGCGTATGTCCGTGAAAACCATTGGAAATTAACGCACTTGCTCAACTATAACCAGACTTTTTATAAGCATGATATTGGTATGTTATTGGGCTTTGAAGAAGAACGTTTTGTCAAACGGACTACCGACACTGCCAAACTTGGATTAATAGATTCGTCTGTGGGTGATTCAAGTTCTGCTACTACTCCTTCTTCCATAGGTGGTACAGGTGAGGAATTTACATCCCGTTCTTACTTCGGTCGTATTAACTATGCTTTCGACAGCCGTTATTTATTCGAGGTTAATATGCGTTATGACGGTTCCTCCCGTTTTGCTCCGGATAATCGCTGGGGGCTTTTTCCATCTTTCTCTGCCGGGTGGAGAATCAGTGAAGAGAGATTTATGAAAGGACTTCCTATCGACAATCTGAAATTACGTGCTTCGTGGGGTAAGTTAGGGAACAATGCGATTGGTAACTACGAATGGCAGGCTGTGTACAACTCGGCAAAGTACGCGTTTGGAGGTAGCCTTAATAATGGTTTGGCAATTACTTCTATTTCCAACAACCTGTTGGAGTGGGAAAGTACTGCCATTACGAATATTGGTATCGACTTTGCAACTTTAAGAAACCGTCTGACGTTTGAGGCTGAATTTTATAATAAAGTAACGGATGGAATCTTATATCGCCCTGATATGTATATGTCTCTCGGGACAGCCAGTGGCCCTCGTCAGAACATTGCGGAAGTGACTAACCGCGGTATTGAAATGACCCTGAATTGGCAAGACCGTATCGGTAAAGTAGAATATCGTGTATCCGGTAACTTTGCCTATAACCAGAACAAGGTCAGTAAATACAAAGGAGAGTTGCAGCGTGGCTGGGTGACAGATGAAAACGGGAACCGTGTTTATCAAACCAATATCGGCGATGTCTCTACCGGAGGATCTACCCGTGTAATAGAGGGTAAAATGATTAATGAATACTATATGTTGCAACCATATAAAGGCAGTGGAAACGGTTTTAACGCAGATGGAACAGTCAATATCAACGGTGGTCCGAGAGACGGAATGATCCGTACAGTAGACGACATGAAATGGCTGAATGCTATGGTAGGGGCAGGGTATAAGTTCTATCCGCGTCAGAACGTCAGTAAGAGTGGCATTTGGTATGGTGATTACATCTATGCTGACTTAAATGGCGACGGTGTATATGGTAATGACGCTGATAATGAGTTTCAGGGATGCTCCAATGTGCCCAAGTATAACTTCGGTCTGCAGGCAAGCGCTAATTGGAAAGGCTTCGATTTCTCCATGAACTGGTCCGGTGCGGCAGGTTTCAAGATTTACTACTATCGTTTGGCATTGAACAGCAGTGCTACCATCAAAGGATATGCTATTGGGGAAGCAATAGCAAACGATCACTATTTCTTTGATCCCAAAAATCCCAATGATCCGCGCACGAACTTGAGTTCAAAGAATCCTCGTTTGACAAATAACTCCGGTAACGACCAAAGTGGTATGACACAGTCATCAGTACATTTGCAAAAAGGGGATTATATTAAACTGAAGAACCTGACTATCGGATATACATTGCCTGCTGTCCTGTCGAAAAAAGTATATGCACAGAATATCCGTTTCTTTGCTTCCGGTGAAAATTTATTTACCATTACCGGGTATGAAGGAATGGATCCGGAAATGCGTACCGCAGTGGGATATTCTACTATGAGACAATATGCATTCGGTGTAAATATCACTTTCTAAACTTACTCTAAAACGATTTTATGATGAAAAACAAAATAAAAATATTTCGGAAATTAGTAAGATGTGCATCTATTGCCTTGCTGTCTTTCTCTATGGCTGGATGCGGTGCGGACTTTTTAGATACTACTCCTACCAATAACATAAGCGGTAGTAGTATCTGGACGAAAGCAACTTTGGCCGAACAGGCTGTTATCGGCGTATATAATGTCTTTCTGGATCAATATTGTCCTAACTCCGGCATTTTGGATTCGCACCGGATTCCATGGGATGCTTATTCTTCTGTGATGGATACAGACAAGAACTGGATTAAGCGAATGCCTAATTGTACAGGAGCAGCTACTCCCTCAAGTGGCCTGTTCAGTGATATTTATAAACGTTTTTATACTTTTATCTATCGTGCTAATGATGTGATAGATAATATTGGTCAGGTTCCTGATATGTCGACCGGAGAGAAGCAACGGGCTATCGCCGAATGTAAATTCTTGCGTGCATTTGCTTATATGCGCTTGAATATCTTGTATAAAGGAGTGCCGTTATATATGAATGCAATCACGAGTCCTGAAAACGGTAACAAAGCCCGTTCTTCAGAAGCGGATGTTTGGGCGGCTATACTCCAGGATCTGACAGATTGTGTGAATGAACCCAATCTACCGGGTAAATATAATTCGGGTGACTCTAACTATGGACGGGTAACCAAAGGAGCTGCTTATGCATTACGCGGACAAGTATATATGTGGCAGAAGAATTGGGAGGCGGCGGTTGATGATTTTAATTCTGTGGCTGACTGTGGCTTCGGGTTATATACTAAGGCCGGTGCTACCAGTTATAAGCAGTTGTTGAAAATAGCAAATGAACAATGTGAAGAAATGATATTCTCTGTGCAATGCATCAAGCAATACGGCTACTCCAATACAAGGAACATCACTTACGGCAACCGTTGTACAGCAGGTTCTATGTGGAATAACTATTTGCCTAATCCGCATTTTGTAGAATCTTTTGAGACGGCGACCGGAGAAAAGTTTAATTGGGATAACTACTTGCCGGGCTATAGTGCGATGAAAGAAAAAGAACGTGTGGTGTTTTTTCTACGCGATGGACTGTCTGCGGCGGAAAAGGAACGTATGGCTGCCTATGGGGCAGATATGAACAAATATCTGGATAGTGGCAATGAAGCACGTATCAAAAAAGCTTACGAGAGCCGTGATCCACGTCTGCAAATGGCTGTCATTACCCCTTACGCACAATACAATGGTGCTTCTTCTGGAATAGCTCATACTTATACATTGCGTTGGCCTTATCGTGGCTCCGACAGTGCAGAGCCTTTTGATATCCGTACTGATACAAACGATAAGTTTTACTATCTATGGAGAAAGTTTGTTCCTGAAGGTCTGGAACAGACAGAACGTGATACTTATGGATTGGATATTCCATTAATACGCTATGCGGAAGTATTGCTCCTGAAAGCAGAAGCGCTAAATGAATGGGGAAGTACCCATGAAAGCGAAGCAATTAGATGTGTTAATGAAGTAAGACGTCGTGCAGGGCATGTCGAATTGAATAATGCAACTTATCCTGCTACGAAAGTTAACGGGCAGAGTGATTTGCGTGAACGTATCCGGAATGAGTATTACTGGGAAATCGGTGGCGAAGATTCCATGTATTTCCATGAATTGCGTTGGGGAACGTGGAAAGATAAGAAGTTTGATAATAATCGTAACGGTCTGATGCAGATGTGGGGTGAAACGACTTATACCTGGTACTGGTTGGGAGATCAGTGCTGGAGCTGGCCTATTCCTGCTAAAGAAATGGAAATGAACTCGAATTTGGAACAGAATGAAGGCTGTCTCTTATACACATCTCCGAGCCCACGAGACTGCAGCTAATCTCG
>ENA-OYYC01000802-OYYC01000802.1-human-gut-metagenome-genome-assembly--contig:-NODE-802-length-13323-cov-25.860341_pt1 | contig 13323 bp, 10 predicted proteins | sample MGYA00243242_ERZ653433 | MGnify/ENA primary metagenome ERZ653433 (study PRJEB26926, sample SAMN06165127) | human gut metagenome | biome: ENVO:00009003; feature: ENVO:2100002; material: ENVO:00002003... | reverse complement strand
AATAATATTAATAATACATTTCTCATACAAGCTATTTTTTTAGTCTGTCTTGTATATACTTCTGCAAATCTTCGATCGTATTTATATGAATAGTTGTTATATTGCTTTTCTTTGAATTATAATCATGTAACGTTCGGTCCCTCTTTAAATAAACTGCATTATTTCTGCTATTAATATATTTCATATCAGAAGCAGAAGCTCCCTGACTTTCATCACCAGGATGAGAATGAATATCTATTTTTTTGTGACCATTCACAGCCGTCCTTTTTTTGCATTATTTCCTCTTTCCACAGAGCCTTCTTTATGATCTGTAATAATAATAGCTGTTGGCCCATCATTTTCATTCTCATATACGTCCAATTTCCATTCAACAATACTATTATCCGCTGCAAACTTAAAGAGATTTGCAGCATCATGAATGTTACTGGTTTGTCCATAAGTAGAATATCCATCCAGAGGCTTTTGACTTTCAACCATACCAGGCATTAATTCATTATCCATTATAGTTATCGGTTTTCCGCTTACCTGCTTCGGTTTATGTTCTCCATCAAAATAATAAACTCGATCTCCCTTATCTTCATATTTTGTATTTTTCCAAAAAAACACATAACCATTCTTATTCACTACATAATCATCTTTCCCATCAATATCGATCCTGAGAATTGGATTATTTTTACAATACGTATATGGACTCACTCCACAATACTTCTCCGCCAGCGGATCCACCACATGCCATCTCCCCAGTGCCGGGTCATACATTCTCGCCCCATAATCATACCAGTTCAAACCTTTCTTTGTATCCAGTTCCTTACTGTTATACTTATAAGGCTGTACACTACCCGTACTTGCAAACACACCACCAAATGGATAGTAATGGTTTGTTTCCTTCACATTTCCATCTTTATCTACAACTACCCGATTGTTCCCCTGATGATCCTGCAAATAATAGTGATACTTCTTATCACTCAAAGAGATATATCCTTCTCCTGTCAACAGCAGTTTGGCAGTATTGTTTTCATAGATCACATTACCACAGTAATCAGTAGTGGTGGTGACACTTCCTATCTTATGAACCGTACGAAGTTTTGTACCATCCGCACTGTAAATATAAGTAATAGTACTGCCGTCACTGAATGTTACTGCATTGGGCAAATTTAAACAATTATACGTAATTCCTGTTATTCCCTTGTTTAAATCTTTAGTTAAATTACCGTTGGCATCGTAAGTATACTCGTTCGCCTGCTTCACGGCATCCTTAAAGTCCGTTTCATCATTACCTGCACCGATGGACACCAGGTCGTCCACACGGATCATCTGGTTGCCATTCAGCGTGTAGGTTAAGGCATCGCACATACCGTAAGAAGAAGAACCGCTACGACCATAACGTTCCAGACCGGTGATGTTGCCATTCTTGTCATAGCCGGTCACATTTTCAGAATATCGGCCGGAATTGCTATTGAGTTGCTCACCCTCTCCATAAGTACCATTCAGCAGGCGATCCAGACCGTCGTAAGTGAACTTGTAACCTCTCACAGTGCTTTCATTACCCGCCTTCCACGTCATGCTGCTGATGCTGCCGTTATACTTCGCTGTGCCGACACCTGTATTGTAGTACAGATTCTGAGTGAGGCGGGTACCGGTGATCCCTGTCAACCAACCGCGCAGATTGTAGGTGTAAGTCAGCTTATTCGTGGTAGAGCCATGCAAGGACTTGGTCTTTAAACGGCCAAGATCGTCGTACGTAGCATCATACAAAGTAATTGTAGTTCCACCAAGCGTGTGTTGTACCTTACTGATTCTGTCAGCATGGTCGTAGGAATAAGTATATACTTCTATCCATGTGTTCTTACCGCTTGCCGTATGTATGTGAGTTACTGTGGCAGGTTTATCGGTAAATGTATAAGTGGTAATTGTCACATCATGACCTCCGAGCAAATTGCTACGTGTCTCCTGCATTACGCGCCCTTTGATATCGTAGAAATAGGCAATATAAATCTTACTGCCGCTACCCGGCACACTTATGATGCTACCTGCCAAGCGACCTTTGATATAGGAAGTATTTCCTTTGGGAAAATCGGGGTTGTTGAAACCACTTTGGCTTAGTATATAATAGCCATCATAATAGCTTCTAATATGCTGCACCGGATTGGAATCACGATTCTTTTCCGTACACTCTCCTTGACCTGATGGTCGCCCCATCGCATCGTACTGATAGTACATCCATCGATTGTTTTTGCGTTGATTCCCGTCCTGCGAGTAAGTCATCCGGTCATAATTATCGTACACATATTCTATATATTCCGCTCCGGGCAGCTTCTTCCAGATGCAATTTCCGTGACCATCATATTTGTACTCGAAAGCATATAATTCGATGTCAGCCGTCGTCTGATACATCGGTTGAAGTACGAAGCAGAGATTTCCTTTATCGTTGTAGACGTAGTAGGTGTCATGTGCCTCCGTTCCATTCATCTGGCGGGTCAATACGATACGCCCCAGCTTATCAGTGAAGGTGTAACTCACGTTGTTGCCCTCATCCGTAGTCTTGATTACATTCAGTAGATTGGCGGCATAGAATTCGGTGCCTCCACTTAAAGAAGTACCGTTCACCGTATAAAATTTGCACGCTCGGTCACTATCGGAAGCATTGACCAGATACTCTGTCCTTACCGCGCGATTGTTACTGTGCCACAGTTTGCCTGCCCCGTACTGTTGTAATGGACGGTTTAGCGGAGAAGCTTCGTAAATGGATTGGCTGTAAGGATAACTATCATTGTAACCGCTGCTTCCTACAGCTGTATTCCTGAAAGTGCTTACCTCCACATAGTCAGCCATAACGGATGTCGGAAGCCACATGTTCGTTTCGCGACCGTAATAATCATATTCCAGAAGCGTTGCCAGGCGTTGCTTCGTTACATTGTTCTGTACAGTCTTATTCACCGACTGAAATGGTCGTCCCAAGCCATCAAAGTAGCTGATGTCGTCTACGTGAGAACTACCTGTATTGTTCAACATCTTGCGGCTGCAGATATAATTCTGTGTGCTGACTTGCGCACTGACGGTGCAAGCGGCTATCATTGAAATTAATAATACTATAAATCGTTTCATAATGTCTTAGTTCTTATAGTGATAATCATATTCTTCTACTGTTTTCATGTCATTATCCAGTATCTTATTCAGACGACCGAAACTGTCGTATTCAAAGCTTGTCACTTCGCCATTTGGGGTAGTCATCGTTTTCATGCCCAGTAACGGCGTATAGGTGTAAGTCGTGACTGGTGTTTCAAATAGCTTGGTACGCAATGCCGTTACCAAAGCGGATGGAACCACCATTGAGGAGAGACTTTCAGGAGTGCGTCCCAAGGCCGACTGTACAGCGTTATAGCTACTTTTGCGAATTTCCGCTATCGGATATTGGTATGCATATCCCCAAATGTAGATAATGTCTTCACGCTTTACGTTGATATGTATCGGATTGCCGTAAGTGTCATATTTCAGGAATGTGACATCCGCAACCGGGTAATATGCGCTTGATGCCCCTGAAGAGGAGAAGGTAACCACATCATTCACCAAACCAGCTATTTTACTGCGAGTCACCGATTTGGGCAGGTATTTGTTACCGAAAATTCCATATTGTGTCAACTTGCCATTTGCCAATTTGCCATTCACCAGTTGTTTCACCTCCACCGGATAGGCCAAGAAGTTCTTAGCAGCCATCGTGGTGTAGGGGGCAAAGTTGAAATCATACGGATAGGTGTAGCATGTGCTGAGTACTTTACCATCACTGCCCGTCACACTCTCTTTTTTGAGCTGGCAATGCTCATCATACTCATAGGTGGTGGTAGTGGTTACACCATCTTGATAAACAGTTTTCGATTTGAGTAAATGACTTTGGCTCTTGATACCGTAAATCAAGGATATGTAACGTCCCCAATAATCGTCATATACAAATCCTCCTACCATTCGTACAAGATAATAACCTCCCGTTGTATAAAACTTGGGACTTCGATTGAATTGATCCATAATAGTAACACCCGAATAGAAGTGCTTTTGTACTACACCATAATGGTAACTCTCCGATTTCAACAAAGTATCGTTTTCGCTATAGTATTCGGTGGAGAGAGGTTGACCACTGCCTACTTCAGGCAATTGGTAGGAACACTCTGTGGAAATCTCATTGGCTATACGAAAAGTATGGATGGTATACCCCTGCGAAGTGCCAAAACGTGTTTTGCGTACCGTTACGCTGGGATAACAGACGGCTGCTCCTACGGTGGAATAAGGAGCCGAGTGAAAATTGTTGCTTGACAGGCTCAATTCAATGCCGTTGGATCCATAGTTACCATTCTCATGCCCATTCGTGTATGTCGCTTGATAATAATTCAGATTTTTATACTCACGATGAAAGGCAAGCGGCGTGAACAATACCCCTCCGGTAGTGGGATATTTATAAGTGCAGCTCAATACAGGAGGGACGGACATGCTGGAAGTTTCAAAATGGTTCACTGACGTAACACGTACGCCACCACCGCGATTATAACCGCGCGTCTCTATTAAAGAGTTTACCACATACACATCTCCTGTAAAATCGGCATGTTTTGAATGCATGTCGCTTTGGTCTCCCAAAGCATTGGGAAGTGAAATTATGAAGTGAAAACTTCCCGCTTCTTGCGCAGTAAATTCATACGCCCTGTTGAGATAGGGTTCTGATACATTGCTTAGATCAAAAGTTTCCGCATGAAAGGTTCTCATCGCACCACCGACGGGAGTAAACAGTAGCGCATAGTTACTTCCTGCCATTTCACTCCAAGTATTCAATCCATTGAATATACGTAAGCTGACTCTTACTTTATCGCCGATATTCACTCTAAAATAACCGTTAGTCTTGTCTGTCGGTACATTGCGGTCGCGCAAGCTCAATATAGACTGAGCATCACTGAAACTCAACAGTCGCCTCTCATCACAAGTAGGCACAAACCGATCGCTTTGATATTCATGTGGTTCATAACTGTAAGTCGTCATGCCACCAGTGGCATACTGTACGCTCTTCAGCATACCGTTATACAAGCATGCGGGATTGCAGGCACGGTTTCCTACATAGCCGACTTGATGCAGTGCAGCGGAAGTGTTCCGCTCCCAATGCAAATTGGTAAAGTCCGGTATCATATACTTATTGTTTGTCTGCCCATTGTAGTACCCCCAATAATCTACCGCAAAAGAAGTCTTGGGAGGAAGACCGGTAGGGTTGTTATAGTCAAACGAAAGTTGATTTGTCTTTTTACCCGATGCGTCTACTTCATACACGGTATCCAGTTTCAGGCGCTTGTTCAAGTGGTTCGGTTTAAAGAAATCACCCGTATTCATATAGGGAGCAAGCCAGGTGTTACCGCCCACTGCAGACTCAAAATAACTGTAACCGAAGCATATCTTACGTTCGGGACTGCCCCATTGAGAAGCAGAACGGGCCTTTATCACAATCGTATCTAATTTCTGGCTGGTTGACAAATCGATTCGATCGCTCATCTTGAACTCCGTAATATAGTTGTCGGTAGTAATGGATTTCAGTAGAACTTCTTTCGATTGAGTTTTCCAAACAGTCACCTTAGGGGGAATGCCGCATTGCATATCAGCTACCAAGCTTCCACACCTCTGAACGATATGTTCGCCATTCTCCGACCTGCTGAAAGTCATGTTGTCCCTTGTTTCGTACTCATATCCAACAACTTGCCCGTTAGGGTATTCAGAACTGTCCAGAAGGAAAGTACGAGCTACAAGGTTCATTGCGCCATCTCCTTCTTGCCAGTCGTTAGGGAGAGCATTGAAAAGGTGCTGTGTGCCATCTTCTGTAGTAATTTGCCACTGCTCATAGCCGCCCATGTTTTCTATCTTCAGCGGCCGACTGGCGTCTATCTGATGTGCGCTACCATCGCGGTAGTCAATAAAGAATTTGCCACTTCCACCGGGAAAAGAAAAGTAAAATATATCGGGTTGCAGACGAGATTCTATTGCTTTTTTATAGTAAGTTTCATACTTTCGTATATCACCCAGACGACTAAATGAATTTGTATATGCAGGAAAGCTTCCTTGCGGATAATCGCTGATATAAGTGATGTTATAATCCTCTTCCTTATCCAATTTGCCCACAGCATTTTGCACAATCATGCCGCCGGCACTCAAGTTCCAACCAAGACCTACTTGGCTCGCTTCTTCTGTTACTTTGATGCCCGAAGCGTTGTATTGCAAGGTGATTGGAAGTTCCACTGCGCCGTCCTTTAACGTATAAAGTGTATGTGAGATTTCCGGATTACCGTGGAAAAGCCCCACAGGATGATCTATGTACTTCATAAACGAAGCTACCGTAGGAGCCTGGAATTTGACATAAGAGTCTTGTCCGCTATTTTGGGCATGGGTGCTTAGAGCCAGTCCACAAAAAACAAGAGATAATAATAGTTGTTTCATTGATTGATTATTTTTCTTTTAAAATAGATAGTTATAATTAGTTTATAGATTGAGACTTCCGCCATACTGACATTATTCTCCCCCGTTAACAGGAGAGTAAAGAGGGGAGAATAATGCTCAGAATGGCGGAAGTGAGGCGAAATCACTCTTATAGCGTCATCGCATTAGCCCCCAGCACGCCCGCAGCCGCGGAAATCACTGCGATAACCAACTTCAGGATCATATCCCAAACGGATTTCTTAATTGCCATAATTCAACACCTCCTTTCGGCATCCTTTAATTTTCATGTTTCAATACCTCACAGCGCCTTGCTTACCTCGAAGCACGGACACTCCTTCACCCATTCCTCCGGTTCCACCACCCCGTCACCGTTCCGATCCGGGCTGAGATCACGATGCCCGCAGATACGGACATTGTTCCGAAAGCGTTTCAGAAGTTGATGCACAAGTAACCGGAGTGCCGAGCACTGCTCAGGCGTGCGGGTATCGGCAGGACACCCTTGGACATCCAGTCCGCCTTCGTAGCAGATACCTATCGAGTGAGCATTGTGTCCCTTGGCATGCGCACCTACGAGTTCCAAAGCACGGGTGTTGACAACTGTTCCGTCCCGGCGAATGTAATAGTGATAGCCGATACCGCGGAAGCCGCGACGGCGATGAATGGTTTCCAAATCTTCTGTGGTAAGGGCACAGTCTGCCCGGGTGGCGCTACAATGCACCACAATCATGTTGATACTTCTCATAAGTTGAATGAAATTAGTTTAGTGAATAATAAGTCCGGCGGGCAATAAGCTGCCCTGTGAGTAATAAAGTCGTTTAGTCGTTAAAAATGAATAGTTTAGTCAGTTTCCAGTACGGAGCCACACAGCGCCTGTTTAAATCTGATACCCGGGAAGCCCTCTGCGCCTCCGCACCTCTGCGTTCAACGTCCTTATCCTAACGGATTCTCGTCCAGACCGCCGCCTCCGGAACCGCTACCGGAACCATCACCGCTGCCGGAGCCTCCTGCCTGACTTGTTTCGTAAGGAATACATTTCACGCCGGTCACCATGGAGCGGGTCGCCGTCGTACGGTCAAGATTCTTCGTGTAGCAGGGCAGAAAACGCACGGTCATTATGGCTTGTGCAGCCGATACCTTGTCGGCGCTTTCCACACCTTTGCCGTTGGTCTTCATAGCCATGCGGAACGTGCCGAAGCCATCCAGAGTCACACTCTCGGAAGATTGAAGGTGGGTGGTCAATACACGCACCAGGTTGTCGATAACGTTTTTCGTGTCGCCCTTGCTCAGAGAAGAGTATTCCGATATTTCACGGGCGATCTGGTCGGTGGAGACGTGTCCTTTCAGGACCACGCGAGGATAAAATACTTTAACTCCTGCCTTGTTTGCCAATATAGATTGGACTGTTTTATACAATACTGCCATAATCAGAGAATAGTTTTATTTTCATTAATAGAATAATTTAGTTTCGTGTCTTAAGCTTAATCACACTGCAAATATAAACCTTATATCATAACCGGAGAAATAAAAATCTTCGTTTTTATCATAAAATGCAAGTGTATCATTTACTCCTCGTGAACACCTGTTTTATTGCATAAGCTCAGCAAAAACCTTCCCGGCTGACGTATCTTCCCGCAGCTTTCGCGTATCGTCGAGAAACCTTTCCACATGGGATGGCCGATGGCGCCGAAGTTGCTTTTGAGGATGATGGCGCGTTGTTCCGGAGGGGAGATCCGTAACTGGCGGAGATTGAAGAGCAACCCGTCAAGATTGCGGTTCACCCCATCCGGGGGCGGTTGCATCCGGCAAATATCCTCATCTGTCCACTCCTTGCGGGGATGGCGCAAAGGGGCTACCGAGGAAGCAGGAGGCACTGATGGCGGAACTGCCGAGGAGGCGTGAACTACCGATGACACAGGAACCGCAGGTGAAACAGGAACCACAAAAGCAGCAGGGGCTGCAAAAGTAGCAAAGGCTGCAAGTGAAGCGGGAGTCGCAGGTGAAGAAAGAAAATTCTCCTCCTCTCCGTCCCCCTCCGCGGACTCCCGGTCCGCGTCCTGAGTTCTCCCCGAGGGGGAACTATTGAGGAGGGGGTATTCTATGCTCCGCTGTGCTATGCTTTGCTGTGCTATGCTTTGCTGTGCTATGCTATTCTGTGCTATGCTATGTGTACCGGATGCAACATTTTCGGGGATTAATGTTACATTTTGGGAAGTACCCATTGCGCTTTCGGGAAGCGTAGTGGAGACTTCGGGAAGTGCAGCGGAAACTTCCGTTTCGCTCCCTGAAGTTTCGGGAAATAGCCCGGCAGCCTCTTCCTGTTTCCCGGCGTCATCATCTTCCTGTTCGTCGGTGATGAGATTGAAGCGATTGTCTATCGCGGAACTTTTGCGGCGTTTGGTACTGAAGAGATACTGCCTCTGTATCCCGGCACTGGTCAGCACACCGCACTCTCTGAAGAGCGTGACATCAAAAATGCCGTATTCAGCGGCAAGTGTAAGAATACGCTTTACGTCCTCCGCGGTCTGGTGATAGAGGTTGGCGGAGATATCTTCGTAAAAGAACGCATCGGTGAGAACATAGTAGCCTTCACCACCATAGATGCAGGAGAATGCGCTCACCAAGGTGGCAAGCGCGCCGTCGCCTTCGCGTTTCATTATGCGGCGAACCAGGCGATTCTGTAGGAAATCTATATCAAGGGGAAAATAATCGAGACCCCGTTTTTTTATTCTGGACATGTTGTCTGGTTATTAATGTTTTTTGGTTCACCACAGATTACACAGATTGGCACAGATTAAGATTTTATATTTTGACTCTTACTAAATTAGGCCTGTGTGAACCCGTGCAATCCGCGGTAAAATTATGGGTTATTGCACAATTAAGATTACTCGCCGACTGTTTCCCACAGCCTTCTGCGCTTCCTCGCCACGCTTTCGTTCACCACCTGGCGGGCATGAAGAATCAGTTCCATGCGGAGCGTGCGGTCTTTGATATCGGTTATCAAGGGATACGTGCGTATGTCATTCACGGAGCGTGAATCCAGGTAGCGTTTCTTGCAGGCTGCGCTGCGACAGGCCTTACAGCAGTAGTCTGGAATCAGTGTCTTCCGATTGACATAAAAAGCCTCTATGGGGAGTTCCCTCAGACAGGAGTGGCAAGTGCGGACGAAAGGAGTAAGTGTTTGTTTCATAATGATATAAATATATATAAATTAAATAATCGAATTTTGTCTTTTGCATCTATATATCTGTCGTGCTGCATCTATATACCGGATGTGCTGCATCTATATATCGGACATGCAGGAGCTATATATCCTGCACATTGCATCTATAGATCCGTTACGGAAGGAGTTCTTATCCGGAGGCTGAAATGTTTGTTTTCCATAATTCCATGCGATTTATTTGTTATTCTAAAACAAAGGAATTACCTTTGTCGCAACAAAGATAAACAGATTTCCATATAAAAAACTAATAGTTTTAGATATTAATTCTCATAAAGTAGGTAACTACATATAAATGAGCGACAAATACGTTTCTAAATATTTACATCACAAAAATCATGGAGAAAGAACAGGATTTATTATTCAATGTAGCCGACATCGTGAAGCGCGCCAAGCGGGTACTGAATTTCAAAACGGATGCAGAATTGGCTGCTTACCTGGGTGTGTCGCGTCCCACACTAAGTAACTGGATTGCACGAAACGGAATTGATTTCCCGCTGCTACTGGAAAAGCTGAAAGAAATAGATTACAACTGGCTGCTGGTAGGAAAAGGACAGCCTGTACATCAGGCCAAATTTTGCAACGACGAAATCGTTTCGGGTGAAGTGGAAATGATTCATAACCCCAAAACGGCTGATCCGGTAGACGACCGTAGCATACCACTATACGATATTACCGCTGCCGCCAACCTGAAAACATTGCTTGCCAACAAACAGCAACACGTGGTGGGAAAGATACAGATTCCGAACATACCTGTCTGCGACGGAGCGCTCTACATCAGTGGAGACAGCATGTATCCCATCTTGAAATCGGGAGATGTTGTGGGCTTTAAGGAAATCAGTAATTTCAGCAACGTCATTTATGGAGAAATGTACTTGGTGTCATTTTGCATCGACGGCGACGAATACCTGTCGGTGAAGTATATAAACCGTTCCGAGGTGGAAGGTTGCATCAAGCTGGTGAGCTACAATCCACACCATGAACCAATGGATATTCCACTCACATCCATACAGGCGATGGCGATTGTCAAGTTCTCCATCAGAAAGAACATGATGATGTAGAACGGCAGGCAAGCTGGCTAAACTATAAGACAAAAGAAAAGGTGACCAAGCAGTGTTTCCACCACTTCATCACCTTTTCCATCATTTATCACCTAAACCTATATATTATTTGTCTGTGCATCCTTTTGTGCTGAAAGCAACCAGCATCCAAACCATCTTTTCCTGTTCTTTCAGATAGCCTGTCATCAGGTCGGCAGTAACGTCGTCGCCTGCTTCATTAGCCAGTTCAATGATCTTTCTCTCCTCACCAATGAGGTATCCGTAAGTTTCAAGAATATTGCTGACCGCATCGCTGCCGCAAGCCACGTCAGATACTTCTTTGATCTTTGCAACTTTCAGGTATTCGCTGAACTTGTTTTCGGGTACACCACCCAGCATCAGGATACGTTCTGCAATTTCGTCCACCTTCTCGGCTGCGTCGTCATACATACTTTCAAACTTCTCGTGCAATACGAAGAAACCATGTCCCTTGATGTTCCAGTGGAAACCGCGCAGATTCGTGTAATATACCTGGAAATCTGCCAAAAGTTGATGCAATGCAGATACTACGTTAGCTACTCCCGATTCATTTAACTTGATATAATTTAAAGTCTTCATAATTCTATGGTTTTAATAATTTATACTGTTTTTCTTTTTTCTGTTGCAAAGAAAGTGCAAATCGAAGGCAGAAGCAAGCTTGCTTGATTATGCTGAGATGCAGCCTTTCTTCGTTTTTTGTACAAAGATAAGGCGGAAACCCATGCTTGTCAAACAGATAATTTCTATCTTTGCATAGACAGAATCTATATAACCCGTTCAAACCCCTTATTTATCATGACTTTACAACAACTGGAATACATTCTTGCCGTTAGTCAGTTCCGCCATTTCGCCAAAGCCGCGGAACATTGCCGTGTAACTCAACCCACCCTGAGTGCCATGATACAGAAACTGGAAGACGAGTTAGACACCAAGATATTCGACCGCAGCCAACAGCCCATCTGTCCTACTCCAGTCGGACAACTTGTAATAGAGCAAGCCCGTATCGTATTGGAACAGGCAGGCCATATAAAGGATATTATTGAAGAAGAGAAGCACTCCTTGTCGGGTGTCTTTAAGTTAGGTATACTCCCCACCATCGCCCCTTATCTGTTACCCCGCTTCTTTCCGCAACTGATGAAGAAATATCCTAAATTGGATATCCGCGTAACAGAGATGAAGACGAAGGACATCAAACAGGCTCTTATAAAAGGAGAGATAGATGCCGGCCTCATCGCCACCCTGCCTGAAAAGGATGACTTCCGCCAGATACCTTTATTCTACGAACAATTCTATGCTTATATCGCGCGCGAAAGCAAACTGTTCGATAATAAGATTATCCGTACCTCCGATCTCAGCGACGAACAGCTTTGGATGCTTGACGAGGGACATTGCTTCCGCGACCAGTTAGTCCGCTTCTGTCAGATGAAGGCGGCACAAGCCAGCCAGATCGCTTATCATCTGGGTAGCATGGAGACATTCATGCGTATGGTAGAAAGCGGTAAAGGTGTTACCTTCATTCCTGAACTTGCCATCGATCAGCTCAACGATACACAGAAAGAGTTGGTGCGCCCCTTTGCCATTCCCACTCCTACCCGGCAGATCATTCTCATCACCAACGAACATTTCATACGAACCACTTTATTGGAGGTACTCACAAAAGAAATACAAGCCTCTGTACCCCGCGAAATGCTGTCCCTGCGGGCAACTCAGTGCGTTGTATAGATTTCGTCTATCGGCCCATAAATCTTTTCAATCGTTTTTTTTGTTCTATCGGCAAAAGATGCTATATTTTTGCATCAGTAAAACAAAGTACTAAACCTTTTAAAACAAAAAAGATTATGGAACCAATTATCAATTCTCAGCTTCCTGAATTCAAAGTTCAGGCATTCCAGAACGGAAGTTTCAAAACAGTAACTAACGAAGACGTAAAAGGCAAGTGGGCAATATTCTTCTTCTATCCCGCAGACTTTACGTTTGTATGCCCTACCGAACTGGTGGACATCGCTGAAAAATACGAGCAATTCCAGGCAATGGGTGTAGAGGTATACTCAGTAAGTACCGACTCTCACTTCGTGCACAAAGCATGGCACGATGCATCCGAAAGTATCCGTAAGATCAAGTATCCGATGCTGGCAGACCCTACAGGCGTGCTGACTCGCGCATTCGGTGTAATGATCGAAGAAGAAGGTATGGCTTACCGCGGCACATTTGTCGTGAACCCCGAAGGCAAAATCAAGATTGCCGAAATACAGGACAATAACATCGGACGTAATGCCGACGAACTTCTCCGCAAGGTAGAAGCTGCACAGTTCGTTGCAACGCACGACGGTGAAGTATGTCCCGCAAAATGGAAGAAAGGCGGCGAAACACTGAAACCAAGTATAGATTTGGTTGGTAAAATTTAAGTTCACATCCCTTTTTTATTAGCGAGGTCCCCTTTATCCATTGCACACATAGAGGGGGCCTCTTTTATCTTACATTAGTACCCGTTGGCGAGATTAGTTTATATCGAAAAAAGAAAGGAATAAAAGTGATTAGTGTTTGGTGATAAGTGATTAGCGCCATTCGGTA
>ENA-OYYC01000739-OYYC01000739.1-human-gut-metagenome-genome-assembly--contig:-NODE-739-length-14581-cov-6.761049_pt1 | contig 14581 bp, 10 predicted proteins | sample MGYA00243242_ERZ653433 | MGnify/ENA primary metagenome ERZ653433 (study PRJEB26926, sample SAMN06165127) | human gut metagenome | biome: ENVO:00009003; feature: ENVO:2100002; material: ENVO:00002003... | reverse complement strand
GAGATTAGCTGCAGTCTCGTGGGCTCGGAGATGTGTATAAGAGACAGTCCCATATCTCACCGATCGGCAACATCTTCACCGCCTCATTCATAACCATAAGTTTGCTCATCTGATTCGTATCCTGAAGCGCTTTGAGCATTGCATTCGGTGTACATAAAGCTATAAGAAGGGCTTTCTGCCAGCTTCGAAATCCTGTTGCAAGTGCCGAAACACGGTTGATACTTGCATCAAAATAGTCCAAAGCCATATAGACACGGTCAAGCGCATTATCTCTTACAATTTCTTTTGCCATCTCCTTCGTCTCATCATCAAGAATCAGCACATGATCGGAATCCCAGCGCACACCTCTTGTGATATGCAATGCAAATTCCGGATAAAAGCAGAGCATTGCCGGAATCTTGTCAGATACATACTCCAGTGGATGATAATGTCCGTTGTCCATAAGTGGCATACAGCCGTCATGTAAAGCAGCAAAACTAAGTGTAAACTCAGCCGATCCGACTGTGTAAGACTCCACACCTATACCGAAAACTTTTGACTCCACACAAGGCTTTACGAGGTTATGATCGTATGGCTCCGATAAGATCTGCTCGATGGAATCCTTGTATCGCATACGAGGTCCCATACGGTCTGCCGGAACATCTTTAAATCCATCACCGGTCCAGATGTTCATAACGCAAGGCATTCCGGTCTCTTTTGCAAAATATTCCGAGATGCGGATGCATGCCTTTCCGTGATTGATCCAGAAACGTCTTGTCTCCTCGTCCGGACTCGAAAGTGTCTGACCGTCCTTTACTTTCTCGTGTGAGAAAAAGGTCGGATTAAAATCGATACCCATATGATGCTTCTTGGCAAATTCTACCCATTTAGCAAAATGCTTTGGTTCAAGCGCATCTCTGTCTGCAAATTCCCCCGGTGCAAAGATTGCATAAGATGCATGTATGTTTAATTTTGCGGTTCCCGGCATCAGTCTCATCGCTTCTTCCATATCTGCCATCAACTGTTCCGGCGTTCTAGCACGGCCCATATAATTACCGGTCGTTTGAATGCCTCCAGTAAGTCCTCCGTCATTGTCAAAACCGATCACATCATCCAGCTGCCAGCAGTGAAGCGATACCGGAACTTTCTTTAATGTCTCGATCGCCTTGTCGGTATCCACACCGAGTGCTGCATATTTTTCTCTTGCTGCTTCGTAATTTGTCATGTCTCTTCTCCTTTACTTTTCGTATTTATGAATTGGGAAGGAAGCATAAACACATTGTCTTGCCTCCTTTAAGTTTTCTAATTCTCCCGCTGCGATCATCTGCGCACAGAGATTACCGATCGCAGTCGCTTCCGTCGGTCCTGCATAGATTGTCTTCTTCGTGAAAAATGCGGTCAGTTTGTTCAGATAATCCGCATTGGCACCGCCACCAACGATCTGAATACAGTCGTATGTTTTTCCGGTCAGTTTCTCAATCTCCTTTGCTGTATCGGCATAGCATTTTGCGAGACTGTTGTAGATCACACAGGCAACTTCCGCAATGCCCTGTGGCACCTGCTGTCCACTCTCTTTACAGGCTTTCTGCACCTCGCTCGTCATATGCTCCGGCGCAAGAAATCTCGGATCGTTGGCATCAACGAAAGAAGGAATCGTCTGCTTTGACGCAAGTTCGCTGATCTCTCCAAAACCAAGTTCCGGGGCTATCTCCTTTCGCACCGACTGGATCATCCAGAGTCCCATAATATTCTTAAGATAGCGGAAGCGATAATCGTATCCGCCCTCATTCGTCATGTTATGCTTTCTGCTTTGCTCATCACAGGCAGCTTCTTTCAATTCGGTTCCCATCAATGACCATGTTCCGGAACTGATATAAAGTGGCTGTTCCTCTTTGGATGGAACTGCCATCACTGCAGAAGCTGTATCATGCGTTGCCGGCAAGACTACTTTGCATTCAAAACCTACCTGTTTCTGAATAGAATCCGCCAAGTTTCCGACAATGCTTCCCGCCATCATAATTGTCTGAAAGAGGGTTCTCGGATATCCCAGCCGATCAATCAATGCCCAGTTCCAGTCATTGGCTTTCGGATCAACCAGCTGTGTTGTTGTCGCGTTCGTATATTCCTGTAACTTATTTCCCGTCAAAAGAAAGTTAAAATAATCCGGAATCATAAGCATACTTTGTGCCCTATCCAGGCTTTCCGGATTCTGCTGCTTAAGCGCCATTAGCTGATAGATCGTATTAAACTTCTGCTTTTGAATACCCGTAATTTCATACAAATCATTTTCCGAAATAATCTCATATACCTGCTTGTCCATCCCATCCGTTCTCGCATCACGATATGCCACGGCATCACCAATTCTTTGTCCCTGATCATCCAACAATACAAAATCTACAGCCCAGGTATCGATTCCCATACTATACGGAATCTTTCCTATATCCGCACATTTCTTCATTCCGGTTTGAATTTCCCCAAAAAGCTGATCCACATTCCACACTTTATGTCCGTTATGTTCCTGCATTCCGTTTGGAAATCGATAGATCTCCTCTAAGACAATTCGCCCGTCTTTCTTATGCGCAAGAATATGGCGTCCACTCGACGCTCCGATATCAATCGCCAGATAATATCTGTTTTCCATTGTCTGCCCCCTTTTTCTCTTATCTGATACACCAAAAAGATAACAAAAATAAGGACAGCTTTTTAGCCTCTGATTAGACTAAAAAACTGTCCTTATTTTCTGAATAGCCTTTATTATCTTCTCATATGTTTTTCTTTCTTTTCTTCATACATGCGCTTGTCCGCCGATTCGATCAACTGATTTAAATCATCAATCTCGTCAGATGCATGTACGGAACATCCGATACTGGCAGACAATTGGTAGATTCTCTTCTCGTTTTGATTTTCTTTTTCCATTGTATTTTTTATCTTACTTACGATCATCTGCATCCGCTTGGCATTCGTACAACTCCCAAACACCACAAATTCATCACCTCCATAACGCATTACCAGACAATCCTTCGGAACTGATGCCTTTATCACATCTGCCATCTCGCGTATGAAAGCATCGCCGACCTCATGCCCTAACCCATCATTGACACTCTTTAGACCGTCAATATCCAAAAAAATCATAAATGCCCGCCGATGTTGTCCTTTAATCCGTTCAACAACCGCATTTGCGGAATAAAAAAAGCCACTCCGATTGAACACCTGTGTCAGCATGTCATACTTCCACATACGGTTGATCTTCTCATTCATCTGATTGATCCATTTCCATTTGCGAATATTTTCGAGTGCCATACTGATATTAACCGTCCATAAATATGCAAGCTCACTTTTTAACGCAAAGACACTTCCATCCGAGACACAATATCCATAACATATTTTTTGATAATAAATTGGTGTCACTATGTAGAATGTTTTCTGTAATTTATTTCTCATTTCATAAGGCAAAATTTCCTTTGACGGAAATTTTCCATAGGAGTCAAACTTTCTATCATGATAGGCAAGCGGTATATGAACCTTTTGGGTATAGTGCTCACAAATCGCTTGTTCTCTGATATTAGTTTTTATGTCATCATACGCAAACAACTTTTTTTCATCACACAGGCAAAGATAAAACTCTTTCATATCTGATCGGATAACATATTTTTTTAACCGCGAACACAATTCTTCCACACTCTCAAGCCCGGTCAGATCGAGTTCCATACTTTTTAACGCATCTAGTGCCTCCTCATAGCTTAAGCATTGGTTCTGATATTCCACTCGAAGATCCCTGATCGACTTTGGTGTCCGGCAGTTACATCCGCAGCTTTCCCGATACAGAATCTGGGTTTCCAATTTCACAGATGTATGACTTTGTGCATCAAAAAGCAGATCGACCGCCTTTTCCCCGAGCATTTCCTGTCTGCGATCAACGGTCGTCAAAGACGGAATATAAAATGCGGACAGCTCATCATTGTCAAAACCGGTTACTACGATATCTTTTGGGATTTCATAACCATACTGCTGCAAGCGCTCCATTCCGCCGATCGCCATCGCATCATTTGCAAATACAATTGCCTGCGGCGTCTGGTTTTTCATAAAATATTCGATGGCTTTTCTTCCGCTTTCACGATTATAATTTCCGCAGTAAACCTGACAATCACAAACAGGAATGCCATGCTCTTCCATAGCATCCCTATATGCCCGATAACGTTCCATTCCTTCTTTACCCTGCAGAATACCGCACACATAATTGATTTTTGTCAGATGATGTTTCTTTATCAGATGTTCTACAATACGTTTCTGGCTATTGTAATCCGATATTCCGACATTATGCATTCCATCAATATATTCATCAACACTTACCGCTGGAATCCTGCTCTCTTTTATCCGGTTCATCAACGAGTTGGAAGCCGGTTCATATTGTATTGAATTTTTCATAACGATCACACCATCGTAGGTAGTAAGATCCGGAAGTTCCATAATTTGAAATGCTCCGACTTTGTTTTCTTCCGACTCATCATAGTTCACAAAGCATGTAAAAATAAATACATCCGTATCGAATTCCGCAGCACGTCTTAATACACCGTCGATCACACGATTCTGATTATCAAAACTGATTGCACCTGCAAGAAACGCAATTTTTTTTCTCATGTTTCCCATCTTTCCCTGAATCTGATCCTAAATTTTCTGAAAACGATTCATTTCTTCCATAAGATGTTTTGAAGAGTCAACGTTTTCCGTTGCTTGTTGTCGAATGTTCGTGATAGAATTTGCAAGATCAGACACATTTTCTGTTGCACTGCTAATTCCCTGTGCATTTTCTTCCACAACCGTTGATATGTTGGTGATTCCATTATTCATCTCAGCCATAACCTTATGTAATGCCGAAATATTATCGTTAAAAACAGCCATAACAGAATCCATATGCTCTGCCTTCTCATAATACGTATCCGTAGCACCTTCAAATCCAACGTAATCACTCATAATCCGATTTTGTACAAAGTACATAAGATTTTGTGCATTCTCCATAAGTTGATTTACTGCCGATATCACTTCTACACTAATACTCTGAATATCATTTGCAGTATTTTTACTGTTTTCAGCCAATTGTCGAATTTCTTCAGCCACAACAGCAAAACCTTTCCCTACTTCTCCGGCACGCGCAGCTTCAATAGATGCATTTAAAGCCAGAAGATTTGTCTGACTTGCAATATCAAGAATATCATTGGTTAAATTATTTATATTTGTAATCTGCCTGCTCGCCTCTATCGAAGAAAATAAAGCATTCTGTTTTTCATTAATAAGATTTGAAATTTCATTTTTCTTCTTTTCAGTTTCTTCTTTTACGCCAATTGCCAAAGCTTTAATATCGGAAGAAATGGAAACACCTTCCTTCGTCTGATCACCTACATTATTAACAAACTCCAATATCTCATGTGTATTCTTCATAAGCCCTTCAATTGAAGATGCTATTTCTTCCATACTTGCCGTAATTTCTTCCATCGTCGTAGCAATATAATTTACATTTTCGCTGGAACTGTTCACTTCTGTATTCATCACCCCAAGAGAATTCTGCATTGACTCCGATTGGTGGTGAACTTTACGAATAACCATCTGTAATTGAATAATAAAATTATTAATACCTTCTGACAATTGACCGATTTCATCATGTGAACGGACTGTAATGCGTTTTGTAAGATCTCCTTTTTTCTTGTTAATATCATCAATAATATGATCTAACTGACAACTGGCTGCACTTGCCGGTTTGCTTACTGTTCTCCTCATAATCAAAAGAACCACTACCGACACCATTATAAATATAACAAATAATATTTTCGTCACTTGAATATTCATATCAACTGCCTGATTATACAACTTTGACTGTTCAGAAATTCCACCTTCCAGATTTTCCGTGAGATTCGTTTCTGTTTTCTCTCCCATATCTCTAACAAGATTTTGGAAATCGGATCCAAGTGCTATACTTGCCTGCGCAAAATCCCCCGTATCTACATATTCCTGTATTGTTGAAAATTGCAAGAGCACTTTATCAAGGAATTCTTCATATTTCTTAATTGCATCTTTTAACTTTGTATTGTTATTATCTTTTAGATACACATCTATCTTCTTCTCGCTCTCAGTAATAGTTGACACTTCCTCTGCCAATGAACCTTCAAGCTGTTGACGAAGTTCTGCATTATCATACAAACTAATAATATTAAGGTATTTCTGACCTCGTTCCATACTTTTTTGAATCGTAAATATTTCTGTCTGAATTGGAATATACTGCTCCGTGATTTCTAATCCAGACCGTTTTACACGATTTTGTGATCTTACAGAAGTTATCGTATTTAGTCCAAATATAACAACAAACAGAACCATCATTAAAAGCACTTTGCTCCCAATTTTTTTCATAAATAGTTCCTCCTATTTAATTTTCTCCAAAATATTTACGCAAGAAATAGGCCGGTGCACAGCTCCATGCATGACAATAACTATTGACAATAGTTCCGCCGTACGGGGATTCATCCGGATTCTTCGGATTATACAGCTCCCAGAATGTATCTGCACCAAGCCTCGCCATACCACCCCAATACTCTGTCAAAACAGCAAGTGCTTCCTCATCCGCGTTGCATTTTAACAATGCTTCAATATAGTAGTGATACATATACGGAGTCACCATCTCAAGAGCCTCCCTATCTGCTGCAACATTATGTAAAATCCGAAGACCTTCTTCGGAATCGACTACACCGCCAAGAATCAGCCAGACCTGACTTGCATAAGAAATCTGTCTATTTTCTCCGCTGACAAAAAGTCCTTTCTTTTCATCGTAAAAATATGCTTTTGCTGCCTTTCGATAGACTTCATAAGTTCCTTTTAAGCATTCTGCATCACGATTTTCTCTTAATTCCTGTGCAATTGCAATCGCACTCTGCATCGCATACAGTAAAACCCCCTGTGCTCCCGCCTGCTTATTTAATTCTAGCGACCAGTCAAGAAAACACCATCCTAACACATCACTGTCTCTTACAATGCCGTTATCCACTCGTTTCTGCGCCAACGAAATCTGTGTTCTTGCAGTCTCCCACAAGTCACGAAGCGCCTCCTTGTCTTTTGTCTGCTTATAATAATCCCACAAAGCAACAACATACAGAAGTGAATAATCAAACATACTCGTATCATCCACTTCCGGCTCCGGATCTAAGAATACACAGGCTCCAACCTGACCGTTTTCCATCGGTAAGGCCCCAAACAGATACAGACATCCTTTTACCATATCATTCATCTGATAAGTCTCGTAATTGGCAAGTGCCTGCAGACGAAGATCTCCCATCCAGAGTCTCTGGTCACGTTTTGGTCCATCCTCAAATACCTTCTGCATACAATCATGCAGCGTATTACAGGCAATGCGATCAAGCTGTTCCAATTCCTTATTCTCGCTATGATATGCGGATAAACGGCTATCATCTGCTGAAGACAACGCAACCGCTTTTGCCTCTTCAATAATCAGGTCAAATTTAGAGCTGACATCAAGCACTTCGATTTTCACGTAACGAAACGAATATCTTCTGGGCAGAAAATATTCTCCCGGGACAAGATCAATATGCACCTGTTCCTGCTGCACCCATGCCGAACAGATCCAGCCCTGATAATCTTCCACCCGTTCCTCGAATTCCTTTTTATTTTCTGCAAACGAGAAACGAAGCCATACCGGAGCATCCGGATGTGAACGAACATACCCCAACTTTAATTTTATGTGCCCCACAAGATGTCGACCAAAATCAATTTCAACTGAATCTCCCTTTTTAAGAGGCTTTAAAAAAGCTGCTATATCCAGAGGTTCAACCACCGTTTCTTTTACTTCCGGTAACAGCTGCAACGCTTTATCCAACAATTTTAAATTTTTCACCATAACTTTTTTCTCTCACTCTTACCACTTCAAGTACTCTTTTCCACAGAACGGGTCTACTGGATTCTTACCAGTAAATGCACTTCTTCCCATGATTTTTTCCACAACGCTTTCTATCACATACTCACTATTAGAATATCCGTTGATATAGGTTTTGATCATCGGCACATCTATCAGATGATACGGATTTGCGAGGCTGATGAACATCACCGGACGTTCCGCAACAAACCACGGAACATTGTTTCCGTTTCCCCAGAATGTGTACCAGGAAAGACGATTGGTCACTTTATTGGAAGCATTCTCAACATTTCCTATATAGATAACGAGATCATAACTTTTCTTAAACGTCCCGACATCAAATTTTGCAGTCTCGAAATTCTCCGGTTCATATATCGTTACATCAAAGCCTTCTTTTACCAGTTTGCTTCGAAAACTCTCCAACACTCTCTCATTTGAAGGGAAATCTCCCATAATCTCAAGCAGTACTTTCTTCGTTTTCCGCGGACTCAGCGGCAAGATCTTCTGTGTATCCTTAACCAGCGTAACCGCAGCATTGGCACTTTCTTTCGCCCATGTGACATGTTCGTCCGAACGCATCACACGAAGTGCTTCTTCCGTCGGCACAATCTCACTCTTTGCTTTCTTATAAAGACCCAGCGCAGCCTTAGTTGCAAGAATTCTTGTGATTGCCTCGTCCAAACGCTGCTCCGACAGAATTCCCTGCCTGTATCCGTTTAACATATACCGATAATCTTCGTCCAGATCTTTATTAAAGAGGAACATATCACATCCGGCTTCAATTGCATAAGGCACCGCCTTCTCTCTTTCCATTGCACAGCTAAAACCAACCATGCAGGTAGAATCGGTAACAATCAATCCGTTAAATCCAAGCTTTTTACGAAGCAAGCCTTTTAACAGTTCCGGAGAAAGTGTTGCAGGAACTAACTTGTCCGGAAAATCCGGATTATAAGCTTTCTGGTATGCCGGCTGTGCAATATGACCGACCATCACCGTCTGCGCTCCCGCCTGAATCAGTCCGCTGTAAATCTTTCCGTAGGTTGCATCCCACTCCTCACAGGAGAGACTGTTCACACTGGTAAGAATATGCTGATCCACCTCATCGCAGCCATCTCCCGGAAAATGTTTAATTGCAACAAGTACATTTTCTTCTTTTGCAGCCTTTATATAATTAACACCACATGCTAAGACCCGATCCGGATCGTCACCATATGTACGCACATTAGTAATCGGATTTCTCCAGTTTCTATCAATATCAACCACTGGTGCAAACGCCCAGTTACATCCCACCGCTGCCCCCTCGCTGCAACTTACTTTTCCTAAACGATAGGCGTCCTCGGTATCTCCGGTTGCAGCTATCTGCATCTGTTTTCCGTACTGTGTTCCATCCGTTGCAATTCCACATCCACCATCCTCAAGATTAGCTCCGACCAAAAGTGGAATTTTACTATGTTCCTGAAGATAACGATGTGTTCTCTGCATCTCCTTAGCCTCACCGCACCGATACATGATTCCACCGATATGGTGTGAAAGCATAACATGTTCCAGATAATCTGCATCTCCTGAATATCCGATCGGTACAAATAACTGACCGATTTTTTCTTCTAACGTCATTGCTTTTTTTGTATTTTCAACCCACTCGATATCCTCTTTCACAAGAAAGAAGGGTGCCTTTGTCAAATTGATCATATTTCTGTCCTCCATTTGTTAAGCATCAGTTATTTAAGGTTGCATTCAGCAAAGACTGACGCTACATGTCAGGTTTTTTGTAAAAACTTGACGCAATTTATTTGCGTTTTCCGGTAAACACACGAATCAATAAATGTTCGTTACTCAGATAAATTAGGAACACTACAAGCAATAAAGCATTAATGATTGCCTGCATGGATGCATTTACTTCATTTGAGAATACCGCAAATGTGGAATTCAACATTGACATACATAAAGCTGCAAGTAAAAATCCAATCTTTTCATTGGTAAATCTGCTGATATAAGATCCAATAAACATTGGAAGAAATGCAGTAAACATAATACTGATAGATCCAAAGTTAAGCTGACCTCCATTGATGGTTGTATTTCTGGAAGCGTTTAAAAAGCCAACAATTCCCATCAGGCCACCGCAGATCACATAACAGGCAATTGCATTTGGAATTTCTTTAATTCCGGTATTAACTGCAACCTTCTGACCATTCTTAAGTGCGTTATAATCGTATCCGAATTTTGTATAATCAAAGAGTCCAATAATAATTACCAGTACCGCCACAATAATAATTGCTGCATAAAGCCAGTTTCCTGTAAAAGCAGTCATGGATGAATTCTGTACCTCTTTCATAACGTAACGACCTTCTGTAATTGTAAAAAGAATTCCTTCATAAATCAGTGTTACACCAAGAGACGTAATAATTGGTGGCAAATGTAAAACCACATACAAAACACCGGAAATCAGTCCAAGCAGCATACCAAATAAAATAGTAAGCATCAGCATTATCGGTGCACTGCCCTGACCTCCACCTAAAAACGAATATGTAATCTTTGCACCAATCACAGAGGAAAGCAATGCCATTGATCCCAAAGAGAAATCAAAACGTCCACTGTTAAGATTGATGGACAAAGCGATAGTTGTGATCATAACAATTGCAATATAGACAACAAAATTGTCAAAGCTTGTCATATTCATGATCATTGTTTTTCCTTTTGCCATACAAATACCCTGTAACAAAATAGCCACCAGTACCGGTATGGCAAGTGCTCCTGCTAAATTTTTTATACAAAGTCTGTTTTTACTTTTCATGTTATCTTCTCCTTTCTTTTTACAGGATAATTTTTCATACCCTCTCCCAATAGATGAAAGTAATAAATTCATCTATTGGGAGAGGGTGCGGCTTCTTTAAGAAGCCGCGACCAAATAATAAAAAACAAGTTAATTAGATGCAACCACCTCATTGATAGTATCAAAAGTAACTGTATCACCAATAATTTGATCCAATGTATCCCTACTGTAAATCGGGTTATCACCATTATCATTCTTGTAAAATTTATCAAATGTCTCACTATCTGTTGCTACCTGATAATTTTGGCTGAGTGACACAGCATTTCCCTGCGCATCACGAATTACATTCCCATTGATTGCATTCATCACTAATGCAAAAGCAGGTCCTACCGATGATGAATATTTTCCAGCAAGATATACAAGCTTTCCGTTTGTGATTGCCTCTCCATTACTCTTGGTAAAGGAATCAATATCAGAAAACTCAATACCTGCTGCATTCAACTGCTGTGTAAAGAATGTTGTTGCCATTCCGACAGAGATGAATGCTTCCGGAGCCGCCTGAATGGCTGCATTGATCTCGTCTGTTGTTGTATCACCATATCCCTGTAAATAAGATACGATCTTGATATCTCCTGAAATCTTTGACAAATCTATACCCTGATCAGCAAAAATCAAACCAACTACATCCTCTTCAGTTGTCGCTCCGCCATAAGAAAGTCCAAGTCCTGCAAGTACGCCGGCTGTACGATATACGTGCATTGGATTCGGAATAAATGCGCCATAGATTGCAGCAGTCTTAATGCCTTTATCCGCAAAGAACTTGCCCATTTCTACACCAGCTTCATACTCTGTATCCATACTCGGACCCACCTGTCCAAGAAAATATTCATCTGTTTTATATTTTTCAAACTGTTCCTGATCAAGTGTTCCTGCTGCAACTGCATAATAAATCTTGTTTTCCTCACATGTTTCAATCTGTAATGCACGATCATTGCTTGAAAAAGAAATGACTGCCTGATATCCCTGAGAAGCAAACTTCTCAATTGCAGATTTCTCACTTGCAGCATCCTTAAGTTCGTCTGTGTAAGTAAATGTTACACCATACTGATCCGCAATATAATTCTCATAGTAAGAACGGAATCCTAATGCTTCCTCACCACTGACATCTTGAACCAGAACACCAATCTTGACATCTCCTGTCGGCTTTTTTTCCTCCTGTCCATTTGAAACATTTGTATCATTTGTTGCATCCTTACTGTTTCCACATCCGGCCAGCATTGTCAGAGACATAGCTGCAACAAGACCAAAGCTTAACATTTTTTTCATTGTTCGTTTCATAAATTTCTTCCTCCCTGTTTTCTTTTAAAATTTATCTTTAACACACAATGTGTTAAATTCTTGTTTTATCGCGGTAAAGTCTGCGAACGATAGTTAACGCTTGCAACATATACTATAATCAGAAAAAACACTGCACTTACAATCTGCGTAATGCCATATCCCGATGTAGAATCAATGAGCAGATCCAAAATATTATTTAATACAATATAAGAGAATCCTCCAACAACTGCCGCGTAAATCTTTGATCTGGCACCACCTGAAATCGGCATTCCTCCAAATACAATTGCAACCATAATATTCATTCCAATATCCCCGGCTGTCGTTGTTGTAACAGATGGTGTATATACCAATGTCATAAATGCACCGATTCCTACTCCTACTCCCGCCAAAAGGAAGCCCAATATTGCATATGTGTTATATTTAATACCGGAAAGCTGCGCACAGATTGGGTTTCCACCTACAAATTTTTCTCTTCTTCCAAACTTTGTATAATCAAAAACAAATACACAGATCGCAACCCAGATTACCAGAACTCCAATCTTAAATGCCGAGTTATCCAGATGTTTTACAACCTCGCTTGGAATACTGATTCCACCAACCGCACCACCTTTTGTCGTAATAATCTGCGATGCAATCGCGGATAACACGGACATCATTGCTACCGTTGTAACAAACACCGGAATATGAAATATGGACGCAAGCACTGAATTGACCAGTGAGCAAACAATTCCTGCTAATAAAATCACGATAATCATCAACGCAAAATTTTCAGTTGCATTATAGGTAAGTACTCCCAGCGTGGCCGCAAAAAGCGTTGCGGCTCCCAGGCTGATATCAAATGAACCCAGTGTATAAATAAAAATTGCACCTGTTGCAACAATTGATAATACAATCCCTTCATTAAATACAATCTTAATATACATATCCAGACGATATCCTTTACTGCTTACAATTCCACAAAATACTGCAAGCAATACGACAAGTGCTACAAAAGGCAACGCACTTATCATCATTTTTTTATTTTTCGTCATTCTTTTTTGCCTCCTAAATCATATATTCAATAATCTGTGCATCAGAAAGAGTTTCGCTTCTCTCAAATTCCGCAGAGACCTCACCATTTTTCATAATTAGAATCCGATCACTCATTCCAATCAGTTCCGGTAATTCCTCACTGATCATAAGGATTGATTTTCCCTCATTTTTCAATCTCACCATAAGCTGGTACATTGCCTGTTTTACACCGATATCCACGCCTCGTGTCGGACAGTCCAGAATAAGGATTTCACTTCCACATCCAATCCATTTTCCAAATACGACCTTCTGCTTATTTCCTCCGGAAAGCTGTGATACTGACTGATCTCTTCCCGCACATTTGATGGACAATTCTTCAATCTGATGATTCACATATTTTTTTTCTCGATTTTTCAGAATCAGAAAATTATTGATCGCAAATTCACTCATTCCTGCAATTGAAATATTATCTTCAATACTTGCATTAAGACATAACGACTCAACATCTCTGTCCTTCGATACATAACCCACACGTTTCTTCATTGCAATTGCCGGACTGTCAATGATTGTTCCGTCTTCCACCGTAACGCTTCCCTCTTCCGGCTTTAATGCTCCAAAACAAACCTTTCCAAGAGAATGCATTCCGCAATGTGCCAATCCACCGATTCCAACGATTTCTCCTTTATGCACCTGAAATGAAATCCCTTTTAACCGGTCTTCATATACCAGATTTCTTACATCCAATGCCACTTCCGGCTGTGAACTTGCCTGAAAGTCACTTCGATAATAATCACCTTGCAGCTCTCTTCCGATCATGCTCGCGCGGATTGCTCCGGCCTCAAATTCTGCTTTTTCAAATGTCCGGATAATCTTGCCATCTCGAAGAACGGTCAACGTATCACAGACTTCCATAATTTCATCCAGATCATGCGAAATAAAAATCACTGATTTATTTTCTTTACGGAAGCGATTCATAATGTCATATAAAATTTCTCTTCCGTCATGTGATAATGCTGTACTCGTCTCATCGATTACCAGAATCTGAGGTTCTTTCATCACAACTTTAGCAATCTCTACAAGCTTTCTGGTTTGAAAATCAAGCTTCTGCATAAGCATTTCGCCTGTTACATCATTGACACCGATATTTTTCATCACCCTGGTCGCATCCGCATTCATTTTCTTACGATTAATCAGGCCGAACTTATTCTTATACTTTTCAGACTCCGCAAGGAAAATATTCTCAGCTACCGTAATCCCCGGTATTGTTCCGCTCTCCTGAACAATCATTCCAATTCCCTTGTGAAGTGCATCGATCATGCTAAGCGGCTTCCAGCTCTGTCCCTGAAATGTCATCGCACCGCTGTCACATTCCTGCATTCCTGCTACAATAGAAGTAACCGTTGACTTTCCCGATCCGTTTTCTCCAATGAGTCCTCTTATTTCTCCCGGATATACAGTCAGTGATACATCATTCAAAGCCACTGTACTTCCAAATTTCTTATTCATATTTGCAACTGTTAAAATCTGTCTCTTATACACATCTCCGAGCCCACGAGACTGCAGCTAATCTC
>ENA-OYYC01000727-OYYC01000727.1-human-gut-metagenome-genome-assembly--contig:-NODE-727-length-14750-cov-8.418237_pt1 | contig 14750 bp, 9 predicted proteins | sample MGYA00243242_ERZ653433 | MGnify/ENA primary metagenome ERZ653433 (study PRJEB26926, sample SAMN06165127) | human gut metagenome | biome: ENVO:00009003; feature: ENVO:2100002; material: ENVO:00002003... | reverse complement strand
AGCTCGGCCTCGGGGGCGCTGCCGCGCGTGATCGACTTCAGGCCATGGCCTGCGGCGTAGAGGTTGACGTTCTCGGCATAGCCTGCGGCATCCTGCCCGCAAAGGTAGCGGACATGCCCGGCGGGGATATTCTTACCTTCATAGACCGACATATCGGCCACATAAACCAGGTTGAGCGGCGCCGTAAACACGAACGGCTGTGCCCCGGCAAGGTTTCGGTGGTCGCCCTCCGTCACGCGCACCAGTTTCTGCCCCTTGGCATCGTAACTGTAAACGCCCTCGGGGAAAAACGCATAAATGCGGATAGGATACAACGCCAGTGCCGAAGGTGCCGTGAGCCGTCCGTCCTGCGGGCGGTTGATGCCGCCGGCCGCCCACATTACGCCCGACAACTCCTCGAGCGAAAGGGCTTCGGGGGCATATTCACGCGAGGAGCGGCGGTTCTGCAACGCCTCGTTGATCGTCATGCCCGATTTCGGGTCGGGCTTCAGGAGTGCGATCTGGGCACCGTGTTTCACTTCGGTCTTCGTTTCGGGGGCCCGCGCCTGCTTCCCGGCCGTCTGCGTACCGCCGCATGATGCGAGCAGCAGCGCCGCACATGCAAAAATCTTCGTAGTCATCTCTTCTCAATTTTACAGGTTTCATGGCAAATATAAAAATTCAACCGGAAAAACGCTATCTTTACACCGAAAAAAAATCTGCCGGGAACATGAAAACGACAAGCATTTACACCCTCTTTTTCTCGCCTACCGGGACATCGCGGAAAATCGCCGCGGCCGTGGCGCAGGGGATGACAGAAACGGAAGGGACAGCCACAGAAGAGTCCGCCGGACACAACGCGGACGCAGCGCAGGCACCCTCTTCCGGGCAAGTCCCGGGAGCGGGCCCCGCAGCGGCGGCGGCACCGGGGCCTGCCGCCGGGAACGAGGGCGAAACGAAAAGCATGCACGGGGAACCGACAGTCACGGCCATCGACCTGACCCATCCCGCCGGGTACCCCGCTCCGCTGCCGGGCGAAGCCGTCGCCATATTCGCCGTGCCGGTTTACGGAGGGCATGTGGCGCCCGCAGCCCTGGAACGCCTGCGGGAGATCCGCGGCGAAGGCACCCCGGCCGTCGTTCTGGCCGTCTACGGCAACCGCTCGTTCGGCACGGCCGTCGCAGAGCTCGCCTCGTTCGTCGCGGGACGGGGATTCGTGCCCGTAGCGGCAGGGGCATTCGTCGGCGAGCATTCGTACAGCACGCCCGAAACCCCGATCGCACAGGGACGCCCCGACGCACGGGATCTGACTGCCGCCACGGCATTCGGGGCTCAGGTGCGCGAAAAATTAGCAAAAACAGAGCCTTCCCCCGGCAAGAACCCGGAAACGGCATCCGACACCGCAGCAACCACCCGGGCAACCCAAACCGGCAGCATGGATGCAGCCAAGGCCCCCGCAACGGGCGCCCTTGTCCCCATCGACCCCGCGAAACTGCGCGAACCGCGTACGCCGCTCCTCCCGAAGCTGCGCTTCATCCGGTTCGTACTGGGATACCGCCGCCGGCAGAAACGCCACCCCGTCGTCCTGCTGCCCGAGGGAGATGCCGCACGCTGCACGCAATGCGGCCGCTGCGTCGCACTATGCCCCACGCAGGCCATCGCACGCGGCGACGAGCTGCACACCGACCCGGCACGCTGCATCCGCTGCTGCGCCTGCGTGAAAGGGTGCGCCTTCGGTGCCCGCGCATTCCGCACGCCCTTTGCAGCCGCCCTGGCCCGGAATTTCGTGCGGCAGAAACCGCCCGTGACCTTATTGTAACCCTTACCACCGCATGATCGAACACCTCCCGCAGCCCTCGCCCGCAGAGCTGGACGCACTGACCGCCCTCTGGGAGGCCTCCGTGCGGGCGACGCACGATTTCCTCAGCGAGGAGGACATCCCCTTCTTCCGGCAGATGGTTCGCAACGAAGCACTGCCGGGTACAACCCTTTATGTCATAAGGGAATCCGAGGCCGGAACCAATCGATCGGGCGACGCATGCGGGAGCGGCGGCGCATACGCCGGGGCAGAGAAGACCGGAGGCTGCCGCAGAAAATCCGGCGGGGCAGGAAAATCCGGCGGGGCAGGAAAGTTCGGCGGGGCAGGAAAGTTCGGCGGGTTCACCGCCTTCGCAGGCGTCGCCGGCGATATGCTCGAAATGCTGTTCGTCGCCCCCGGGGCGCGGGGCAAGGGATTTGGCCGGCAACTCGTGAACTACGTCACACGGCACTGCGGCGTGCGGCGGGTCGACGTCAACGAGCAGAACCCGCAGGCCGCGGGTTTCTACGAACGGATGGGATTCCGCACCGCCGGGCGCGACGCGGCCGACCCCTCGGGCCGGCCCTACCCCATCCTGCATATGGAACTCGGACACGCCCCGCACACCGGACTCGTGAAGATCCCGAGCCTGCCGACCGACCGGATCGGCATCGGCATCGGTTTCCGGGCGGAAGTGCCCGGCACGGATACGGAAAAACAGCCCTGACGGAAAGTGCCGGCCGGCAAGCCCGGTTGCTACGATTTCACCCCTGCCGGAGATAGCTCCGACAGGGGTGATTTCCATTTTCGGGGAGCGGGCCGACAGCCCGCCCGGCACCATCGGCGGTGAAAGGCGGGATTCCCGGACAGGGAGGGGGGGGCTATCGCATGTATCCCGTAACGGTCAGCGGGGCATCGCCCACCTCGGCCGTGACCTCCGTCGTTTCGCCGCGGGCGTTCTCGTAGCGGAACGTATAGGACTTGCCTTTTTCCAGCAGGAACCTCAACGCATCGTTCATGTCCTGCCTCGGCCCGGCCGTGCGGCCTCCGCCCATCTGCTCGGCACCGCAGAATACATCGACATTGGCCGCCACGCGGGCGTCCGAGCGTCCTTCGTGCGCCGCACTGTCGTACATCACGAAAGTCACCGTCGTATGCCTTCCCTGCGCCACGAGGGCCTGCTCGTAGGATGCATAGAGGTCGCGGTAACGCTGCGAGACGTCGACCCCGTGCACGTCGCGCGAACGCTCGTTCCACACCATCGGAAACCAGTCGCCGGTCGGCCGGAACGACACGGCGAAGATGCTGTGCGTACGGTCGTCGAGCGCCCGCCCGGCATCCGAAAGGAACCAGGCATGGTCGAGCCCCGAGGGGTAATATTCCGTGAAATACCAGCGGCCGCCGATCCATACCTCGACCCAGCTGTGGTTGCCGCGGTCGTCGTGCCATGCGGGCGTCCCGGCGAAACGCGCCGGGATTCCCGCCGCGCGCAGGGCGTCGACCAACAGCACCGAAAGTCCCGTACAGGAGGCCATATGCTGCCGCATCGACTCGGCAGGGCTCTGGTTGGTCTTTTCGCGGGCGGTGTTGTACTCCACCCCGACGTCGGCCGCGATATTCCGGTTCACGGAGTCGATCGCAGCGCGGATGTCGCGGCAAAGCGCCACGCGCCGGGCGAAGCGCGGGTAGAAATCCGCCCGCCAGCTGTCGCGCACCTCGTCCACGGCGGCATAGGGCAGTACCTCGTTCAGGAAGACGGAATCGGGCAGCGCACGTGTCCAAGGGTAGTCCCGGCGGGCACGGTAGGCATATTCCACATTCTCGCGCAGCAGGTCGAGGCGCATCGTGTCGCGGTCGCCCCGGGGCATGTGGGCGATCAGAAAGGCCATCCCTTCGCGCTGCTCGCGCGGGGTTTGCCGCAGCAAATGCCGCAGGCTGTCGGCGCGCGGGCAGCCGGCCAGCGCGGCATCCAGCAGCGGTTCGTATCCGGCGGGGACACCGCAGCCGTAACGGCCGCAGGCACAGAGACACGCCCCCAGCAAAAGGAAGATAATGCGTTTCATGGTTCGAGCAGGGTAAGTATTTGTCGGATGAGCCGTTCGTCGGCACAAAGAAGATCGTATTCGGAAACATCGCCGCAGCCGCCCATCGAAACATGCGGGTTGCGGAAAACCATGCCGCCCGGACGCACGCTGCGGGCGCTGAAATGCACGGCATCGACGCCCGTGGCCGCCAATTGCCGCACATTCGAGAGGTTGACGCCGCTGCCGGCCATCAGTTCGATGCGCCCGGCGGCCTGCGCCACCAACGCCCGCAGCGTGTCGATGCCTTCGACGGCCGTATTGCGGCCCCCCGAGGTCAGGATCCGGCGGCATCCGGCAGCCACCGTCGCTTCGAGCGCCTCCTCCAGGTCACACGCCATGTCGAACGCCCGGTGGAAGGTGGTCTGCATCGGCCCCGCCTCGGCGACCAGGGCAGCCGTACGCTGCACGTCGACCCGCCCGTCGGGGGTGAGCACGCCGAAGACCACGCCGTCGGCGCCACATTCGCGGGCGAAGCGCACCTCTTCGAGCATTTGGCGGAATTCGGTATCGGAATAGAGGAAATCCCCGCCGCGGGGACGCACCATCACGCTGAGCTGCAACCCTCCGATACGGCGCGCCATACGGATGGCGGCAGCCGAAGGGGTCGTGCCGCCCTCGTAAGGGGAGGCACACAATTCCACGCGCGTGACACCCGCACGGCGGGCTGCCTCGCACGCCTCGACGCTGTAGGCGCAAAGTTCGGTCGTCATACGGCAAAGGTAAAAAATCCGCACCGGAAAAACAAGCCTGCGAAAACGGCCGGCTGCCGCGGCAGAAAAAGGTACGGGAAATCCCGACCGGCACATGGCACACGGCGTACTCCCCGCTCCCGGGGCAGGCGGTCAGCGCAGCACGACGGTGACGGACATCGGCCCGTGGGCGCCGAACACCAGCGCCTGTTCGATGTCGGCAGTCTTCGAAGGGCCCGACATGAAACACCCGTAGGCGAAGTCCCCGACTTCGGGGCGCACGACGGCTTCGTGCATCGTATCGACCAGCGCATCGCGCGGGATGACGACCATCAGCGCCGTGGCGCCGAAATAGAGCGCCTTGTGGCGGATGTCCTGCGGGATCCACACGGCACCGTTCTCGGCGACGCCGAATGCCCCCGAAACGACCCCCAGGTCTATGTCGACCAACTCGCGCGGGTCTTCGACCCGGTCGGGATTCACCGTGGCGAGCGTCACTTCGGGCAGTGCCGAAGCGACACTCTTCGCATCGGGGTAGCAGCGGCGTACGACCTCATCGAGCGTCGTTGCCCCGTCCAGCCATACGGCCTCGCCCCCGGCCGCCCGGAGCCGCTGGGCGAACATCGCCGCAGGGTCGTCGAAATGCTGGGGTTCGTAGCCGAAGTCGGGGTATGCGTATTCGGGCATTCCCGCCGCGGCGATCCGTTTCAGTATGTTTTCCTTGCTGTTATTCATCTTTACTCATTTTTCCGGATTTTACCTCGCCCCGCTTCCACAGGGCATTGAACGTCTTGGGGGCGAACGGCGGCATGTCGCGGCCCGGGGCGCTCCACGGATTGAACCGGTTGTTGAGCACGGCGTGCGGGAGATGCTCCGCGACGCGGGCCAGCGCGATGCCGCCGTAGAATCGTCGTCGCCCTCCCATGATGAAGTCCATGCCTTTGACCGTCAGTTTCTTTACCGGGTCGGCCAGATGCATGGGCGCCAACTCCTGCCGCCATGCGTAAATCTGTTCCCCGAGGTCGATCATCGCCGGGCATACGTCCGAGCAGGAGTAGCACAGCGAGCAGGCCGAGACATTGCCGTGGTGGAGCTTCGGCGAACGCAGCATCGACAGGTTGATGCCCAGCGGCCCGGGGATGAAATAGGAGTAGGAATAGCCGCCCGAGCGCCGGTAGACGGGGCAGGTATTCATGCAGGCGCCGCAACGCAGGCATTTGAGCATGTTGCGGTGCGCGGCATCGGCCAGCCACTCCGAGCGGCCGTTGTCCACGATCACGACGTGTATCCGTTTGCCCGGTGCAGGCTTGCGGTAGAGCGACGTGTAGGAGGTGACGGGCTGCCCCGTCCCCGAACGCGCCAAGAGGCGCGTGAAGACCGCCAGCGCCCGCATGTCGGGGATGACCTTCTCCAGCCCCATGATGGCGATATGCAGGTCGGGGAACGACGTTCCCATGTCGGCATTCCCCTCGTTGGTACAGACGGCCAGCGTCCCCGTGGAAGCCACGGCGAAGTTGACGCCCGTCATGGCGATGTCGGCACCGAGGAATTTGGGCCGCAACTGGCGGCGAGCCTCGTGCGTCAGGTAGGTGGGATCGCTGTTGCCGTGCTCGGTGCCGAACTCGCGCTCGAAAAGCTCGCCGACCTCCTCACGGCGTACGCCGATGGCGGGCAGCACGATGTGGCTGGGCGGCAGCTCCAGCAACTGCATGATCCGCTCGCCCAGGTCGCTCTCGACGGCATCGACGCCCCGCTCGCGCAGGTAGGGCGTAAGCCCGCACTCCTCGGAGAGCATCGACTTGCTCTTGATGAGGTTCCGCCCGCCGTGCTCCTGCACCAGGCGCCACACCGTGGCGTTCATCTCGTCGGCATCGGCGGCCCAGTGCACCGCCATGCCGTTGGCCGTGGCGTTGCGTTCGAACTCTTCGAGGTAATGCCCCAGATGGCTCAGCGTATGGCGCTTGATCTCGGACGACATGCGCCGCAGGTCTTCCCATTCGGGCACCATGCGTGCCATCTTGTCGCGCTTTTCGCGTACGGCGTAAAGCGCCTTGTCGTGCCACGCCGTGCGTTCGGCGTCGGCGATGAATTTCGCGGCGGCTTTGGAGTGGGTGCTCATAACTTCGAATTGAGGATTTCAACGGCATGGATGGTGCGGATCGGGAGTTTGTCGTGGTCGATAACCCCCTGCATGTGCATCAGGCACGAAGAGTCGGCGCCCGTAATGTATTCGGCACCCGTAGCCATGTGGTCGCGCACCTTGTCGCGCCCCATGCAGACCGACACGGCGTTCTCCTCGACGGAGAACATGCCGCCGAAACCACAGCATTCGTCGCGGCGCGACGGCTCGGCGATGTCGATGCCCCCGACCAGCGAGAGCAGGTCGCGCAGCTTCGACATATAGGGCACATTCAGCTCGCTGGGCGATGACAGCCCCATTTTGCGCACCCCGTGGCAGGAGTTGTGCACGCTCACCCGGTGCGGGAAACGTGCATCCAGCTTCGCGGGCCGCACCACGTCGTGGATGAACTCGCAGATCTCCCAGATACGCGAATCGACGCAGGCATGCTCACGGTAATTGTCCAACAACCGCGGATAGCCCTCGCGCACGAAAACCACGCAGCTGGCCGAAGGCCCGACCACGTAGTCGTACTGCGCAAAAAGCGCATCCATGTGTTCTGCCAGCGCCCGGGCGTCCTTCTCGAACCCGGCATTGGCCATCGGCTGCCCGCAGCAGGTCTGTCCGAGGGGATAATCCACCTCGCAGCCCAGCCGCCCGAGCAATTCGTACGACGCACGCCCCACCCCGGGGTAGACGGCGTTGATATAACAGGGTATGAACAATCCTACTTTCATGTACGTTGGTTTAGTCTGCTGTCGCGTATGCACCCCAAAGATAGCGGATTTATGGATGTCTTGTCCGCCTGTGGCCGTTTTTATGTATAAAAGGGTTATTATTATGCCGGGATATGCCACAAAAAAAGGAGTACCCGTTGACGGTACTCCCCCTCCCACTTGGGCTATGCATGCCTCTATTTCACTTCGATCTGGCGCGTGGCGGCGGCGAGTTCCTCGACCTTCTTCTTGGGGATGTCGATGGTCATCACGCCGTTTTCGACCTTGGCCGAAATTTTCTCGCGCTCGATGTTGTCGGGCAACAGCAGGCTCTGCTGGAACTGCGTATAGGAAAATTCGCGGCGCAGATAGGTACCCTTGCGTTTCTTGTCTTCCTCCTTCTCCTCGGATTTCTTCTCCAGGGAGATGATCAGCTCGTTGTCCTCATTGATGTGGACTTTGAAATCCTCACGGGTCATGCCCGGAGCGGCGACCTCCACTTTGTACTCGTCTTCGTCTTCGATGATGTTGACGGCAGGAGCCGTGGCGTTGCGGCGCTCGGCGAGCCAGTTGTTATCCAGAAATTCGTTGAAAATGCTCGGCAGCCAGTTCTGATTCGTTCTTGCAGGTGTCATAATCTTGTCCTCCTTGTTTTATTTTGGTTTAACTTTGTTTTCTTTCGCTGCCCCTTCCGGAGCGGTTTCACCCGTAAAAGGTCAAATCCTGTGCCAGCCGCATGAAAATGAAAAAATGTCATAAATTGTCACAAACCCTGTAATTCCGACATGACAAACCGGCAAAGAAATCTTCCGCCAGCAACGGAACAGGCGGCTTTTTCGCAATTGCCGAAAAAAGCGTACCTTTGCCGCATGGATTTCGCACGGATATTGACCGAACGCTACGCACTCTCGGACGAGGGCACGGGCCTGCTCATGCAATCCGCCACGCTGACGCAACACGCCCGCAAGGAGGTCATCATCGAGGAGGGGCAGCGCGACCCGGACGTCTGCTTTGTGGCCGAGGGTTCGGTGCGCACGTACGTCATGCGCGAGGACAAATGCGTCATCGTCTCCTTCTCGTTCGAAGGCGACCCTGCAACGGCGACACTCGGCACACAGCCCGGCGGGCTGTCGCGCCAGACGATCGAAACGATGGAGCCCACGACCCTGGTACGCATCCCGCGTGCCCGCATGGACGCCCTCTTCGCCGGGAATGTCGAGCTGGCCGACTGGGGACGGCGCATGGCCGAGGAGCAGTTGCGCCGCCACGAGGACTATTTCGCCGACTATGCTTGGCGCGACAAACGCGAACAGTACGGCCTCATGTTGCGCAAATATCCCCAGCTGATGCAGCGCATCGCCCTGAAAGACCTCGCGGCCTACCTCTTTCTCACGCCCCAAAGCCTGAGCCGCATCCGCGCCGGGGTCAAATGACACGGAAATTACCATAAGATAACTTTTCCCGGCGCAGAATGCCTTACTTTTGCACCACCTCAAAAAAAAGAGGTGCAACTATGTTACGCGACAGTATCGATTACAAAGGCACGGCGGTCGGCAAACTCTTCCGCCGCTTTCTTTTCCCCACGGTCATGGGGATGGTCTTCTCGGCGGTGTTCGTCATCACCGACGGGATATTCGTAGGCCGCGGCATCGGCAGCGACGCACTGGCGGCAGTCAACCTCACCGCCCCGCTCTTCACGCTCGGCACGGGGCTCGGGCTGATGTTCGGCATGGGCGGCTCGGTGGTGGCGTCGGTGAACCTGGCACAGGGCAAACGCCGCGTGGCCCAGATCAACATCACGCAGTCGCTGGTCATACCGGCCCTGCTGATCGCGCTGCTCAGCGCCCTGCTGATCCATTGCCACAAACCGTTGCTGCTGCTGTTGGGCACGCCGCCCGAGCTGATGGTTCCCGCGCGCGAATACCTCGTGTGGTTCACGCTCTTCCTCGCGCCGCTGGCCGTCTTCAACATCCTGATGTTCATCGTGCGGCTCGACGGCGCGCCCCGGTTCGCCATGACGTGCAACATCATGGCGGCCTGCATAAACATCGTACTCGACTACCTCTTCATCTTCGAATTCGGGTGGGGGCTCGCAGGCGCGGCCATCGCAACGGGCATCGGCTATATCGTAGGCTCGGGCGTGATGCTGCGGTACATGCTGCGCAGCAGCCGCACGCTGCATTTCGTGAAGCTCAAAACCAGCTACAAGAGCCTGCGCCTCACGGCCCGCAACCTGGGCTACATGACCTACATCGGGTTCCCGGCGCTGCTGAGCGAACTGGCGATCTCGTGCCTGATGATCGTGGGCAACTATACGTTCATCCGCTACATCGGCAAGGACGGCGTGGCGGCGTACAGCATCGCCTGCTATATCTTCCCGATCATCTTCATGGTCTACAACGGCATCATCCAGTCGGCACAGCCGATCATCAGCTACAACTACGGCGCAGGGTTGATGCGGCGCGGCAGGGATGCGTTCAGGATGGCACTCGGCTCGGCGTTCGCCTGCGGGCTGGCGGTATTCGGGTTCACATGGCTGTTCAGCCCGTGGATCGTGGGGCTGTTCCTGACGCCCGACGCCCCGGCCTATGCAATCGCCGTGCGCGGCCTGCCGCTCTTCGCCGCCGGGTATCCCTTTTTCGGAATCAACGTCGTCACGATCGGCTACTACCAGAGCATCGAGCGCGGACGGCTTGCGACGGGGCTCACCGTGCTTCGGGGCATCGTGCTGATGGCTTTCTGCTTCCTCGTGCTGCCGCGGCTGGCGGGCGTCGCGGGGATCTGGCTCGCGGTACCGGCGGCCGAACTGGCCGTGACGCTGCTCCTGCTCGTACTGCTGCGCATCGGCTACGGGTTGAGGCGGTAAATGGAGAAACGTGAACAATCCCGGCCCGCATTTGAATAGATGCAGGCCGGGATTGCCGTTTCACGCCCCGAACCCTTGCAGGCGGCAGGCGCCTGTCCCGGGCGTACGCACTGCGCCCCGCGAAAACAACCGTAACATCAGGATCACTCCCGGCGGTATTTCTCCATGAATTCGGTGGGCAGCATCCCGAACTGCGCATGGAAGCACTTGGCAAAATAGGAGGTCGAAGTGAAGCCCACCATATAGCATATCTCCGTGACGCGCAGGTCGTTGGGTTTGGAAAGCAGCTCGGCGGCCACCCTGAGGCGCGTGGAACGCAGGAACTCGTTGGGCGTAGTGCCCGTCAGCGACTTGATGCGCGAGAAAAAGAGCGTACGGCTGACATTCACGGCTGCGGCGATGTCCTCGACCGAAAGATTCGAATTGGAGATGTTATCCATGACATACTGGTTCACCTGCGCCATGAAACGGTTGCCCGAAGGGCTCGCCGCATCCCCGTCCATGACCAGGTAGGGCATTTTCGAGAATTTCAGGCGCAGCCGGCCGCGGATGCCGATAAGCGCCCGTATCTGGCAGTCGAGGTAGTCCACCGACAACGGCTTTTCGAGGTAGGCGTCGGCACCCGCCTCCAGCGCACGCACCTTCGCCGCCGAAGAGGAGTCCACCGAAACCAGCACCACGGGGAGGTGATCCAGCGCCGGGTCGTTGCGGATCGCCGCGCAGAGCGCCACGCCGTCCATCCCTTTCATCGCCACGTCGCTCACGACGGCCGCGATGCTCCGGCTTCGGAGCAGGTCGAGCGCCTGCCGCCCGTCCGTCGCACAATGGATCGTATAGCTGCCGGAGAGATGCCGCACGAAAAAGTCCGCGAAGTCGGCATTATCCTCGGCCAGCAGGATGTCGGGCAGCCGCTTCTGCACCTCGGGCTGCACGGCCGCCACGGCCGGCTGCCCGGCAGGCACTCCGGAATCGCCATCCGACCCGGGGACGGGACGGGGTGCACCGAGCGGAACCGTCACCGTAAACTCCGTCCACTGCCCCACGGCACTTTCGACCCCGAGCACGGCGCCCATCCGGGTCGCCAGGCTCTTCGCCACGGCGAGCCCCAGCCCCAGCCCGCTGCCGGAGACACACTTGTCGGACGTATAGAAAGGTTCGAATATCCGTGCCTTCTCCGCCCGGTCTATCCCCGCGCCGTCGTCGCGGACACGCACCCGGAACACATCGCCGGGCACCTCCCCGCCGGGGCCTTCGAGCGTCACGTCGATGCGGCTTTCGGCGAATTGGTAGGCATTACCGAGTATCTGGCCCACGATCTTCGAGAAGTGGTCGCAGCACATCTCGGCCGTAACGGCTTCGCCGGGCAGCCCGAGGTGCACCGCGATACCCCGCCGCGGGACGGCATCCCCCACCGCCGCGACCACCGTCCGCAATACTTCCCGTACGTCGACGCGCTCCGGAACGCAGGAGGCGGCATGCTCGCCCTCCTCCGCGCTTTTCAGGTTCAGGATCTGGTCGACCAGCGTCCGCAGCCGCTCGCAGTTCTTGCGGATGATGTCCACGTCGTCGCGGAGCCCGGGCAAATCCCCGGCGCGCTTGGCGATCTCCTCGACGGGTGCGGCAATCAGCGCGACGGGCGTACGTATTTCGTTGGCCACCTCCGTGAAGAGGCTGACCTTGGCCTCGAGCAGGTCGAGCTTGTTCTTGCGGGTGATCGAGGCGATCTGCTCGCGGTGCGCGCGGCCGATCCTGCGGCGCAGCCACAGGCCGCCGCCCGCCACGGCCAGCAGAGCCAGCACGCCGTAGGCCACGACCATGGCGCGAGCCATCCACCACGGCGGCAGCACGAGGATCTCGACCACGGCCTCCTCGCCGAACTGCTCGCCGCCGGTCGAGGCGCTCACGACGAAGCGGTAACGGTTCGGCGGCAGGTTGGTGTAGGAGACATGCTGCACCCCGGCCCCTTCGTCCAGGCCGGTGGTGATCCATTTGTCGTCGAAGTTCTCCAGCCGGTAACGGTAGACCGTCCTCAGCGGCGAGGAGAAGTTGAGCGCAATGAAATCGAGGCTGAACGACATCTTCCGTCCGCGCAGGCGCACCGAGCGCTGGCAGTCGATGGTATTGGACAGCAGTCGTCCGTCCACGGGCACGCTGCGGTTGAAGAGCTTGAAATCGGGGAAGACGACGCTGAGCTTGGCCGAATTCTCGCGGCGCGTGAAATCATAGGGATAGAACTTGTTGATGCCGTTGTTGCAGCCGATGTAGATATGCCCGGTCGAGGACTTGATGCCCGAATTGGCATTGAAGATATTGGCCAGCAGTCCGTCGTCGGAGGTGAACTTGTAGATCGACTGCGGGCCGTTCCCGGGGCTGTATTTCAGCAGCCCGCGGTTGGTCGTGAGCCACAGTTCGCCGCCGTTCTGCACGATCTGGAACACGGCGCAGTTGCCGTAGGGCAGCATGTCGAACTCCCTGGAGAGCGTGTCGGCCGCGATGTCGTAACGGCAAAGCCCGCAGCCGTGGGTGCCGATCCACAGGTTGTCCCCCTCGACGGCCAGACAGCTCACGAAATCGGAAAGCCCGCCCCCGGAATCGTGCGAACAGAGGGCGAACCGGCCGTCGTCGAACCCGTAGCGGATCAACCCCTTGCCCAGCGACGCGAACCACAGGTGCCCGCGGGCATCCTCGCAGATGTCCACCACGTCGCTGTTATGTCCCAGGCCGAATGCGCACGTGATGGTCTGCGAAACGTCGTCGTAACGGCAGATGCCCATTTTGGTGCCGATCCACAACTGCCCCCGCGAATCGCGGAAAACCGAATAGACGTCGAGATTGTCGAGTCCCGTGCCGGCCTGCGTGAAGTGCTTCATCTGCCGCGTGCGCAGGTCGATACGGTAAAGCCCGTCGCCATACGTCCCGACCCACAGCCATCCGCCGTCGATGGTGAGCGCATGGATGTTGAGCGCCCGGTCGCGCGGGTCGACCGCCACGGGCGTATAGCTGCCCGTACGCGGGTTGTAAAGGCTCAGCCCCCCGTCGTCGCTGCCGATCCAGATATTCCCCTCGGGATCCTCGCAGAATTTGCTGATGATATGCCCGCACCCCTCGCCGGCCTCGATGAGCGTGAAAAGCGAACTGAGCGGCGAGAGGTAGTTGATGCCGCCGAAATAGGTTCCGATCCACACGCCGCCGTCACGATCCTTGAGGATGGAGTGAATGAATTTGTCGTTGAGCCGTCCGTTCCGGTTGGTCGTGCCGTTGTCAACATGCTCGAAACTGCGGTTCTTGGTATTGAAATTCACCAGGCCGTGATCCGTCCCGAGCATGATTATCCCCGGGGCGTATTCGATCATGCTCCGCACGCGGCCGTACGCCTCGCCGTCCTCCGGGCGGTTGCAGGTGAACGTCAGCCGCGAAAGTTCGAACTTGTAGAGCTCGCAGGCATACCCTGCGATCCAGATGTCGCCGAACGAATCCTGGCACATGGTACTGATGCGCGAAATCGGCTCGCGCGTGAGCGTGTCCTCGACCCGGAAGGTGGAGAAACGGTTGTTCTCGGGGTTGTAGCGGCTCAGCAGCGAACCGCCGCCCGAAGCCACCCAGATGTTGTTGTCGTGGTCGAGCAGGATCTTCACGATGACGTCGGACGAGAAGGCCTCGGGGTATTTCGCGGCGTTATAGTGTTCGAACGTGCCGCTCTTGAGGCTGTAACGGTAGAGGCCGTCGCCGAGCGTCCCGATCCACATGTTGCCCGCGACGTCCGCCGCAAGCGAATAGACCAGCAGGTTGCGGCGCTCCCGGCCATCGCTGCCCAGGATGGGCAGGTGGACGAACGACTCGTCCTTCGAGTCGAAAATATAGACCCCGTCGCTGGTTCCGACCCATATGCGGTCGCCGTTGGGGAACCCTTCGCCGCAAAGACTGTAAATACAGTTGTTTTCGAGCGTATTGCGGCGACGGTAATCGGAGCGGTAGTTGGTGAAATCGTAGGAGTTGAACCGGTCGAGGCCGTCGGCCGTGCCGACCCAGACATACCCCTTGTCATCCTGATAGAGGCACTGGATGGTGTTCGACGACAACCCGCTGTTGTCGGTATAATACCTGAATTTGTGCTCCATACCGCTCCCGGCACGCAACACCAGACACATCGCGACCGCACATACCGCACATTTCACCCTCGATTCCATAGCGCCGACCCTTTAGAGAACTTTATAATCTTTATCATTCCATCCCGCAAAACCGACGCAACCTTTCCCGGGGCGGAAGCATCCGATAGGAAAAATACTTTCTTTCCTTAATATATACAAATACAAGGCACCATTATACCTATTTCGGGCAGCAGAAATGCGCCGTCCGGCTCCGAAGCGGAAGGCATTATCCGTCGGGGCACCGCCCCTACGCGCCGCAGTCCGCCGCCCCGCCCCGAAGACATGACACCCCCGGGCGGACGGCCGATGCCGCTGTCTCTTATACACATCTGACGCTGCCGACGATAAGGC
>ENA-OYYC01000688-OYYC01000688.1-human-gut-metagenome-genome-assembly--contig:-NODE-688-length-15577-cov-13.708672_pt1 | contig 15577 bp, 8 predicted proteins | sample MGYA00243242_ERZ653433 | MGnify/ENA primary metagenome ERZ653433 (study PRJEB26926, sample SAMN06165127) | human gut metagenome | biome: ENVO:00009003; feature: ENVO:2100002; material: ENVO:00002003... | reverse complement strand
ATTCTCCGTGTGTTCCATCACGTCCTCCTTTCTTTATTGGGGTTATACTTCGGTTAATGTTCGTTGCGGGCGGAACATTTCCGCCCGCAACGGCTTACTGCTTCCTCAAGGTAGGCAATGCTCCGTTAAGTTCGTAACGCCACTTTGAGCCTGCGTTCTGCAAGGCGGTGTTCATGACATCGACGGCTTTCTGCCAGGTAACGACAGAGTCGTCCACCTTCGTGGCTTCGGGGGCGGTGCTATGCTGATTGCGGTCGAAGCCTTGTTCCTGATTGTTCTTCCAGTAGCAGGCGGTCACGACGGTGTAGTTATCTCCAAACAAGCCGCCGATATGTACATTGCCAGTGTTGCTACCCTTACTATTTACGTTGCCCGTGGCATAGCAGGCAAGGACGGTGCTTCCTCCGTTTAATCCCACTACACCGCCGCCTGAGAGATCCTGTGGGGAGTTAATTTCTAAGGTCACGTTGCCTGTGGCATAGCAAGCGGTCATGGTGCCCCATTTTTCTCCTGCCACGCCGCCGACATAGCGCGTTCCCTTAACTATGGCAGAGGAGCTGCATCCGGTGATGGAACCGGCCTTTTGGCTACCCACCACACCGCCGACACAATTCGTGCCGCTGACGCTGCCCGACACCGAGCAGTTTTCAATGGTGCCCCAGCTATATCCTACCACGCCGCCAATACTGCCGCCATATATTTGATTGCTTGTTATCTGTACGCCCTCCATCACCACGTTCTTCACCGTACCAGTTCTATTGAGCCAGCCGAACAGACCCGCAAATTCGTCATTTGTCGTAAAGGTCAGCCCCGTAATGGTATGGCCGCCACCGTCGAAGGTGCCTTTGTATGAGTTGTCGTAGTCTGTGCCTATCGGTGTCCAGTCTTTGCCTGTGAGGTCAATGTTTGTGTCGAGGGTAATGTTAATGTCGGTCTTACCTCCGTTCACTAATTCGGCTACATTCATCAGGCCGTTGGCGTTATAGACCGTGTAGGTCTTGGTGTTGCTGTCGTAGATGTAGCCCAAATCCTCAGCTGCGCCGCTCTCGCCGCCACCGTCAGCCCAGTCACCGATAGTGCAACCCTCTAACGTCAGGTCGGTGGCATTCACCTTAACGGTGTAGGTATAGCGGTTGCCCGCCTCTAATACGACGTTGGTCTGCGGGCGGAAGTAGAAGGTGCCGCCACCGAGTTCCACCCGGACGAACGGCTTGCCTGCCGCAACGGTCTGCGGGGCGGTCAGTGCCTCGTAGGTGTTGCCGCTTGCGTTGTAGGTCTTGATGGCGGTCGGGTTGCCGTTATCGGCAGACAGGCTCACGAGGCTCACCGTGGCACCAGCGACGCTCGTGAATCCCGTGCCGGGCTTCAGTTCGATTGTCACGCGTGCCGTGCGGTGGGTAAATTCAAGAGTCGGGTTGTTAAATTCCACCTTCCGGTTCTCAGCAGAGATGAAGTCGCTGTTCTGGAAGTCAGCCAATTTGCTTTGGTCTTCGGCCACCTTCACGGCAGGCATCTGTGTGATGTCGGCATTGTTGAAGGGCCACCATGCCGATACGGTAATCGGGTCGCGGCTGGTCCAGTAGTACGGGTCGTTCTCGCGTGAGAGCGTGGCACTCTTGAAATCGGTAGAAGCCGTTACGGTGTATTCCTTTACCGCATCGCCCATCTTGAGTGCCACGGAAGTGACGCCCTGCCAGTCGCCGTCCACAGCGGCACGGGTGGAAGAGGCTGCCAGCGGCGTTGCTTCTACGGACAGTCCGGTGGCACGGATGAATACAGGGTATTCACCTTCGGGCAGACGGTTATCGCCAGCAAGTTCGTCCTGCGTGCAGGCGGCGAGGGCGAACAGCAGTGCGGTGGCTGCGGGGATAAATAATCTATGTCTCATAATTCTTTATTCTAATCGATTAATTATTAAAATCCTACAGGTCAGCACCCACATCTCCACCGTCTATATCGTTCCACTTTGCAATGGTGGCTTCGCTGACTTCAAGGACTTTGTTGCGTACCTTGACGGTATAGGTATAGTTGTTGCCCGCCAGCAGTGCGCCTTCGGGCATGGTGAGTGTGGCATGATATTCCTGACCTTTGTAATTCACAACCAACGGCAGGGATGCAACTGTCTGCGGGAAGAGGATGATCGATGACGTGAGAACGCCGTCTGCCAAATTCATGGCCAGTTCTCCGGTCTGTGCCCCGTTGTCTGCGGTGGCAATACCGTCGGCCGTGTTGAACGTACCGGTGAGTAACAATCCGTCCAGCGTGTAACGTTCAGGCTTGACCACGCTGAAATCCACGCCGTCGCCCGCCTCGAAGGTAAGGGTTATCTGGCTCATGCGGTGGTGGAAGGAGTTGTCTTCACCGCCTTTGGCGGTTTTGTCGGTGAAGCTTACTACCGGGTTGTTTTTGTCTCCCGTGGCTCCTGAAGCAAAGAGGAAGTCGATGGCAGGCTGGTTCTGCTGCGCCGTGGCATCGGTCGTGGCTGCGAGGATGCCTCCCGCCGCGTTGTACGGATAGTAGGCGCGGAAAGTATGGGTCTTTGTATCTTCGATATAGATAACCTTTCCTTCTGCCTCAAATTTCCCGTTTTTCAGGATGAAAGGCACGTTGCCGTACTGGGAATCGTTGCCGATGTCGGTGATGCCGATACGGTCGCCGCCAGTCCAGGTGGTTCCGCTGGCGCGGGTGGCGGGGGCGATGTTGGCGGTAAACTGGGCGGCCACGGGGTCACCGTTCAGGTTCTCGTTGTCGTTGTTGCAGGCTACCAGTGCGAGGGCGAGCATCGCAAGTGCAAAAAATCTTGTCTTCATTATATTCTGTTATTATATTAGTTAAATTCCATTTCAATAATTGCTGCACCTTAGCAAAATCAAAGCAAGCTTTGCTTCTGCGTTCGGTTTGCTAATTATTTACAAATCGGCATTTACATCATCACCTTTCACTTCTTCCCAGCCGTTGATTTCGGCTCCGTCCACTTCCATGCCTTCGGGAGTCTCAACCAGCGTTCCGCCGAGGGTCAGCGATTCGCCCTTTCCGGTGTTGAACCCCTTGAGGGCTTCCGTGATGTCGCTTTTCAGCGTCGTGGGGGTCGGGTTGCCGTCCGCATAGCGGATTTCACCCGTCAGCAGTTGTTCCGTGCCGGTCACACCCAGCAACCGCACCGTGGCTTTCCACTTGCCGGCATCGTCACCTTCGGTTATCTTGGTGAAGGGCAGCACGACGTTCGAAGCGGCTCCGTAGGTATCGGTAGCGAAGTCGAGTGTTCCGGCTGCACCCGTCAGATGGGCAACAATCTCCGTGATGCGTCCGGCGGCATCACCAGTAGGTTCGACGACAAGCGTCAGTTCGCGTACCTGCTGCTTCATTGCGGCGGTCAGCGGATAGTCCTTGTCTTTCTCGATGCTCACCTGTTTCGTATAGGTGAAGAACCATCCCGGGGCATTGTTCACAAAGGCATCCGTGCCTGCCCGGTTTCCCGTGGCTGCGGCAATGGTGGCGGTGGTACCATTTACCGTGATTCCTTCAGTTGGGTTCCACACCGCAAGGGTGTAGCTGCCCGGAGCAAACAGATGGTCGGGGGCATGGGTGGCGGAAGTCTCCGTACCCGTATAGTCGCCCATGGTGACCGTCCATGTGGCAGGTATGTCGATACCCTCACCGCGGGCCGACCAGTCGGCTGTCACCGCAATCTTCCCGTAGTCGGGATGCGGCGTGTCATAAAGCGTGTCCTTCACGCAGGAAGAGAGCAGCACGGCGGCTGCCATTCCCATCATATTTATATATTGTCTTGCTTTCATATTCTATTCCTCCGTATTAGAATAACTTCCATACCAATGTCACACCGGCATTGATGGGACCACACCAATCTTTTGTCTCGTTGCCGCGGCGTACACGTACACCGTCGATGACTTCATATTTTTCGAAATCGGCATTCAGGTAGCCCAAACCGAGGTTGAAATCAAGAGCCAGTGCCTTGTTCAGCCGCAGCTGATAGCCGGCGGTGATGCCGCCACCCATCAGGTCGCCCTGCTTGCCTGTTTCGGAGAGCTTGTAGTTGAACTGTCCGGCCTTGAACATCGCGCCCAGATACCAGGCTTTCTTCTCACCCATATAGTAACGTACTTCCGGAGCCACTTCCCAGAGTGCATAGCGGTGGTCCTTGTCGCTCCACGTCCATGAAGTCCACGAGCCGTTTACGGCAATGCCCCACGATGGGCAGATGCGCCATTCCACGCCAAGGTCGGGTGTCAGGGTAGCCCAGCGCAGCAGGTTGGCACGCAGGGAGAGATGATAATCAGTTGTGATTTTGGTTTCTGACGGCGTGTCGGCAAGTGTATTTTGTTGAGCGGCTTTCTCAGCTTCTGCCTTTTCAGCGGCAAGTCGGGCTTCTTCCGCCTTGCGCTGCTCTTCGGCAAGCCGTTCCTGCTCGGCACGCTTCTCGGTTTCTAAGCGTTCGGCTTCCGCCTTGCGTCGTGCTTCTGCTTCCGCATCCGTCACGGCTGTTTCCTTTACCGGTACCGTCAGGCGCACGGTGACAAAATCACCCTCTGTCACATGATTGCGGGTAATGAAGTTTTCTTCCTTGATTTTCGCTCGTGTAATCAGTTCTGATTTCACACGGTTGGCTCGAATCTTCGCTGTTGCAAGGTTCTCGGCTTCACCGCCCAGCGAATTGCAGTAGCCGTCAACCAATAGCGGCAGCTTGCCGTCAAGAATTGTGGTTTTGTTGTTTTCGATACATTCCAACAGGCGGGCAAGTTCCGTGTCGTTGCCATTCCAAGGCACGTAGAACATGTCCTTCTGCGGAACAAAGCGGAAGGTGTAGGTCGTGTCTGCTTTCTGCTGCGCAATGACAGGAAAAGTTACCGTCATCAGCCACAGAAACAGGGTAAGAAAAGTGATTTTTCTGCTCATATAAACTTGAATTTATTATCTTTGTCTTCTCCAAAGGTAATAAATGCCATTCAGCGCCCAAAATATTACAAAAACTTTTTCTGTTGAAATACAGCGTTTTATAAAAATTGTCGTTTGAGCACTTTTCAAATTGTCGTTTGAGCACTTTTTTTTGTCGAATTAGCACTTTTTTGTCGCTTGAGCACTTTTTGAAAATGAGCTTCTGAGACCTTTTTCATCGGCTTTTTACCACACAAATTATTCCAGATTTGCTTTTTTCCACTTGCCAGGCGTACATCCTTCCTTCTCGGTAAATGATTTGATGAAGTTACTGCGGGAAAGAAAACCGGAAGACTCAGCCAGCTTCTGTATATTGATTTCCGGATGCTCCTTCAGTATGTTTTTCGCATACTCCAACCGGAGACCGGTTATCCATTCGCGGAATGTCATTTTATACGTAGTCTTGATATAAGCGGAAAGATAGGTACGGTTCGTATGAAGTATTTCGGACAGTTCTTTTATGGTAAGTCCCTGCTGGACATAGCCGTCTGTCTTTATCCAGTTGGCCACCTTCTCTATAATTTCTGTATAGGACACTGGAACTTCCTCTTCTGAAACCATTTCGGGTTCAGTTCCCGAATTTGTCAGAAGTTCTTCTTCAGATTGTATATCTTGCTCAAAAGCATTTTCCACCTGTTCATAGAACAGCAGGTAGTTCTGATAGCTGTAGAAAAGATAGCTGTAGAACGGTATTGACGACAAAATCCAGATAAAAACATATTTGTCTGGCAGAAATGTCAGCAATCCGCATCCGACACCGAAGATAACAGCCCAATAAGTGAATATGGAAAGCCATTCGATATATGCGCCTATATCATCCGCCTGAGTTTCATTGAAAATCCGAATGGCTCTACGGTATGCAACTATGACTCTGCGAGCTAAAACGACTCCAAAAACGACTAACCATACAGCTAAAGCAAATAAAGAGAATTTTTGCATGATTCCGCTTGGCAACAGGAACAACACAACTCCGGAAAGAGTTGAAAATATAATCCATAAAATGATATGTGTCCACACACGCCGTTTGGTAATGTAAAAACGATCAAGCAACATTATCAATGCCGAACTGAACAGAGAATAGCACAGGAAGTATGTGGACATGTTCATCAATATGGCAGAATCCGCATTTTTGAATCGGATACCAAAGAAGAAATGTACCAAATAATTTGCCGAAAGCAGCAGCATAGCTATACCCATAATCTGTCGGGAGCGGAGATAATTCTTGAAAATTTTCTTTTCAGGAGTCTTTGCAAACAAAAAATAAAAGCCGAAGAATAACATCAACGGCAGTGCGGTATAAAGTGAAAAACTGTATATAGATATAGATGGCTCCATTGTTATGCTTATTTGATTTTGATACAAAGTTACGTCTTTTTCTTCACAAATAGACACATAATCTATGATTTAACGTTATAGATTCGGTCATATTAGATTGAAAAATTATTAGAATTAAAGCCAGTGGTGAAAAATTCAACCACTGGCTTTTTCTGTCAAGACTTCGATATTAAAGTTTTACACCTTTGGATTCCGATAAACCGGGTCTCCCTATAATTAAATGACTGCGTACAAAGTCCACGTGCGGGCTTTCCGGCTGTTGTTCCGTCTGTTTTTTCTCGTTGCCTTGCCGGTTCTCTTCCGTGTTTTCCTGAGCCGGAGCCAGCTCAAGCTGTATCTTGCGGTCCAGTGCGGCGAGTTCGGACTTCAGCTGTTTCAGCTCGTCCTCCTTCTTCCACACCTTGCCCGCTATCTCCTGCAACTGCGGAATCTCCTTTTCCAGCACTTCGTTCTTAGACTTGTACTGGTCGATGATGGTCGGAATCCTCTCCAATGCGTTCAGAAAGTTTCGTGCGGCAGCAATCGGGTCTGCCATCGCCAGATGCCCGTTGTTGTAGGTGTACTTGTAGTTGCCCTCCACCACGAAGCGGTTGTCGGTGAACTCCAGACCTTCTTTGAGTGTCCTCTCGCTGACCACCTTTATCGGAAAGCCGTAAAGTTCCCCGACAGCCTTGTACAGTCCACCAGTCGTGGCGTTCTTGGCGATTTCCTGCAAACGCTTACCGATGACCTTCTCATCCGTTGAATCCACGCCGTCCACCTTGACAAGATTAAGACGACTGCCTTCCCTATCAGTCTGCACAACGGAAAGAAAACGGTTCCAGTCTTCCGTCATGGCTTCGATGAAAGCCGTGTTGTTGCGCAGTTCTCCCGTCTTGGATTCCAGCTTGAACTCCGAATCGCGCTTGCCCTTGCCCCACGACTTGCGTTCCCCTTCGAGCGAGGCGATACGCTTCTCTAATTTCGCCTTATCCAAAAGGTCGGTATTGCCGGAGAGCAACGCCATATACTCCGAGAAGTTCATACCCGATTTTTCGTCCATTGCTCCCTCGTCGATGGTACGTGCGCCCATCGCTCCACTTTTGAGCTGCGATATGAACGTCTGCTTGCAGTGCAGCAGATTGAACTTGTAGCTGTCCAGCGACTTTTCCACCGCATAGATGATGACATCCACGTTATTCTCGGCAAAATGCTTGGCAATCTCGTTCCCGGCTCTAACACCCCGTCCGTCACGCTGTTGCAGGTCGGACGGTCGCCACGGTGTATCAAGGTGATGGATGGCGACACATCTTTTCTGCGCATTCACGCCCGTTCCGAGCATACTTGTGGAGCCGAACAGCACTCGCACTGTCCCTGCGTTCATGGCATCTATCACCGCCTTACGAGCCTTATCCGTCTTACACTCCTGAATGAAGCGCACCTCACTTGCCGGTATGCCGTAATCCTCCACCAACTTGCGTTTTATCTCGCTGTACACGTTCCATCCTTCCCCCGGCTGATATGTCCCCAAGTCGGAGAACACGAACTGCGTACCCTTGTGCGCCTCGTACTTGTGGTAATACTCTGCAATCATCTTGGCACAATGGCTTGCCTTGTTGTCGGGATGGTCCTCGTAGTTCGGGTCTATCATGCGCATATCAAGAGCCATCTTTCTCGCGTAGTCGGTGGCGATGAGCATCTTCGCCTTTTCCTCCGTTTCCGACAGGGGTAACCTGCCAAGCAGAGTGGCATCGCCGGTTTTGGCAAACTGCATCAGCTTCTGTATGAAGTCCTCCTGCTCCGGTGTGGGCGGTATGTGGTGCAGTCTCTCATTCTTGTTTGGTCTGTCCACACCTACATCCTCCGCCGTGCGGTAGTCGGTAATCTCGTTGTAGAAGGCGGCAAGCTCCGGCACCTTGATGAAATAGCGAAAACGCTCCTTCTGAACGATATTGTTCGTTACGTTGAACTCAAAATCGGTCGTCTTTTTGGCGAAGATGGCAGCCCAAGCATCGAAACAGCGAATGTCCTGCCGTTCCAGTTCGTTGGGGCGCAGGTATTTGAAGAGCAGGTACAGTTCCGTCAGACTGTTGGAAATGGTCGTGCCCGAAAGGAACGTAGCCCCCAAGTCCTTGCCCGTGCGTTCCTGTATGGTACGGATGGCAAAGAGCATATTCAGGGCCTTCTGGCTTCCTTCCGAGTTTCCCAATCCCGCCACACGGTCATGACGGGTGTTGAAAGTCAAGTTCTTGAACTGGTGACTCTCGTCAATGAAGATGTGGTCGATGCCCATCTGCTTGAAGTCCACCACATCATCCGTGCGGGACTTGATAGCGTGTTCCACCTTCTCCAGCTTCGCCACAAGGTTGTGCTTGCGCTTCTCCAGCCCTTTCAGCATCGCCCGCGACACGTTCTTGCCCTGCTGCCGCAAGACTTCGAGGTTTTCCTCCACCGTGTCAAGCTCCGCCTGCAGGATGCGTTGCTGCAACTCCGGTGACTGCGGTATCTTGCCGAACTGGTCGTGCGACATGATGACGCAATCGTAATCGTTATTTTTGATGTTGTTGAAAAAACGCACGCGGTTGGCGGTCGAGAAATCCTTTTCAGAAGCGTAGAGAATCCTCGCATTGGGATATGCCGCCTGATAGGTGGCGGCAATCTCCGCCACATTCGCTTTCAGCCCGATAATCATCGGCTTGTGCGCCAAGTTCAGACGCTTCATCTCATGTGCCGCTATGCACATTATCAGCGTCTTGCCGGTTCCCACCTCGTGGTCGCAGATCCCGCCGCCGTTCTGTTTCAGCATCCAGACGCAATCCTTCTGCGACGGGTAAACGCTCTTGATTCCCCGGCTTGCCAGCCCTTTCAGGTTGAGGTCGGGAAAAGTCTGGTGCGAGCCGTCATACTTCGGGCGCACGAAACAGTTGAACTTGCGGTTATACATCGTCGTGAGCCGTTCCTTGAACTGCGGCGACTGTTCTTCCAACCATTCGGAGAACCCGTTACGGATTTCGTCTATCTTCGCGTTGGCGAGCTGTATGCCCTCGCTGTCGCGTACCTTGATGTCGTTGCCGTTCTCGTCCTTGCCGATACTTTTCATCATGTCGGGGCAGGTGTTGTGCAGGGCGTGCTTCAACAGGTGCATACCGTCATAGTTCCGGTAATAGCCCTTTACTAAAAACTCGTCCGTGATCTTCATGGTGCGGTAGCCGCACGCCACGGAAAATTCGTCCATGCTGGCGGAATAGGCGATTTTCACGTCCGTGTCGAAAAGATGGCTCATGTATGCGGCATACACGCCCGTGGGAATCCAGCGTTCACCGAAGTTGAAGTCGAGGTCTTCAAAGGCTATGCGCTGCGGTTCGGCTTCCTTCAATGCCTCCCACGCCTGTTTCACCTCCGGCATCCGCTCACTTTCGGGATTGTCCTCCATCCAGCCCTCTATGCGTTCCGCCTTCTCTATCACGTTCCCCGCGATGAAGCGGTCTTTGATTTCGTAACCGGTTACGAGCGGGTTGTAGAAGATGCGCCCCTTGAGGGCACCAAGCAGTTCCTCTTCCGTAGTGTCGGTTATCTCCTGCATATAGCCGAGATTGACCGTGCCGAACTTGTTGAGCGATGCGGACAAGGCTTCTTCGGGAGAGCCTGCATTGACACTGCTCTCCACCGAGAAGGAAACGGGACGGTCGAAGATGTCCGCCTTGACAAACTTGCCGTCCTCCGCACGTTCCAGCGAAAGGATGTCGCGCCCTCCGGCATCCATCATCACCAGTTTCACGTTCTGTCTGGCGTTGAGGTTACCGTAACGCATGACAAACTCATCGTAGTAGGTGTTGAGATACCCGCGCTGCGGTTTGTGTTCCGTATGGTTCTCCGTCTCGTGGCTATACAGACGTTCGTAAGCGTCACGGAGCGATATATACAGCATCGCTTTCTCTTTTTGATAGCCACGGAGGTCGAGCGGTTGGAAGGTCGCACCGTAAGGCGTGAGGTCTTTCAGGTAACCGAGATTGCGTGAAGCATCCAGCACCATCGAGCCGTCACGGTGGTGTGGCTCCAGCAGGCCGTTGAACGGACGGGGAGAAAGGTCCATGACTTCCTCCTTCGGCTTTTCCGTTTCAAGTTCCGGGAACAGGGAAGTGGCAACCGTTTCGGAAGTAGGCACAACTTCTGCCGGTGTTTCAGGTTGCTTTATTTCTTCCGTTTGTTCCGGCTTTTTATCCATATTGTCCGAAGAAGGCGCAAAAGCAGGGTTCAACGTTTCTTTGATACCCATCTTTTTCAGTTGTTCCTGCCTGTGCCGTTCTGCCTCAAGCCGTAGGGCCTTGCGCCGTTCCGCTGTCAGGCTCATCATTGTCTCATAGAAGCCGTTGATGGGAGGATTGGTTTCCCAATCCAGAGTGGCGTAAATGTCGTCCGGGTCGTTTGGCTTTTCGGCATTTTCCGGCTTTTCTTCCTTATTACCGTTTACCGGCTTGGCGGCTTCAACGGGTGGAGTAACTTTGACCTGCGGTTTAGGCGTGGACGGCATAGGCTTCGGCTTGCTTTCCTTTTTCGCTGCCTTTTTCTTTTTTACCGGTTCCTCTATGGGCATACCCCAAAGGTCGAGCAGGGTAAGCTGCACGGCTGACGAATGATTGGGTTGGCGCGGCTCAATCTCCGGCTTTTCCTCTATGGGCTGTGCCTGCGGCTTCTCCACTCCCTTGACAGGCTCAATTACAGAAACGGGGGCTATTACAGAAGGTGATACCTTTTCTGTTTTCGGAGCAGGTTGCACTTCCGCAGCCGTGCTTTCCTCCTTTGTAGGATGCAGCCTGTGTCTCTCATACAGTTTCCTGTCAAGTTGTTGCAGTTCTATTTTCAGATGCTCCCGCAAGTCTTCCGCCAGTTGTGCGATGTCCCCACAGTGCAGGAGTTTATAGGCTGGTTTCCCGTACGGGTCGGTACTTCTGATCAAATCCGTGTGTGAAAGCGAACCGATGCTCCATACATACCCATTTACGGAAGTGCCGATAGGGGTCTGTTCGGTCTGCACGAAGAGTTTTTCGTTGTAATACAGTTCACCGTTCTTTCCGCTGTTCTTTTGCAGGATAATCAGGTCGCTGCCCACCTCCGTTCCCGCGTTATCCGTAAAGAGGTTGTTCGGCAGGCGGGCTACGCCCACCAGATTGGCATGGTTCATCATATACTCGCGTATGGGCGCGTTGGTCGGGGCATCCAGTACCCCCTGCGAGGTGATGAACGCCACGATTCCGCCTTCACGCACCGCGTCAAGGCTTTTCAGGAAAAAGTAATTGTGTATCGTCCGTGCCGCCGAGAGCCTTGCAGGATCCTTGCTGCCCGAAAAATCCGGGTCGAACACCGCCACATCGCCAAACGGTATATTGGAGACAGCCAAATCAAAATGGTTCATGAACGGCTTTTCTATCTTCTCGAAGCCCTGTACCCTTACTTTCTGTCCGGGATGCAGGTGCTTCAGTATCTTGCCCGTCATCAGGTCTTTCTCAAAAGCCATGATGTCTGCGTCCGGTCTGTTCTCCAGCACGGCGTCCACGAATGCACCGACACCTGCCGACGGCTCCAGCACCCGGTCGGGACGGATGCCGTGTTCATGCAGCACGTCCGCGATGGTCCCGGTTATCTCCGGCGGGGTATAGAAGGCGGTCAGCACGGACTGCTTCATGGCATCCATATACCGTTTGTACTCCGTCTCGTCTTTTGTGTTCTCCCGCAGCAACCTGTGCAGTTCCACGGTAGGGGCAAACAGTTCGAGGTCGGACTTCGCCCAGTGGACGGCATCCGTCAGTTCCCTTGCAGGGTTGAGTATGCTCTTCAGTCCCCCGAAACCGCAATAACGTTCTAACAAGAGCCGTTCGCGTGCGGTGGGTGTGCGCTGTTCCCTGTCAAGGAGGAATGCCGTCCGTATCGCCTCGATGTTGTCCCGCAGTCTCTGTTTGCGGTTAAACGCCATACTCTTCGATATAGAGGATGACGGCTCCCGTCAGCTCCGTGTAGAGCAGGTCATATTCGGGCGACAGGGCGAAATTGTCGTCCGAGAGGTCATAGATGGAGAATACGTTTCCGACAAGCGGTAGCAGCTTCTGGGTAAAGGCTTCACATTTTTCTCCCGGTACTTCACCCGCAAATTCGTTCTCCACGACTTCGCGCAGGATGGCGTGCTTGGAGTAGCGAAGGCCCTCCGTCAGCACCTTCATCGCCAGTTCCTGCGCCCCGTCGGCAGGATAGCCTTCGAGCCTTGCCCGTTCATACGCTTCGGCGGCACGGTCGGTTCTTTCTCGGATGAAGGCTTCATCGGCTGCCTGTTCGAACTTGTTCGTGGTGAGGTAGTCCAGCAGGTACAGACCGTAATAGGAAAAGTCGGTCCGACCCTCGTTTTTCTTCTTGTTGTTCATTTCTTTGGAATTTAGTGGATTGATAATGATGATAGGGATAATCGTTGGAAAACGAGAAGAAAAAGGCACCCGGTATCCCTCCGAGTGCCACCACTAAATCCAAAGTATGAGTGTAATCCGGTATCGAAGAACAATTCATTACTCTGAACCAGTGGCAAAGTTAAACATTTATTTTCTTCTTTTCGCAGAGGTCGCTTTACTTTTCCTTTCTGGGAACACGAAAACCGTGTTATAGTCCCCGTCAAAGGCGACTACGGCATCAAAACTCTTGCCCTGCTTGCTCTTGAATCCTTTGAGCAGTTTCGTGTGTCCGTCGGTGAGCAGGTTTTTGATTTCATCATCAGAGAGGGTGCGGTTTGCTTTCAGGCGGAACACGGGCAGACCGCACTCCGCGTTGTCGCAGCGGACGACCTTGCCGTAAAACTGCATCGTCCCCGCTCCGCACTTGGGACACTTGCAGCCGGAATCCCTGCGGGCGAACAGCTTGTCGCACGACAGCAGTTCGGAGGTAATTTCCCGTGTATATGCCTCAATCTTCCTGCGGAAGTCATCGGCGGGCAGTTCCCCACGCTCGATGCGTGCCAATTCCTTTTCCCATTCGCCCGTCATGGCGACATCGGCAATACGCATCGCCTTCACGACCGAGTAAAGGGCAAGCCCTTTTTCGGTGGGGACAAGCGACTTCTTGCAGCGTTCCATATAGCCGCGCTTGAAAAGCGTTTCGATGATGGACGCACGGGTGGCGGGCGTGCCGATGCCGCAATCCTTCATAGCCTGCCGCAATGCGTCGTCCTCTATCTCCTTGCCAGCCGTTTCCATCGCGGACAGCAGGGTGGCTTCGGTATGCAGCGGCTTGGGTTTGGTCTTTCCCTCCGTGATGGAGGCGGCTTTCAGTGCCAGCGTGTCGCCTTCCTGCCAACAGGGAATGGCGGCGGTTTCCTCTTGGCTGTTGTTCTCTTCTCCATTCTCCTTGCCATAGACGGCACGCCATCCGGCTTGCCTGATGATGCTGCCTTTTGCCACGAACTCCACTCCGGCACACTCTGCCGTGACGGTGGCAGTGTCCTTGACGCATTTTTCGGAGAAAGCCTCAAGCATGCGCCCGGCTATCATGTGATAGACGGTGCTGTCCTCTTTGGAGAGGAACAGCGGCTTCTCGCCCGTGACGAGCAGGGCATGGTGGTCTGTCACCTTGCCGCCGTCCAGGCTGCGGCGTGTCGGCACGGCTTTCGGCTGCAACTTGCCCTTCCATTCGGGCAGGCTGCCGATGAAGGCAAGCAGCTTGGGGATTTCCGCGAACACGTCTTCGGGAATGTAGCGGCTTCCGGTTCGCGGATAGGTGATGAGCTTCTTCTCGTAGAGCTTCTGCGCGATTTCAAGCGTCTGTTCCGCCGTGAAGCCATGCTTGGCGTTGGCTTCCTTCTGGAGCGTGGTCAGGTCGTACAGGAGCGGTGTTTCCTCCGTCTTCTCCTTGCGTTCGGCTTTCGTGACGGTGGCTGTGCCTGCCGACTTCACCTTATTATACAGTTCCGTCGCGGACTCTTTCTCTTTCCATTTTTCGGAAGAGGAAAACTTCACCGTTCCTTCATCGCAGCCGTCCGTTGCGATATGGAGCTGCCAGAAGGCTTCGGGGGTAAAGCGGCGGTTCTCCCAATAGCGTGCGCACACCATCGCCAACGTGGGTGTCTGCACCCGCCCGACGGAATACGTGCCGTGTCCGGCGGCGATGGAGAGTGCCTGCGTGCCGTTGATGCCCACGAGCCAGTCGGATTCGCTCCGCGCTTTGGCGGCGAGGTAGAGGTTGTCATACTTGCTCCCCGCTTCGAGGTTGCGCAGTCCATCGCGGATGGCCTTGTCGGTAAGCGAGCTTATCCAGAGGCGCACGAAAGGGGTGGCGCATCCTATGTAATGGTAGAGGTATCGGAAGATAAGTTCGCCCTCGCGACCGGCATCGGTCGCCACGATGATCTGCTCACTGTCATTGAACAGGCGGGTTATGGTTTTTATTTGTGCCACTACGCCGCTGTCGGGTTTGTAGCCCTTCTCAGCCTTTACCTGACGGGGTATGAGCGTGAAGGAGTCGGGGATGACGGGCAGGTTGTCACGGACAAAGCCGCGTATGCCGTAACCGTCGGGCATGGCAAGCTGGACGAGGTGCCCGAATGCCCATGTCACGGCGTAGCCGCCTCCCTCGAAATATCCTTCCTCTCTCTTTGTCGCGCCCACGATACGGGCGATCTCACGTGCCACAGACGGCTTTTCTGCAATGATTGTCTTCATATTTTTCTGTCGTTTTGAATTTTACAAATGTTACTTCGGATTTAGTGGCGGACACCGGATTACATCTTCATGCCCTTATTGTTTTTCTTTTGCGGCTTCTCCTGCTGCTGTTGCTGTGCGGTGTCCTTCGGGGCGGTCTGTCCCTTCCGCAACGGCTCCTTCAGGTTCTTGGTAGCCTCGTTGGTCTTGCCCTCGCTGTTCACCGCCACCTGCGTGCGGCTCTCGTTGGAAGGCGCGATCTTCTGCGCGTTGTCGGGGTTGGTGTCGTAGCGGTACGGGCGTCCCTTCTCCGGGTTGAACCTGATGTACATCGTGGCGTGGAAGCCCTGCTTGTCGGTCACGTTCTCCAGTTTCACGGCTTTGCCAGCCACGTAGTCGGCTTTCTGCTGCTCGGTGAAGTCCACGCCGCTCCATTTGCTGATGGGGCGGATGCTGCCGTCGGCGTTCGTCCACGTGTTGCGGCGTTGCTCCTTGTTCGTGTTGGCTGTATTTTCCGTACCCTGCGCCTGTCCCTGTGCGGGGTTGTTCTTGGCTTCCTGTGCTTGTGCGGCACGTGGCGACCTGCCGGTTCCCGGCACGAACTCCACGCCGCGCTGCTCCACGTTCACTTGCAGGGT
>ENA-OYYC01000658-OYYC01000658.1-human-gut-metagenome-genome-assembly--contig:-NODE-658-length-16346-cov-11.060954_pt1 | contig 16346 bp, 16 predicted proteins | sample MGYA00243242_ERZ653433 | MGnify/ENA primary metagenome ERZ653433 (study PRJEB26926, sample SAMN06165127) | human gut metagenome | biome: ENVO:00009003; feature: ENVO:2100002; material: ENVO:00002003... | reverse complement strand
AATCAGTTGGATAAAGAATGAAGATTGTACCACCGATATATCGGTATGTGGCGAAGTGGATTCCTATCCGTATTTCAAAGAGGCATTTCTATCGCTGGATAGACCGGCTCTTGTACGAGATAATTACCGATAAGGAAACCAGTAGCGAGAGTGGTGCAAATTCGGCTACAACGACACTTCTAAGTAACCTTATCGGAATTATCCGTAAGAGCATAAAGACAGATAGCCGAATTGTTGATAAGAATGACTTTGATATGAGATTCCCTTTTACAGACCTACCTACCATTCGTAAGTTTGCAGAAATCGCAGGTATGGAGTTTGACGAAAGAAAATTTAGTAATCGAAGAGAGTTTCAGCAGTATTTTGAGAATCTATTAACGTCCGTAGTCACATAGTTACCCTTGAAGTTGGTCATGCCCACAAATGGCTTCTCGTTGTCCACACGATTATAGATGACTTCCGCTGCCGTATTCTCGTGAACGGCATAGTGCAACTTGTTTTGCACGGTAGCGAAAAACATCTTTGTCATCTCGTCCCGTGGATCATAGTCCGTGGCTGTGGCATAAATATCCGTAACCTGCTGGTAGAAGTTGCGTTCACTGCTGCGAATATCTCGAATTCGCTGTAGCAATTCACGGAAATAGCGGTTGCCTCCTTGTTTCAACCGTTCATCATCCATCGAAAAGCCCTTTTGGATATACTCGTGAAGTCGTAGTGTTGCCCAACGACGGAAAGAGTTGCTACCTGAGATTGCACACGATAGCCCAAGGCGATAACCATATCAAGATTGTAGTGGTCAATGTTACGTTTCACCTGACGATTTCCCTCTTGGCGAACTAATAAGAATCTCTTATAAGTTCGATTCTCATCCAGCTCGTGGTCTGCATATATATTCTTAATATGCATGGAGATATTCTCTTGTGTTGTGCAATATATATCCGCCAATTGGTTTTGTGTCAGCCACAAATCTTCATCAGCAAAGCGTACCGACACATGAGTTATCTCGTTGTCGTCCTGATAGAGTATGATTTTGTTTTCTTCTTTCATCCTTATATCTTGGAAGTGGCTGATTTATTAAAGCAAAGATAGTGAATTCGTTGGGATTTATACTCTACTTTTGGCGTTTTATTGGAATGTTTGCGGTCTATCAATAGATAAGAAAGGCAACTAATTCATTGCTAAGTTAGAAAATCATTGTAAATTTGCAGTGCAGTATTCCATTGGAGTATTGCACCCTTGCATATTAGCTCAATGCGCCTCTGAATCACCACCTCGGACTGTAACGAGCTATCAATACACATTGAGAACGTGCCTTACGGCGCGGGCTTTCTCATAGTGTATTAAGGCTTGTAGTGAGCCAAGAGGCGTATGGCGAAAGTCTGCGCTTTTGTTTTATCGGCAATAGTGCATACCAAGTCAAACAGACATAATAGTAATAATATAAAAATTGAGCCATGAATAAGTCTTTTGCAATTTTTCCCATAGTAAGTTTAATTATGTGCGTAATTTTGTTCTCATGTATGAATGAGAAGTCAAGGAATATGGATTTGTCATTCGCAGGTATAACCATAGGACAAGATTTTCCAGATAGCTTAAAAAATGGCAATCAATTTGAATATTATGAGTCAATTCCACCGTTCTATGAGGGTTCAAGGTCTTTCAGTCTTCCTAATTATCCAAATGCGAAAATTCATGTAGTTGCATCAACAGATTTGAATGGAAAAGAAGTCACAAGTATACAAATATCGCCTAATAATGAACAAGCATCCGATTTTTATAATATGTTGAAGTCGAAATATGGTATTCCAACATCTGATTATGGTGATGCCGATTGTAGTCTTCAATATCTTATTCATAATATGTATGATAACTTGGGATTTAGCGAATATGATTGTAGAAGAAACATATCGGGAACTTATGTTATGGCTATTTGGGAACCCATATCAACCCAATCTATTATTAGGATGATAGCCGATGTTTATCATTTCCCTGATCGCTTTAACCCTAAGATTGATATATTTTTACGATTTCAGTATATTAATCTTGATAGATTCGTGACTATCAAAACAAGTGCAGAAAGAAAAGCCTTGGATAAAAAAAGAGACGATTATCGTAAGCAAAATCAACAGACTATGAATCAAGACTTTTGATAGAATTACTATTTTACCCAATAAACAAGGATACCGTCTATGAAAACAAATAATCATATTAAAATAGAACTCACGGTCTTTATGGTATTGCTATGTTTGGTTGGATGTACACAAAACTATGACACTCCCGAAACCATCGCTGAAAAGTATTTAATGGAGTTAAGTTCCGATTTATCCGAATTTGGCTTTTATAATGCTCGCAAGCACGACAGCCGTAATTTTGCGTTAATTAAAAACGAACAAGCCGATTCAATCATAAGCGGTGGGGAAATACCCAGTACATCAGAATTGTTCAATAAGTATTTTCAAGATACTAAAATGTTTCACCGGTGGGAACTAAAAGAGAAGTCAAACAACACTATTAATCTATATAAGGTATTTGATTTGACAGACAGGACAGACTCCATTATGCTTGATACATATATGAGTATGGAGTCATACGCTTCAACAAAAATTGTTCGTAGTGTGAACACCGCCACGTTTCTTGAAATTGAAAACGTACCATTTTGCACATTAACATACAGCATAGATCCGATGCATTTAGATTTCAAGGGTGATGTATATAATACGGCAGAGGTTGGTGTTATCAAACATCCAGAATACGGCTATAAAATCGTATCTTTCACTTGGAAATATTAGGTATGCATTTGTTTTACCTAAAACATACATCTATTTACCACCCTAAATATTAATATAAAAAGTTTTTTCTAACTCGCACCACCGCACTACAGAGAGGGCGAGGCGTTACCCCCCCCGGCACCCCTTATGGGGCTGACACAATCATTCAGAACTGACAAGGCGAGGCTTCCGCAATCGGTGGACGCTTCGCTTCTTTTTCGGAATACTGCAAGTCTCCACAGAAAAAACATTGTAGAGTCGATAGATTTTACTATCTTTGTACTGCCAACAGAATCATGTTGGTTTATAATGCTACGAAGCGCGTTGGTAAGGAGTTGCCGATGCGCTTTTCTATTGACAGAATTTAGAAATTGACATTTGATTGACAAAACAGCACAAAAGAAAAAGCCAACTATCTTTTATTAGATAATTGACTTTTCCAAAAGTGGTGCCACCAGGAATCGAACCGGGGACACAAGGATTTTCAGTCCTTTGCTCTACCAACTGAGCTATGGCACCTTTTTCGTTTGCGGGTGCAAAGATAAAGAGTTTTTTTTATACCGCAAGGCTTTTTGAGGAAAAATATCTAAAAAAGGTGCCTCTTGCTCTATGGAGCGAGACACCTTACTTCTAAAAATCATTTGCTATCGAAGAAATTAGTCGATATTCGGATTGATGCTGTGCCAGTCTTTGATGGCAGGCAGTACTCCCATTTCTATCACTTCGTCACGAAGTTTGCAGAGATGGGCATAGCTTTCTTTCAGTTTGGCTTCTTCTTCGGGTGTGCCGTTCAGTTCCTTATAGTGTACACCGTCTTTGGTAATTTCAGTTTCCATTGCCATCATGATGTGGTCGAAGCCGTGGCTGTGTACATATGTACCGGCAGGCCAGCGGAACGGTTTGCCACCCATAGCTGCAGCTATCATTTCGATGGAGACGTATGCCGGGCTCTGGAAGGAAGAACGTCCACGGAGGGCGATGATGTTGGCACCGCCTTTGGTTACCTTAGTCTGGATTTCGATCCACTGTTCTTTAGTCAAGGCGGGGGTACCGATGATATCAAGTAACGGTTTACCGTCCACCTTGGCGGTAGAGGCATATACAGCCATCTGTTCACCATGACCGCCGTAGGTACGGCAATTTTCGATTTTGTCGGGGGCAATGCCGAAGTGCTTGGAAAGTTCACTGCGCAGGCGGGTGCTGTCGAGGGCAGCCAGTGTGGTCACTTGTGAAGGTTTCAGGCCGGAATACAATAGGGTAATCAGACCGGTGATGTCAGCAGGATTGAAAATGACAACCACGTGCTTCACATCCGGACAGTAGGCTTTTACATTCTTACCGAATTCTTCGGCAATAGCGGCATTGCCTTTCAAAAGGTCTTCGCGGGTCATGCCGGCCTTGCGGGCGGCACCGCCTGATGATACCACATACTTGGCACCGGTCAGCGCTTCTTTGATATCGGAGGTAAATGTGATGTTCATTCCTTCGAATCCGCAGTGGAACAGCTCTTCGGCCACACCTTCCAGTCCGGGAGCATAAGGGTCGTACAGACATAGGTTGGGAGTGAGATGCATCATGATTGCAGTCTGTGCCATGTTTGAACCGATCATGCCGGCTGCGCCGACGATTGTCAATTTGTCATTTGTCAGAAATTCCATAATCTTTTTTATTTAAAGGTGAGTAATATCTTTTCTTGCTGATTGTCACGATACAAAGATAACCCTTTTTGAAGAGAGTTGTTCATAGAAAAAAGTTATCTTTTAGAGCAAAAAGTTATTTCTTCTTTCCGAACTGCTGTATTGTACCTAAATTACTTATCTTTGTTGGGAAAATGAAGATAAGTAAGAAACTATGAGCATTGAGTTAGGAAAGTACAATACGCTGGAAGTGGTGAAGGAGGTAGCCTTCGGCATGTATCTGGACGGTGGCGAAGAAGGTGAAATTCTGCTTCCGTCGCGTTATGTCCCCCAAGACTGTAAGGTGGGAGACAAACTGAACGTTTTTATATATCTTGATAACGAAGAACGTCTGGTAGCCACTACTCTGACACCGTTAGTGCAGGTCGGGCAGTTTGCCTGCTTGGAGGTGGCGTGGATAAACCAGTATGGTGCTTTCCTTAACTGGGGATTGATGAAGGATCTTTTTGTCCCCTTCCGCGAACAGAAAATGAAGATGCAGGTGGGAAAGAAGTATGTGGTTCATGCCCATTTGGATGATGAAAGCTATCGTATCGTGGCATCGGCCAAGGTAGACCGTTATCTTTCCAAAGAGAAGGCCGCCTATGAGTCGGGGCAGGAGGTGGATATCCTGATTTGGCAGAAGACGGATTTGGGATTCAAGGCGATCATCAACGATGAATATAGCGGCTTGCTATATGAGAGCGAGATATTTCAGCCACTGCACACGGGCATGAGGATGAAAGCCTATGTGAAGCAGGTACGTGAAGACGGCAAGATAGACCTGCTGCTTCAAAAACCGGGGCAGGCTAAAGTAGAAGATTTCTCAGCTACGCTGCTGGACTATATCCGTGAACAGGGCGGACGGATAGCTTTGAACGACAAGAGTCCGGCAGAAGAAATCTATGCAACTTTCGGTGTCAGCAAGAAAACCTTCAAAAAGGCTGTGGGAGATTTGTACAAAAAACATCTGGTTGTATTGGAGGAAGATGGAATCAGGATTAGGAATTAGTCCCAGTCATTAGGAATTTCCCTACTTGTAAATAGAGACAATCATTAGGGAGGGGAATTTCCTCTCCCTATTTTTGTCGTACAATAAAAAAAGAAAAGTCATGATACGTCATTTGATATTAAGTGTTTGTCTAGTTCTGGTAGCGTTTCCCGCAATAAAAGCGGCGCCCATAGACGGAATCCGTATAGAAAGTCCATACCGTAGAGTGGTGGTACTGGTCGACGGACAGCAGGTTTGCCTGCCTACTTTCAGTTGTTTTGTAGCCAATCTGCGTGGTAGTTGTCGGGTAGAGGTTTATGAAGCGCCATCCCGTGGGGAGAATTCCCGAAGAGGAAAACTCCTATATGATGAACGTGTGCATTGCTCCATCAATGAAGTGGAAGATATTTTCATTCCAGAGGACAAAAGACCTGGTGGAAACAGGGGTACTTCTAATCATCACAAGCCTGGCAGACCCGGTGACAGACCGTTAGGAGGCGAGCAGCATGAACCGGTGATGTCACCATCTGCCTTCGAACAGTTTATGGGGCTGATGGAAAAACAGAGTTTCGATTCAGACCGTAAGGAAGTGCTCGACCATGCCTTGCTGACCTCTTGGTTCACTACTGACCAGTGTATCCGTCTGATGGATTTTTATCGTTTCGACAGTGAAAAGAAACAGTTGATGAAGAAGATTTATCCTAAAATAGCCGATAAACCGAATTTCTATTATGCGATAGACAAGCTGACCTTCTCGTCGGACAAGAACGAGATAAATGCCTTCATCAAACAATATCATGAGAAGAATAACTAAAAAAAGGAGGGGTTATGAAACGGATTATATTTATATTTTTTGCCGCTATGATGAGTACAGCTGTTTGTAGTGCGGCAATGAGCAACAGCAAAGTGCGTAAAGAGACCCGCTTTCTTACGGACAAGATGGCCTATGAATTGAACCTGAGTACAGAACAGTATAATGACGTGTACGAAATAAACTATGATTTCATTTCCGGTATACGTTATCTGATGGATGACGTTCTTCGGGGGGAGGAATGGGCCTTGAATCGCTATTACGATTATCTGGATGTGCGCAATGACGACCTTCGATGGGTGCTGAATAACCGGCAGTACGGCCGTTTCATGCAGGCCGCCTATTTTTACCGTCCGGTTTATGTAAGTGGTGGTCGTTGGTCTTTTAGGGTTTACATCACTTACACCAACCATAATCATTTCTATTTCCCGCGGCCGTATCATTACCGTACATATTGCGGTGGGCATTATCGTACGCACTATCACAACAGCTATTATCGCGGTCGTTACCATCATCCGCACTATACCGGTTCGTGGAGTATTCGGAATGATAAGTCGTACCACACCAGCCGCCGTTCAGATTTCGGTTCGGTGAACATCCGCCCTAATTCGCATAAGCGTCCGGCAGGCAGGGATGATGTATATACCACGCGACGTAGCAACGGTAGTAATAATCGCATTAGCACAGGTACACGTAACAGCAGTACGCGACGTAGTAGTGTGGATAGTGGCAGAAAGTCGAGTAAAGAGAAAATAGAAACCACAAGAACTAAAAATAATGATAAGAGCCCCAGCCGTAGCAGGGTAAAGACGGCAAGCAAGGAAAGAAGAAATGCTTCCGGCGTACGGAGTTCCGAAAGCCGTCGCAGCAGCTCTTCAAGCACTACCCGCAGTTCTACCGGCAGTAGCTCTTCCCGCTCTTCGGAAAGGAGATAGAAGAACAAAAAACTCCCCTCTTGTCAGCCTGGAGGCAGGGAGAGGGGAGAATCAAACACAACAACTAAAATTATACTTCTTTTTTTATTCAATCGGTTCTCCCTTATAGAAATCCAGAATCTTGGTACGGAACAGATAGTCATACTTGGCTTGCAATTCGTCTGATTGGGATTTCATAAGGTTCTGTTTTGCTTCATTGTATTCTACGGCATTTGCTTTTCCGTTCTCATACTTTTCGCTCATCAGCTTGAAAGACTCTTCGCTGGCAACGGTGGCTGTATGGCTACTGGTATATTTGCTTTCGGCAGCAGCGGCGTTGTACCATGCTTGTTGGATTTCTTTATAAAGTGTCTTCTTGGCATTATCCAATTGCAAGGCATAGTTTTCACGTTGCAGGCGTGCCGTGCGTACCCGGTTACGGGTAGAGAGACGGTTGAAAATAGGTACGCTGAGGTTGAATCCTACATATTTGTTGAAGTTATCGTTCATCTGCTGGCTGAAAGTACGGTCGATGGTAGAATAGTAATTCGTACCGAGACTACCGTTCAGGCTCAGTTGCGGGTAGTAGTTGCTCTGGGCAATACGGATATTGTGTTTACTGCCTTCCAAGCGGAACTGTGCAGCTTGTATGGAAGCCTTACTCACCATGGCTGTTTGGAATATCTCATCCGGAGGAGTGAGAGGGACTAAATCCAGATTGACTGCCGGAGATTCCAGATTGAACCCTTCCGGTGTTTCCAGTTCGATAAGCTGGCTAAGGTCGAGCAGGGCCAACTTATAGTTGTTGTTTGTCTGCACTACATTCATCTCGTCTTGTGCCACACGTGCTTTGGCTTCTGCCAGTTCTGCCGGAGAGGCTTTTCCCAAGTCGGCAAGCCGGCTGATGCGGACATATTGCTCTTTGCTCAATTGCACTTGTCCCAACGCCACCTGGTGGAGCTCTTCATTGAACAGCACCTGAAGGTAGGCCGAAGCTATATTGATGGCAATGTCTTCCTTGGCTTTGTCCAGGTCGGCAATGGCAGCTTTGAGGTTTAGTTTGGCCAATGCATACTGGTGGGGAATTTCCAGACCGGTAAAGATAGGTATGCTGGTATTGACAGACATATTAGTGCCGTGGCTGCTGGTGTTGACGTATACAGTGGAATAGTCTCCCGTATCCTCATTTTTGATGGCTGTTTGCGTACGTCCCCAGTTCCAGCTCTGGCCGGCACTGGCATTCAGGTTCGGCAGTCGTGCCCATTTGGCTGTATTTACTTCGACAGCACTCTGTTCGGCAGCGTTGGCTGTCTGGCGGATACTGATGTTATGCTCGATGGCATAGTCTATGCATTGGCGTAAAGACCATCGTTCCTGCGCCTGCACTGAGATACTGCCGAATATTGCGAGGTATAAGAATATCTTTTTATTCATATCGTATATCTTTTTAAGCTATTCCGTTTGTTAATCCTTTTTCTCTGCACCGCGAATCTTATCCTGGGCACTGATACCGCTTTTGATGGCAATCTTTATGCCGTCACTCATGCCGACCTGGATGGGGCGGCGTTCGAACTTCTGTACCGGTACGCTGTCCGTCATTACGTATACAAAGGTGCTGTCACCATTGAATTCAATGGTACTTTCCGGTACGGCAAGCGTTTTCTGGGCACGGTCCAATACGATTTCTGCGTTGGCAGAATAGCCGGAACGTATCTGTACGCTGTCCGGTGCGGCAATGGCAGCTTTGATTTCAAACTGGTTGGCACCGTTTTCTTCCACACCCTTCGGAGATATGTATTCCAGTGTGGCATCGAACGAAAGATTCTGCAGGGCGCCGATTGTCAGTTTCACCGGCATGCCTTCGTGCACACGGCCCACTTCCGTTTCGTCAATGTTGCCGCGGAAAATCAAATCGTTCATGTTGGCAACGGTAGCGATGGTGGTTCCGTCATTGAAAGTGTTACTCATGATAACCGAGTTACCGACTTTGATGGGTACATCCAGAATCAGACCGGTAATGGTGGAACGGATCAGGGTACTACTGAAAGAGGCGCTGTTCTTGGTGATGCCTTCCTTTACAATTTCCAGGTTATCTTTTGCTGTCTGCAGTTCCTCGCGTGCCTGCTTCACGCTTACTTCCCCTTTTTCGTACTCTTCAGCGCTGATAAGCTTGTCGTTGTACAGTTTCTGGGTACGGGCGAAATCCGTTTCGGCTTGGGCAGCGTTGATTTCCGCCAATCGTACGCGGCTTTCGGCAGAGTTCAATTGTCCCAGTTCGGGTATCACCTTTACTTTGGCAAGCACTTCCCCTTGCTTCACACTTTGTCCTGCTTCCTTGTATACTTCGGCAATGATACCGGAAATCTGCGGCTTGATAAGGACTTCATCTCTCGGTTCCACTTTGCCGGTGGCTACGGTAGTCTTTTCAAGGTCTGTCACTTCCGGAACTATCGTTTCGTATACTGTTACTTTAGGTTGGGACTTCTGGTACAGAAAAACGAATGTCCAAATGAATAAGGCAGCAATTACTACCAATAATGCGATTTTCAGAAACTTCTTTGTTTTCATCTTATATTTACGATTTAATTATTTACGATTGATATAGCCATTATTTCATGGCTTACGGTTAGTGGTCTCTCTATAAGTTTATTCATCCCTGATGGCTTCAATTGGCTTGATTGCCATGGCGCGATAGGCAGGTGCCAGTCCGGCAAGCACTCCTAATGCGATGAGGAGGATGCAGGTTCCGATAGCCAGTCCGAATGAAACCTGGTAGTGGGTTTTGATAACTCCAGGGTCATTGGCGGCCTTTTCAAGTATTTGCAGTACAAATACAGCAAAAGAAATACCTGCCATACCCGCTATAGTGGTCAGCACCATGCTTTCCGAAAGAATTTGTTGCAGAATGTCTTTAGGACGGGCACCTATGGCACGGCGTATGCCTATTTCCGTTGTACGCTCCTTGACGGTTACCATCATAATATTCGATACGCCGATAGCTCCGGCAAACAGCGTCCCCAAACCTACCATCCAGATTAGAAAGCGCACTCCAATCATCAGGTTGTCCATCATGGAGAACATAGCTTCCGCATTCAGAAGCATGACGGCTTGTTTGTCATCGGGAGCAATGTAGTGCGCCGCTTTTACAAGACGTTCCACTTCGGGCTGCACGTCTTTCACTTTTACTCCCGGTTTCATGATGAAACATACTACATGCAGTTTCTTTCCGAGGTTGTAGGTCTGTTGCATGGTGGAAAAAGGCAATGTAATGGCTTCAGAGGCCTGCCCTTGTATATTGACATTGCCTTCGGATGAACACATTCCGATAACCCGGTAATAGATACCATTTACCCGGACATATTTGCCGCAGGGGTCTTCACCGGGTTTGAAGAGGCTTTCATAAACACGTTTGCCGATTACACACACTTTACGCGACTCTTTAATGTCGACATCATTGATGAAACGTCCATAGGTCATCTCTTGATGTTCTATCTGTTCATATTCGGGATACAAGCCTTTCACACTACAGTCGTACTTGTTGTCTCCGTAGACAGCCACTTGTCCCCATAAGGCAATGGAAGGCGTGGCAAGCGCCACACCGTCCACATTGCGTACACGGTCTACATCTTCCATCTCCAAATCCCACCATCGTCCTTTGCGAAAACCTTTATAAGCCTCGCTTGTCTTTTGTGCAGCGATAAAGCCCGAGTTGGTTGCAAATCCTTCGAACTGGGATTTTAGTTCTTCCTGCATGCCCTGGCCGCCACCGATAAGCGCCACCAGCATAAAGATACCCCAGAATACGCCGAACGCCGTAAGCAGGCTTCTCGTTTTGTTCCTTGTTATTGTGATGAGGATTTCCTCACACGTATCTATGTCTATTCTCATAATCTTTAATCTGCTCTAAGTGCTTCAATAGGACTGATACTTACCGCTTTCTTAGCCGGGAAGAACCCAGCCAACGTACCCGCTATGATAAGGGTCAGGGTAGCTTGGATAGCAATACTGAGGTCTACGGTGGGATCGGAGAACATGGTCTGCTGGAACATGCCGGCATCCATCGTCTGGCTACCGAAAGCAGAGTTCATCCATTCCGTCACCCCGATGCCTGCCACCATACCGATATAACCGAATAGCGTAGTGATAGTCACGCTTTCCACAATAATCAGCCAAAGGATGGAGAAAGGTTTTGCTCCCAATGCCTTACGGATACCAAATTCCCGGGTACGTTCTTTCACGGTAATCAGCATTATGTTCGACACGCCGACAATCCCACTCAACAGTGTGAAGATACCGATAACCCAGATTGCAGTCCGGAGGATACCCATTGCATTCTGTGTCTGCAGATAGTTGGTGAAACGATTCCATATCCATATGGCGCTCTCATCTGTGGGGTCAAAGCGGTGATTGGTGGCAATAGCCTTGCGGTATTCTTTTTCAAAGGCTTCGTTACTTTCTATGCTGTGCAGGTTCTTGGTTGTAAAGATGATGTTATTCAGCTTGTCTCCTTTATTATAGATGGTCTGCAAGGTGGAGAAGGGGATATACGCTTCGTTTGCCTCGCGGTCTCCCTGGTCATTGTAGAGGCCTACTACTTGATAGGCCACTCCACTGGCATTGACAAATTGTCCGATGGGTTCAGTATGCGTTTTTCCGAAAAGGATATCTGCAGATTTCTTATGGAGGATGATGACTTTACGTCGGTCTTTCAGGTCGTTGTAGTTGATGAAACGTCCGTCCGCTGTTTTCACGGTTTCCACTTCGGTGTAGTTGGGATATACGCCCAGCAGAGAGATATTGATATATTCTTGTCCGAAGCTGACGTTTACATTACTTTGACGCACGGTGGCACCGGCACTGATGACATTTTCAGTGAATTGCTTCTCCGTGTCATCCATGTCCCGGTTGTCCAGTTGGACGCGGCGTCCTTCTTTCAGACCGTCGTATGACTTGGTGGTCCAGCCGGGGAAGATGCGGATAGAGTTCAAGGCACGCTCCGACGCATTTTGCTCGAAGGCATGTATGATACCGTTTCCGGCTCCGAGCAGCACGATGAGCATGAAGATTCCCCATGCCACGGCAAAGCCCGTCAGGAATGTACGCAGTTTGTTGCGTTTGATGGTTCCGTATATTTCTTGCCAAAGGTCTATCATTGATAATTAAAAATTAAGAATTAAAAATTAAAGGGGGAGGGGCTCTTCCTTTATTATTTCATGAATCCGTCTTTTCCGAACGGGCTTGCATCGTGGTTCAGATTCGTCTCGATGCTACCTATGATACCGTCTTTGATATGGATAATCTTGTCCGTCTGGTTGGCAACACCGCTTTCGTGGGTCACGACTACGATGGTCATGCCCGTATCGTGCAGTTCCTTTAGAATCTGCATCACCTCTACGGAAGTCTTGCTGTCGAGCGCGCCGGTAGGTTCATCGGCAAGGATAATCTGCGGTTGGGTAATGAGGGCACGGGCGATGGCTACACGTTGTTTCTGTCCACCGGACATCTCATTTGGCATGTGGTGTGCCCACTCTTTCAGCCCCAGGCGGTCCAGATATTCCAGTGCCAGCGCATTACGTTTGCGGCGGCTCACTCCTTGATAAAAGAGAGGAAGCGCCACATTCTCCACTGCATTCTTGAAGGAAATGAGATTGAAGGACTGGAAGATGAAACCAATCATACGGTTGCGGTACTCGGCTGCCTTCGTTTCGCTGAGGTTCTTGATGAGGGTACCGTTCAGATAATATTCCCCCGTGTCGTAACTATCCAGAATACCCAGTATATTGAGTAAAGTGGACTTTCCCGAACCCGATGAGCCCATGATGGAAACAAATTCGCCTTTCTGAATGTCGAGGTTGATACCTTTGAGCACATGCAGCGGTGCTCCGTTGTTGTAGGTCTTGTTAATGTCTTTTAGTTGTATCACTGTTTTCCCTGTTTATTGCTTTACTCTTATTAATTTTCACTATTAGACGCAGCAATGCTACGAAAAGTTGCAAAAGTTGCAAACTTTTTTAAAAAAAGATTTTGCAGTGTCGTTTTTCTTTGTGATTTTTGTAACCATGAATGTGATTAACTAACCCTTTAAACAAAAGTAATATCATGAATTCAAACATGGAAAAGCCCTATGTAGTGGGCATTGACATAGGCGGAACAAACACCGTCTTTGGTATTGTAGACGCACGCGGAACTATTATTGCAAGCAGTTCCATCAAAACCGGAGCTTATGAGGACGTCAATGATTACGTAGACGAAGTTTGCAAGAATCTGTTGCCGCTCATTATTGCCAACGGTGGAGTAGACAAGATAAAAGGTATCGGTATCGGTGCTCCTAACGGAAACTATTACAGCGGTACTATTGAGTTTGCCCCGAACCTTCCCTGGAAGGGTGTAATTCCTTTGGCTGCCATGTTTGAAGAGCGCTTGGGTATCCCTACCGCTTTGACAAACGACGCCAATGCTGCCGGTATCGGTGAAATGACTTACGGTGCGGCTCGTGGTATGAAAGACTTTATCATGATAACTCTTGGCACCGGTGTAGGTAGCGGTATCGTTATTAACGGTCAGATGGTATATGGCCATGACGGTTTTGCCGGAGAGTTGGGACATACTATTATCCGTCGTGAAAACGGACGTCTCTGCGGATGCGGACGTCACGGCTGTCTGGAAACTTATTGTTCGGCTACGGGTGTGGCGCGTTCTGCACGTGAGTTCTTGACCAAGAGTACCGAACCGAGTTTGTTGCGCGACATTCCGGCAGAAAACATTACTTCCAAGGATGTGTATGATGCAGCGGTGAAGGGTGACAAGATTGCTCAAGACATCTTTGAGTTTACCGGAACCATCTTGGGTGAGGCTTTGGCTGACTTCATCGCTTTCTCCAGTCCGGAAGCTATCGTGTTGTTCGGTGGTCTGGCAAAAGCGGGAGACTATATCTTCAAGCCTATCCAGAAAGCTATTGACGACAATGTATTGAATATCTACAAAGGTAAGACCAAGTTGCTGGCTTCCGAGTTGAAGGACTCTGATGCTGCAGTGCTGGGTGCCAGTGCGTTGGGCTGGGAGCTGAGAGATATCAAGTAATCAATATTAGGGAAACTGATAAAGGAGGGGATATGTCAAAACTCCCCTTCTATCGAAATCACCCTCGCTACACCTATCTGTGGCGAGGGTGATTTTTAGTTTATGAGAGTTTCGACACACCTTTTTTTCTTTAGTGGCACATATTCCTCAGCAATAAAGTTATGTCACAAGTTGCTTCCACACTTCCACCCATTCTCTGTATCCCTTTATTCATCGGGGTTGCGGATGCTGTGGAAGCAACTTGAAAAGGTGGAAGCAACTTTTGCTTCCACCTTAAATTTACGCCAAATAATCTATTAATATCTTGTAGTACAATAAATTAATAGGATATGGAGCAATTTGCCAATATCGTGTAAACAAGCTATTGGTTTCCTGCAAACACGGTATTAACTTCGTAAAAGCCCGTGCGATAATAGGTGGAAGTCAGGCTTTTGGTATGGATAAGATAGGTATTCAGTATAGGCAAGCTATGCATATGAGAGCTGTTTAACGGCCGTGAGGCGTTCGCCTAACGGCCATAAAGCACCTTGTTGACGGTCGTTAGCAGAGCATCTCACGGCCGTTGGGCGCTGATAAACTAACATATCAGCAAGAAGAAAGGCTTATGTGAAAGGAAAGGAGCGCAGGCTTACAATGTTTTGAATGAGGTCGTAGTAGTAGAGTATCGCATGGTGTGTATGCCTACTGTGTATATCACTAAAAAAGGGAAACCAACATTGTCAGTTTCCCTTTTTTATTTCGAAATAGGAGTCTGGAATTAACCGTTAACTCTTTTTTCTTTGATTCTTGCTTTCTTACCGGTAAGAGCGCGCAGGTAGTACAGTTTAGCGCGACGAACTTTACCCACTTTGTTCACTTCGATGCTGTCGATAGCCGGTGATTCAATCGGGAAAATACGTTCTACGCCTATGGTTCCTGACATCTTACGTACTGTAAAACGCTTCTTGTCTCCATGTCCGGCAATCTTGATAACAACACCACGGTACAGCTGTACACGTTCCTTGTTACCCTCGACAATACGATATGCTACTGTTACAGTGTCACCTGCCTTGAAGCTCGGGTGCTGTTTTCCGGTAGCAAATGCTTCTTCTGCAATTTTAATTAAATCCATTGTTTTTATTATTAAATTGTTTCATCGTTACAACGCAACATACCAGGCTTCTCTCTTGGTGTCCTGACAGCGATTGCGCGAAAGCGGTGCAAAGGAACGAATTATTTGCCAGATACACAAGTGCTTCAAGCTTTTTTTCGCCAGTTGGGATGATTTTTGAGCGTTTCATTCTGCTAAACGCAAGTCTAAATAATCGGTTAATTGTGTGGCTCAGTCGCAAAAGAAAAGTATATTTGTAGCAATTTAAAACTAAATGAATATGAAGAAACAAACTTTCAGTCTCCTTTCGGGGGCAGTGTTGGCGGTTGCGCTTCTATTGGTTTCCTGCCATTCTTCCTACGAAGTAACCAAGGTAGAGGGAGGCAGAATTCCCATGAACTCTGTCTGGGATGCCGAGCCGGATGCCGAAGCCGTGGCTCTGCTGGCGCCTTACAAGGCCCGGATGGACAGCGTTATGTATCATGTGGTGGGAACCGCAGAAATGTCGATGGACAGATTCCGGCCCGAAAGCCTTTTATCCAATCTGATTGCAGATGTACTGCGTGAGGCTGCGGTGGAAGTGCTGGGCAAACCGGCCGATATGGGGCTAATCAATATCGGTGGAATCCGGAACTCCCTGACGGAAGGAGACATCACTACCGAAAACATCTATGAGATATTGCCTTTTGAGAATTCGCTCTGTGTGCTGACGATGAAAGGCTCTGCCATGAAGCACTTGTTTGAAAACATTGCGGTGAGACTTGGTGAAGGGGTGAGTGGTATACAGTTGGAAATCAGCAAGGATGGCAAGCTGCTCCAGGCTTCCATTGCCGGCAAGCCGGTGGAGGATGACCGTGACTATACGGTTGCCACGATTGATTATCTGGCTGATGGAAACGATGGAATGACGGCTTTCCTGCAGGCGGATAAAAGGGAGTGCCCGGATGGGGCTACACTGCGCGGTCTGTTCATGAAGCTGTCTCTTATACACATCTTGACGCTGCCGACGATAAGGC
>ENA-OYYC01000627-OYYC01000627.1-human-gut-metagenome-genome-assembly--contig:-NODE-627-length-17144-cov-8.300603_pt1 | contig 17144 bp, 10 predicted proteins | sample MGYA00243242_ERZ653433 | MGnify/ENA primary metagenome ERZ653433 (study PRJEB26926, sample SAMN06165127) | human gut metagenome | biome: ENVO:00009003; feature: ENVO:2100002; material: ENVO:00002003... | reverse complement strand
ATTTGGGCGGTATCGTCATCATCGACTTCATCGACCTGCACAAGGCGCAGAACAAACAGGCGCTCTTCGACGAGATGGTCAAGCTGATGTCCACCGACAAGGCCAAGCATACGGTGCTGCCGCTCACCAAGTTCGGGCTGATGCAGATCACCCGCCAGCGGGTGCGTCCCGTGGCCGTGGAGGAGGTTTCGGACGTCTGCCCGACCTGCAACGGCACGGGCAAGATCGAGCCTACGGTATTGCTGGACAAAAAGATCGAGAACCAGATATCGTTCCTCACGCAAGACCGGGGACACAAGTATATCAAGCTGGTTGTCAGCCCCTATGTGGCTGCTTTCCTGCGGAAGGGCATCTGGTCGCTGCGCCGCCGCTGGGAGTGGAAATACAAACTCCGCCTGCGTGTCGTCGAAGACCAGAGCCTCGGCATCGTCGAGGTGCATTACCACGATGACAAGGATAACGACCTGATTAACAAGTGACGCTATGACTGCCAGCGAGCAGCTGGCGCAGTTCGCCGCCGGGTCGAAGGCCCTGCCGAAATTGTGCCGCGAATATAAGAAGGAGAGCGCAACCGTCCACCTGAAAGAGCTGGTCGGCGGTGCTCTTTCGTTTTATGCGGCGGCGGCAGTGGCGAAAACGGGGGGCGTGCATATCTTCGTGGCCGAAGACCGGGATGCCGCGGCCTACCTGCTGAACGATTTTTACAACCTGCTGGACGAGAAGCAGGTCTATTTCTTCCCCTCGTCCTACAAGCGTTCGGCGGCCTACGGCGCCGAGGATGCCCAGGGCGTGGTGCAGCGCACCGCGGCGATGAACGCCGTGCGGGGCTTCACGAAGGGATATCTGGTGGTCTGCACCTATCCTGAGGCGCTGGCCGAACGGGTCGTCGACGCCGCGACGTTGCAGCGCGACACGATTGCCGTGAAGCTCGGCGACAAGATTTCGATCGCCGTGCTGGAAGACGCCCTTGCGGATGCGAACTTCACGCGCGTCGATTTCGTCTACGAACCGGGGCAGTACTCCGTGCGCGGTGGTATCGTCGATGTTTTTTCCTATTCGGAAAGCAAGCCTTACCGGATCGACTTCTTCGGCGACGAGGTCGACTCGATCCGCCGTTTCAATATTTCGAGCCAGCTCTCGGCCGACAAGCTCGACCGGGTGGAAATCGTCCCCAACCTCAATGCCGGCGAGGCACCCCGGGTGTCGTTCGTGCAGTTCGCAGGTTCTGGGGCAACCTGCTGGTTCTACGATGCCGACTATGTGCTGCGCCGCGTCAACGACCTGCGCCGCAAGGTGCTCGCGGACATGGAGGAGCCCGGGCAGATCGACCGCCTGCTGACCAGCCGCAACGTGCTGTTGCGCGACATGGCCGGCAACAGCGTGGTGGCGCTGCGCGACAACCTGCCGGAACGCCCCGCCACGGCGGCCGTGGTGTTCGACACGGCCCCGCAGCCCAAGTTCAACAAGAATTTCGAGATGCTGGCCGACGACATGATCCGCAATTCGCTGCGGGGTTATGCGACCTACATCCTCTCGGAGAACAAGGTGCAGGTCGAACGCCTCGAAAACATCTTCCACCAGATAGGGCGCGGGCAGGCCGCCGTGCGGTCGCTCTCCGTTACGCTGCACGAGGGGTTCGTGGACAACGACCTGAAACTGTGCCTCTATACCGACCACCAGATTTTCGACCGTTACCAGCGTTACCGCATCAACGGCGAGATCCGGCGCGACGAGCAGATGACCGTCGCCGAGCTGAACCAGCTCCGCCCGGGCGACTATGTGGTGCATATCGACCACGGCGTGGGGCGTTTCGACGGGCTGGTGAAGATCAACGAGAACGGCAAGGTGCACGAGGCTATCAAGCTGGTTTACAAGGACGGCGACGTGTTATTCGTAAACGTCCATTCGCTCCACCGCATTTCGCGTTACAAGTCCGGCGACGGCGAGCCGCCGAAGGTCTATAAACTCGGCAACGGGGCATGGCAGAAACTCAAGAACGCCGCCAAGAAGACCGTCAAGGATATCTCGCGCGAGCTGATCGCCCTCTATGCCAAGCGCAAGGCCAGCAAAGGGTTCGCATTCACACCCGACAGTTACCTGCAGCACGAGCTGGAGGCGTCGTTCCAGTGGGAGGACACCCCCGACCAGCAGACGACCGTCGCGGCCGTCAAGAAGGACATGGAGTCCGACCAGCCGATGGACAGGCTGGTCTGCGGCGACGTGGGCTTCGGCAAGACCGAGGTGGCGATCCGCGCGGCATTCAAGGCCGCCGTGGACGGCAAGCAGGTGGCGGTGCTGGTGCCGACGACGATCCTCGCCCTGCAACACTACCGCTCCTTCTCGGAGCGCCTGCGCGATTTCCCCGTGCGGGTCGAGTATCTCAACCGCACCAAGACCGCCAAGGAGGCGGGGCAGATACGTGCCGACCTCGAATCGGGGCGTATCGACATCCTGATCGGCACCCATAAAATACTGGGCAAGCAGATCAAATTCCGTGACCTGGGGCTGCTGATCATCGACGAGGAACAGAAGTTCGGCGTCGCGGCCAAGGAGAAACTCACGCAGATGGCCGTCAACGTCGATACGCTGACCCTGACGGCGACGCCGATCCCGCGCACGCTGCAATTTTCGCTCATGGGCTCGCGCGACCTGTCGGTCATCTCGACCCCGCCGCCCAACCGCCAGCCGATCGTCACCGAGTCGCACGTCTTCTCCGAGGAGATCATCCGCGATGCCGTCGAGGCCGAGCTCGCACGCGGCGGCCAGGTATATTTCGTCCATAACCGCGTCGAAGACCTGATGTCCATCCAAGGGCTTATCACGCGCGTATGCCCCAAGGCCCGCGTGGCCGTCGGACATGGCAAGATGCCGGCCGAGAAGCTCGAGAAGCTGATCATGGATTTTATCTACGGGGAGTTCGACGTGCTCGTTTCGACCACGATCATCGAGAACGGCATCGACATCCCCAATGCCAATACGATCATTGTCGACAATGCCCAGAATTTCGGCCTGAGCGACCTGCACCAGTTGCGCGGGCGCGTGGGGCGCAGCAATCAGAAAGCCTATTGCTACCTGCTCTCGCCGCCCGAGGAGATGCTGTCGTCCGATGCGCGGCGCCGCCTGCGGGCGATCGAGGAGTTCTCCGACCTGGGGTCGGGGTTCAACATTGCGATGCAGGATCTCGACATCCGCGGCGCGGGCAACCTGCTGGGTGCCGAGCAGAGCGGGTTTATCGCCGACATAGGTTTCGAGACCTACCAGAAGATCATGAACGAGGCGATCGCCGAGCTGCGGGCCGAAGGCTTGCAGGTGGCGGGTCTGGGTGCCGCCGAGCAGGATGTCGTGGAGCAGATGCATTATGTGGATGACGCGCACATCGAAATAGAGGTCGAGGCCGGGCTGCCCGATGCCTACGTGGCGCAGCAGGCCGAACGCCTGAAGCTCTACCGCGAGCTCGACTCGACCAAGGACGAAGCCGCGTTGCAGGCCTTCGAGAGCCGCCTGGCAGACCGTTTCGGCCCCCTGCCGCGCGAAGCGCAGGAACTGCTCAACGTCGTGCGCCTGCGCTGGGAGGCGATCCGCCTCGGCATCGAGCGGGTGAAGGTCAAGAACGGGCTGATGATCCTCCACTTCGTCGGCGAGCAGAACTCGCCCTATTACAAAAGCGATACCTTTATGGAGTTGCTCCGCAAGGTCACGCAAAATCCCGCCAGATTTGTGCTCAAACAGCACAATAATCGTCTGGCGATGACCGTTAGGAATGTCAAAGACATTGAGGACGGGTATAAAACACTGCAACAGCTTTGAATTTAGTCGTAGATTTCGGGAACACCCTGGTAAAACTCGCGGTTTTCGACAAGGGGGAGCTTGTCGCGCAGCGCTGCATGGAGCGGTTGCACCCGTCGGTGCTCGAAGAACTGCTCTCCGAATGGCCCGTGCGCCGCGCCGTGGTGGCGTCGACACGCGGCGAGGTCGATGACGTGGCGGCGATGCTCCGCCGGCGGGTGGATTACCTGCTGGAGTTCACCTCCCAGACCCCCGTGCCCATCGGCAACGCGTACCTTACGCCCGAGACGCTGGGGCGAGACAGGCTGGCCGCAGCCGTCGGCGCGACGGTGCTCTATCCGGGTGAGAACGTGCTGATCGTCGATTTCGGTACGGCGGTGACCATCGACCTGGTGACGGCCGACAATACGTTCCGGGGCGGCTGCATCTCCCCGGGCGTGACGATGCGTTTCAGGGCGCTGCACGACTATACGGCCAAGCTGCCGCTGTGTGCCGCGACCGGGGGCGAAGGGCTCTCGGGGCTTACGACCGAAGAGGCCATCGAACTGGGCGTGATGAACGGGATCGCCTTCGAAATAGAAGGTTACGTCACCCGCATGCGGGAGAAAATCGACGGCTTGCGCGTAATTTTTACCGGTGGGGATGCAAAATTCTTTGTTAAACGAATTAAAAATACGATATTTGCAAATTGTAATCTGGTCTTTTGCGGATTGAATAGAATTTTAGAGCACAATGCAAGTGAAGAACACCTTGATTAAGCTGGTTGTCGCGGCAGCCGTGATGCTTCCTTATGCCGTATCGGCCCAGACAAGCAGTATTAACGCATTCTCTCCCTATACGATGTACGGCATCGGCGAGATCAATACGCCCGGTACGACGCAGATGCGCTCGATGGGCGGCGTCGGGGTGGCCATGGGCACTCCGGGCAAAATCAATCTGCTCAACCCTGCAGCGTACAGCACCATCCCGCAAAAGAGTTTCCTCTTCAGTTTCGGCCTCGAGGGACAGAATTACTACAATTCGCAGAAGGTGGACAATGTGTCCAAAAACACGGCCTATAATACGTTCAATTTCCACGATATCGCGTTCCAGATGCCGGTCGCCAAGAAACTCGGCCTCGGGTTCAGCCTCACGCCGTACAGTTCGGTGGGCTACCGTACCAAGTATACGCAGGATTTCGACCCGAACGATCCGGTTTGGGGCAATGTGGGACGCGTGCAGTACGTCTATCAGGGCGAAGGCGACGTGACGGAGGTCAAGGTCGGCCTGGGCTGGGAGATTTTCAAGAATTTCTCGTTGGGTGTCGCGGCGCAGTATTACTGGGGCGACATCGACCGCAGCTTCGTGATGACCCCGACGCCGATCACGGGCGACGGAACCTTCTCGTCGACGGTCGGCAGCGACAATTACAGCATTTCGAGCATCAAAGGACAGGTCGGTGTCCTCTGGAAGGCTATCATGAACCAGAAACGCATGCTGACGTTTGGTGCTACGTACGATTTCGGCGGCAACCTGAATCCCGATGTGACCTCGCGCATTTATATCGGCGACCTGTACAACTCCACCGTGAAGGGCGATACGACCCACCTGGCGCTTGCTTTGCCGCGTCAGCTTTCGGTAGGGGCTTATTATATGACCTCGAAATGGACGCTTGGGCTTGACTACGTCTATCAGAACTGGACCGGCGGCAATAAGGCGACCGAAATGACCGGGGTCAGCGGCCCGGACAAATCTGCATACGAAGTGGCCTATACCAATACGAGCATGGTGAAAGTGGGCGTGGAGTATACGCCGAACTATTACGACGTGCGCAGGTTCATGAAACGCTGGGCCTACCGGGCGGGTTTCCGTTACGGAACCTACAACCAGACCTACGACGGCAATAAAATCGGAGAATACGCCGTTACGTTGGGTGTAGGGGTGCCTGTGAAGTTCCTCGGCAGTTCGACCATCGACGTGGGCGTGGAATACGGACGTCGCGGCTATAACCTTTCCGAGCGCCTGGGACTGGTGCGGCAGCAGTATTTCAAATTCTCGGTCGGATTCTCGCTCTTTGCGGGTGCCGAGAACGGGGAATACTGGTTCCGCAGGCCGAAATACGATTAGTTTTTGAGCCGGAATATTGCACGTCCGAGGAATTAGTAGTAACTTGCGACCCCGACACGAACGTAGTTTAACTGACGAAAACACAACATAGAAATACAAAAATTAATCTCTGACCGATGAAAAACGTAAAATTTCTGCTTTCTGCCGCTTTGGTATTTTTGGCTTCGGCGGCTTTGGCTCAGGATTTCAGTGGCCCGCAATATGCGAAATGGGGCGCTACTCCCGAAGAGCGTGAACAGAACATCCTTAACAGTAATTTCCTGAAAGAATCGTGCGACAACCGTGACTACGATGCCGCAGCACACTACCTCAAGGGGCTTATCGACAAGATACCCGATGCAGCGGAGTCGATCTACCAGCGCGGTGCCGTCGTGTATAAGAACAAGATCAACCGTGCCAAGAGCGTGGCGGAGAAGAACATGTTCATCGACTCGCTGATGCTGATGTACGATATGCGTGCCCAGTATTTCGGCGATAACGTCAAGCCCGGCAAGACGGCCTTTATCCTCGACCAGAAGGCGCGCGAGTTCCTGCGCTACAAACCCAACGACCGCAAGGGCATCCGCGAGGCATTCCGCGCGGCAATCGCGCAGGGCGGCGACAGCACCGACCCCGAGACCGTGGTGGCCTATTTCTCGAACCTCTGCGAGGATTATAAGAATACCGACGAGGTGATGCCCGATGAGATCATCGCCGAGTACGACCGCCTGACCCCGTTCTTCGAGAAGAACCCCGAGGCCGGCGATTACAAGTCGCAGTTCGACGCGGCTTTCGGCCTGAGCGGCGCGGCCAGCTGCGAGAACCTCGAAAAGCTGTTCCGCGGCAAGCTGGAGGCTGCTCCCGACGATGAGGCGTTGCTGGCGCAGGCCGTAGCCCTGATGTCGCGTGCCAAGTGCGACGGCGATTTCTATTTCTCGATTGCCGAGAAATACTATACGGTGAAACCTTCGTCCGAAACTGCGATGTTCCTTGCGCAGGCCTTCCAGAGCAAGGGCGACTATACGAAGGCCATGAAATACCTCAACGAGGCGCTTGCCGTCGAGACGGATCCCGCAGAGCGTCAGCTGCTGCTGGTGCGCATGGCGCTGGTCGGCCTGGTTTCCAACGACATCCAGGGCGCCGCATCGGCTGCCCGTCAGGCCCGCGACCTGAATCCCGAGGACGGTGTGCCGTATTTCGTACTGGCCCAGTGCTACGGCATTTCGGCAGCTCATTGTGAAGGTTTCGCCGGGCCGGCTACCTTCTGGGCAGCCTACGACACGATGGCCAAGGCCGTCGAGCTGCTGCCGAGCGATTCGGAATACCGTGAACCTGCCAAAACCTCGATGAACGCATTCCGCAGCCGTTTCCCGACTTCGGAGGAGTGCTTCTTCAACGAGTTGCAGGAAGGCGCACGCTATACCGTCAACTGCGGTACGGCTGCCGGTGTGTCGACTACTGTGCGTCCCCGCTAATTGATGGACAGATTTATCGCAAGATACGTGATGGTAGCACTCTCCGTTGTGGGGAGTGCTATCTTGCTATTCTCTTGTGAGCGTGAAGAAGAACCCGAATCGGAGGCCCGGATAGAGATGATGATGACCGAGTACAGCGAAAACCTGTCGGTCGTCATGTCGCAGAACGGCCGCCGGTCGTACCATTTCAAAACCCCGCTGCTCGAAGGTTATTCGCTGGCGCGCGAGCCTTATCGCGAATTCCCCAAGGGGGTGGAGATGACTACCTATAAGGACGATTCGCTCTCGTCGGTCGATGCCGTGCTGACGGCCAACTATGCGATCCATTACGAGACCCGCGACCTGTGGGAGGCGCGGGGAAATGTCGTGGTCGAGAAATCGGACGGCAAGAAACTCTATACGCAACAGCTGTTCTGGAACGCGCGAACCAAGAAAATCTATTCGAACGTCGATTCGAAAATCGTGCAGAACGACGGCCGCGACGTGTTCATCGGCGAAGGTTTCGAGTCGGACGAGGAGTTCAAGGACTGGCGCTTCCGCCGTATGAAAGGGCGCATGGAGGTCGAGGTCAAACCTAACGAATCAGATTCTACGGCTGTGCCCGAACCTGCCGGCCGGACTTCGGATTCGCCCCGCCCTGCGACAGACCGGCCTGCCGCTCCGGTTGCGGCGCGGCCCGCGGCACCGCTTTCCGAGGAGCCGCCTTTGGCAGCACCAGCTGTCCGCCCCGACGGGGAGGAGGAGCTCCGCCCGGCCGAACCGGTCGGTGAAATCCAGCCCCTCCGGCGTGCCGTACATGCGGACGAAGCGGGGGAGTAACCCAAAATAAACAGGACGATGCTTACTTCGGTCATACTGATTATCTTAATGCTGTTGTTGTCGGCATTTTTTTCGGGCATGGAGATCGCTTTTACGAGCAAGAACCGCCTGAAGCTGGAGATCGACCGCAAACAGAGCCGCATGTTCGACCATATCGCGGAGATTTTTTCCCGCCACCCCGGGCAGTATATCACCACGATACTGGTGGGCAACAACATTGCCCTGGTCATCTATTCGCTTTACATGTCGTTGCTGCTGCGCGGCATCTTCTATGCGCTGGGGTGGGAAAGCATCGCCCGCAACGGTTCGGTCGCCATCGAAACGGCCGTGTCGACCGTCATCATCATCTTTGCTGCGGAGTTCCTTCCCAAGTCGATCTTCCGCAACAACCCCAATTTCTATTACCGTGCCCTGGCGCCGGTGATCTATTTCTTCTACCTGCTGCTCTATCCGATCGCCCGTCTCACGACGCTCATCTCGCATGGCATCCTGCGCCTGGCGGGGCGCCGTGTCGAGGAACGGGCCGTGTCGCACAGCTTCGGCCGCGATGACCTCGCGGCACTGCTCGATACCAATACGTCGGAACCGCGTCCCGAGCCGGACAACGAGTTCAAACTTTTCCAGAATGCGTTGGATTTCGCCGACCTGCGGGTTCGCGACTGCATGGTGCCGCGTGTGGATGTCGAGGCGGTGGATATCGACGACACGTCGATCGGGCAGCTCACGGCGCGGTTCGTCGATTCGAAATATTCGCGTATTTTCGTCTGGCGCAAGAGTATCGACAACATCGTCGGTTATGTCAATTCGAAGAGTCTGTTCACGCGCCCGGCCAATATCGCCGACGTGATGATGCAGGTCAATTTCGTGCCCGAGACCATGCCGCTGCAGCTGATGTTGCAGAATTTCATCAAGCACCGCAGCAACATCGCCGTGGTGATCGACGAGTTCGGCGGGACGGCGGGCGTCATTTCGCTCGAGGACGTGCTCGAACAGATTTTCGGCGAGATAGAGGACGAACACGACATACCCGACCTTACCGAAAAGCAGGTCGGCCAGGACGAGTATGTCCTCTCCTGCCGGCTGGAGGTGAAATACCTCAATGAAAAATACGGGCTGGGGATCGAAGAAAGCAAGGAATACGATACGCTGGCGGGCTTCATCATCTTCAATTACGACGGGATCCCGACCGCCGGGGAAACGGTTTTCATCGGCGGCCTGCAGTTGCGCATACTGCGTACGACGCGTTCGCGTATCGAGCTGGCGAGGGTCAAGAAATTGTAGGAATTTTTATATTATAATAAAGGCCTTTTCCGAATAAATTTTACTACCTTTGACTGCTAATTCGAAACAAACGAATAATTAACGATTTATATGGCAAGTTTAAACACTCTTCGCACCAAGTTCGGCATCGTGCTGTCGATTGTCATCGCAGGCGCCCTCTTGGCTTTCATTCTCTCCCTGAAGACCGAAATGGGCTTCTCGGGTAACGACCCCCGGGTCGGTGTCATCAACGGTAAAAAAATCAACTATTCGGAGTACTACAACCAGTACGAGCAGATCAAGGCGCAGAGCGGCGCCCAGGAGAGCGACGAACAGCAGTCCGCCATGCTCGCCAATGCTGCATGGCAGGCCCTGATCGGCAAGTATGTGCTGGAACCCGGTTTCGACAAGATGGGGCTGCGCGTTACGGAGCCCGAGCGTCTGTCGATGGTCAGCGGCCAGCATCCGTCGCAGGCGTTCTACAACGCCTTCGCCGATCCCCGCACGGGTGAGTACAACGTGGCTGCCGTCGGACAGTTCCTCGCGCAGGCCGAAACGAATGCGCAGGCACAGCAGGCGTGGGCGCAGCTCAACGAGCAGGCCCGCATGGAGCGTGAGATCGCCAAGTACCTCGGCCTGATCAAGGGCGGTGTATATGTCAATGCACTCGAAGTCGCGAACGGTGTGAATGCGGCCAACAATACCTATTCCGGGAAATGGGCCGGCAAGAAATATTCGGCTGTCCCCGATTCGCTGATCCAGGTGAAGTCCGGCGACATCAAGGCATACTACAACAGCCATAAGGATATGTTCAAGCAGACTCCCTCGCGTACGCTGTCGTATGTCGTGTTCGAGGTTACCCCCACGGACGACGATATGCTCGCTCTCGAAAAGAGCGTTGCCGAGGTGGGCGCACAGTTCGCCGCTACGGAGGAGCTGAAGTCGTTCGTACGTGCCAACCGCAACGGCAAGATCGCCGATACCTATGTTTCGGCGGCTCAGCTTTCGGAGGACGAGGCCAAGGCACTGCTGGCGGGTGAGACTTACGGCCCCGTGCTGAAGAACAACCAGTGGACGATGGCCCGTGTGCTGGATTCGAAAATGGTGCCCGATACGCTGGGAATCCGCCATATCGTGCTGCCCTATACGCAGGAGGCGCTGGCCGACAGCCTGCTGACGGTAATCAAGGGCGGTGCCGATTTCGCACAACTCGCCTCGCAGTATTCGGTATACGAAGCTACGGCAGCCAACGGCGGCGAAGTGGGTGTGGTGCCCTTCTCGGCTTTCACGGGCGAATTCGTTGCCGCGCTGGCCAATGCCAAGCGGGGGGACGTGGTGAAGGTCGCTTCGGGCGATGCCATCCAGCTGATGCAGGTGTACCGTGCCGACAAACCTTCGAAGCACATGCAGGTGGCGACGATCACCTATCCCGTCGAGGCTTCGGCTGCGACGCGCCGCAATGCCCACAACCTGGCCGGCACTTTCTCGGTGAATGCCAAGGGCTCGGTCGAGGCGTTCAACAACGCCGCTTCGGAAGCGGCCGTTACTCCCCGTGTCGCCTCGCTGGCGCAGGGCGAGCGTACGATACGCGGCCTGGAGGATTCGCGTGAGGTTGCCCGCTGGGCTTACGGTGCCAAGACGGGCGATCTTTCGGAAATCTTCACCGTCGGCAACGACTATGTGGTCGCTACGCTGACCGAGATCGATGACAATGAGTATACCCCGGTCGATAAGGTGGCTGCGCAGGTTCGCGCCCAGGTTCTCCGGGACAAGAAATACGATTATATCACCAAGCAGATCGCCGGTACGACGCTCGACGAGCAGGCTGCCAGCCTCGGTTCCGAGGTCGCCGATTTCGACGGCGTGACTTTCGGTGCCTTCTATGTGAACGGCCCGGGCGTCGAGCCCCGTCTGGTAGGCGCCATCGCTTCGACGACCGAGAAAGGTGTCCTTTCGGCTCCGGTGAAGGGCATGTCGGGGGTTTATGTCTTCCAGGTGGATGACATCCAGACTTCGGACAAGCAAACTGCCGAGGGCGAGAAGGTGCGTGCGCAGGCCATGGCCGAGAGCATGGCACAGCAATTCTCGGTGCAGGCCATCCAGCAGATGGCCAAGATCCAGGATCTGCGCGGCGAATATTTCTAAGCCTCGGATAAAAAATCGAATACAGTTTTCGAACGCCGGAATATTCCGGCGTTCTTTTTGTTATTTTTGCGTATATTTAAAAGTCGTATCAAAACATATCGCATACTATTATGAATAATTTTGTTTATCACAATCCGACGAAACTTGTTTTCGGTAAGGGGCAGATCGCCCGGCTCGCAAAGCTGATTCCTGCCGGCAAGAAGATTATGATTACCTTCGGCGGCGGCAGCGTGCGCCGTAACGGCATTTACGACCAGGTCGTCAAGGCCCTCGAAGGCCGTGACTGGGTCGAATTCTGGGGCATCGAGCCCAATCCGTCGGTCGAGACCGTCCGCGAGGCCATCGCATTGGGGCGTGAGCACGGCTCGGAGTTCCTGCTTGCCGTGGGCGGCGGGTCGGTCATCGACGGTACGAAGCTGATCGCTGCAGGGCTGCTTTATGACGGCGACCCGTGGGAGATCGTCCTGAAAGGGCAGGCGGATAAAACCGTTCCCCTCGGGACGGTGCTCACGATGTCGGCGACGGGATCGGAAATGAACAACGGCTCGGTGATCTCGTGCCATGAAACGAAGGAGAAATTCCCGTTCAACGGCGACTACCCGCTCTTTTCGATCCTCGATCCCGAGGCCTTGTTCTCGCTGCCGCAGAAGCAGATCGCCTACGGCTTGGCCGACACCTACGTGCATGTGCTGGAGCAATATATGACTACGCCCGGGCAGTCGCGCCTGATGGATCGTTGGGCCGAGGGCATTCTGCATACCGTGATCGAGATCGCACCCCGGATCCGTGAGAACCAGCACGATTATGCCGTGATGTCGGAGTATATGCTTGCGGCAACCCTGGCGCTGAACGACATGATCCGTATGGGAGTGGCGCAGGACTGGGCGACGCATATGATCGGGCATGAGCTGACCGCACTGCACGGGCTGACGCACGGTGCGACGCTCGCCATTGTCATCAACGGTACGTTGCGCGTGCTGCGCGGACAGAAGCGCGGCAAACTCCTGCAATACGGCGAACGGATATGGGGTATCACCGACGGTTCCGACGAGGAGCGTATCGAGCGGACGATTGCAGCCAACGAGGAGTTCTTCCGTTCCCTGGGGCTTTCGACGCATCTTTCGCAGGAGGGCATCGGCGAGGCTACGATCGCCGAAATCGAACGCCGCTTCAATGCTGCGGGCAGCAGGTTCGGCGAGGCGCGCAATGTCGACGGGGCGATGGCGCGCAGGATTCTGGAAGCCTGCCTGTAGCTTGTCCCCGAGACCATCTGTATCCATGAAAAAATCCCCGCCGAGACGTCTCGGCGGGGATTACCGTATCAGGCCGAACCGTTATTCGGCGAGCAGGATTTCCAGGATCTTGATGGCGGCCGTGGCGATCGGGGTGCCGGGGCCGAAGATGGCGGCGGCGCCGTCGCGGTACAGTTCGTCGTAATCCTGGTGGGGGATTACGCCGCCGACAATCACGATGATGTCCTCGCGGCCGAGCTTCTTGAGCTCTGCGATGATCTGCGGCACGAGGGTCAGGTGGCCTGCGGCGAGCGACGAAACGCCCACTACATGCACGTCGTTCTCGACAGCCTGTTTTGCGGCCTCCTCCGGGGTCTGGAACAGCGGCCCCATGTCGACGTCGAAACCGATGTCGGCATAACCCGTGGCTACTACCTTGGCACCGCGGTCGTGGCCGTCCTGGCCGAGCTTCGCGATCATGACACGCGGCTGGCGGCCTTCCTTCTTGGCAAATTCGGCGCACAGCTCCTTGGCACGCTCGAACTGTTTGTCGTTTTTCACTTCTGAACTATATACTCCTGATATTGAACGTATGACGGCTTTGTAACGGCCTACCACCACTTCGCAGGCGTCAGAAATCTCGCCCAGCGAAGCGCGTACCTTGGCGGCTTTGACGGCCAGCTCCAGCAGGTTGCCCTGCTTGGTCTTCACGCACTCGGTGATCGCTGCGAGGGCCTTCTTCACGGCGGCCTCGTCGCGCGAAGCACGCAGCTCCTGCAGACGCTTGATCTGGCTCTCGCGCACGGCGGTGTTGTCTACGGCCAGGATGTCGATCGGGGCCTCTTTCTCCAGGCGGTATTCGTTGATGCCGATGATCTTCTCCTCGCCGGAGTCGATGCGTGCCTGCTTGCGGGCCGCAGCCTCCTCGATGCGCATCTTCGGAATACCGGTTTCGATAGCCTTGGCCATACCGCCCAGTTTCTCGACTTCCTGGATACGCTCCCATGCCTTGTGGGCGATCTCGTTGGTGAGCGACTCCACGTAGTAGGAGCCTGCCCACGGGTCGACCTCGCGGCAGATATTGGTTTCCTCCTGGATGTAGATCTGCGTATTACGGGCGATACGTGCCGAGAAGTCGGTCGGCAGGGCGATGGCCTCGTCCAAAGCGTTGGTGTGCAGCGACTGGGTGTGTCCCAGGGCGGCGCCCATGGCCTCGATGGCGGTACGTGCCACGTTGTTGAACGGATCCTGCTCCGTAAGCGACCAGCCCGAGGTCTGCGAGTGGGTGCGCAGCGCCAGCGACTTGGGGTTCTTGGGCTCGAACTGCTTGACGATCTTGGCCCACAGCATACGTGCCGCGCGCATCTTGGCGATCTCCATGAAGTGGTTCATGCCGATTGCCCAGAAGAACGACAGGCGGGGGGCGAAGGCGTCCACCGACATGCCTGCGTTGATACCTGCGCGCAGGTACTCCAGTCCGTCGGCCAGCGTGTAGGCCAGCTCGATGTCGGCCGTGGCGCCTGCCTCCTGCATGTGGTACCCCGAGATCGAGATCGAGTTGAACTTGGGCATGTTCTTCGAGGTGTACTCGAAGATGTCGGCGATGATCCGCATCGAGAACTCGGGCGGATATATATAGGTGTTGCGCACCATGAACTCCTTGAGGATGTCGTTCTGGATCGTACCGGCCAGCTGATCGAGCGTGCAGCCCTGCTCCAGGCCCGTCACGATGTAGAAGGCCAGGATCGGCAGCACGGCGCCGTTCATGGTCATCGACACCGACATCCGGTCGAGCGGAATGCCGTTGAAGAGCACCTTCATGTCCTCCACCGAGCAGATCGACACGCCGGCCTTGCCCACGTCGCCCACCACGCGCGGGTGATCGGCGTCGTAACCGCGGTGCGTTGCCAGGTCGAAGGCCACCGACAGACCTTTCTGTCCGGCGGCGAGGTTGCGGCGGTAGAATGCGTTGGACTCCTCGGCGGTCGAGAATCCGGCGTACTGACGGATGGTCCACGGACGCATCACGTACATCGTCGAGTAGGGGCCGCGCAGGAACGGGGCGATGCCTGCCGCGTAGTTCAGGTGCTCCATGCCTTCGAGGTCTTCGGCCGTATAGGCGCCCTTGACGGGGATGCGCTCGGCCGTCAGCCACGGCTCCACCTGTCCGCAGCCTTTCGAGGCGCAGCAGCTCTTCTGCCCGCCTGCTTCGTATGTCAGTTCTGAAAATTTAGCTCTCATGATCAGATGCCCATTTCTTTAAGATAAAACTTCAGAGTCTCCAGGACGTTCGACTTCACCGAGATGAAGTTCGTGATGCCTTGGGCCTCCAGTTCGGGTGCGCATGCGGGAGCGCCTGCGACTACGAGAATGGCTTTGCCGGCGAGCAGCTCCTTCACCTTCGGTGCGGCCTCTGCGTAATCGTCGTCCGAAGCGCAGACCACCACGATCTCGGCTTTCGATTCGAGTGCGGCCTTCACGCCCTCCTCGATCGACTTGAAGAAGGTGTTGTCCTGCACGCGGATTCCGGCGCAGGCGAAGAAGTTGCACGAGAACTGGGCGCGGGCGCGGGCCATCGCCAGGTTGCCGCAGGTGAGCATGAACGCCTTGGGCTGTTTGCCCGAGCGGTCCACGTGCAGGCGCATCGCCTCGAAGGCCATGGCGCCGCGGTAGGGCGTGAGGACGTTGCCTTCGGCAGCGGGACGGGTGACGGCTTCGGCGGTGATCTCCTTCGGGGCCACCTCCGTGAAGTTGGGGAACTGGTTGGCGCCGAGCAGCGTCTGGCGGCGCGTTGCGATGGCCTTGTCCTTGGCGGCGGCCGAAGCCTCCACGCGCTCCTTGATGAAGCCGGCCTTGTAGGCCTCGGCGTAGCCGCCCTTCTCCTCGATTTCGAGGAAGAGCTTCCAGGCCTCGGCGGCGATCGACTGCGTGAGGTTCTCCACGTAGTACGAGCCGCCTGCGGGGTCTACCACCTGGTCGAAGTGCGATTCGTGCTTCAGGAGCAGTTCGACGTTGCGGGCGATGCGCTTCGAGAACTCCGTGGGGCTTTCGAACGCGGCGTCGAACGGCGTCACCTCCAGCGAATGTACGCCGGCGATGGTGGCCGACATGGCCTCCGTCGTGCCGCGGAGCATATTGACATAGGGATCGTAAACGGTCTGGTTCCAGTCTGCCGTGCGGGCGTGGATGTGCATTTTGCAGGCGCAGTTCTTCGAGGGGTTGTAACCCTTGACGATGTTGGCCCACAGCATGCGCGCCGCGCGGAACTTGGCGATTTCGAGGAAGTAGTTCGAGGTGACCGAGAACGAGAAGCGCAGCTTGCGGGCCGCCAGCTCGGCGTCCACGCCGGCGTCGGTCAGGCGCGCGATGTAATCGTTACCGGCCGAGAGGGCGAACGCCAGCTCCTCGACGATGGTCGATCCGGCGTTCGAGAAGATGCCGGCCGAGACGGTCACGATACGGATGTGCTTGTACTCGCGGGTCTTTTCGATCAGCGAGGCGATCTTCGCGAAGCACTTTTCGCCGTTGGGCGAGCAGAAGTCGCCTTTCTGCGACAGTCCCTTGACCAGCGGGTCGATCGAGAAGGCCACGTGCGCCTCGGAGGCAGTGCCTTCCTTTTCGAGCTTGGCGATCACCAGTTCGGCGATGCTGCCCGTCTGCGCGCCGCAGAAGACCATTTCGATGGCCGGGATCGAGATTCCGGCGAGCAGCTGATCGAGTTCTTCGGCCGTGAAGCCCTCCTTCGCGATTGAGAAGCCCAATGAATCGACGCCCGAGTTGAGGAGTTTCAGCGCCTCGGCGTTGGCCTCCCTGGGACATTTTACCTCGACGGTCTGATGCACGCGCCAGCGATTGTGGCTGCGCGTACCTCTGACGTACGGGAACTCGCCTGCCTGCGAGCCCAGAAAACGGATGCCTTCGAGGTTTTCGGCGCGGTAGTAGGGGCGGACGTTGAATCCTTCTCCCGTACGCCACACCAGCTTGCGCTCGTAATCGGCTCCTTTCAGGTCGGCTGTAATCACCTCTTCCCACTTTTCGGTCGGGACCGGCGGGAACTCGGTGAACAGCTTTTCACGTTTGGTATTTGCCATGACTATTTAGAGATTAGTATGTGTGTAGTTTCGTTCTGTTTCAAAATTGCACGTAAAGTTACAAATTAATTACCGAATTGTAACAAGAAATTGTTACGAAAATAACAGTGCAGCGGAATTTTTCCGGATTTCGCCGCCCGCCGCATTTCCGGACGGCCCGGCGCGGATGCTGTCTCCGGTGTGGTTGAATGGTTGAAAAATGGTCTTTATTTCTGCTTGTTTTGGGGAAAACGAAAAAATGCATTTTGGGG